>Ga0105046_10013568_pt1 | contig 12611 bp, 12 predicted proteins | sample MAT03_FD_78385 | JGI IMG/M metagenome (GOLD analysis project Ga0105046, IMG submission 78385) | Freshwater microbial communities from Lake Fryxell liftoff mats and glacier meltwater in Antarctica - MAT-03 (megahit assembly) | ecosystem: Environmental > Aquatic > Freshwater > Ice > Liftoff... | reverse complement strand
CGCCATGAAGGTCACGCGCTCACAGGCCTGCGCCACCTCCTGGTTCAGCCGGCCCAAGGCATCGACAAAATCACGGGTCTCGCGGCCCATGGGAATCACACCCAGCCCGATCTCGTTGCCGACCAGCACCAGCGGCCCGGGGCTGTCTTGAATTGCTTCCAAAAGCATAGCTGCTTGCGCCCGTGGATAAAGGGCTACAGCCTCTTTTTGCTTATAAACATCGGCACTTTCAGCGGGCATGAGCCAGTTGGTCAGCCACAGCGTCAGGCAATCGACCACGATCAGCGTCTGCGCGCCGCCCTCCCGCGTGATGGCCTGGGCCAGCGCGCGTGGCTCTTCCACCGTCGTCATGCCGGGCACACGCTCGGCGCGGTCCTGCTGGTGGCGCACGATGCGTTCACGCATTTCGTCGTCCCAGGGCTGCGCGGTTGCGATCATCACCGCCCGATGGTCGAGCGAGGCGTCCAGCCATTGACGGGCAATGAGTTCGGCGCGGCGCGACTTGCCGCTGCGCTGGCCGCCGAGGATGAATTCGCTGCGCGCCAGTTCAAGCATGGTGCAGACTCCAGTTCATGATGATGCGGTGGATTTGCTCCACGCCGTCTGTCAATGCCGCCGGCCCTGGCTGAAGGATTTCGGCCGACTTGATTTCGAACAACTGCCGGTTTTTCACGGCGTTGACGTTTTCCCAGCCTGCCCTGCCAACCACGTGGTCGGGCCGGAACTTGCGGCCGCACCAGGAGCCAAAAATGATGTCGGGGTTGCGCCGCACGATGTCTAAGCCGTCGGCAATGATGCGGTCCTTGCCCATGGCCTGCGACGCGAGCTCGGGAAAGCAGTCGTCGCCGCCGGCAATGCCGATAAGCTCCGACACCCAGGCAATCGCGCTGATGTGCGGGTCGTACCATTCCTCGAAAAACACGCGCGGCCGGCGCTTCAGGCTGGCGGCCGCCTGTTCGATCTCCAGCAGGCGGCGCTGCATGCCTTGCATCAACGCCAGGCCCCTGGCCTCCTGGCCGACCATGGCGGCAAGCTGGTACATCATCGAAAAGATTTCGGCGACGCTGCGCTGATTGAAGATGGTGACCTGGATGCCTTTTTTGACCAGTTGCGAGGCAATGTCGGCCTGCAGGTCGGAAAAACCAATCACGCAGTCGGGTTGCAGCGCCACGATTTTGTCGATCTTCGCGCTCAGAAAGGCGCTGACCTTGGGCTTTTCTTCGCGCGCACGCGGCGGGCGCACGGTGTAACCCGAGATGCCGACAATGCGCCGCTCTTCGCCCAGCAAATAAAGCCATTCGGTCGGCTCTTCGGTCAGGCAGACGATGCGCTGCGGGCCGTAAGACGAGGTGTCCGGGCCGGCGGCCAGTGCGCGCCAATCGCTGGTTTTTTCAGTCATGACTGTCCTTTTAAAAAATGGTAATCAGCATGTCAACACCCCAATACACCCATGTCGCGTAGGCAGCAAAAGATAAGGCGGCCGGGCAGGGTCCTCATGCACGGCCTGGATTTACCTCAGAAGGTCACACGCACTGCGGCCGTCACGGCGCGCCCGGCTTCCGGGTAGATGGACCCTGTGACGCCTGCAGCGCAGGAAAAAGCCTGGGAATAAAACTTGCGATCCGTTAAATTCGCGACGCCCAATGAAAATTCCGCATTTTTCAATTTGTAGGCATAACGTGCATGTGCGGTCGCGTAAGCGGGCATGGTGCAGGCGTTGGCAAAATCGGGGTGTTGCTTGGCCACCCAGTTCACCCCGCCGACAAGGCGATGCGCCGCAGCGACCTGCCAGTCGGCCTGCACGGCCAGCGTCCGGCGCGGCGTCAGCGGAACGTCCTTTCCGGCATATGCCCCGCTCCTGAAAACAGCCTTGCGGAAACCCGCATTGGCGCGCACATCGACGGTTTTCGTCACCGCATGAGACAGTTCGAACTCAAACCCCTGGCGCCGGGTCGGATCGAAATTGATATTGGCTCCAAAGCCACCGAAAGCCGCCGGATTGGGAAACCGCGGGTCGTAACCAATCTCGTCGGTCAGTTCGCTGCGGTAGGCACGAATTTCCGCCTTGCCCGTACTGTAGTTCCAGCGCGTCCCAAGCTCCATATCCTTGGACGTTTGCGGCCTGATTGGGATCAGCGGCGTGGTGAAGGAGAACTCATCCGCGTTGGCCAGTCTGAAACTGCGCCCAACGCGCCCGTATACCGTCATCTTTTCGTCCACGGGCTGACTGAGCCCCAAGTCCCAGGCCTGCTGGCGATCTTGCAGCTTGACGGTCGGGGGGGCCAGGCCTTTCTTCAGTTGCTCCGTGCGCAAACCGACGCTCAAGCGCGTGCCCGTCGAGAGCAGGGTGACGTCATCTTTAACATAGTAGGCGCGCGACTCCGCATTGCTCACCGTGCCGAAAGTCCCTGCGACCACACGTTTCCAATCGCTGTTATCCATACCAAAGACAAGCACGTTGGACAGGCCTGATCCTTTAGCCTCATGCCGCGCCCGCACGCCAACGGTAGACGCGTCCACGTCATACTGGAAAACACTTGCAGGCCTGCGGCTCACGTATGTTTTGCTGCGCCCGCCGACATCCGCTCCCAATTGCCAGTTGCCAACGGTCGCCTCAACAAAGGCACCCTGGCGTTCATTGTCAATAGAGCCTCTGTCCAGAGGTCTACTTGTCTGCTTCGGGTTTGCTTCGTATTGCGCGGCAGTCAGTCCACCGGGAAGCCTGCTTTCGAGAGAGTCACGGCCGTAGCGGACGCCCATTCTGAGCCAGTCGCTGCTCCATTGACTGGTCAACGAAACCCCATCAATGGTCGAATGGAAATTGTCCCGATGATTGTCGGACTCACGACGGTTGGCCGCCACATCAAAAGAAAAGTCCCCGACAGCTAGCGTGGCGCTGGTACGCGCGTCACTCAGGCCGTAACTGCCCACCGCTCCATAAAGCTGCGCGGCATTACTCCGTCTAACCCCTTTGCCAGCCTTTGTCGTAATCGCAATTACACCGCCTGTAGCACCCTCACCATACAGAACAGCTCCGTTGCCTCGCAAGACCTCAATGCGCTCAACGGAATCCACCAGGATGCCGGACAGACTGGGGCCAGAGAGATCCGCTTCATTGAGGCGCAGGCCGTCCACTACCACGACCTGATTGCTGTTGGCCGTCGCTCCGAAGCCCCGCAGATCCAGCGTGTGGTTGCCACCACCAAAAAGGTCCAGTCGTGCAGGCACGCCCAGCAGTTTGCTGATGGCCTCATTCACCGTGGTGGCCCCCGATTTTCGAATCTCATCGGCCGTGATTACACTGACACCGAAGGTCAACTCCTTGCCAGATTCGGCAAAGCGCGTGGCCGTGACCACGGTTTCCTTGAGCTGGGGCGTTGAGCCGGATTGGCTCGATTGGGAGAACGCAGGAAATGCCGCAGCCAAAGCCAAGGGGAGCACGGCAAGGCGTGCACGAGAAACACAGATTTTCATGAAAGTAAGCAATCAACAAAAAGGCCCTCACCGGCTTCCCCGCCAATGCATGAGCGTTACGACTACAGTCTTTTTGACGGACGTGTATTCACCTTGTTGGCCGGTATCCGGGCTGACGGAACTGTCCCCATCGCCTTCCCAAGCGCATGTTCAAAACGCTCAGTGGCTAGTGATGGGGGCTGAATGCACCCTGAAGTTGAATTTCAGGGAAAAACATTCGTCCGTTTTACCGTTGCGGGGGCAGCGCAGGTTAAAAAGTCGCAGCGCTTGCGAAACCGGGCGAACCCTGAGCGCATGGCAACAACTCCCTCCTGCTTCCCGTTGAACTGCGGCGTGTGAACCACACCGCGAGCACCAACAGGCGAGATTCTACGCCCCAAAACCTTGCAAACCCTACAATCACCAAGCCATGTCGAACCAAACCCAAATCGACCAGATTGCCGAACGTGTCGAGCGGCTCTTGTTGCGCTACGAGGAATTGCAGCGCACCAACGCCCTGCTCAGTGAACAGGTCCACGTGCTCACGCAGGAGCGCGACTCGCTGCGTTCCCGATTGAGCGCGGCCCGCGCTCGCGTCGACGCGCTGCTGGAACGCCTACCCGACTCATCATCTTCGCTGTCCCTGGGCGCATCCAGCGCCAGAACCACTGCAGGATCGGACTCATGAAGCAGCTTGACGTGCAAATCATGGGCCAGAACTATCTGCTCGGATGCCCCGAAGGCGGCGATACCCGGCTGCTGGACGCCGTCGAAAAAGTCGATGCAGCGATGTGCAAGATTCGCGATGCCGGAAAAATCAAGGCGCGCGACCGCATCGCCGTGCTGGCCGCCCTGAACCTGGCTTTCGAGTTGTCCGAGCTGGAAGCCAATGCATTGAAAGCTTCCCGCAACAGCCAGGCCGCAGCCGCGCCGGCCGCAGCCCGGTCCGACGCAGCGGCCACCGTCCAGCATGCTGCAGCGCAACCGCAACTGACAGCCCTGCTGCAGCGCCTGGATACCGCTCTCGGGGTGGACGGCCGCCTGCTTTAAGGGCGTGCCCCGCGCTGTTCATTTCGCTCCGTGCGCTGTCTCGCAGTGCTGCGCGTAACCAAGGCCAGCCGGCGCGCAACCCCTCCATCAAGAACTGCACAATCGGCCTTCAGCGCCTACAATAAGACCGTCTGCGGTGCGCACCGGGCTTTACATTTCCTTGAACCAATGCTCTTCGAGCACGGGCTTGGTAAATTGTCAGGCAGGCGTGATCGTCTCGCGTTAGACGAACCCGAAACCTGACTGCCCTCGCCCACCTGAACCCCGGTTCAGGATGACGGTCCGGTGGCACTTGCAGACACCTTTTTTCTGATCTTTATTCGGGCCCGGCCCGGGCCTGAATGTTTCTCGAACCGCAACTCATTGCCGAACTCCTGCTACTGGGCAGCGTCACTGGCTTTCTGGCTGGCTTGCTGGGCATAGGCGGCGGGATGCTCATGGTGCCGTTCATGACCTTTATCCTCACGGCCAAGGGTTATCCGGCAGACTACACCGTGAAGATGGCCGTCGCCACATCGCTGGCGACGATCTGCTTTACCTCGATGTCCTCGGTGCGGGCGCACCACCAGCGCGGTGCCGTGTTGTGGCCCATCGTCCGCCTGCTGGCGCCCGGCATCCTGCTGGGTGCGCTGGTCGGCGCGCAACTGGCCGTGGCCTTGCCCGGCAAGATCCTCGGCATTCTTTTCGCGGTGTTTGTGGCGTTTTCGGCCACCCAGATGTTTCTGGACCGCAAACCCAAACCCAGCCGTACCCTGCCTGGCCGCTTGGGCACCTTCGGCATGGGCTGGGTGATCGGCATGTTGTCGTCGCTCGTCGGCGCGGGCGGCGCTTTTGTGTCGGTCCCTTTCATGACCTGGTGCAATGTGAAGATCCACGACGCGGTGGGCACATCGGCCGCGCTGGGGTTCCCGATCGCGCTGGCCGGCACGCTGGGCTATATCTGGGCCGGCCAGGGCATGCCGCAGATGCCACCCGGCTCCATCGGCTACCTCTACCTGCCGGGGCTGGTGGTTATCTCGCTCGCGAGCATGTGCACGGCCCCGTTGGGGGCGCGCACGGCCCACCGCATGGACATCCGGCCACTGAAAAAAGTGTTCGCCGTAGTGCTCTACGTTCTGGCGGCATACTTCCTCTTCCGATAAACCAGCATCGCCACCGACGCCCAACAATGAAAATAGCATTCATCGGCCAGCAGGAATTCGGCAAAGCCGTGCTCGAGGCCTTTCTGGCGCGGGGCGACGAGGTGGCGGGGGTGTTTTGCGTGCCGGAAAAAGCCGGTGCCAAACCTGACGCGCTGCGCGTGGCCGCCCAGGCCGTGCACCTGCCGGTGTTCCAGTTCAGCAGCCTCAAGAGCAGTTATGCAGAGCAGGCCATGCGCGACCTTGGCGCCGACATCGGCGTCATGGCCTATGTGGTGCAGTTTGCGCCGCAGGCTTTCGTGAACATTCCGCGTTGCGGCACCATCCAGTTCCACCCGTCGCTGCTGCCGCGGCATCGCGGGCCCTCGTCGATCAGCTGGCCGATTGCCCTGGGCGAAACCAGCACCGGCATCAGCATCTTCCGGCCCACCGACGGGCTCGATGAAGGGCCGCTGGTGCTGCAAAAGTCTTGCACCATCGGGCCGGACGAGACATTGGGCGAGCTGTACTTCAACAAACTCTTTCCCATGGGTGTGGCGTCCTTGCTCGAAGCCGCCGATCTTGTCGCCGCAGGCACGCACAAGGAGCAAGCTCAGGACGAGTCGCAAGCCAGCTACGAAGGCTGGTACCACGAAGAAGAGTCGCGCATCAACTGGGCCAATCATGTCGACCAGGTCTACAACCTGATCCGCGCCTGCAACCCGGCACCCGGCGCATGGACGGTACTGGGCGGAACACGCGTCTGGCTCTACGACTGCCGCAAGCACCCGGTGCGCGGCTTTTCGGCCGTGCGCGGCAAGCCCGGGGAGATTGCGGGATTGACGGAGGACGGGCTGCTGATCAATGCACACGGCGGGCAAATCGAGGTGCTGAAATTGCGGCCCGAAGGTGGCCCGAAAATGAACGCGGCCGGGTTTGCACGGGAGCGCAAACTCCTCGCTTCGGGCGTTTAAGGGGCCGGGTGTCATGCCCGACGCTCACCTCGTGGAGCGGGCCGGCACAGGCTTGGGCCGGTACCCGATCGTCTGCTCGATCAGTGCCCCGCCGTCGCTCATCAAAAAGGTCTTGAAGGCCTGCGCCACCGGCGTCAGCCGCTTGTTCCGCCGGTGCACCACGTACCAGTGAAGCATCAGGGGAAAGCCCTGCACATCGAGCACACTGAGGCTGCCGACCTGCAACTCGCGGCTGATGGTGTGCGCCGACAGAAAACTCACACCCATGCCCGCCATCACCGCTTGTTTGATGGTTTCCGTGCTCTTGATTTCCATGGCGATATTGAGATCGGCAAGGTGCGCGCCAAAGCCTTCTTCCATGGAGTTCCAGGTATCGGAGCCCTTCTCGCGCACCACAAAGGGTTCACGCGCCAGACGTGACAGCGTGATGCGCTTCCTGGTGGCCAGCGGATGGTCGGGCGCGGCAACCACCACATAGGGGTGCGGTGCAAAGGGCTCACTGACCGTGTCCATGCCCAGCGGGGGGCGCACCATGATGGCCAGATCCGTCAGGTTGTCGCTCAGCTGGCTCAGCAACTCCTCGCGGTTGCAGACACCGAAGTCCAGCGTTACGCCGGAGTGGCGCCGGGCAAACTCGACCAGCAAGCGCGGCAGGAAATAGTCGCCGGCACTGATCACCGCCACGTTGAGCCTGCCACCCGCGACGCCCTTGAACTGCGCCATGGCCTCCTCGATCTCCTTGAACTGCTGGATGATGATCCGGCTGGAGTGAAGCATCTCCACACCCGCCGGTGTGAGGTGGATTTTTTTGCCAAGCTGCTCGAACAAGGGAAGCCCGGCATGGTCTTCCAGCTTGCTGACCTGGATCGACACGGCAGGCTGCGACAGGTGCAACGCCTCGGCGGCCCTGGAAAAACTCAAATGCCGGGCGACCGACTCAAAAACCTTGAGCTGTCGCAAAGTCGCGTTCTTCATGGCGTTCGTTTATGTATAACTTATGAGTTATCGATAGTATCAAATACTTTCACTATCGTTAATCATATTTCTTCTCTACATTTGCCTTCAAGCCCGGTGCAAAAGCGCCGCCATTGCGATTTAAGCGCAACCCTGAGGAGACTGCCATGCTCAATGCCCTGCTTTCACAGACCACCGCCGGCCAGGCCGCCGAGGCCCACCGCCATGCGTACAACACCGCCTTCGAGGAACTGGGCCTGACCTGGTACTGGGACGCCACCACCTACACCCGTCTGCAGGCCCATGGCCGGGATGGCCTGCGCGTTTACCTGGAAAGCGAACAGTCCCACCTGCTGCGCGCCTACGAAGCCGACTTCCTGGTCGAAGCCATCGAAACCACCCAGGCGCGCTGCCACGCGAGCATGACGGGCAACCTCATGCGTCCAGCGCCCCACGGCCGGACCAGCGGTCCGCACAGCTGCACCGAGAGCCGGAGTCTGCCAGCTGCAGCACGGCACAACACATCGCCTGCAGCGCCTCCTCACCGCGCGGCGACCAGCGCATTGACCTGAGGCAGCGCGGCATGACCAATCGTTGGGTGCGCTTCAGGGAAGGCGGTGCCATTCGTTTCGGCATTCTGCAGGGTGCACGCATCAGGGTCTGCGAAGGTGACATGTTCATCCGGGCCATCCCGACCGACCGCATGGTGCCGCTGGACGACGTGCAGCTGTTGATTCCGGTTCAACCCACCAAAGTGATCGCCTTGTGGAACAACTTCCACGCACTGGGCGAAAAACTCAAGCTCGCCGTGCCGGAAGAACCCCTGTACCTGATCAAGGCACCGAATTCCTACCTGGATCCCGAGGGTGTCATCCGCCAACCGCCTTGCGGAGGAAAAGTGGTTTTTGAAGGCGAGTTGGGCATCGTCATCGGCAAGACCTGCAAGCAGGTCACGGAGCGCGATGCGCTCGCCCATGTGTTCGGCTACACCTGCGCCAACGATGTCACGGTCGCCGACATCCTGAACCGCGATGCATCGTTTGCCCAATGGGTACGTGCCAAGGGCTTCGATACCTTTTGTCCTTTCGGCCCCGTGGTGGCCACCGGCCTCGATCCGACCAAACTGGTCGTCAGAACCTTCCTCAACGGGGAAGTTCGGCAGGACTACCCGATCAGCGACATGCGCTTTTCAGTGCAGCAACTGGTCAGCCTGATCTCTCAGGACATCACGCTGTATGCGGGCGACATCATCCTGTGCGGCACATCGGTCGGCGTGGGATCCATGAAACCGGGAAGCACGGTCGAGGTGGAAATTGTCGGCATCGGCAAGCTCAGCAACCGGTTTGAATAATAGCTTTTCGGGAGAACGGGTGTGAAGATTGCGATCATTGGTGCCGGTGCTATCGGCGGTTATGTGGGCGTGAAACTGGCTCTGGCTGGAGAAGAGGTGACCTTCATCGTGCGGGGCATCAACCTCGACGCCATTCGCAAGAACGGCATGAAGCTCATCATGCACGACGGCACCGAACATGTCGCACACGGCGTCAAGGCCACCAACAACTATGCCGAGGCCGGTCCGCAGGACATGGTGATCCTGGCGATGAAGGCGCATCAGGTGGAAGCCGTGGCCAGCGACCTGCCCAAGCTGTTCGGGCCGGACACCACTGTGGTGACCATGCAAAACGGCATCCCCTACTGGTATTTTCACAAGCACGGCGGCCCGTTTGAAGGCAGCCAGGTGCACAGCGTGGACCCGACGGGCATTCTTGTTGAAAAAATTCCGCCCCAGCGTGTGATCGGCTGCGTGGTTTACCCGGCATCGGAGCTGGTAGCGCCCGGGGTCGTCAGGCACATCGAGGGCGACCGTTTTCCTGTTGGCGAGCTTGACGGCTCCGCCAGCGAACGTGTCACACGCATCTCAGAATGTTTTGTCCATGCAGGCTTCAAGGCGCCAGTCCTGGACAACATCCGATCGGAGATCTGGCTCAAGCTCTGGGGCAACCTCACCTTCAATCCCATCAGCAGCCTGACCCACTCCACCTTGCAGGACATCTGCCAATACCCCCTGTCACGCGAGCTGGCGGCCAGCATGATGCGCGAAGCCCAGGATGTCGCCCACAAGCTGGGAATTGAGTTTCGGGTCACACTGGAAAAACGCATTGCCGGTGCGGAAAAAGTCGGCAAGCATAAAACCTCCATGCTGCAGGACATCGAGGCCGGGCGGGCACCAGAGATTGATGCCCTGGTAGGTTCCGTGGTGGAACTCGGGTGCCTGACACAGACGCCCACGCCGCACATCGATACCGTGTACGCGCTGGTCAAACTTTTGGCCAGGACCATGCACGAAGAAAGCGGCCAGGTACGGCTACAACTCGCCGTCTGAGCACTGGTCAACCGATCCGCTACCTGGCCTCGAAAGTCACGGGTCGATAGCCAGCAACTTCTTCATCGCCTGCACAGTTGCCTCGTCGGGCGTGGCGAACTCAAACTTGGCACCCAGATCCAGCGTCTTCAGCAGCATGGGGGTGGCTGATTTCACGGACGCGAAGTGGCTGGTCGCTTTTTTCAAGACATCCGCAGGCACGCTGGGGTGAACATAAAGCCCATACCCCCAGCTGGCGTTGCTGGCCGGAACAATCACCAGCTGGGCCATGTGAATCCGCTCGTCGGTGCCGTAGTGGTTTTTCATGGTGACAGCCTGGGCGGATTGAAGCCGGGTGATCAGTCCCGCCCAGCGTTCCGCTTGCCAGTGAAAGGCCGCTTTAGTGGGCAGATAACTCTGCCCCAGGCCTTGCTGCGGCAAAACCTCAACCACTGTCCCGCAAAAATTCTCGGCCTTCACCAGCGAAGTGGTGACACCGCTTTTCATGCCGAAGCAACTCGTGGTTTTGAGCTTGGCCAGCACCTTGGCCTGCTTGTCTGGCGGTAGCGTCTTCAACTCAACCGGCTTGCCGTCCTTCACCGTCCCGATGTCCGACAGAATCAGCACCGCCGACTGAATGGGGTCCACGTTGATCGCCACTGGACGATAGCCCGAGGCCAGGCCCACCACGGGATTGCCGTAAACCCAGCACGGTGGCACCGGTTTTTTGATGGCGCTGAGCACGTCCCGCGTTTCCCGGATGTTGAGCACTGGCGATACCGACAGCCCGGTTGGGCGCACGAAATCTATCAACTCCCTCAAGGCGCTTTCAGTCTGGGAGGACCCTTCACCGCGAATGACCTGCGGGTTGAGGTACAGGCCACCCTTGCATGACTGCGCATGCACGGAGGAAACAGCGAAAAGCAAAAAAACAATCGGCAGCAATTGGATGTTCATGGACTTGTCTCTTCGGTAAAGATTTATATCTTCCCTCAATTCGGCGCACGATGAGAGTTCGGACTGAAATTCATGCTGCCGCCGGTCTGAGAAATTTCACCTAAGGGATAACGCTCCCCTGCAAGGTCGCCCCGGGTGCCGAATACCCCGGACAAACCCTAGCGCTTCTCGAAAATTGAGCAAACTTGATCCTCGTCAAGAGTTTTTCATCCACTTGATAAGACCATATCATCGTAGCAGGTTCCGCTTGGGGAATCTACAAGAAGTTCCAGCCTCAATCCGAGTTACCCAACACAGGAGACAACGCAATGAAAAGCAAACTTGCAACGATCAAAACCAGCCTCGCAACGGCTGCAGCCGGTGCCATCGCGGCGCTGGCATTCGCGGCCGTCCCCGCTCACGCAGCGTGGGTACCCACCAAGCCTGTGCAGTTTGTCGTACCCGCCGGCACGGGCGGTGGCGCCGACCAGATGGCGCGCTTTCTGCAGGGCATCATCATCAAACACAAGCTGATGGACGCTTCAATGATCGTCGTCAACAAGTCCGGCGGCGCAGGCGCCGAGGGTTTTCTTGAAATCAAGGAGTCCAAGGGCGACCCCCACAAAATTGTCATCACCCTGTCCAATCTGTTTACCACTCCGATGGCTACCGGTGTACCTTTCAACTGGAGGGACATGACTCCGGTAGCCATGCTCGCACTCGATCAGTTTGTCTTGTGGACCAATGCCGAGGCACCCTACAAGTCGGCCAAGGAGTACCTTGCCGCAGTCAAAGCGGCGGGTCCCAACAAGATGAAAATGGGCGGAACCGGCTCCAAGCAGGAAGACCAGATCATCACGGTCGGGCTGGAAAAAGCCACTGGCACCAAGTTCATCTACGTGCCCTACAAGGGCGGCGGTGAGGTCGCAGTGCAACTGGTGGGCAAACACGTCGATTCGAGCGTGAATAATCCGATCGAGGCCGTGGCTCAATGGCGCGCTGGCACGCTGCGACCGCAGTGTGTGTTTGACAGCAAGCGCATGCCTTACAAAGAGAAGGTCACCGCCACCCAGTCCTGGAACGACATTCCAACCTGCAAGGAAGCCGGTCTGCCGATCGAGTATGTGATGCTGCGCGGCATATTCATGCCGGCAGGCGTCAGCAATGACCAGCTTGCGTTTTATGTAAACCTGTTTAAAAAGGTGCGTGAAACTCCGGAATGGAAGGACTTCATGGAGAAGGGCGCCTTTAACCAGACTTTCATGTCCGGAGAGGAATTCACCAAGTGGGTGGGAAGCGCCGAGAACGCGCATCGTGAGCTGATGAAAGAAGCCGGGTTCATGGCGAAATAAACGCGGGCATCAAAGGGGCACCGCAAGAATGCTGCCGGCAACCCCGGCGGGGTTCTACCTTCATCGGTGCCCCCATCTTCAACATGAAACAACTTTAGCGGGAGCGTTCCTTATGACGCAGAACGAGGAAACCAAGGGTGAGGTCCGCACGGGTCCCGCCATTTATATAGTGGAGGCGGTGGTTGCCTTTATTGTGCTGGTGATCGGTGCGGTTGTCGTCTATGGCAGCCGGGAGTTGGGTTCGGGCTGGACCAGCGATGGTCCCGGAGCCGGATATTTTCCTTTTTATATCGGTATCATTCTTTGCATATCCGGTGCCGGAATACTCTACGAGGCGCTGCTGGGTAAAAATAAAAACACCGAGCCGTTCATCGATGCGGATCAGTTCAAACGCGTCATGTCAGTGCTGCTG
>Ga0105046_10013566_pt1 | contig 12612 bp, 9 predicted proteins | sample MAT03_FD_78385 | JGI IMG/M metagenome (GOLD analysis project Ga0105046, IMG submission 78385) | Freshwater microbial communities from Lake Fryxell liftoff mats and glacier meltwater in Antarctica - MAT-03 (megahit assembly) | ecosystem: Environmental > Aquatic > Freshwater > Ice > Liftoff... | reverse complement strand
TTGACCGCACTGCTCCTGGCCCTGCCCTTGGTCAGCCAAGATCGAGAAATCGTCATCGAGGTGCAGGGCGAACTGATTTCCAAGCCGTACATCGACATCACGCTGAACCTGCTGGCGCGCTTTGGCATCGCCGTGCAGCGGGATGGCTGGCAACGGTTCTCAGTTCCACAGGGAAGCATCTACCGAACGCCAGGGCAGATTTACGTCGAAGGCGACGCGTCATCAGCGTCCTATTTCGTGGCCCTGGGTGCCATTGCCGCGCACGGTGGCGCACCGGTCCGCATCGAAGGCGTGGGCAGTGATTCCATCCAGGGCGACATCCGTTTCGTAGAAGCGGCGCAAGCAATGGGCGCGCAAATCAAGAGCGGACCCGGTTGGCTGGAAGTGCATCGCGGCCGCTGGCCGCTGGCCGGCATCGCACTGGACTGCAACCACATCCCCGATGCAGCAATGACGCTGGCGGTGATGGGCCTGTACGCCGATACGCCGACGCGCCTGACCGGCATTGCAAGTTGGCGCGTGAAGGAAACCGACCGCATCGCAGCCATGGCCACGGAGCTGCGCAAGGTGGGTGCCGCCGTCGTGGAAGGCCCCGACTTCATCGAGGTCACGCCGCCAACCCAGTGGCACGCGGCCACCATTCACACCTACGACGACCACCGCATGGCGATGTGTATGGCGCTGGCTGCCTTCAACCCGTTGGCGGTTGGCGCGCAAACCGCTGTGCCTGTGCGCATCCTTGACCCGAAGTGTGTCGGCAAGACCTTTCCTGATTACTTCGAGGCCTTGTTCGGCGTAGCCACAGCCGCGACGGAAGCCGTGCCGGTCATCTGCATCGACGGACCGACCGCTTCGGGCAAGGGCACGCTGGCCGCCGCCGTGGCAGACGCCCTGGGCTACCACCTGCTCGATTCCGGCGCGCTCTACCGCGCCACCGGCCTGTCAGCGCAGCGCCATGGTGTGGCACCAGACGACGAACCCGCGGTCACACAACTGGCGCGATTCCTGGACCTGCGCTTCGGCCACGGACCTGAAGGCAGCCGGACCTGGCTGCGCGGCGAGGAAGTTTCTGAGGAACTGCGCCTGGAAAGCACCGGCCTGCTGGCCTCGCGCGTGTCGGCCCTGCCCTCGGTGCGCGAAGCCCTTTACAGCCTGCAGCTGTCTTTCCGCCGCGCACCGGGGCTGGTGGCCGATGGGCGCGACATGGGCACCGTCATCTTCCCCGGCGCGCAACTCAAGGTTTTCCTCACCGCCAGCCCCGCCAAACGGGCGGAACGGCGTCATAAGCAATTGATTTCAAAAGGGATTCCGGCTAGCATCAGCGTCCTTCGCGCGGACTTGGAAGCCCGTGATGCACGGGACGCCAACCGCTTGGTGGCACCGTGCAAAGCCGCCGAAGACGCGTTGTTGCTGGACAACTCGGAACTGGGCATCGAAGCATCGGTGCAGCAAGTTCTGGTTTGGTGGCAGGAACGCGTGGCTTTCTAAGTTCAAGCCTTAATAGCTCAATTCGTGTCGTCGCACTCCCCGCCAGTGGCCGTCAGGCCCCCGGGTGCGACGGCGGTATCAACCTCAACCCGCGGCACCCGCCGCAAGCACGCCCGCACTGCTTTCAACTACCCCGGGCAAGCCAGGAAACCAATGACCGTCATTACAACCGTCACCACCAAGGGTGGTGCAGACATGTTCGCCGCTCTGTTTGAAGAGTCGCTGAAGTCCAACGACATGCGGGTGGGGGAAGTCATCTCCGCCGAAGTCGTGCGCATCGAGTTCAACCACGTCGTGGTGAACGCCGGCCTGAAGAGCGAAAGCTATGTGGCCATTGAAGAATTCAAGAACGACCAGGGCGAACTGGAAGTTCAAGTCGGTGACTTCGTTTCTGTGGCGATCGACGCCGTCGAAAACGGCTACGGCGACACGATCCTCAGCCGCGACAAGGCCAAGCGCCTGGCCAGCTGGATGTCGCTGGAAAACTCGCTGGAATCCGGCGAATTCGTGACCGGCACGGTCAGCGGCAAGGTCAAGGGCGGCCTGACGGTTCTCGTCAACGGCATCCGCGCCTTCCTGCCAGGTTCTCTGCTCGACACCCGCCCAGTGAAGGACATGACGCCCTACGAGGGCAAGACCATGGAATTCAAGGTCATCAAGCTCGACCGCAAGCGCAACAACGTCGTGTTGTCGCGCCGCGCTGTTGTTGAGGCTTCGATGGGCGAAGAGCGCGCCAAATTGCTGGAAACCTTGTCCGAAGGGGCCATCGTGCACGGCGTGGTCAAGAACATCACCGAATACGGTGCGTTCGTCGACCTGGGCGGTATAGACGGCCTGTTGCACATCACCGACATGGCCTGGCGCCGTGTCCGTCATCCGAGCGAAGTGGTGACGGTCGGTCAGGAACTGACGGCCAAGGTCCTGAAGTTCGACGCCGAGAAGAACCGCGTCAGCCTGGGCCTGAAGCAGCTGGGCGACGACCCGTGGCACGGCGTCAGCCGCCGCTACCCGAACAGCACCCGCCTGTTCGGCAAGATCACGAACATCGCCGACTACGGTGCGTTCGTTGAGATCGAACCCGGCATCGAAGGCCTGGTGCACGTCTCCGAGATGGACTGGACCAACAAGAACGTCGCGCCCGCCAAGATCGTTACCTTGGGCGAAGAAGTCGAAGTCATGGTTCTGGAGATCGACGAAGACAAGCGCCGCATCAGCCTGGGCATGAAGCAGTGCAAGGCCAACCCGTGGGAAGAATTCAGCTCCAACGTGAAGCGTGGCGACAAGGTCAAGGGCCCCGTCAAGTCGATCACCGACTTCGGCGTGTTCATCGGCCTGACCGCTGGCATCGACGGCCTGGTGCACCTGAGCGACCTGTCCTGGCACGAGCCGGGCGAAGCCGCCGTGCGCAACTACAAGAAGGGCCAGGAAGTCGAAGCCCTGGTGCTGGCCATCGACGTCGAGCGCGAGCGCATCAGCCTTGGCATCAAGCAACTGGACGTGGACCCGTTCACCAGCTTCACGACGCTGAACGATCGCGGTGCAGTTGTTGACGGCAAGGTCAAGAGCGTCGACCCGCGCGGTGCCGAGATCCAGTTGAATGAGGATGTAACGGGCTATTTGCGCGCATCTGAAATCAGCCGCGACCGCGTGGAAGACGCGCGCAACCTGCTGAAGGAAGGCGACGACGTGTCCGTGATGGTCATCAACGTCGACCGCAAGATGCGCTCGATCCAGTTGTCCATCAAGGCCAAGGACAACGCCGACGAGCAGCAAGCCATGCAGCGCCTGAGCCAGACCAGCGAGCGTGAGAACGCTGGCACCACCAGCCTGGGCGCTCTGCTGCGCGCCAAGCTGGACAACCGTTCGGAGTAATTCCGGGCGCGCCGGCAGCGCCCTAGGGTGATGTCGGCTTCCAACACAAGCCCGCAGCCGCCCGATGGTGTCTGCGGGCTGTTTTCTGAACCGAACCGTGCACGCCAACCACGCTGGACGACATGACCCGATCCGATCTCGTCACCCGACTCGCTGAGCGCTTTGGTCAACTCACGCAACGCGACACCGAGTTCGCCGTGAAGACCATCATCGACGCGATGTCGGACGCGCTGGCCCGTGGCCATCGCATCGAAATCCGAGGCTTCGGCAGCTTCTGCATCAACCGCCGTCCGCCGCGCCTGGGTCGCAACCCGCGCAGTGGCGAGCAGGTGGTGATTCCGGAAAAGCTGGTGCCGCATTTCAAGCCGGGCAAGGCGCTGCGCGAAGCAGTCGATCAACAAGTGCCAGCCGCGACCAGCGACAGCACCGGCGGTTGAATCACGGACCGCCCACATGCGCGTGTTCATCTGGCTGTTCCGGGCCTTTGTCTTCTTCACACTGTTCGCTTTCGCGCTGAACAACCAGCAAGCGGCCACCGTGCATTGGTTCTTTGGGGCGCAGTGGAGTGCGCCGCTTGTGATCATCGTGCTGGTGGCCTTTGCGGCTGGCTGCTCGATCGGTGTGCTGGCGATGGTGCCAGCCTGGTGGAAGCACCGCCGTGTGGCGCGCAAGCACAGCCCCGTGATAGCTGGCCCGCCGCCGCCACCGCAAAGCTCGTTGATGCCTTCGGAGTTCGGCTCCGAACACCCGCCGCGCGAAGGGCTCTGAGCGCGACATGCCGGGCCGACGCGTCAGCGCGCCGCCACACAACACCAAATTCATTCAACTTCATCGGCCTTGGACTTCGATCTGCAGTGGGTTTTGATCGGCCTGCCCGTCGCTTTCGCGCTGGGCTGGATGGCCTCGCGGTTCGATCTGCGGCAGCTCAAGCGGGAGCGCCAAGACGCGCCGCGCGCCTACTTCAAAGGGCTGAATCTGCTGCTCAACGAACAGCAGGACAAGGCCATCGACGCGTTCATCGAGGCGGTACAGAACGACCCGGACACCACGGAACTGCACTTTGCATTGGGCAACCTTTTCCGCCGTCGGGGTGAGTTCGAGCGCGCCGTGCGTGTGCATCAGCACCTGCTTGACCGGTCGGACCTGAAGGCCGGTGACCGCGAACGTGCGCAGCGGGCGCTGGCACAAGACTTCATGAAGGCCGGTCTGTTCGACCGCGCTGAAGCGGCCTGGCGCGAATTGCTCGGCACCGTGTTCGAGGGCGAGGCACGCCTGGCCCTCTTGTCGCTTTATGAACGCTCGCACGAGTGGCCGCAGGCTGTGGACATGGCGCAGCAACTCGAGAAGGCGGGCGACGGGTCGTTTGCGGTGCGCATCGCACATTACGAATGCGAGCAGGCAGAAACAGCCGATGCACGCGGCGACAGTGCGGCAGCCGAAGCAGCGTTGTCTCGGGCAAGCGCCGCGGCACCGAACAGCGCACGGCCTGTGGTCATGCAGGGTCAGCGCTTTCTGAAACGAGGCGATGCGGCATCGGCCATGCAGGTGTGGGACACGCTGCGCGACAGCCACCCAGATGCCTTCGTGTTGGTCGTCGATTCCTACCTGGAAGCTGCGCGCGCCTGCAGGCAGCAGCATCGCGCCCACGCGGTGCTGAGCGCCGCCTTCGAGCAGGTGCCTGCTGTTGAACTGCTGCGCGCACTGCAAACCTTGGAGGGCCCTGACACACCGGCCCAGTTGCCGCGCTTGCTGCAGCAATTGCAGCAGCGCCCCAGCTTGTCGTCGGTGCAATTGTTGCTGGAGATGCCCGTAGAGGCCTGGACGCCGCAAGCCTGGTCGGCGCTGCGCAATGCGGTGGCACGCAGTGCAACGCCCTTGCAGCGCTACCGCTGCGCAGCCTGCGGCTTCGAAGCGCAACGCTACTTCTGGCAGTGCCCGGGATGTCTTAGCTGGGACAGCTATCCGGCACAACGACTGGACGCGCAGTAGGCGACTCAGCGCCCCTTCGACTGACCACCCAAATGCCCGTCGACCAGGGCCAACACGTCGGCTCGGCTGGGCACCTGCCCCTTGCCTCCGATGCTGGCCACACGGCCCGAACCCGCGATGCCTGCCAACCCGGGTTCATGATCGCAATAGATGCCCACGGTGGGTCGCCCCAAGGCCGCGGCCAGGTGCGTGAAACCGGTATCCAGCCCCACCACTTGGCGTGCACCAGCCAGCACTGAGGCCATCTCGCCGACCTTCAGGAAGGGCGGCACGTCGCCTTCACAGCTGGCAGCGATGCTCTCGGCCAGACTCTGTTCGTCAGGCATTCCCCACAAGACCACGGGCATCATGCCGCGCTCCAGGAAGCGGTTGCCCACGGCCGCCCAATGGCGCTCAGGCCAGTGTTTGGAACGCCGACTGGCGTTGGGAATCAGCACCGCGTAATCGTTTTGCCGCGGGTGCCAACTGGGTGCCGGTGCGTGCAGGCCAAAGTCGGGCGGGGTGTCGGCGACGCTGTATTTCAACTGCGCGGCAACCAACTCGCGGCAGCGCTGCACTGCGTGCAGATCGCGTGAGACGCGGCTCTTGAACTGGTAGGCCCAGGCCGCGGCGGGCTCGCGGGCGCTGTCCTTGTCGTAACCCGCCACAGGTGCTTGGGCCTGGCGGGCCCACAGCGCACTTTTCAGCAGGCCCTGCAGGTCCAAAACCAAGTCGTAGTGGCCCGCCCGCAAAGTGTCGCGAAGCTGCCCCATGGACTTCCAGGTGTCGCCCTTCAGAAGCGCCTTGCGCCACTTGCGCCATTGCATTGGAATGACCCGGCGAATGCCCGGGTGCAATTGCGGGATGGCGGCAAACGCAGACTCGACCAGCCAATCGATCTGCGCATCCGGAAAGCGCTGCAAGATATCGCGCACCACCGGCAAGGCATGCACCACATCGCCCATCGACGAGGTCTTGACGGTGAGCAAGCGCAGAGCCGTCATGCCTGGCGGGCTTCCGCCACCAGTGCCGGATTGAATCGGGCGTCGTTGTACATCTTGAACTGGCGATAGACCTTGAAGTAGGCACGTCCCGACGCTGCATCGGCGAGCAACTCGTCCAGACAAGTGCCCAGGTCATGGCGCTGCTGCAGCAAACGTTGCAGCTTCACCTGGCTGGTGGCGCGGTGGGCTTCGTCGACATCGTTGCGCTGCGTTTGCGCGCGCATGGCTTGCGCCTTCAGAGCCATGATCGACAGGCGGTCGATCATGCTGCCGGCGGTTTCGCTGTTCAGCCGGGCGCCAGCGGGTACCTGCGACACGGGCGCGTCGGTGCGGGCCGATTCAGCGTCCACCAGACCCAACTTCACCAGCAAGATTTCGTCGACCCGCTCGGTGGCGTCGTTGCGGGCCTGGTTGTAGCCGTCGATGGCGCGCTTGTTGTGTGCAATCTCTGCCGCGGCTACGGTGGTTCGGCGCGCCAGGTCTTCCTCGGCCCACAAGCGGCTGTTGAAGCAGTGGTTCATGCGCACCCAGTGCCACAGCGGCGTGGCAGCGGCGGGTAGATCTTCGTGCGGCCAGCCGGGTCGCGCCAGCGAAGCGTCGTGTGCTGCCACCACGGCTTGTGCGGTCGGCAAGGCAAACGACTGCCAAGGCGCGGCACCACACGCAAGGCCAGGGGCAGGTGTGCCGCCGGCGGCCGCTCGGGCGTCTTGTTGTCGGGTGTCGGTGCTCATCGGGTGCGCTGGCAGAATCGCTGCGGATTATGTGCCGCCCATGCCCCCTCACCGCCATTCGCTGATCGTTCGCTTACGCAACTGGGTGGGTGATGTGACGCTGTCGGTGCCAGCACTGCAGCGCCTGTCCGACGCGGGTTACGGGCTTCAACTCGTGGGCAAAGGGTGGGCGAAGAATCTGTTGGCCGGTCACGGCTGGCCGGTGCACACCTTGCCCGCCAAGTTCACCGACCGTGTGCTGTTGCTGCGGGAACTGCGCGCCGCTTCATCAGTTCAGACGCGCGGCCCAGGTGATCTCAACGCGCTGTGCCTGCCTGACTCATTCTCCAGCGCGTTGGAGTTCCGCGCTGCCGGGCTGCGCGCGCTGGGCCATGCCCACGAGGGCCGCAGTCTGCTGCTGGCCCGCTCGCTGCCGCTGCCACGCGGGCTGCACGCCTTGCAGGTGTATTGGCAGATGGCTGATGCCCTGCTGGGTGCCAGCGCCCCGTTGCCGGACACGGTAGGACTGCGCATCAACGACGCACAACGGGCTGCCGCACAGGCGCTGCGCAAGGCGCACGGCATCGAATCGGATTGCATCGTGATCTGCCCGTTTGCCGGCGGCACCTGGGCACAACAGGACAAGACCTGGCCAGCCTTCGCCAGCTATGCCGCACAAGCCTTGCCGCGCCACGGGCGCAGCATCGTGGTGTGCCCCGGACCCGGCGAGGAGGCCAGCGCCCACGAGCACTTCGGGCAGGCGAAGCTGCTGCCGAACGTGCCGCTGGGCACGTACGCGGCGCTGCTGCAGGACGCCGCCTTGATGATCTCCAACGACACCGGGCCCGGGCACATTGCGGCGGCGGTGGGTACGCCGCTGGTGTCGGTGCTCGGGCCCAGCGACCCCGCACTGTGGCGGGCTTGGGGGCCTCACGTACATCTGGTGCAAGGTCTGGCCTCTGTCGCTGCGACTGCGACTGCGTCGGCAAGTTGGCCCGATGCCCGCGATGTAGACCGGGCCGTGGCTGAGGCGCTGGCAAAGACCCCAGCGCACCAGCGCTGAGGCCACACGGTCGGGCCTGCGTTGCCACGGCCACGGCGCGACCTCCCCCACCCGATCCCCCGAACGGGGGCACCACACAACACCCCACACGCTCCGCCTGCCGGGGGAATGACGGCAGTGGACATGCTGCGAAGAATGCGTACCAGCCCGAAGCGAAACGTATCAACAACGCGACGGGCCTGCAAACCACTCAACCGTTCATTCACTCACCGATCAGGAGATCACCATGATTCGCCAACTCATCGCCACCGTGCTGACCGCATTCGCCCTCAGCGCCTTCGCCCTCCCGGCATCAGCCGCCGTGGACGCCAATGCTGCCAGCCAAGCCGAGCTGGAAACCGTCAAGGGCATCGGGCCGGGCCTTTCGGGCAAGATCATCGACGCACGCAAGTCGGCGCCCTTCAAGAGCTGGCAAGACCTGGTGGACCGGGTCGGCGGTGTCGGCCCGGGCAACGCGACGAAGTTCTCGCAGGCCGGATTGACGGTCGGCGGCGGCACCTACACTGGCGGCGCGGTGGACAACACCAAGGCAGCGAAAGCCGACAAATCCGACAAGGTCGCAAATGCCAACAAGCCTGCCAAGGACGGCGCTGAAAGCAAGCCCGTCGCCAAACCCCGCAGGGACAAGGCCGAAACGCCCACCACCTGAGACCTCTTCAGCCCGTTTCAGCCCAGTCCCTTCCAGCGCCATCGGGCGCTGTGCCGCGAGCAAAGCGGTGCAGCGCCCGATGGCGCTTTCAGCTCAGGTCGATGTCCACGCCTGAAGCCGCGACGTCCGAAAGCTCGGACAGCTCGGACAGCTCGGGCAGCTCGGGCAGGACGGGAAGGACGGTGGTGACCTCTGACGCGTTGAATTCCCACTCGGCGCGCGCCGGCGGTCGGTCCCACCCGAAGAAGTGCAAGACCTCGTCGCGGCGCGCCATGGCGTCCGCCTCGCCCAAGGCCATCAACTCCTGCGTGAACGGGGCTTCGAACAGCAGGTAGCTGGCCAGGGCCGAACCACTGGCTGCCGCACCGCGCGAAACGCCGACACCTCGAAGCAAGGCCCGAACCGCGGCCGGCAAGGCACCGATATGTCGGGCAGCGATGTCGTCCAGACGCTGAGAAGGCGAGATCACCAGCGCTTCCAGCGGTCGAAGCGGGGTGTCGCCCAAGGCCGATTCGGGTAGCAGGGCCAGGGTGCGGTTGATGCGTCGCATGCGTTCGATATCCACCGCCAAGGCGTCCAGAAAGATGCTGGACATGGCATGCCCGGCGATCTGCGCCAGAGTGGGGTAACCGCCCAGCGTCACGGCACGGCCCACGGGTTCCTGCATGCGGCCGACACCCACGATGAACAGCCGTTGCGCACCCAGATGAACGGCGGGCGACAAGGGTGCGGTTTGACGCATGGAGCCGTCACCAAACCAGCCGGCTTCGCTGGACGCGTCGATGCGCGTGGCGGGAAATACAAATGGAATGGCCGACGACGCCAGCAAGTGCGACATCGTCAGCCGGCCGGGCACCGCCACCCGCTGCGAGCGCTGCCAGGGCTCGATCGGCTGAGCCGAGTCGAAGAAGGTGAAATGCTCTCCGCTGGAATAGCTGGAGGCCGTGACAGCCAAGGCGTGCAGGTGGCCCGAAGCCAGCATGTCCGGCAAACGTTCCAAGGGCACCAGGCGCTGCAGCAACTCGGCCAGCGGCCCGTTGTCCAGCAGCGAACGGGGCCGGGCACGGCGCCAGCGGGCGATGACCCAGCCGACCGACAACATCGTCAACCATTGGGCACCGCTGCGGATGACGCCCAGCGAGTCGGCGCGGTAGACCTGATCGGCGCGGAAATTGCGCCAGGTGTCGGCGATGAGGTCGACCGCGTCGTCGAAGTGGTCGGCATGACAGGCCAGAGCCGCGGCGTTGATGGCGCCAGCGGAGGTGCCGCAAATCACGCCGAAGGGGTTGGACTGCCGCGCAGCAGGGCCCAGCGTCTCGCGGCGCATCTGCACCAGTGCCGCCAACACACCAACCTGGTACGCCGCCCGCGCACCCCCGCCGCTGAGAACCAGGGCGGTCAGTGGTTGTTCATGCATGCGCCGACTGTAGCCACCGGCCCGCGCGCATTGGGGCGGTACAAGCCCGGAGCGCCAGTTGTGGCTGCGCCACGGTCACTCATAAACGATGGTGGCTGCGCCACAGTCACTCATAAACGATGGTGGCTGCGCCACCATGGGCAATGCTGCGCCAGCGCCCCAGCGCTTCGTCGCACGGCCAGAACCGGGCCTCGTCGCCCAGATCGATTTCGGCCGTGGCGGTGCTGCGTTGCAGTCGAAATCGGATGGCCAGGCCTTGCTGCAGATCGCCATGTTCGCTGGCCACGCGCCTGGCCGGCCACAGGCGCAGCACGTCGGCCACGGGCGGCGGATTCGTCAGGTACTGGCCGTTGATTTCCACGCAGATGTAGCGCCCAAAACGCGCCCGGGCCGCGGACAAATCCCACACCTGCGTCACGTTCAGCCGCATGCCCCCTGAAAAACGATCCGACTGCAGCTTGCCCTGCACGACGATGAGTTGGTCTTCCACCATCAGTTCACGCTGGCCTTCGATGACCTCGTCACTGGCCACCGCCTCGACGGCCTCGCTGCCATCGTCGAGCTTGAAGATGGTGACGCGGCCGCGCTGGCCATTCACCACACGCGCCTCGGTGACGATGCCCGCCATCAACTGCGGCAGGCTGTCGCGTCGGCCATCGGCCGAGCGAACCAGGTCTTCGATGGGGTTGCGGGCGATGCGGCGCACCTCTTCGCGCCAGGCGTCGAACAAGTGGCCTGACAGGAAGAAGCCCAGCGCAGCCTTCTCTTGCAGCAACTTTTCGTGCACGTTCCAGGCCGGCACGTTTACCAGCCCCGGTTCTTGCGTGCTGCTGCCGTGGCTGTCTCCCGTGTCGAACAGGCCACCCTGCTGCGCGTTGGCGTCTTGCGCTTCCGCCCAGTCGAAGGCCAACGGCACGCTGGCCAGAACGGCGGCGCGTTCGGGGTGCAGGGCGTCGAAAGCGCCGGCCTTGACAAGGGCTTCCACGGCACGTTTGTTCACCGACTTGCGGTCGATGCGGGCGCAGAAATCGAACAGGCTGCGGAAGGGCCCGCCACCTTCGCCCTGACGGCCTTCGCGCGCGGCGACGATGGCCTCGATGGCACCCTGCCCAGTGCCCTTCACGGCACCCAGGCCGTAGCGCACCACGCGGTCGCTGATGGGCTCGAAGCGGTGCACACCGGTATTGATGTCGGGCGGCTCGAAGCCGATGTTGAAGGTCTTGGCATCGTTCAACAACACCTTCAGCTTGTCGGTGTTGTCGGCTTCGATGGTCATGTTGGCGGCATAGAACTCCGCCGTGAAGTGCACCTTGATCCAGGCCGTGTCATACGCCAACAAGGAATACGCGGCGGCGTGGCTTTTGTTGAAGCCGTAGCCCGCGAACTTCTCCATCAGGTCGAAGACCTCATCGGCCTTCTCGGCGCTGATGCCCTTCTTCGCAGCACCTTCACGGAAGATGCTGCGCTGCTCGGCCATCTCCTCGGCCTTTTTCTTGCCCATGGCGCGGCGCAGCATGTCGGCGCCGCCCAGGCTGTAGCCACCCAGCACCTGCGCCGACTGCATCACCTGTTCCTGGTACACGAAGATGCCGTAGGTTTCATCCAGCACGGGCACCAGCAGCGGGTGCGGGTAGATGATTTCTTCCTTGCCGGCCTTGCGCGCGCAGAAGCTGGGGATGTTCTCCATCGGACCCGGCCGGAACATGGCGTTCAGCGCGATCAGGTCTTCCAGACGCGTGGGTTTGGCCTCGCGCAGCATGCCCTGCATGCCGCGGCTTTCAAACTGGAACACGGCTTCGGTCAGGCCGTCGGTGAACAGCTTGTAGACCTTGGCGTCGTCCAGCGGAATCGATTCGTAGTTGAAGTCGGCCATCTTGGGTCGGCGGGCGCGGATGAAGTTGCGCGCCAATTCCAGGATCGTCAGCGTGGCCAGCCCCAAAAAGTCGAACTTCACCAGGCCGATGGCTTCGACGTCGTCCTTGTCGTATTGGCTGACGGCGCTGTCGCTGCCGGGCTGCTGGTACAGCGGGCAGAAGTCGGTGATCTTGCCCGGTGCGATCAGCACGCCGCCTGCGTGCGTGCCGATGTTGCGCACCAGGCCCTCCACGCGAATGGCCAGGCCCAGCAACTCGGCCACTTCCTCTTCGGCGGCTTCGCGCTGTTCGAGTTCGGGCACCTCTTGGCGCACGTAGATCACGCCGGGGTCGGGCTTCTCGGGCAGCTCAGGCAACTTGGCCAGCGTGTAGGTCTTGCCAGGCAGGCCCGGCACCAGCTTGGCCACGCTGTCCACATGGCCGTAACCCATGCCCAGCACCCGGCCCACGTCGCGCAGCGCGGCCTTGCTGGCCATGGTGCCGAAAGTGGCGATCTGGCTGACGGCCTCGCGGCCGTACTTGTCTTTCACGTACTCGATGACGCGGTCGCGGTTGCCCTGGCAGAAG
>Ga0105046_10013564_pt1 | contig 12612 bp, 12 predicted proteins | sample MAT03_FD_78385 | JGI IMG/M metagenome (GOLD analysis project Ga0105046, IMG submission 78385) | Freshwater microbial communities from Lake Fryxell liftoff mats and glacier meltwater in Antarctica - MAT-03 (megahit assembly) | ecosystem: Environmental > Aquatic > Freshwater > Ice > Liftoff... | reverse complement strand
GATGATGCCCCACGGCACGATGTTCGTGGACGCGTCGGCGCTGGCGAAGTTGCGATAGCCCCAGTAGTGGCCGATGCCGTTGATGATGCCGGCGGCGGTGACGGGGATCCACATCATCTGGACAGCCCAGATCGTGGCGCCCATCGGTCCGAACAGCACGAGGTTGACGGCCAGCATCAGGCCCACACCCTGCCACGAGAAGCGGGTGTAGACGTTGCGCTCGATCCAGTCGTCCGGCGTGAAGCGGCCGTACTTTTCCATCGTCTCCATATTCCGCGACTCTTCGCGGTAGAGCTCGGCACCTTGCCAGAACACCTTGTCGATGCCGCGGGTCTGCGGGCTGTGCGGGTCGTCCGGGGTCTCGACCTTCGCGTGGTGCTTGCGATGGATGGCAACCCATTCCTTCGTGACCATACCCGTGGTGAGCCACAGCCAGAACCGGAAGAAGTGCGAAATGGACGGATGCAGGTCCAACGCGCGGTGCGCCTGGCTGCGATGAAGGAAAATGGTGACCGCGGCGATCGTGACATGCGTCAGCGCCAAGGCGACCACGATGTAACCCCACCACGGCAGGTCGACAAGACCATGCGACGCAAAGGAGAGGAAGTCATAACTCATTGATTTTCCGATATTCATGCGCCTTTTCACGGGCGCTGGATGACTGTTATGCTGCGTAGCCTGCCATTTTACGCGAGAGCGGGCCGATCGCCGAATCTAACCTCGGGACGGGGTGCCCGGTCCGCTCGGTGGTCATGCGCTCCCCGCGGGTGGCGGTGCTCTTCCCAAGTCGCGTCGCAGCGGGGCCATTTCAAGGCCGGCGGCACGGAATGACGAAAGAATCTGGCGATTGATCTCACTGCGGACGGGTCCTGGCCCCATTTCCGGGTCGCGCAGCGAAAACGCCAGTTCAAGGTTGATGGCGCCGTCGACAAAGCCGGTCAGCGTGGCCGCGGGCGGATTGACGTCCTGGAGGACGCGGGGCTCGCCGCGCGCCGCCGCCAACATCAGCTCCAGCGCCTGCTCGACGTCCGCGTTGGCCGCCACCTGCAACGGCAGCGTCACCCGCAGGATGCGGGAATTGCGGGAGTGATTGAGCACCGTCGTGGTGACCAGCGTTTCGTTGGGCACGATGGCTTCCACGCCGTCGATGCTGCGCACGACCACGTAGCGGTTGGTGACGCGCGCCACGGTGCCGTAGCGTCCGTCCACCGTGATGATGTCGCCCAGCCGGATGGATTTGTCGATCAGGATCGTGAAGCCGGCGATGTAATTGGCGGCCAGCTTCTGCAAGCCAAGCCCGATGCCGACGCCGAGCGCACCACCGAACACAGTGAGCAGCGTCAGGTCGAAACCGATCGACTGCAACGCCACCAGGACCCCGACCCCCAGCAGCGCGGCGCGGATAAATTTCGACAGCAGCGCCTGCGTGCTGGTATCGAGCGACGTGGCCTTGCGCAGGCGCCCTTCGATCACGCCCGACAGGTACAGCGTGACGACCACCGTGACGATGATCGCCAGCAGGCCCTTGCTGATGGTGAGCAGCGACACCGGCGTTCGCCCGATGGGCAGGACAACGGTGTCGAGTTCACCCCAGATCTCGGGCAGCACGCCGATGAAGTACAGCACCACCAGCGTCCAGATCGAGAAGCTGATGGCGCGCTCGGACGTCTTCAGCCAGGCCTGCGCGGCGAAGAGACGCCGCACGCCGTAGACCAGCATGCGGATCACCGCCAGCGCGATCAGCAACGGCATCGCGATGTCGATGAAGAACGGGACGCCACCGGCGCGGCGATAGATGAAGCGCGCGAGCAGCAGTAGCGCGATGGCGGTGAGTGGGAACAAGAGCCGCGCCACGCCACCGTGCAGGCGCGCGTACGAATCGGCGGCGGCCGCGCGCGAGCGCACTTCAAGCTTGCGATCGAAGAGCCACGCCACGCCAACGCATGCGATGACGGCCAGCACCTCGATCCAGGTAATGGTCGACTGCAACACGGTTTCGAAGATGGAGAAATCGATCGGAGTCAGCATGGTTCAGGACAAGGCGAAGTAAGCAACGGGCAGGCTGCCGTGCGCTGTACGCGCGGCCAGCCGCAACTTTATCAGCGTGCGCGTTCGAGCGTCGCGGCGAAGAAGCCGTCGCAGCCGTGCAGGTGCGGCAGCAGCTTTAGCGTGGGCCCGGTGTCGAGCGGAATCTCCGCGCGCGCCAGGTCGGCCGCGACGTTGCCGGCACGAAACTGCGGATGCGCGGCGAGGAAGGCCGCGACGATCGCCTCGTTTTCGGCCGGCAGCACGCTGCACGTGGCGTACACGAGTCTGCCACCGGGCTTCACCAGGGTGGCTGCGGCAGCGAGAATCGATGCCTGTTTCGCCGCAAGTTCGGCCACGGCGGTTTCCGGCTGGCGCCACTTGAGATCGGGATTGCGGCGCAGCGTGCCGAAGCCGGTGCACGGCGCATCGACCAGCACGCGATCGATCTTGCCGGCCAGCCGCTTCACTTTCTGGTCGCGTTCGCCGGACAAGAGTTGCGGCTGCACGTTGGAGAGGCCGGAACGCGCGAGGCGCGGCGTGAGATTGGTCAGGCGCCTGGCCTGCACATCGAAAGCGTACAGCCGCCCGCGCGAGCGCATCAACGCGCCGAGCAACAGGGTCTTGCCACCAGCGCCCGCGCAGAAATCGACGACCATATCGGTGCGCCGTGGCGCCACCGCATAGCCGATCAGCTGGCTGCCTTCGTCCTGCACTTCGAGGCGGCCGTCCTCGAGCCACGGATGGTGCGCCAGCGACGGCCGGCCCGCGACGCGAATGCCCAACGGCGAATACGGCGTGGGCGTGACGGCAAAGCCATCATTGGTGAGCGCCGCCAGCGCTTCATCGCGCGTGACCTTGAGCGGATTGACGCGCAGGTCGAAGGTGGCCGGAGCGAGCCATGCACGCGCGAGCGCGCTGCGTTCCTGGTCGCCATACGCGGTGCCCAATTGCGTCCACAGCCAATCGGGAAGGTCGTGCGCGACGGCGTCGGGCAACGGTGTGGCCAGCCGCGACTTGAATTCGCGCAACCAGTCGGCATCGGTCTTGCTGATCGCGGGCTCGAGGTCGCGCAGCGAACGTCCCAGTTCGCGGACCAGCACGGCCAGCGCCAGCTTGCGGGGCTCGGTGGTCTGCGCCAATTCGATGAGCGAGCGTTGCCGCCGCAGCAATGCGAACACGACATCGGCGACCAGCGCGCGATCCTGTTGCCCCATCTGCGGGTTGGCGCGGAAATACGCGCGAAGGCCGTTATCGGCGGGGGTGTCGAAGCGGCGCACGCGCTCGATGGCGGCGGCGAGGACGGCAATCTGGTTGGCACGTAGTGTCATTGGCCCGTCATGGTCGGAAAGGTGGCGCCGGGCTGCGGGTCACCCGTGGCGGCGGCCGCGGGCGAGGTGGTGGGTGCGGCGGACGTGTCACTCTGCGCGCGCGGGATCGTCAATTCGTCCCGCGCCGGTCCCGTGGCGGTCTCGTCGACGCGAATGGAATCGAGTACCACTTCGATGGTGCCGCGATCCGTGTTGGAGACGCGCATCTTCACCGGGATGTGGCGCAACGATGGTGCGAGCCACACATAGGCATCGGTCTTGCCGTCGAGGCTTTGGCGGTGCCAGCGTTCGGCCTCGATCTTGCCCTGCGGCCAGTCGATCGTCTCGGTGCCCTCGCGCGTCAGCGTATAGCGATGAATGCGCCGCGGCGTGCCGACGGTGAAGCTCATCTGGTCGACCGTGGGCGGCGTGAAGTAATACTGCCACATCAGCGCCAGCGGATCGAAGGTGGGCAGGTCCAGGGCTTCGGTCTTGCCGTCGAACATCGTGAGGAGGCCCGCTTCCCAATCGAAGGCCGCGGTTTCCACGCGATCGGGACCGCCGCGTTCGACGCGGAACGTCAGCGGTTGCAGGCCATCCTCGGTAATGAGGCCGCGGCTCTCGATCTTGCCTTGTCCGCGCAACACCAGCGCGGCGAGGCCGCGCGCCTCGCCGACCGTGGAGATTCGATAGCGGTTGTTGCTGTGCTCGAAGCGGTAGACCGCGTCGCCGATGAAAAAGCCTCGCGTGCCGTAGAACACCTTGTAGGCGAGGTCCACGCGCGGCGGCAGCACCTTGCCGCTGGTGGCGGCACCGGGCGTGACCACGGCTTCGGCCACGACGGCGGCGTCGGCCGCGTCGGCCGCGACGGCGGCGTCGGCCTGCGCCTTGTCGAGCGCCTCCTTCGCCGCCGCGTCGGCCATTGTGGTATCGGGCAGCGTTGCTTCCGCCGCCGCTTCGACGGGTGGCGCCGGCGTGTTGATGGGCGAAGATTGCCTGGGCTTCGGTCTTGGCTTGGGCTTGGCTGCGGCAGTGGCCGTGGGTGTCGGCGGCGGCGGCAGTTCGGTGATCGAGGCGGTAAGTGGCGTGGACTCGGGCGTGGTGGGCAGATCGACCGGCCACTGCGACACCACCAGGTGCACCACCAGCGAAAGGAGCAAGGCCCCGAGCAACAGTCGCCTCGTGCGCGTGTCGGCCCGTGCCGCGGCCGCCTGCAGCGCAGGGTCGAGCAACGAGTTGGCGGAAAGGGCGGTGGCAGTCAAGGTTCGGGTCGCGGCAAAACGCGGCGGGCGCAGGGTCAGGGTGGCGCCGCGACGCCGGGATTCACGCCTTCGGGCGCGTAACGGTGTCTGCCGGCCCCCAAGCCCTTAGTCCGCCGGTACCCGCAGGATACCGGCGGCATCGGCCGTCGCTGCATCCTTAACGCTTACGTGCCCGTTCGCGACGACCAGGCGTCCTGCACAGTACCAGCGTACGACCGCCGGCAGCAGCGCATGTTCCGCGCGCAGCACGCGGGCCGCCAGCGTGGCCTCGTTGTCGTCCGGGCCGACGGCGACCGCCGATTGCGCGATGATCGGGCCTGCGTCCACCGTGGGCGTGACGAAATGCACGGTGCAACCGTGGATCTTCACGCCGTCGGCGAGCGCGCGGCGATGCGTGTGCAGCCCCGGATACGACGGCAGCAGCGACGGATGGATGTTGATCAGCCTGCCGTGGAAATACTTGACGAAGGTGTCCGTCAGCACGCGCATGAAGCCGGCGAGGACGATGAGATCGGGCCGGCTGGCGTCGACGACCTCGGCCAGCGCCACGTCGAACGCATCGCGCGTCGGAAACTGCCGGTGGTCGACCACGGCCACAGGAATGTCCCGCGCGCGCGCGAGATCGAGTCCGCCCGCGTCGGCGCGATTGGAGATCACCGTGGTGACTGCGCCACCCAGCGTGCCGTCGGCCATCGCGCGCAGCAGCGAACCAAGATTCGAGCCGCGGCCTGAAATGAGAACGGTGATGCGCGGCAACGCCATGGCCAGCGCGGTGCGCGTCAGCAAACGACCGTGGGCGGCTCGCCGGCCGGCAGCGCGGCGATCGTGCCGATGCGCGACGCGCGCTCGCCGGCGTCGTCCAGCATCCGCAACGTGCGCTCGACATGCGCGGGCGCCACGACGACGATCATCCCGATGCCGCAGTTGAACACGCGATGCATCTCGTCGTCGGCCACGTTGCCGTGCCGCTGCAGCCAATCGAAGATCGGCGGACGCGTCCACAGCGCGCGATCGAGACGCGCCTGGGTACCCGGGGGCAACACGCGCGGGACATTTTCGATGAGGCCGCCGCCGGTGATGTGCGCCATGCCCTTCACGGGCACTTCATGCATCAGCGTCAGCAGCGGCTTCACGTAGATGCGCGTGGGCGCCAGCAGCGCACCGCCGATCGTCGTCGCATCGAATGGCGCATCGAGGCTCCCGCCGCTCGCGTCGATGATGCGGCGGATCAGCGAGAAGCCGTTCGAATGCGGTCCGCTCGACGCCAGTCCGATCACCGCGTCGCCGGGCACGATGCTACGGCCGTCGATGATCGCGGACTTCTCGACCACGCCGACGGCGAAGCCCGCGAGGTCGTATTCCCCCGGCGGATACATGCCGGGCATCTCGGCGGTCTCGCCGCCGATCAAGGCGCAACCGGCCTCTTCGCAACCGGAGGCGATGCCGCGGATCACCGTGGCCGCCACGTCGACGTCGAGCTTGCCGCACGCGAAATAGTCGAGGAAGAAGAGCGGCTCGGCGCCCTGCACCAGGATGTCGTTGACGCTCATCGCGACGAGATCGATGCCCACCGTATCGTGGCGGTCCATCGCGAAGGCCAGCATCAGCTTCGTGCCCACGCCATCGGTGCCGGCCACCAGCACCGGCTCGCGGAAGCGCTTGCCGATTTCGATCAGGCCGCCGAAGCCGCCGATGCCGGCCAGCACCTCGGGCCGCATCGTCCGCTTGGCGAAGGGCTTGATCCGCTCGACAAGGGCATCGCCCGCATCGATGTCGACGCCGGAATCGCGGTAGGAAAGGGGAGGACGGTCGGCGGCAGTGGACATGGCGTCGAGGTGTTCCGGCAGGGGTGGAACACTGGAATCGGAACTGCAGTTGGGGACGGCGGACGTTCCGCGCCGGCGGCGCGCAACCTGACGATGGACACGGCGCAAACCGCCGGGAACCACTACAATCGGCGCGGTTCCCGTGGTGCGCATTCGCGCACCGTGGCACCTCGAACGATCGCCGCGAATTCTACCGGAAATGACCGAGCCTCGTCCGCCTGTCCCCGACCCCAGCGAGCCCGCGGCAGCAGCGGCAACCACCATCGTGGTGGTGACGGCTGCGCCGGCGATTGGTGATACCGAGGCGCAAGCGCCCAGGCCAAAACAACCGCTGTCGCCGCGCCACTACCTGTGGATTGCCGGCGCCGCGCTGGTCGTGTTCTTCGGCCTGCGCTACCTCGGCGCGGTGCTGACGCCATTCCTGGTGGGCGCCATCCTGGCCTACCTCGGCACGCCGCTTGTCGACATGGCGGAGCGCCGCGGTATCTCGCGCACCATCTCGACCGCGCTGGTGGTCTTCTGCTTCGGCCTCTTGCTGCTGGCGCTCTTCCTGGTGCTGATCCCCTTGGTGCAGGCCGAGGTTGCCCTGGCGATCAAGCGCTTCCCGGACCTGCTGGCCAACACGACGGCGCGCATCTTTCCGTGGATCGAGCGCACGTTCGGCGTGGTCATCGCCTTCGATACCGCGACTCTGAAGACCTTGCTCTCGGAAAACATGGGCGAGGCGCGCGATCTCTCGCTGCGGTTGTTGTCGGGTGTGAAGACCGGCGGACTCATCGTCGTGTCGGTGCTGGTCAATCTCGTGCTGATCCCGGTGGTGATGTTCTACATGCTGCGCGACTGGAACATGATGATCGAGCGCCTCGACGCGCTGGTCCCGCGTGGCTGGAACACGAAGGTGCGCACGATCGCGACGGACATCGACGTGGTACTGGCCGAGTTCCTCCGTGGCCAGTTGCTGGTGATGCTGGTGCTGGCGGCGTACTACGTCGTAGGCCTGACCATCGCCGGCCTTGATCGTGCCTTTGCCATTGGCGTCCTCACCGGCCTGCTGGCGTTCATTCCCTACGTCGGCTTCGGCCTCGGGCTGGTGCTGGGGGTCGTGGCGGCCATCCTGCAATTCGCGGGCTGGCCCGGCTTCTTCGCCGTGTTGGCCGTGTATGCGATCGGCCAATTGCTGGAAAGTTATGTACTGGTGCCGTGGCTGGTGGGCGACCGGATCGGTCTCCATCCGCTGGCCGTGATCTTCGCGCTGCTGGCGTTCGGCCAGCTGTTCGGCTTTGCCGGCGTGCTGCTGGCGTTGCCGGTGTCAGCCGCGTTGCTGGTGGGCTTGCGGCACCTGCGCGCGGCCTATGTCGTCTCGCCCGTTTATCGCGGGGAGTCGTGACGGACCCGGACGCGCGATGCAGCAACTGACCTTCGAACTGGCGGCACCGGAATCGCCGACGTTCGCCAATTTCGTGTCCGGGGGCAACGTCGAAGTGATCGCCGCGTTGCGCGCGCTGGCCGCCGGCGCCATCGCGGAGACCGGCGTCCTGCTGTGGGGCGCGGCCAACAGCGGCCGCACGCACCTGCTGCGGGCCACCGCCGCCGCGTTTCGCAATGGTGCCGTCGCCTTGCACCCGACCGCCGAAACGATCGACACGGAACCGCCCGAACCCGGCGCGTTGGTGGTGGTGGACGACGTGCAGGCCGCCAGCGCGGCGGCGCAGGGACGGCTTTTCACGCTGTACAACCATTTGCGGCAGACGGGCGGGCACCTGCTGGTGGCCGCCGACGCGCCGCCCGGCCGGCTGCCGCTGCGCGAGGATGTGCGCACGCGTCTTGGCTGGGGGCTGGTTTTCGAGGTGACCGTGCTCGCGGACACGGAGAAGGCACTCGCGCTGGTTGGTTATGCAAAGGAACGCGGGGTGCCGCTGCCGGGCGACGTGGTGGCGTGGTTGCTGGCGCATGGCCGGCGCGACATGTCGACGCTGACGGCCACGCTGCAGGCGCTGGACCGCTTTTCACTGGCCACGAAGCGACCGATCACCGTGCCGCTGGCACGCGAATGGAGCCGTCGCGCGGACGACCTTTTTGGCTAAGGTGCGTGACCGGGCCTTAGTCCGCGCCACCATTAAGGCTGACGGGCGGGGCTCCCGTCCCGGGACCGGCCAAAGCCGGCAATGGTGTCAATTCTGCGTGTCGCCATACGACTACGGCGGTGGGGTAAGTTTTTCCCCTAGTTCTTTGATTGTTCAGGTAAAATGCTGCCCGGGCCGGGAATGCGGCCGGCGGTGTCTTTGTCAACCGCGTTCGTGTCTAGTTCGTTAATGGCCTCGACACGGACAAATCAGTGTCGTTCTTATAGCTTCCAAAAGGACAGCATTACATGAAGCAATTGGGTGCGGCACTGATGGCGGTGGCCGTTGCCTCCGTTGCGCTTGCTCAAGGTAGTGCGCCTTCGACCCCGGCGGCCAAGGCCCCGGAAACGTCGTCGGCGGCCCCGGCGAAAAGCCAGGCAAAGAAGACCAAGAAGAAGAAGGCCAAAAAGACTGCGGGAGCGCCTGCCGCCTCCGCCGACAAGCCCGCCAAGTAATTCTTAGCTTTTGATTGTCCAACCTTCAACACCACTGAGGAAACACCAATGAACAAGCTGATCGTTGCTCTCGTCGCCGGCGTCTTCGCTTCCGTTGCCGCCGCACAAACCGCTGCTCCCGCTCCTTTGACCAACATGCAAAAGCAAGAGGCCGTCAAGGCCACCACGGCCGCCGGTTCGGGCAGCTCGGCCAGCACGCAGAAGACCGCCGCTGAAGCCGCGAAGAACACCGCCGTCTCGAAGGAAGCGGCGAAGTCGACCACGGCGGACAAAAAGGCTGCGGTCAAGTCTGCCGAGAAGGGCCTGGTCAATCCGAACAACCCGACGGGTGTCGCGGGCACGGCGAAGATGCAGAAGGAAACCACCGCGGCGTCGACCGGCGTGCCGAAGGCCAACGCCGAACTGAAGACCAAAGAAGGCCAGAAGACGCTGGACAAGGACCTGGTTCAAAAGTCCACCAAGTAAGACGGACTTTAGCTTCTTGAAAGGGCAGGGCGTTCGCGCGCTGCCCTTTTTCTTTCTTGTGCAGGCGATGTTGTAGGCGATGTTGTAGGCGAGGCTTCAGCCTCGCTTGCGTCGCGTGAGGCTGAAGCCTCGCCTACGGGATTTACGGATGCCCGCGCGAGGCTGAAGCCTCGCCACAGACCGCAACCAAAGCCCGACCTGATTACCTACGATGACTGAACACGTTGCCATCCGCCCCGCGGTGACTGTCGCGATGGTCGTCGAACGCGATCGCCTCTACCTGCTGGTGGAGGAGGAAACGCGCAGTGGACGCAAGTTGAACCAGCCCGCGGGTCATTTCGAGGCTGGCGAATCACTCGCCGACGGCGCGGCGCGCGAGACCCTGGAAGAGTCGGGGTGGCAGGTGACGCCCACGGCGCTCGTGGGCATCTATCGGTGGGAGGCGCCTGACAATGGCGCGACCTTCGTGCGCTTTGCATTTGCCGGCCGCGCCGATGCGCACGATCCTGCACGCCCGCTCGACACCGGTATCGTCCGTGCACTGTGGCTCGACTACGACACCATCGTCGCGCGGCGAGCGGACCATCGCAGTCCGCTGGTGCTGCAATGCCTCGACGACTATCGCGCGGGACGCCGGTTTCCGCTGGACCTGATGCGATGAGCGCACGCCGCCAGCGTGTCATCGTGGGCCTGTCGGGAGGCGTCGACTCGGCGGTGGCCGCGTGGGCGCTGAAGGCGCAGGGCTTCGAGGTGGTCGGCGTCTTCATGAAGAACTGGGAAGACGACGATACGGACGAGTACTGCACGTCGCGCGAGGATTTCGTCGACGCCGCATCGGTGGCGGATGTGCTCGGCATCGAGCTCGAGGCCGTGAACTTCGCCAAGGAGTATCGCGAGCGGGTGTTCGCGCATTTCCTGCGTGAGTACGAGGCCGGGCGTACGCCCAACCCCGACGTGCTGTGCAACAGTGAGATCAAGTTCCGCGCGTTCCTCGATCACGCGATGCGGATGGGTGCCGATCACATCGCCACCGGCCACTATGCGCGCGTCCGGCGGGCCGACGGCGGCGGCGTGGAGTTGCTGGTGGCGGCGGATGCATCGAAGGACCAAAGCTACTTCCTGCATCGACTGACGCAGGAGCAGCTCGCCCCCACGTTGTTTCCCCTGGGCGACATGATCAAGCGCGACGTGCGCGTGCTGGCGAAGAAGGAAGGCATCCCTATTTACGCGAAGAAGGATTCCACCGGCATCTGCTTCATCGGCGAGCGCCCGTTCCGCGATTTCCTTGCGCGCTACCTGCCGCGCACGCCCGGACCGGTGCAAACGACCGACGGCGTGACGGTGGGCCGCCACGACGGGCTCGCGTATTACACGCTGGGACAGCGGCATGGCCTTGGTATCGGTGGCACGCGCGAGGGCACGGATGCGCCGTGGTTTGTCGCCGCGAAGGATCTCGCGCGCAACACACTGATCGCGGTGCAGGGGCACCATCATCCGCTGCTGTATCGGCGCGACGTCGCGGTCATCGACATGCATTGGATCGCCGACACACCACCTGCGGCGACAGCGCAGCTGACGGCGAAGACCCGTTACCGGATGCCTGCGGCGCCCTGTGTGCTGGAGACGTCGGCAGCAGGCACACGTGCGGTGTTTGCCGCCCCGCAATGGGCGCCCACGCCGGGGCAATACCTGGTGCTCTACGACGGCGACGTGTGCCTGGGCGGCGGCGTGATTGCCGAAGCGGTGGTCGCGACTCAAGCAGAACCGGCGTCCGCGTTGTAGGCGAGGCTTCAGCCTCGCGGGGATAGGGCGGCGACAAACCCGCGAGGCTGAAGCCTCGCCTACATCCTCACCTGCAGCCGCGGTCGTTGGTCAGAACGGGATGTCGTCGTCGAAGTCGTCGGTGTTCTTCTTGTTGCCGCCGGCGGGCTTGCCGCCACCGCCACCACTGCTCGGGGCGCCGCCTTCGCGGCGGCCACCGCCACCACTCGACGGCGGCGAGAACTCGGCGTCGCCGCCGCCACCTTCGCGTGTGCCGCCGATCAGCTGCATGCGGTCACCGACGATTTCCGTCGAGTACTTCTCCACGCCATCCTTGTCGGTGTACTTCTTGGTCTGCAGCCGGCCCTCGATGTAGACCGAGCGGCCTTTTTTCAGGTACTCGCCGGCGATCTCCGCCGTGCGGCCGAAGAGCACCACGCGATGCCACTCGGTTTTTTCCTGCTTTTCGCCGCTCTTGTCCTTCCATTGCTCGGACGTGGCGATGTTGAGGTTGCAGACCGCGTCGCCGCCGGTGGTGTAGCGGGTTTCCGGGTCGCGGCCCAGGTTGCCGAGCAGAATGACTTTGTTGACCGAGGCCATGTTCAGGTTTCTCCCATTGAGTAGTTGTTGCGATAGCGGGCAGGGGGCGCGGACATTGTGGCGGAGGCGGCGAGCCACACGAGGGTGAGGCCCACGCCCAGCATGAAGACCGCGCCGGTGCCGGCGTGTTGCGACAGAAAGCCTCCCGCGGCGGCACCGACGAACGCGCCGAGGAACTGCATGCTGGCATTGACGCCGACAGCGGCCCCGCGGGCTTCCACCGGCGCGCACTTGGACACCAGCGAGGGCAGCATGGCCTCGAGCAGGTTGAGCGCGGTGAAGAAGAGCGTGAGCGCGACGACCATGCCCACGAGCGAGTGCAGTGACACGGCCACCGCCACCTGTGCCGCACCCAAGGCGACGACGGCGCCCACCAGCAGCGGCTTGCCTCGCCCTGCGCGATCGACCTGGCGGATGAATGGCAGCATGAACACGATGGAGAGCAGCAGCACCGGCAGGTACACCACCCAGTGGCGCTCGCCGGTCAGGCCGAGATCGACCAGCGCGAACGGAACCTGCGCAAACAGCGCCATGAGCGCAGCGTGCAGCGCGAACGTGCCGTAGTTGAGGCGCAACAGCTGTGGATCGGCCAGCACGCGCCGCAACTGCGCGACGCCGGCCTCGCGCTCCACGCGCACGCCGCCGGGATCGGGTACCGCGTACCGCACGACGGCCATGGCGCCCAGCGCCAGGATGCCCGTGAGCGCGAAGATGCCCGGCACGCCGATTGCAGCCTTGAGCAGCGGGCCGGCGATGAGTGACAGCGCAAACGTAAGCGCGATGGT
>Ga0105046_10013562_pt1 | contig 12614 bp, 12 predicted proteins | sample MAT03_FD_78385 | JGI IMG/M metagenome (GOLD analysis project Ga0105046, IMG submission 78385) | Freshwater microbial communities from Lake Fryxell liftoff mats and glacier meltwater in Antarctica - MAT-03 (megahit assembly) | ecosystem: Environmental > Aquatic > Freshwater > Ice > Liftoff... | reverse complement strand
ACACCAGTGGAGAGTAATTTCTGCAGTTCAGTCGGCGCGGTCTCTGGCTCAGGCGCAACTTCCACCAATCTCAACGAAGAAATGTCGACGCTCAGCGAGGGCGGTTTGGCCTTTGAATCGATCGGCTTACCGTCAGTTGCGACACTCAAGCCTGCAAAGTCGAATGTCGGTGCGGCGGTCACTCGTTTCTCGGACAAAGTTGAACCCGCCGCGGCCAACGAAAAGCTGGATAGATCGAGTTGCGGTGCTATGACACGCTGAGATTCAACGATGCGCGTTCCGGCATCGGCGAGAGTTAGCTCGCTAATGGACGTACTCGGCGCGAATTCTCTAGATTCTGCCTCGCTGGCCTCGCTGGCCTCGCTGGCCTCGCCGGATTCGTTTGAGCCACTGAGCGCTACCGCCGATTCAACCAGTGGTAGGTTTTGCATCGTAGCGACTGCTGCCGTTGCGTCCCCGACTACGGCTACCATGATGCCGGCTTGCCGTAGCACGTCCTGATATCTCGCAGCAGAGTCTTTAGACAGACCAGATTTCAACACGGTTTTTGGCGTGTCCAGAAGCACACCGATTCGATCGGCGTCGCTTTTGAACAGTTGCGCCAAATTGGCGATTACTTGTGCTCGATCAAAGCCCGACAACAGCTTGCCGCGAAACACGATTTGATAGGTAGCTTCGCTCATCTCGATTTCCTCATCGAACGCGGCGGCAGTGGGGTAATTCTAGACGTCGGGGAGTTCGAGTTGCATGGACTGCGATCATTGAATCCACTAGTAACCGGCTGCGTGCCCGTCCTTTCTAGATTCCGAGGCGCCTGTATACACGCCACTTTCGACATTCCTTTGAATCGCTTGATAGCCGCCGTAGGGTCCATCAGCGAACTCGACTCGATGTCCGCGCCGCATCAGTTCGCGTACGGTCTCGTACGGAAATCCGGTTTCGAGGTTGATGACGCCCCCGTCGTTCATTGCCAGCGCCTGGCCCTGTGGCTCGGTTGATCCATCATGTTGAATGCGAGGTGCGTCACCCGCTTCTTGCAAATTCATGCCAAAGTCGATCAGGTTGATCAGAATCTGCGCGTGTCCCTGCGGTTGCATCGCGCCACCCATTACCCCAAAGCTCATCCATGGCTTACCGCTCTTGGTCACAAAGGCCGGGATGATGGTGTGGAACGGCCGCTTGCCGGGTGCGAAAGTGTTTGCGTGCCCCGATTTGAGCACGAATTGCTCGCCTCGATCCTGAAAGATAAACCCTAGTCCTGGCGCAGCCATGCCCGAGCCCATACCGCGATAGTTCGACTGAATCAAAGAAACCATCATGCCGTCTTTATCGGCGGTCGTTAGGTAAATGGTGTCGCCCTCCTCAAGCGGTGGATGACCAGCTTCAACTGTTTTCGCTGCAGTCGTCGACGAGATCAACGCGCGCCGCTGGTTCGCGTATTCGTCGGAGAGAAGTTCACTGACGGGTGTTTTCGAGAAGTCTGGATCGGCGAAGAAGCGTGCTCGATCCTCAAATGCGAGTTTTTTGGCTTCAACAAAGAGGTGCACGTAGTCTGTGCTGCCAAAACCAAGCGCTTTTAAGTCGTAGGCTTCGAGCAGGTTTAGGATCTGTAGTGCGGCGATACCTTGTCCATTCGGAGGCAGTTCCCACACGTCGAATCCACGATAGTTGACTGAAACTGGCTCGACCCATTGTCCCCGATGGTCGGCTAAGTCTTTCTTCGTCAAGAATCCACCATGCTCGCGAAAATAGGCATCGATCGTTTTAGCGACTTTTCCTTTGTAGAACGCGTCACGTCCACCCTTCGCGATCATCTCTAAGGTGTTGGCGAGATTAGGGTTCTTCCAAATTTCGGCTTTGCGCGGCGCTCGACCCTCGATGGTGAATTGCTCAAGAAATCCCGGGTAGTCCTTGAGGCGTGAAACTGAACGATCCCAGTAGTATGCAATTACTGCATGAACGGGATGTCCATCGCGTGCATAGCGAATCGCGGGGGCGAGGACCGCCGACATGGGTAAATGTCCGAAGCGATGGTGAAGGGCGAACCAGCCATCTACAGCGCCAGGAACCGTTACCGGTAGTGGGCCGAAGGCCGGGATCGTCAAGTGACCGTTGTCTTCAAACCACTTCAAACTCAGAGATTGGGGTGATCGCCCCGAGCCGTTGTAGCCATGTAAGCGTTGCGTCTTCGGATCCCATACGATTGCGAAAAGATCGCCGCCGATTCCGTTACCTGTCGGCTCCATCAGTCCCAGCGCAGCGTTCGCGGCAATGGCTGCATCAACCGCTGTTCCGCCGGCCTTCAATATGTCGAGCGCGATTTGGGTGGCCAGCGGGTGACTGGTCGCAGCCATCCCGTGCGTGGCGTGGACCTCCGAGCGCGTGGAAAAGCTGCGATCAACCAAACGGTCGGCGGCTTGAACCGGCAGGCACACAGCACACAATAACCAGAGGTATGTTCGCATTCGGATTCTCGCTTGAGGTGGTGGTCTCAGGTTTCCGTTGACTTCAGCCAGCGAACGGCAGTGCTGCCGTAGCGGCTTTGTTCCAGGGTCTTTGCCAGCACGGACAAGATTGCCGACAAGGTCGTCTCGAACTGAAATGGTGGATTGATCAGCAACATTCCACATCCGTTGAGCCTCAGCGCCGTGTTTGGGGCATGCAGACACAATTCGCCGAGGAGTATGCGTGCGTAGGGCAGCGTGACAGCGCGACGATAGAAGTATTCTATGTCCTGACGAAGTTTGATCGGATACCAGACTGCAATTTGCGCCGCCGGCGCGCGGCTGTAGACCTCGGCCAGCACTTCCAGAATGCGGTCGAACTCCGCCAGTTGCGCCTCGTACGGCGGATCAATGAGCACCAGACCGCGTTTTTCCTTGAAGGGCAAAAACGCGCCTAAGGCTTCATAGCCATCGCGCTGATGACAGGCAACACGCGCGTCGCCGATGAACTCAGACTTGAGCTTGCGCGCTTCTTCTGCCTGGAGTTCGCACAGGATCAATCGATCCATCGGCCGCATCAGCGTACTCGCAATCAGCGGCGACCCCGGGTAGACCGATGTTGCGCTGGCTTCCGCGCAATTGAGCGCACGGACGACTTTGATGTATGCGTGGAACTCGATCGGCAAGTCCGTTGCATTTAGCAATGGCTTAATTCCAGCGGCAAATTCTAGCGTTTTCACCGCCTCGGTCGATGACAACGAATAGCGTCCGCTGCCGGCGTGGGTATCCAGATAGGCGAACGGCGTGCTCTTGCGTTTCAGTGATTCCAGCAGCGCCACGGTGACCGAATGCTTGACGACATCGGCGAAGTTGCCCGCGTGGTAGGCATGTCGGTAGTTCACTGAAGGATCGCTGGGGGGAATCTAGCGGGCATAGTTGGATAGTTCCTGAGCACGCGGCGGATTGCCATCATTCTGTCTAGAATCGGGCACATGCCCTATGTACATGATATCGATCCCATCGCGCTGCAACTCGGGCCGCTAGCGATTCGCTGGTACGGTTTGATGTATCTCGCTGCCGCGTTATTTGCCTTCCTGCTGGCGCGGCGACGCGCGAAAGATTCCTGGCGTGGCGTTGGCGTCAGCGAGGTGGAAGATATCGTCTTCTACGGGATGATCGGCGTGATCCTCGGCGGGCGCGTTGGCTCGGTCCTCTTCTATCACTTTCCCGATTTTCTGAATGATCCGTTGATGCTGTTTCGGATCTGGGAAGGTGGCATGAGCTTTCATGGTGGCCTGCTCGGGGTGCTCGTAGCAGTGGCCATCTATGCGCGCAAAACTTCTCGTCCCCTATTTCGTCTCTGTGACTTTATTGCACCGATAGTGCCCATCGGCCTTGGGCTAGGACGTCTCGGAAATTTCATTGGTGGGGAATTGTGGGGGCACAAAACCGATGTGCCGTGGGCGGTCATCTTCCCTTCGTCGCCGCTTCCGGGCGGGCCTTATTCCGTGGACCAAATTCAAGTCTTGCTGGCTCAGGGGCAGTTGCTCGATCAGGCGCGCCATCCCTCACAGTTGTATCAAGCGTTTTGGGAGGGTGTGGTGTTGTTCCTCGCGGTCTGGATTTACTCACGTAAACCACGCGCGACCATGTCCGTTTCTGGCTTGTTTCTGATCATCTATGGTGTCGGTCGAATTGCCGTCGAGTTTGTGCGCGAGCCAGATGCCAATCTCGGATTCCTGGCGTGGGGCTGGTTGACAATGGGTCAGGTGCTATCGCTACCGATGGTGCTGCTGGGCGTCGCATTGATGTGGATGGCGAAGCGCGAAAACGCAACGCCCGCGTCCGCTGCAATCACAACCGGCGGCTTGGGAAAAGATTGACGATTTCGGTGTTGAACTAATGCGGAACTATCTGGATTTGCTGCGCTTTCTGCTTGACGAGGGCGTCGAAAAGGACGATCGAACGGGGGTGGGTACTCGCTCGACCTTCGGCTGGCAGATGCGCTTCAATCTCAGCGAAGGTTTCCCGCTACTGACAACGAAAAAGTTGCACATGCGCTCGATCATTCATGAACTGCTGTGGTTCATTCGTGGCGATACCAACATCGGCTATCTGCGCGAGCACGGCGTTAGCATCTGGGACGAGTGGGCAGATGTCGATGGCAATCTGGGACCCGTCTATGGCAAGCAGTGGCGCGCTTGGCAGGGTCCGGATGGATTAGTGATCGATCAGTTGAGTCAAGTTATCGCGGAGATTCGGCAGAACCCGGACTCGCGCCGGCTGATTGTGAGTGCGTGGAATCCGGCTGACTTGCCAAAAATGGCTCTGGCGCCGTGTCATGCGCTGTTTCAGTTTTATGTGGCCAATGGCGCACTTTCGTGCCAACTGTACCAACGCAGCGCCGATGTTTTCTTGGGCGTGCCGTTCAACATCGCATCCTATGCGCTGCTCACGATGATGGTCGCGAAGATTTGCGGGCTGGTCCCTGGCGATTTTGTGCTCTCGCTCGGGGACGCGCATTTGTATTCGAATCACGTCACGCAGGCCGCGGAACAGTTGTCGCGCTCGATCCTGCCTTTGCCCACCATGCATTTGCACGGCAGCCAAAAATCGCTGGAAGATTTTCGCTTCGAGGACTTCGAGCTACGCGGGTACGCGCCACATCCGGCGATCAAAGCACCGATTGCCGTCTAGGCATTGGAACCTTCATTCGACCCTCAGCCTTTTCAGCAAGCGGCCGCTCAGAGGATCGAACGCGCTGCGACCATGCGCAACACGGTGATTGTCGATAACCAGCAGGTCGCCGGGTGCCAGCCGAAATCGGATGGCGTGCGCGTTGAAGATTGAATCGACGCGCTCCATCAGTTGTCGTTCTTCTTGAGACGGCAACCGTCGGCGCATGGCGATCTCACCTTCAACCTCAGCAGCATTAAATCGCAGCATGGAGTTGGCGCCGATAAGTGGCCGGTCGCCGATTGGATAGGGCAAGGTAAATTGTTGCTCGAAGCGGCGGGTGTTCAACGCAGCCGCCAATTCATCGACCCGTGCAAATGTTGACTCGCCGCCATCGGGATCGTGACGCCAGCAGTGCAGCAACACCCAGCGAGCTGGGATCGCACAGAAGCTTTCATCGGTGTGCAGTGGAAAGGCCAGCGCGCTGGCGGAGATCAAGCGTTTGCCGAATTGATCCCGCGGCTGGCTTGTAAGCGTCTCCACGCGCACGACTGCGCCGGCCTCCACGCCGCCAGATCGAACGGGCTGCCCACGGGTAGATACCCGACCCAAGCACTTTCCAATCTCACGCAGACTGCGATTGTCCCGGTCAAGGGGCACCCCGCAGACGCGCAGCAGGCCGTGCTCGTTCAGCACGGATCTCATTTGTGCATGGCCATCGAAATGCAGGCGCGGAATACTCATATCCCTCCAACGACTCGATGACGGCGATTCAAGCGCGCAGGCTCAATGGCAAAGATTGTATATAGCCAGCAATGCCTTGCCCTTGCGTTGTCCGATGAGATGCTGATTAACGATGTTCATTGCCGTGCCGCCACAGACCTGCCCTAGTCCCGTCGGCGTGATGAACGCTAAGGGGCGCAGTCCACTGGTGTTGGTTTGCGAACATGCCAGCAACTATGTGCCGCAGCGCTTCGAGCGTTTGGGGATTTCCAGTGCGGATCTGGAACGCCATATTGCCTGGGATATCGGCGCTTTTTCGCTTTCCCAGCATTTGAGCGTGCGACTGGATGCGCCAGTGATCTATGCGACGCATTCCCGATTGCTGCTGGATTTGAATCGCGAGCCTGGCGCATTCGATTCCATTGTCGAGAGCAGCGAAGGCACGCCAATTCCTGGCAATGCAGATCTCTCAGACGATGAGCGCGAGCGCCGTCGTCTTTGGCTTTACGAGCCCTTTCACCGGTGCCTACGAGAGCTCCTGGAGCAGCGTTCAAACTTGCAGATGCCAACTGCGCTGCTGTCGGTGCACTCATTCACGCCGGTTTACCATGGTCAAAGGCGAATCTGGGATGCCGGTGTGGTCTCCAATCGGGACCGGCGACTCGCGGACCCGATGTTGCTCTCACTTCGCAGCGATCCTGATTTGTGCGTGGGTGACAACCAACCGTATTCGGGCATCGATGGGGTTTATCACACAATGAACCTGCACGCGGAAGGGAAGGGATTGGCCAGCGTGCTCCTGGAAGTACGCCACGATTTAATCGCGGAAGCGAGTGGCCAAATTCAGTGGGCACAGCGATTGGCCACGGCTCTGAATCCTGCATTGCTCAGTCGCGCGACATGCAGTGAGGGGTAGTCTGCGCACGATGCCAACTCTCGATTCCAGCCAGCCATTTTCCGAATCATGTTTTTCATCGCTGGTGATCGCCTGCGATGGGAATTCGCATCCAAGCAACGAGACGCGTCGATGAGACCGTCGAACCCGCTTGCCGTCAGTTGTACGCGCTGTCCAGCCATCTGCTGTCAGCTTAAGGTTTTGGTGATCGCTGGCGATGATCCGCCCGCGCATTTTGTCGATCTCGACGAGGATGGGCAGGAAATCATGGCCAAATCCGATGATGGCTGGTGTATTGCTTTGGATCGGCAGCGCATGTGCTGTTCAATCTATGAGCGTCGGCCATTTGTGTGTCGCGAGTTTGCGATGGGCGGCGGTGATTGTCTGGAGGAGCGCGCCATTTGGCGGCGTGCTGCCGCCAGCCTCGGGCATGCGTCATCTATTGATGACGCGGTCGACAGTCCGCGAAAATGAGCCTGGAGTCGAGGGCAAATTGCGGTGAGATGCTGACCGTGCGCTTCGTCGCCACGTGTCAGGATTTCGTCGGAGCCTCGCAACCCTTGCAGCCGCCGCAGGAACTGGCCTGAGTCTTTGCCTGGCTGCGACGCGCCCAGCGAAGCCCTAGAGCCCGCACGCGGTGACTCCGTGCCTCGGCAACCATCCAAAGCATCGTCCGCCGCCGCCATTGCTTCACTTGAGCGGGCATCAGGCGATGAACTGCCATCCACAGGCTCAACGTCATTGCGAAGCATAAGATGGCGATCTCCATGGCGCGGTAGACATTCATTCCCACAGCCGCACCGATTGATAGACGACAAAGCTCGCGAAGTACGCGAGGCCGAACAAGTAGCCGGTCGAAATCCAGACCTGCCGCCATGAGTTGGTCTCGCGCCGGATCACCGCCAAAGTGGACAGGCACATAGGGGCATAGATGTACCACACGAGCAACGACATGCCCGTCGCCAGCGACCACTCCGTGGCGACGATATCGCTAAGCTGCGAGGCAACTAAATCCGAGTTTTCGTTGGATAAGGCATACACAGTCGCCAGAGAAGCCACGGCAACTTCGCGCGCCGCGAGCCCCGGAATTAACGCGATACAGATATGCCAATCGAAGCCGATGGGTGCAAACAGCGGTTCCATCGCGTGGCCAATGCGTCCAGCAAAGCTGTAGTCGAGTGCATTGCCAATGGCGTCGGGCGGCAGTGACGGATACGAGGACAGAAACCATAGTAAAACCGTCAGCGCCAGGATGATTCCGCCGACACGACGCAAAAAGATGCCAGCACGTTCGCCCAGACCCAAAGCCAGATCGCGAATATGCGGTAATCGGTAGGAGGGCAGTTCGAGCAGCAGTGCGTGCTCGCCACGGTCATGACGCCAGCGCTTCAAAATCCAAGCAACCAGTAGCGCGCTGAAGATGCCCGCTAAATACAGGCCGAAGAGTATCAAACCCTGCAAATTGAAAAAGCCGCCAACGGTTTGCCGTGGAATGAAGGCGCCGATCAGCAAGGTGTAAACGGGTAAACGCGCCGAGCACGTCATCAGCGGCGCAACCATGATCGTGGCCAAGCGGTCTCGCGGATCCTGAATCGAGCGCGTCGCCATGATCCCGGGAATCGCACACGCGAAGCTCGATAGCAGCGGAATAAAGGATCGACCACTCAAACCGGAGGTGAACATCAAGCGGTCGAGTAGGAAGGCGGCGCGCGGCAGATAGCCGGATTCTTCAAGTGCCAGAATGAAGGCGAATAGCACCAGGATTTGCGGCAGGAATTCGAGCACCGTTCCTAGTCCCGCCAGGATGCCGTGAGTCAGCAGACTGCGCAGTGGTCCGTCGGGCAGGGTTTCTGTCACCCAAGTGCTAAGACTGGCAACGACTCCCGATACGGCGTCTTGTGCCGGTGCCGCCCATGAGAAAACTGCTTGGAAAATCAAGAACATCAATACGCTGAGCGCGACCAGGCCGAAGACCGGGTGGAGGGCGATGCGATCCAGCTTCTCGTCGATGGCGGCCGTACGCGAGGGCATGCTGATGCTCGCCTCTAGCAGTCGACGGACTTCAGTGTGAAAGTCTGCTGGCGCTGTCGCGACCACCGGCGGACCCGGCAGTTGCGCGTCCAGTTGCGCAATGAGCGCGGCAGCGCCGGATTTGCGTACGGCAACCGTACCGATTACTGGCACACCCAACTCGGCTTGCAATCGGTTCAGGTCGAGCGTGATTCCGCGCCGTTGCGCCGCATCGATCATGTTGACGGCGACGATCATCGGTTTGCCCAGCGCTCGCACTTCAAGCACGAAGCGCAGATGTAAGCGCAGATTGGTCGCATCGACGACGCACACCAGCACATCCTGCGGCGCCTCTCCCGGAAAGTGTCCGCGCGAAACATCACGCGTGATCACTTCATCGGGGCTTGCCGCATCCAGGCTGTACGCGCCGGGGAGATCCAACACGCGGAAGCGCCGACCCGATGGCGCTTCGAAGTGACCTTCTTTGCGCTCAACGGTCACGCCGGCGTAGTTCGCGACTTTCTGGCGGCTGCCAGTCAGGCGGTTGAACAGCGCGGTCTTTCCACAGTTTGGATTCCCGAGTAACGCGATACGAATGGTACCGGCGCTCATGCGGGCTCCAGGTCAACCAACACACGCGCGGCTTCAGCGCGGCGCAAAGCAAAGCGTGTGAAGCCCACCTGCACCAGCATCGGCTCCATGCCGAAAGGACCAAGGGCAACCATGCGAACGACTTCGCCAGGACTGAATCCGAAGTCACGAATACGGCGGGCGATAGCGTCGTTCGGCGCCACGTCGTCGACTTGGCGCACGCGAGCACTGGCGCCCTTTGGTAATTCGGAAAGTTTCACTGGCTGCACAGGGATGCGAATGAGTCGCATTATAATATGCCTTGTGGTCACGCTTGTCTCGCGTGTGTGTGCGCACGTGGGCGCACTTAGCGTGCTCGTGTTAATCTCTCACGGTCACGCGGGAGAGACCGGATCCGTCCGGCGCCGAAGGAGCAACCGCCCCGGAAACTCTCAGGCAGAAGGACCGCGGGTAGCAGCAAGAACATCTGGAAAGTGACTCCCTTACCTGTCTGGGCCTCTATGGGCTGGATCCGGAAAGGGTGGTCCGCCGACGGGATAACGCTCTCAGGCGCAAACGACAGATGGGGCGCCGCAACAGACTGGCCAAGTCTGCCTCGCTCGCGCATTCCCGAACTCACAAGGTTTTCCGATGACCCAGCCTCGCACGCCGCACCTTGCCCGTGATTTTGCCGCTCGTCATATCGGCCCCTCGCCGCAGGAAATCGACGAGATGTTGATGGTCGTGGGTGCGCCCAGTCTTGAAGCTCTGATGGCGCAGACCCTGCCCTCGAATATTCGTGATTCACACGCGCTGACCAGCATGGGCCGTGCGCTGTCGGAAACAGAGGCGCTGGCGCGGCTGCGTGCGTTGGCAGACCGTAATCAGGTGTACACCTCGCTGATTGGCCTTGGCTATCACGACACGGTTTTACCCGCTGTGATCCAGCGGAACATCCTTGAGAATCCGGCTTGGTATACGGCTTACACGCCGTATCAGCCGGAAATTTCGCAGGGACGACTGGAAGCATTGCTGAACTTCCAGACCATGATTACCGAGTTGACCGCGCTGGATGTGGCCAATGCATCGCTGCTCGATGAAGCCACGGCGGCGGCAGAAGCAATGGCCGTTGCCCAGCGTGTGTCGAAATCGAAATCGCGCGCCTTCTTTGTCGACGCCGACTGCTTGCCGCAATCTATTGCGGTCATGCGCACGCGCGCGGAACCGCTCGGATGGGAGCTGATCATTGGCGATCCCGAGAGCGACTTGGATGCTGGACAAGTCTTCGGCGCGATTTTCCAATACCCTGGTGCCAATGGCGTCATTCGCGATTTGCGCGGCCCAATTGCACGCGTCAAGGCTGCCGGCGGCATCAGTGTGGTCGCGGCCGATCCGCTGGCATTGACCCTGCTCACGCCGCCCGGCGAATTGGGTGCGGATATCGCCATTGGTTCCACGCAACGTTTTGGCGTGCCGATGGGCTATGGCGGACCACATGCTGCTTATATGGCAGTGCGCGATGCGATCAAGCGGGCAATTCCTGGGCGCTTGATCGGTGTCTCTGTGGACAGCCGCGGGCAGCCAGCCTACCGTTTGAGCCTGCAGACGCGTGAACAGCATATTCGTCGCGAGAAGGCGACCTCGAACATCTGCACGGCCCAGGTGCTGCTTGCCGTGATCGCTTCGATGTACGCGGTGTATCACGGCCCGGAAGGGCTGGCCGCGATCGCCCGCGATGTGCATGGCCGCACCGTAACTTTAGCTGCGGGCTTAAGCAAACTCGGCTTCATGGTCGAAAATGCCGCCTACTTCGACACCATCACCGTCGATGCCGGCGCGCAGCGCGCGAGCATCGTCGAACGCGCAACTGCGGCCAAGATCAATCTGCGCATGATCGGCGCGACGCGTTTGGCGATGAGCTTGGACGAAGCGACCTCACGCACGGTCGTCGAGGCCGTATGGAGCGCATTCGGCGGCACGCTTAACTATGCCGAGATGGAGGCGCAAGGCGCCGATAGCATTCCGTCTGATCTGATCCGAAAGGGTGCGTGCCTGAAGCATTCGATTTTCAATCGATACCGATCTGAAACCGAGCTGCTGCGCTATATGCGCAAATTATCCGATCGCGATCTGGCGTTGGATCGGGCAATGATTCCGCTCGGCTCATGCACGATGAAACTCAATGCCACTGCGGAAATGATCCCGGTCACGTGGCCTGAGTTCGGCGCGCTGCATCCCTTTGCGCCCCAAGAGCAGGCGCATGGCTACCGCGAATTGTTTGAGGACCTAAAGCGCTGGCTGATGGAAATCACCGGCTACGATGCGGTGTCGCTGCAGCCGAATTCAGGCGCGCAGGGAGAGTACGCGGGCCTGCTCGCGATCCGGGCTTACCACCTCAGTCGCAATGACGCACAGCGTACCGTGTGCCTGATCCCATCTTCCGCGCACGGCACCAATCCGGCGTCGGCGCAGATGGTCGGCATGGACGTGGTCGTGGTCAATTGTGACGCCGAGGGCAATGTCGATTTGCCGGATCTACGCGCCAAGGCCGAGAAATATTCAGATCGTCTGGCGGCCTTGATGGTGACCTATCCATCCACGCACGGCGTATTCGAAGAAGGCATTCGCGAGATTTGCGATGTGGTGCATCAGCATGGCGGTCAGGTTTATCTAGACGGCGCCAATTTGAACGCGCAAGTCGGTTTGGCACGTCCGGGCGAGTACGGCGCAGATGTCAGTCACTTGAATTTGCACAAGACATTTTGCATTCCGCATGGCGGCGGTGGTCCCGGGATGGGTCCGATCGGTGTAAAAGCGCACTTGGCTCCATTCCTGCCCGGTCATCCAATGCTCGATGACGGCACAGCGCCCGTCGGTCCGGTATCGGCAGCGCCCTTTGGTTCCTCATCAATCCTGCCGATTTCCTATGCCTACATCTTGATGATGGGCGGCGACGGCCTAAAACGCGCCACGGAAGTTGCGATTCTGTCGGCAAATTACATCGCCACGCGGCTGGATGCGCACTTTCCGGTGCTTTACAAGAACCACAATGGCCGCGTGGCGCATGAGTGCATTGTCGATCCGCGTGCGTTTAAGGATGGTTGCGGTGTGAGTGTGGATGACATCGCCAAGCGACTGATCGACTACGGATTTCACGCGCCGACGATGAGTTTTCCGGTGCCGGGCACTTTGATGATTGAACCGACCGAATCTGAGGCAAAGGTTGAAATCGACCGCTTTTGCGACGCCATGGTCGCGATTCGGGCAGAGATTGCTGCCGTGGAAGCTGGCAGATT
>Ga0105046_10013561_pt1 | contig 12616 bp, 8 predicted proteins | sample MAT03_FD_78385 | JGI IMG/M metagenome (GOLD analysis project Ga0105046, IMG submission 78385) | Freshwater microbial communities from Lake Fryxell liftoff mats and glacier meltwater in Antarctica - MAT-03 (megahit assembly) | ecosystem: Environmental > Aquatic > Freshwater > Ice > Liftoff... | reverse complement strand
TCTGCCGCCCGCCCATCGCGCAAGAACGCCTCGAAAAAACGGCAAATGGCAAGCTCCGATACTCCCTGAAGAAGGCCTGGCGCGACGGCACAGTCGCCCTCGTGCTCGAACCGCTCGATCTGCTCGCCCGAGTCTGCTCGCCCGAGTCTGCGCGCCCATCCCGCCGCCACGTCCCGCAATCCCTTGCGGGCAGCCAAGATCCATATGGTGCGCTACCACGGCGTGCTGAGCTCACATGCCAAAGCGCGGTCCGAAGTCGCGGCCCAAGGCCGAGGCGACGGCCGTGCAGCTCCCGCTCTTGCCAGGAGGACAGGACCGCCGGAGGCGCCGAGACCGTGCTGCCGCCCGAGCCTCGGCGAAAGGCCTGGGCCTGGCTGCTCCGTCACGTCTTTGACATCGACGTCACGACCTGTCGCCGCTGCGGCGGCGTCACGCGGTGGATCGAGGCCCGGGCCATGCCCGACCTGGCAGGCTCCGGCCCGCCCGCCGACTCGACCACGACCCTTCTGGCCGCGGCCTTCGGACCAGAAAACTCGCCCCGCGAACGCCCCTGGCGTCCAGGTTCAGGTAGCCTCCGGACGACTTTCGCGGTTCAAAATCCCTGCTCGCCTCGACTGCCTCGTCGATAAGTTCGGCTGGATCGTCGCGCCGGTCCCCTGACCTCATGCCACTCCGAACGTCGAGGACGCGGTACTAGACTGCGCCCATGAGTGACGACGATCCCATCCTCATCTGTTGCCCGTACTGCATCCGCTCGCTCGGCGTGATGACCGAGCCCGACGCGCCGTTCGACGTCCCAGCGAGGTGCAGTCGATGCGGGATGGACGGGTCCGCTCGCGCCGGTAGCTCATCACCATGCAACAGCTTCGCGCCACGCACCCCGACGTGCGTGAGCAGATCGATGCGCTACTCGACGAGCACATCCTCATCGCGGGCGACCTCTCGCCGGCCGACACCGTGAGCACCGGCGACATCGTCATCCTCGACGGCCTTCGCGGCGAGGTCGTGGTGCGGCCGTCCGCCCTCGAGATCACCACCGCCGAAGGCCGCGCTGCCCGTCACGTCGCGCTTGCGCGCGAGCTGCGCGGTCTGCCCGCCTCGGAGGCGGCGACGTCATGCGGGGCGCGAGGGTTCGACGTCCCCGACGTGCCGCTCGGCGTGATGATCGAGGTTCCCAGCGCAGCCATCATGGTCGACCGGTTCGCGAAGGAGGCAGCACGAACGATCTCGTGCAGTACGCGCTCGCGGTGGATCGCGGCAACCGGACGCTCGCCTACCTCGCATCGTGCTTCGATCCGGCGATCGTCCGTCTCGTCGCCCAGGTCGTGCGCGGTGTGGCGCGCCGCTACGAAAGGTGTCGCGCCCCGCGAGGGCGAGCAGGGGGGATGCGCCGAGCGGGTCTTGAACGTGCCGGAGGGCGCGCTAGCTCAGCCCGCCGCGCCATCTTTTGCCGCCCTTGCAGTGAGGCCGCGGAGCTGCGCCTCGAGGTCGTCGGCGCGGCGCTTCTCGTCGTCGGCGCGGCGCTTCTCGTCGTCGGCGCGGCGCTTCTCGAAAACGGCCGCTTCGTCGCCGTGCCGCAGCACTGTGCCACCAGGCGTGAGCCAGCGGAGCCACCTGGCCTCGATGTCACGGAAGCTTCCCGGCTCCGCACCGAGAAGGAGGCCGAGCGGCTTGCAGAGGACGCGCCCGCTCGGATCGGCCTCGATCGGTCTGTACATGAGCGTCCCGAGATCCAGCTCGTAGGCCTCGAGCTCTCCCGTCCAAGGATCGAACAGGACGTAGGTCGAGACCTTCATCAGCTGCGCATAGATGCGCTTCTTCGTCCCACGAGCGACGGCGGCGGTGGTTTCCGATAGAAGCTCGATGACGACGTCCGGCGTTCGACCCTCCTCCTCCCAGACGACCCACGAGCGGCGCTCCTTGGGATCGCACCCGACGACGACGAAGACGTCGGGACCTCGGAAGTCGTTCTTCTTGGCCTGCGTCTCCGAGTAGTAGACGAACATGTTGCCGCCGACGAACACGTCGCGACGCTCCACGTATGAAGCCTTGAGCGATCCGATGAGCAACTCCATCTGATCGCGGTGGCGTCCCGTCTCCAACGGCTCTCCATCGTCGGTGGGCAGATCGACGCCGCGCGGAGGCGGTCGAATCGGCAGCGCGATGTCCGACATGGGAAGAGGATCGCGCCTGAGGGACCGAGGCGCAACCGGGCTCACGGGTGGAAGACGGCCAAGCCTCGAGGGCGCCGAAGCCGCTCGATCTGCAGCGGCCGCGGGCCACGGGTCGGTCTCGGCGTTCGTGAGTTGAGCATGGAGGCGGCGGCCATCCCGACATCTTGATCGGCCCCGAGCTTTTCGCACCTCGGTCGGCGGGCTTCCCTCGCCGCTTCGTTCACGCGCGAAAGGCGCTACGCTTCGAGGCGATGCGCGGTCGCCCGGGATCCCTGCTGCTCGCGCTCGCGCTCGCCCTGGTGCCAACCTTCGCTCCGTCGATCGCGCGCGGCCAGGACAGCGCGGTCAACCAGGCGAGGTCGCTCGCGCAAGACGCGGCGGAGCTGCTCGACGCTTCGAAGTTCACCGAGTCGCTCGAAGCCGCGACCAAGGCCGAGGAGCTGTACCACGCAGCGACTCACCTCCTCATGATCGGCCGCTCGCTCGAGGGCCTCGGTCGTCTTGCCGAGGCCGCCGACACCTATGAGCGGCTCGCCGCAGAGCAGCTCCCGGCGACTGCGGCCCCCATCTTCAAGAAGTCCCAGGAGTCGGGGAACGAGCGTCTCAAGGCGTTGCTCGCGCGCGTTCCTTCGCTCCTCGTCAAGGTGCGGCATCCTGAAGGTACGGCGAGCCCCCCGAGCGACCTGCTCGTCACCGTCGACGGAAAGCCTTTCGAGATGCGTGCCGCCGCGACGCGGCTCGACTCCGGCCACCGCACTTTGCGCGTGGAGGCGTCAGGTTACGTGCCGTCGGTGCGCGAGATCGATCTTCCCGCCCGCGGTGGCGTGGTCGTGGTCGAAGTCGAGCTTCGAGTGGAAGCCGAAGCTCCCGTTGCGGTCGCACCGACGCCGATACCGGTCGAGCCGAAGTCGGAACGCGGTGGCTCGATCGCGCCCGCCGTCGTGGCCTTCTCGATCGGCGGCCTCGGCCTCGGCGTCGGCGCCGTGACGGGTGCTTTGTTCCTGTCGCAGATGGGCGATCTCCGCGACCGCTGCCCCGATGATCGTTGCGGCCCGGGCGATCAGGGCGATATCGACTCGGCCGGCGTGATGGGAAACGTCTCGACGATTGGGTTCGGCGTCGGGATCGCTGGCGCCGTCGCCGGCGTCGTCCTGCTCATCGTGCGCCCCGGCGGCGAGGGCTCTGCCGACGCGTCGCCGCGCGCATCGATACGCCCATTCGCCGAAGGCGACGCGCTCGGCCTGAGGGGCCGGTTCTGAGCCGCCCCGGGCCTCCGCCTGCTCCGCCGCGCGCCGGGCCGCTTCCCGCGTCGCCCGTCGCCTCGCCTGTCGGGCCGGCTTCGGCACCACCAGGTTCGGCCGTCGGGGCACTGGGTCCGAACGCTCCGCGCGAGGGACTCGTCGTTGCGACGAAGTACCAACTGCGGCGGCTCATTCGTCGCGGCGGGATGGGCTCGGTCTGGGAGGCGCTCCACCTTGGACTGCAGAGCGCCGTCGTCATCAAGTTCGTCCGCTTCGATCGAGCCGCGGTGGACGGTGACGATGCCGCCCACGAGCAGCTGTTGCGGACGCGCTTCGAGCGCGAGGCGCGTGCTGCGGCGCAAGTGCGCTCGGCGAACGTCGTGCAGATCCTCGACTACGGCGTGGATCGAGGGATGCCGTACCTCGTGATGGAGATGCTCGAGGGCGAGGACCTGGCGGCGCGCCTCGGGAAGTCAGGCCGCCTCTCGCTCGTCGACACCGCGTCGATCGTGCGTCAGGTCGCTCGCGCCCTCGAGCGCGCGCACGGCGCGGGCCTGGTTCACCGCGATCTGAAGCCGCAGAACATCTTCCTGGCGCGCGACGGAGCCGACGAGGTGGTGAAGGTCCTCGACTTCGGCGTCGCCAAGGAGCTTCGCCGCGAGCGCAAGGACGACGACAGCACGGTCGACGGCGTCGTCATCGGCACGCCCTCATACATGAGCCCCGAGCAGGCGATGGGCCGCAGCGACATCGATCACCGCAGCGATCTGTGGTCGCTCGGCGTCATCGCGTTTCGCGCGCTGACCGGCCAGAAGCCCTTCGAAGCCTCGCTCATCTTCGAGGCGATCGTGAAGATCTGCTCGGCGCCGCTCCCCAGCGCGACGAGCATCGCGCCGGACCTCGGCAAGGACGTCGACGCCTTCTTCCTGCGGGCCTTGGCGCGACCTCCCGAGGACCGCTTCCAGTCGGCGCGCGAGCTCACCCAGGCCCTCGACTTCCTCGCCCACGGCGGCACCCGGTCGGTCCCCGAGGGGCTGCCGGTGGTGGCTTACGCCCATCCCGATCTCGCTTCAGCGCCGCAGGCATCCGCGCAACGCGGCCCCGTCACCTCGGCGCCGACCCTCGACGCCATGATGGCCAGCGAGACGACGGGCTCCTCACTCGGCCCGCGACCCAACCGGCGCCCGCTGGTGCTCGGTGGTGCTGTCGCGACGTTGCTGGCGCTCGGCGCGGTGGGTCTCGGCGTCTTGCGCGGAGGACCGAGCCCCGATCCTTCGGCGTCGGCCGCCGCGGCGTCGGCCATCGCTGCACCCTCCAACGTCACGCCACCGCGTGAAATCGCAGCGCCGAGCTTCGCACCGACCGTGTCCGCGGGGGCTCCGCCCAGTGGCTCGACGGCGCGTCCACCCGCAAGCGCCTCGGCCGCATCGAGGCCACTGCTCCCAGGTCCCACTACGCCCGCGCAAAGGCCGACCTCGGGCAAGCGTCCCCGGCCCAACGTGGGCTACTGAGCGGACCTTGAGCTCCGCGCGCCGCCCGCCGCTTCCACCGCGCCCGCCCGTTCCGCCGGGCCCGCGTTCCGAGACGACCGGCCAGGCCCCGGTCTTCGCGGAGAAGGCCGCCGAGCTGGTCCGGCGCTTCGAATCGGACGACTCCGACGAAGGCCGCTCCATCCGCGCCGAGGCGATCGACCTCACGAGCTTCTTCGATCGCTGGAAGCTCGAGCATCCGACCAATGAGGACCGCGTGGCCGCCATCCAGCGCCTCATGGATCTCAGTCGACGCGCGATGGAGCACCTGTCGCAAGCGCCCCGCAAGCCGCAGAGTTGAGCGAAAAGCAGCCTTTGCCTCGCTACTCCTCGCGGACGTAGACCTCGAGCCGTCGGACTTCGAACGACGCCGAGCTGCCCGCGAACGTCCAGTCGGGGTTGCCCGTAGGAGAAGGCCCGATACCGAGATCGAAGGCGCCTGCGCCCTGCGCGAAGCGGTTGAATGCGAATACTGTCTCGCCGCCGACATGGACTTGCATCGAGCCATAGCAGTCATCCGGACCGATCTCGTCATCGTCGTCGAAGGCTCCGTCCGGCCCTGCCGCGTAGCAGTTGCTCCAGAATTCCAGCGAGCCTTCGGAAGGCGATGCGATCTGCGGCTGGTTCTCGGAGAGCGAGATCACCAGCGCGCCGTTGATCGGCATGTCGAAGGTCCAGTCGGTGGGGACGCCGAGCTGCGCCGCGTCCGCCGTGAAGGCATCCATCTCGACCCAGACCTCCTCATCGTCGAGGATCAGTCGATACGCGACGCGATCGAATGCGCCGACCGATGCGGCGTCGTCGATGTCGTAGGGGACGTCGGCCGCAACGTTCCAGTCGATCGACCCGGGGGGCAGGTCCAGTCCGTAGGCGATGCGCAGCTCACAGCCCCGACCCGCCGTACCGGCCTCGCACGGAATGCTGCAATCGTCTCCACCGAAGGTCGGATGGCACGTGCAGACAGCAGCGCCCGACGATTCATCGCAAAAGCCTTTGTCGCACGGCGCGCTGTCGCATCCGCGGAGGCACGTCCCGTCGTCGTCGCCGTCCTGGAAGCCGTCGGCGCATGCGCTGCACGCATCGCCTTCGTACCCTTCGTCACAGGCCTCGCATCGCGGACCAGCGAAGCGCGGATCACAATCGCATACCAGCGCCGTGGATGACGCATCGCAGGTCCCATGTCCGCTGCACGCGTCGTCACTGCATCCTCCGCCGGCTCCGCTCGAGCTGGTCGCGCCGCTCGAGCTGTTCGCGCCGCTCGAGCTGGTCGCGCCGCTCGAGCTGGTCGAGCTGGTCGCGCTGGTGTCCGTCGAGCTGCTCGGCGCACCGGATGACGTCGCCGGCGCGTTTCCGCCCCCGCCGCTGCCCGCGACCTCGAGGTCGCTCTGTCCGAAGATCAGGTTGCAACCGGCGAGCTGCGCCGAAGCGACGAGGGCGACGCCGACGCGAGGCGTCGCAGGTCGGTGGGGCCGACGAGGTCGATGAGTGCGCGGCCCGAACACGGCGGTAGACGTCAAATCTAACATGGCGCAGGTCCATCGCTGGTGAAGACGCCTCGCTGCGTGACGCGATCGTGTCGATTCTCCTTTTTCCTTGAGGCGAGCGCGGACCATCCGTAAACGTCCACTGCCCGATGACCTCGACGTCCAACGCTTGGTCGCGCGTCGCGTCCGTCTTTGGCTCCGCTGAAAATCGCGGAGTCCCGAGCGCTCGCGGAGTCCCGAGCGTTCGCGGAGTCCCGAGCGTTCGCGGAGTCCCGAGCGTTCGCGGAGTCCTGAGCGGCTGTGCCGCCATCGCGGCAGCCGCGCTCGCGGTCGCACCCTCACCTGGTTGCTCGACCGACGTCGCGCCGACGAAGCTCCAGGGGCAGGTCCAGCTGACTCTGCTGCACACGGCGGACGTTCACTCGCGTCTCTTTCCATACAACGTGAGACTGGGGCAGATCGACGCGGGCCTCGGTCTCGGCACGACTGGCGCCATCACGAACATCGGCGGGATGGCTCGGATGAGCCACATCATCGGGCGCGAGCGCGCGCGATCGAACCGCGTCCTGCACATCGACGGCGGCGACTGCTTCCAGGGCGCACCGGTCTTCAACTTCTTTCTAGGTGAAGCCGAGATCCGCTCGCTCAGCGCGATGGGTGTCGACGCGATGCTCATCGCCAACCACGAGTTCGACGCTGGCGCGAGGAACCTCGGCATCCAGCTGCAGAAGTGGGCGACATTCCCAGCGCTCGCCGCCAACTACAAGCTCGAGGACCCGAGCCAGGCCGGCGCTTCGCCGCTCGGTACCGTCTTCCAGCCGTACCAGACGTACGATCTCGACGGCCTCCGCGTCGCAGTCATCGGCATGGCCAACCTCTCGTCGATCACCTCGATCTTCGACGCGCCCAACCGCCTTGGCATTACCCCACTCAAGACCAGCGAGGTTGCGCAGTTCTACATCGACATGTTGCGCCCGCTGGTGGATGTGGTGACGGTCGTCTCCCACCTCGGTCTGGACAACGACGAGGACCTGATCGAAAACACCACCGGTCTCGACGTCATTCTCGGCGGGCACAACCACATCGTGTTGCAACCGCCCAAGCGGGTGAACGATTGCTCGCGCCTCTACGACGAAGAGGCCGAAAGTTACTTCGTCATCATGAATGGCGCGCAGCAGGCCGATCCCGATTCGGGCTGCAGCACGGAGGCGGACTGCGCGGCGCCCGGCTACTGCGAAGGCACGGGCGACGCACGCGCGGCTGGCGAGGGCATATGCCGCGTGAAGCGCTACTGTCGCCCGCGCGAGGTCGTCCTCGCCCACTCCGGCGCCTTTGCCAAGTTCGTCGGCCGTCTCGACGTCATCATGTCGAACGACCCCGACGATTTCGCAAAGGGTCAGTACGATCCAGTCAACGGCTTCGAGGTTCTCTCCGAGAACTTCAAGCTCTTTCCGATCAACGATTCCGTCCCGGAAGATCCGACGGTCTCGAGCCTCCTCGAGCCGTACGCGCAAGGCCTCGACAACCTCGCCAACCTCGACCTCCTCGTCGGCTACGCGCCCGACGGCTCGCGACGCTCGGCCTCCGGTGGCGGCGACTCGCCGCTCGGCAACCTGATCGCGGCGGCGATGTGGCTGCGCCTCGGCGTACAGACGGACTTCTCGCTCACCAACTCGACCGGCATCCGGGCCGACCTCGTGCCCGGTCCGATCACGGTCGAGCAGATGTACAACATCTTCCCGTTCGACAACGCCATCAGCAAGATGCAGCTGTCCGGCGTCGAGGTGCAGCAGCTGTTCGACTTCGTCGCGCGGCGCTCGGCGGGTCGTGGATGCGTCACGCAGGTCCAGATCGCCGGAGCGCGAGTCGTCTTCGACTGCGCCAAGGTCTCCCCGCTCGAGGAAGGGACCGGCGCTGCGCCCGGCATCGCGACCGGCATTTACATCGGCGCGAACCGCGAGGAGACCTGCGAGACGGACGCCGACTGCCCGGGCGAAGGCGTCGGCAGTTGTGACAACAACTCGGGCCTGTGCTGGACCCCGATCGATCCGTTCGGCTACTACGAGCTGGCAACCAGCGACTACCTCGCCGGCGGGGGCAGTGGCTTTCGCGTCCTCCAGCGAAACACCACGCAGAACAATACGCGCGTGCAGCAGCGCGACGCCTTGCTCGACTACATCGCCGCGGGCGAGCCCTGCGGCTCCAGCTCGGCCGGCGAGCTGCGCGGATGCAGCACCGACAAGGACTGCGGCTGCGACGAGGGCGGAGACCCCGACCTGTGCGGCGTCGAGTACGTTTGCGCCTGCCCGGAGGGTGTCGACGAGAGCCTCCAGTGCACGTCGAACGGCAACAAGTGCGGCGAAGGGACCGGTCAGTGCGTTCTCGCCGCCTGCCGCCGGGATATTGCAACGTTCCAGCGCGAGACCTGCGCGGCAGCGCCCAACGCGGACATCGAGAGCAAGTGCGAGTCGGCGGTCCTGCCCTGCGCGGCCGGTGGCGAGCAATGCAAGTTCCTGGCGTGCGTCGACAGTCGCCTCGGCAATTTTAGCGATGGCCGCATTCGGACGGTAGGCCAGTGATGCCGAAGAACTCGCGTACCTCCCAGCTCTTTGGCGCCGCACTGGTGGTGGCTTCCGCCGCCGCATCGTCCTCGTGCATCGTCGAGCCGGAGACGATCCCGGGGGTCCAGACCTTCAGCGTGAAGGTGCTGTCCGTGAACGGCGGTGACGTGCCCAAGGCCAACGCGCCCTTTCCCGCGAACACCGGCGACCGGGTCGACACGCTCGCGATCGACGTCGTCGCCGTCGATTCCACCGGCAACCGGATCGATTTCGACGGCCTGGTGCACCTCTCCATCGAGCCAGGTGCCATCATCGGCATCATCGGCTCGGACGGCTCGGTCGGCGGACGCGATCTTCGTCTCAAGAATGGTCGAGCCAAGGTCGACGTCCAGGTCACCGCCGTCTACGGCGAGACCTACCTCGTCGTGGAAGATCTGGGCTACCGCCCGGCCAAAGCGGGGGAGACGCCAGCCTGCGCCAACGGCGTCAACGACGATCCGGATGAGGACGTCCTCATTGATTTTCCGGCCGATCCCGGCTGCGCGTTTGCCAACGACGACAGCGAACAAAGTGGGACGTATGCCGGGGGGACCTCGCGGCCCATCCAGTTCGAGTTGCCGACCATCCGCGAAGTCCAGGGCAAAACCGAGACGCCCTTCATCTACGAGGGGCTCGAGGTCAAGACCGCCGCACCGCAGGTCATGGTCGTGACGCGCATCGCCAGGGACGGCTTCTACGTCACCGACGTGACCGACCAGGGGCTTGGCAACAACCATCTCTTCGCCTTCAGCTTCTCCACCCCCCCGGGCCTGCGCGTCTGTGATCGCGTGACCTACCTCGCCGGGACGATGTCCGAGTTCTTCGGCTTCACCTCGATGAACTTCCCGTCCTTCCGTGCCGAGCCGCTGTTCGAGGGCGACGAGGAGCTCTGCCTCGTGCCCGAGCCCGTCCTGCTCGACGCCGAAGGGCTCGAGACACCGCCCATCGCGAACGACGGGCTGATGGAAGCGCAGGAGAGCGGCCTGGTCCGCGTCGAAGGCTTCTCGGTGACCAACAACTTCGGTCCCGAACCGGCCAATGGGAACGTGTTCGAGCCGGACCGCACCAATTGCGATCTCAACGGTGATGGCGTGGTCGACTTCCAGAGCGAGGATGAAGCGTCCTGCGGCATCCTCTGCTCGGCGGACCCCGAGTGCACCGAGTGGACGCAGTACGTAGCTCGCGGAAACTACAAGGTACACCGCGGAAGCCGGATGATTCAGGTGCAGACGGACGGCGCGCCGGGCTTCAACCCCGTCGCGAACCGCGGCACCATCATGCGCGCTATCTCCGGGACGCTCCGGAACTTCAGCGGCGGCTCACTGAACTGGACGATCGAGGCCCGGTGCCCAGCCGACCTCGTGTGCGATGCCGAGGGCTGCGTGGACGAGATCAAGCCGTCCAACGAAGCGTGCGTCTCGCTCCGCCCGACAGAAGATGACAACGACGAGGGGACGAACTGACCGATGATCACGCGACGACCGACCCGTGTTCGGCCTGCTCTTGCCGCCGCCGCCGCGCTCGTCGCCGCGATGCTTGCGCCTCCGGCGTTCGCGCAGGACCCCAAGACGCTCGAAGAGATGCGCGCCGAAGCTCGCGCCTCGATGCAAAATGGCGACACAGCGGTCGCCTGCAAGCAATTCGAGGAAGCCTATCAGGCGGCCACGCGGACCACGCCCGACGCTGGAGGCACGTCGTCGAACGACGTGCTGTTCGAGCTGGCATCCTGCCACGAGGCGCTCGGCCAGAAGGAGCTGGCGGCCAACGAGTTCGATCAGGTCGCCCTCGGCGGCGGTGCGCAGGCGGGCACGGCCAAGTCCCGCGCTGAGGCGATTCGCAAGCCGGCGCCTCCGGCCAAGGCAGACGCTATCCAGCCAGCCGAGATCGCTCCCCCGGGGGCCGGTCCGGCCGAGGCCGCCAAGGTCGTCGTGACCGCCAAGAACGAGCCGCCGACCCGCATCGGCGACTTCATGGACACTCGCCTCACCTGGACCTTCGGTGACGACGACGTCCTCCAAGAGACGGGGCAGGCTTTCCCCTTGTCGCCGAACGCCAGCATCGGCGAGCGCAGGCAGTACCGCCTCTTCTTCGACAACCTGAACTCGCGCTTTGCCGGTCGCGAAAACCTCACGCACCTCGCGCTCTACAAGAAGATGCCGGGGTTCATCGATGACCTCGACACCGAAGCGTCTCTCCTCGTCCGTATGGACCTGGCGTCGCTCGCCTCCGCTTCGGGCAACCTGAACCGAGCCTTCTACGACGCTGGCAGCTACATCCGTCTCTTCGGCCACCTCTCCCGATCGGAGAAGGGTCAGACCGGCGTCGGTCTCACGTTCTGGCCGGTCGACACCGACCGCTTCCGTCTCGGCTACCTCTACGATCTGAGCTGGGGCGGCACCGCCGCCGACATCAACCAGTCCATCTTCCCGCGCATTCAGGGGCTGGCGCCGGGCGCCAAGCTCTCCTTCGAGCACCCCCTCTTCAACGTCTATGCCGGATTCAAGACAGCCCAGATCGTGCAGGTCGAAGAGACGCTGACCCCTGGCACCAGCGAAGTCGAGCAGATCCGAATCGGGCAGACCAACCTGGGCTTCCTCGCGGGGGCGGGGGCCAACCCGAGCGACTACCTCCACCTGGACGTCGGAGGCGGATACTTTCAGCAAGGAAAGTTCGATCTGCCAGACGTCATCGGACAATCGGTCTTCACCTACGGCTTCTCTGGTCGGGCCGTCGTGCACCACCCGGACATGCCAACGAGTCAGTCGATCGACTTTCTCCTCTATCGCAACGACCCGAACAAGCCGCAGCAAATATTCAGGCCGGAGATGTACGAGGAGGGAAAGTTCACGTGGTCGTTCAGCGCGGAGGGCAACGCACTCTTCCAGAACCTGAAGGACTTCGATGTCACCGGCGCCACCAAGATCCAGTCGGCGATGGCTGGCGCGTTGCAAGGCAACATCAAGGCGAGCTACTTCCGCGCGAGCGTCACCGGAATTCTGCGTGACCTTCCCTACGTACTTCGCAACCAGCCGAGCTTCATCCCCTTCCAGACCGTCCCGGAAGCGGCCGAGACCAACCCCGAGCTCTTCTTCGCGGCGGCTGCCGACTACTACTTCGCCAAGCCGCGCCTCACGCCAGGCATCGGCGCCGGTCTTCAGCTGCCAGCGACATTCAGCACGACGTCGGCCGACTCGTCGAGCGCCCCCATCTCCCGCACGGTCGTCGTTCGAGAGCAGGGCAACATCGCTATCCTGCCGCTCAACGCCGAGGCTGCGCCCATTCTGCAGGCCCGCGCCAGCCTCCGGTGGGACATCTCGCCCATCCTGGCCGCCATCGTTTGGGCCCAGTACGTTCGCGACAACAACGGCACCTTCGTCGAGCGGGATCCCAGCGAAGGTACCGTCGCGCTCCGAACGTTCGTCAGCCCGGACTTCCTTGGCTTCGGCAGCGCGGTGCAGGCCCGCTTCTAGGAGGGCGCTGGGAAACGTCGCGAGCGACCCGATAGCAAGGCGCCGGGGGGGACCGGCCGGAAGCGTACTTCCTGTACGCTGAGGACCGGTGGGCCCCCGGCAACGCAGCTAGCGGGGC
>Ga0105046_10013560_pt1 | contig 12616 bp, 10 predicted proteins | sample MAT03_FD_78385 | JGI IMG/M metagenome (GOLD analysis project Ga0105046, IMG submission 78385) | Freshwater microbial communities from Lake Fryxell liftoff mats and glacier meltwater in Antarctica - MAT-03 (megahit assembly) | ecosystem: Environmental > Aquatic > Freshwater > Ice > Liftoff... | reverse complement strand
GAGGATTCGGTCGCGTGTGGGGACACGTCGAGATGCGATAGCGCGATTGAGGAGGGCTGGCGTGAAAAGCTGACGGAAGGCGATGAGGTACTGGTAGTCGGAAATGCCCAGAGTAGAGTGACGCATGGCTGTGGGGGTTTCTTCCCACCGAGCGGAAGTTTCCTGTTGACACCGGCGTTCCGCTAACCGATCCTTAACAGTGCAAGGTAAGCAAAAAGCCTTCCGGGCTGTGTTCCACCATCCCACCGCCTTTTCCCCGCACGGGGTCTCTCACCATGCTCGACCTGCGCACCGGTTCCGCGTCCGATTGTTCTGGCGTCAACCGCCGCACGTTTCTCCGTGTCGGTGGCCTTGCGGCCTTCGGCCTCGGTCTGCCTCAATACTTGCGAGCGATGGCCGACTCGCCGGTCGCGCCGGCAGTGAAGGTGAAGGCCAAGCGGTGCATTCTCCTGTGGATGCAAGGCGGGCCATCACACATCGACACGTTCGACCCGAAGCCCGATGCCCCGGCGGAAGTCCGTGGCGAGTTCGGCACCGTGCCAACCACGCTGCCCGGCGTTCGCTTCGCCGATCCGCTGCCGATGCTCGCCAAACAGACCGATAAACTCGCGGTGATTCGCGGCCACGACCCCAAGAACGGTTCGCACGGCGTCGCCGACCATCTCATGATGAGCGGCCACAAGTTCAACGCCTCCCTGCCGTTCCCGTGCTTCGGGTCGGTGATTGCCAAGGAGCGTTCTCACGGTGCCGGTTCAGTGCCGCCGCAAGGCTTTGAGCAACTACCGTTCGTGCAACTCGGCAAGAGCATCGACCGCCGGTTCAACGGTGGCATTGCGGGCTTCCTGGGCGAGCAGTTCAACCCGTTTGAAGTGCCCGACGACCCCAGTTCGCCGCAATTCAAAGTCCGCGACCTTGCCCTGAACACCGACGCCGAACGGGTCCGCCTCGACCGCCGATACGCCATGCTCGCCGACCTGGAGAACTACCAGAAGGCGGCCGAAACCTCGAACGTAGTGCTGGCCCGCGACGAGTTTTATGAGAAGGCCCACGGCATCATTACCGGCCCGGCCGCGAAAAGGGCGTTCGACATTGGCAGCGAGCCTGAGAAGGTGCGTGACCGCTACGGCAAGAACTCGCTCGGGCAGGGGTGCTTGCTCGCCCGCCGGTTGGTCGAAAGCGGCGTGCAGTTCGTGACCGTGACCGATGGCGGCTGGGACACGCACACCGACAACTTCAAGAGCCTCAAGACGCGGTTGCTGCCCCGCGTGGACCGCGGCGTCTCGGCCCTCATCGAAGACCTCGACACACGCGGCATGCTCGACGACACGCTCGTCGTGTGGTTCGGCGACTTCGGGCGGACACCCAAGGTGAACCCGACGGCCGGCCGCGATCACTGGAGTACGGCGGGCAGCGCGTTCTTCGCGGGTGGCGGGTTGAAGGTCGGACAAGTTGTCGGGCAGACCAACGCCCTCGCGGAATATGTGACCGACAACCCCGTCGGCCCGCAGGACATCGCCGCCACGATCTACCACGTTATGGGCGTTCCACTGCATACCTGGTACAAGGCCCAGGACGGCCGACCCATCGAGTTGTGCCCCGAAGGCAAGCCCGTCAAGCAGTTGATCTGATTGGACTTTCACATAGCACCCCCGGTTTACCGGGGGTTCTTCGGCGCGACCCCCGGTAAACCGGGGGCTTACCTGCCGCATTCAGAACAGTGGGCGTTGCCGTCTGGGATCGGCCAGCGCGGTCATCAACTTGCGTTGCGGCGAACTCACGGGGTAGTCGCGCAACTCGGCCGGGGGAAGCCACTTCGCTTCGGAATAGAAGCCCGATTGGAAGTCGCCGTGCGGGGCAATCGCCTCGACACAAGCCAAGGTGATCCGATACCGCGTCACAGGGTGGGTGAGCGTGAGTAACTCCGCGCCAGGTTCCACTTCCAGGCCCGTTAACTCGCGGGTCACGCGCCTGGCAGCGGCGGTCAACTCTTCGTCCGGCTGTCGTTCGGCGTGCGGCACTTCCCACATGTTCTGCCACCGCCCCGCGTTCGCCGGTCGCTTGCACAACAAGACCAATTCACCGCGGCGAATCACGATGCCTACCTCGCTCACGGCGGTGATCTCAGGTTGCTTCTTCTTGGGTGGAATAATGTTCTGGAGGCTGTCGCGGTTGGCAACGCAGCATGCCGCGAGTGGGCACTTGCCGCACGCCGGCTCCGTTGGCGTGCAGACGAGCGCGCCGAGTTCCATTAGTGCCTGGTTGAAGTCGCCACAGCGGGTTTCGGGCAACACTGTTTCAGCCGTGGCCCACACCCACGCCTTGCCTTCGCCCTCGCGCGGATCGCCCTGGTAGCCGAACACGCGGGCCAGCACGCGCAGACTGTTCGCCTCGACGATGGGCAACTTCCGGTCGAACGCCTGCGAGAGAACCGCACCCAGGATGTAACGGCCAACGCCGGGAAGTTCTTCCCAAATGGCGGGATCATTGGGGAGCGTGCCGCCGTGGTCCGCGACGAGTTGCTTGGCCGCCGCGTGCAAGTGTCGGGCACGGCGGTAGTAGCCGAGACCTTCCCAGAGTTTAAGGACGTGCTGTTCGTCACTGGCCGCGAGATGTGATACGGAAGGAAATGCCGCGAGGAACCGGGTGAAGTACGGCACCACGGTCGCTACCGTGGTTTGCTGAAGCATGACTTCGCTGACCCAGATTCGGTAGGCATCGCAGTCTTTGCGCCAAGGCAAATCGCGGCGGTGGATGTCGAACCAGGGGAGTAGCAAAGGCGCGAGGGGTTGGTTCAAGAGGGGGAGTTCAGCAGGGTTTTCGTTTAGCGGAGTCCCCAACGGGGACGAACTCTGAAACCGCGTGCCCCCTGGGAGCTACGCTAAACGAACACCACTGAACCAACAATCTCACTTCGGCCGGCGCATCATCTTGCGGAGGATTTCGCTCGCGGCGCTGGACATTTCTTCGCGGGACTGGACGGGTTTCTTGTCGCCGGTGGCGGCTTTGGCCGCGGCTTGTTCGGCCGTGACATCGACCTTGGGCATTTCCATGATGGTGCTGCCGTCGGGCACGTCGCCGTTACCGTCTTCGTCCATTCCGAGGAGCATCGCGGCCATCTTGTCGTGGTCGTCGGCGTCCTCGGCGGCTTTCTTTGCCGCACTCGTAGCCACCTGGGCGGGTTTCGCGGGTGCCGCTTTTGGTGCGGGCGGTGCAGCGGCAGCCTTCAGTGCGGGGGCTTCCTTGGAACCCGTGAGTATCGGTTTCAGTGCGGGAGTTTCTTTGGAACCCGTGAGGGCCGGGGCTTCCTTCGACCCGGTGCTCACGGCCGGCCTCGCGGGGCGGGCCGGGCTTGGGGTGGCATCGCGGGCAGGAGCCTTTGGCGGCGTCCCAGAAACGGCCTTGACTGCGTCAAGCGCGGGGCTGGTCTCGGGCAACGGTGTGCCGTCGGGGTCTGGCGCGTACTGCTCGATCCGCACCTTGAAATCGAGTGGCCCGAGTTTCACGGAAGCGCCATCATCGACCACGACCTCGATACCCTTGACGAGTTCGTCGTTCACCAACGTGCCATTGGTGCTGCCGTAGTCCTTGACGAACACCTGCCCGTTGCGGACGAGGATGCCGCAATGCTGCTTACTAATGGCCTGGCTGGCGGGCCGCAAGTTGCATTGTGAGTCGCGGCCAATGAGGAACTGGGAGCCGGTGATGGCAATCACCTTGCCCTCGTGAGCTCCCGACGCGACGACCAAGCTGACCTTCATAGTTGTTCCGCCTTCGCGTGGTGACGGTTCGGAGTCGGGCGAACCGCCGACGGCTCCGGGTCGTATCGATCGACGGTGGGTGAGGGGAGACACACCCACCGGGAATAGTAATCGTCGGGCGGCGTTCGGCCACCCGCGAACACGAATTATGCTGACAGAGACTATCGGACTTTGCGATGAACCCAGAGTACTGCGAGTCGGGCCACCGCGAGCCTTAACGGCCTTTGTCCAACCCATCCATTTTAGACCACGAGCCGCGACCGATGCAACAGACTGCCTCAGAGAATTCTCAAGATCGCCACGGCCCGTTCACGTTCCGGGTCGCACTGGCATGGATTGCCGGTCTGGGCGTCTTGCTTGCCGTTGCGGGCTGCGGTGATTCTACTCCGATTACACCGTCAGTGGCAAAACCTTTCGCGGGAGTTTCACTCACCGTGCGGTGTGCGGACCCGGCTTTCGCCAAGGCGATCACATCCGCCGCACAGAGTTGGGCTACCCGCACGGGAGCCAGAGTCACGATTCGTCCGGAAGCAATGACTGTCGCCGACGACGCGGACATTGGCATTATATCCACGGCGGAACTCGGTGTGTGGGCGGCTCGCGACGATCTCGTTTCCGTGCCGGCGGGAATGCGGGCTGCCGACCACCCGTTCCAGTGGACCGGGGTGTTGCCTCCTTACCGCGAACAACTCATCGAATGGGGCGGCCAGGCTCGCGCCGTGCCACTCGCCGGGGATGCGAGTGTCATCGTCTATCGATCGGATCGCCTGGCCGACGCGAACGTCGTTGCCGCGTTCCAGAAGAAGCACAACCGCAAGCCCGCAGTCCCGACCACCTGGGAAGAGTTTGCCGACATCGCTGCCGTGTTCGCCGAACTCGATGGCAAGCCGAGCATTGCTCCGATGACCGCGCCGGAACTCGCGGAACTGTTCTTCCGCGTCGCGGCTTGCTACGACCGCGCGAGTCGAAACGATACGACCGACGCGGCCCCCGGTAGCGGTCTGGAATCGCTCGCCTTTCAGCAAGACCTCACCACGGGTGCCCCACGGTTGGAGACGCGCGGCTTCACCACCGCCGCGAACTGGCTTGCTTCACTTCAGGCTCGCAAGTGCCTCTCGCCGCAGGCTCCCGGCACTCTGAGCGACCCGGTCGCCGCGCTTGCCACCGACCGCTCGCTCGCCGTGGTTTCCCTGACGCAACTCGCCGCGTTTGCGAGATTACAACGCGAAAATGGCGGTGTGGCCGCGAAACTCGCCATCGCTCCGCTGCCCGGCGTGCGATTCACCGCAGACACCATCCCGAACTATGTCCCTTATTTCACGGGCGGTCGGCTCGGCGTGGTCCGCACGCGCTGCGGCAACCCGGAAGCCGCCTTCGACTTGTTGGCCGAACTCGGCGGCCCAGCGCGTAGCCAGGAAATCCTCAGCACACCGGGACTCGGGGCCGGGCCGTTCCGCTCCGCACACCTCGAACGCGATAAGCTGCTGATTTGGCTGAACTATGGGTTCGACGCGGATCGCTCGAAATCGCTCCAGGACGCATTACGGTTGTACTTGCGGCCCGAAGTGAAGAACCCGGTCTATGGCTTGCGAGGCCCCGATCAGAGCGAGTTGAACGCAGTTGCCGCCGACGAAGTGGCAAAAGTCGCCACCGGCACGCTGACGGCACCCGATGGGATGAAAGCCCTCACGCGGGCCTGGGATGCAATCGACGCGAGGACGCCCCCGGAAACACGCCTGCGTTGGCGCAAACTCGCCGCCGGTGTCGAGTGAGGAGCAATTGCTTGCGTCGCCCTAATGGAGACATTGAGGAGCGTTTTCGTTTAGCGTCTTCCCCAACGGGGAAGACATTTCCAAGCGCACGCCCCCGCTGGGGGCTACGCTAAACGTCTCAATTCTCCCACGCAACTTGATGCGTTTACGGCTTCGGCAGTACCGCGATGGAACCCGTTTCGCTGATGAAGAGCAAGTTCCCCGTGCGGTTGTCCTGGAACACTTCGACGCTGTATTTCTTGGCGTTGTCGAAGGTCTTTTCGCCACCCTTGCGGGCTTTCAAACCCATCGCGCTCTTCCAGGAAATGCCCTTGGTGTCGGCGAACTTGCCGGGGTTCGGGGCGGTGGCGATGAAACCGGCTTCGCTGATGTAAAGCAGCACGTTCGCGTTCGGGTCTTCAAACACTTCGATGCCGAGCTTCTTGGTCTTGTCGGTGAAGTCCGCTTCGTTCGCGGTCCGCACCTGCGGAACCAAGCCGTAAGCCGTCTTGGGTGGCACAACCTTCTTGAGTTCCGTCGCGGGAGCCGCCGCCGTGGCGATGCCGCCCTTCTCGGTGATGTAAATCAGCCCGCCGGTGTTCTCATCTACAGACACTTCAACGCCGAACTTCTTAGCGTCGTCGAAGCTGGTCTGCTCGGGAGCGCGAACCTTCAGTTCCAGGGCGTGGTGCCAGCGCGGCCCCTTCTCGCTGACCAACCCGCCAGGGATCGGGGCGAAGGCGACGGAACCCGACTCGCAGGCATAGAGCAACCTTTTGGTGGCGTTCTCGGTGAACACTTCAACGCCGAACTTCTTGGTCTTCGGGCCGAATTCCAGTTCACCAGCCTTGCGAACGGCCAGGTCGTGGGCCACCAGCCACTTGGAAGTGCGGTCGGTGGACACCAGACCAGCCGGGATGACGGAGATGGAGCCGGCTTCGCTGATGGCGATGATCGAGTTAGTCGCCTTGTGCTGATACAGTTCAACGCCGACACGCGGAGTCTCCGGACCGAAGTTCGGGGTGCCACCGGGCCGGACACGCAAGTCGTGCGCGGTCACGAATTCCGGGGCAACTTCCTTCGCTGGCGGGTCCACTTTGGGGGTCTTGTCCTGGGCGAGGGCGTGACTTTCGCTGCCAAGGGCAAGGACGATTCCAGCCGCGAGGGCGGCCAGCCCGCCTGCAATTCGCATCCGCATAGTAACCTCTTGTGAGACAGTGGCGTCAAAATGGCCGACCGGGTCGGCAACCAATGCGACGAGTCGGGGCGGCTCCATTAACAGCTTAGTCCGCGTTCGCCCGAATGGCACGAACCGAGCGTCATTGGTGTGTTCGGGCGTGGCAATTCTCGTGGAGGTCTGGATAGAATGGAGCAACAGGACGTTTCGCCAACCCACGACGATGCCCGGTCGTGCTATGCTTGCTGATCGCTAATCGCTAACTTTGGGTGAACCGTGACCGACCTGACGCCAGAACTCGATGCACTCGTGGGTGTGGCTCGCACTTTGTCCCGCGACTCCGTGCGGCAGGTAACAGACTTCGCCGAGTTCCTCGGTGTCAAGTACCACACCACAGCCACGATTAACATATCCGACGAGGATGATGCCGTGGTGGATTTGGGCCGTTTCCCCAGCTACGAAGATCGCTCGGACCTCAGCGGCTACATCATCTGCCTGGAAGGGATTACGGTTATTGCGATGGCTTAAGCAGCCGTCAGCTATCAGCTATACTCCACGCGGCCGAGATTAACACATAGCCGGTCTGCCCTGCTCGTGGCAAACCGGCGACTTACGGTGCGCCGTCGTGGCCGTGGCCTGCCGCGCTCTTGGCGAGCGGCGCACCGTAAGGTCGCCGGTAGACTCAAACTGTGTGTCAGTCTCGGCCGCGTGAAGTATATCAGCCAAACCAGGAGAAACAGCGGAGAGGCAGCAAGCGGGAGACGGGCTACTTTTTCTGGCTGACGGCTGAATCCTGCTCCGTTCACTTCTTCTCGAATAACTGCGGGACGGCTTTCAGCACTTCGTCGATTTGCTTGTCGCTGAGGTCGCCAGCGCGGAAGGCGAAGTTCGCCACGACTTTCTGCTTCACGAAAAGCAGCACGGTCACGTCGGCGTCCTTGTGGAGCTTGTACGACGGCGGGCCGTCCGCATCCTCGAGTGCCCCAACCGGCAAGGTCTTCAGCCCTTGCTTCTGTGCCCACTTCGCCAGGGCGTCGAGGTCCGCCTTCGGGGTGAGTTGCGTACACCACGCCTTGTAGCCCGAATCCTTGGCGTCGGCTCCCGCGGATTCAAGCCTGCCCAGAAGCTTGCCGAGTTGGTCCGAGGTCGATCGGGCGAACACGACCACGGCGGGCTTGTTCCCCTCGTGCTGCTCGCAGATGTAGCACGTCTGCTGCCCGCGCTGCGGCCCGGTCGCCACGAGGAAACTGTACGGCCCCGGCCGTTGTCCCACGGGCGTTCCGGAAACACACGGATCGGCCGCCCGTGTTCCGGTGGTAAAGATGATCGCGAGTGTAAAGCCGAGGAAAACGCGGTTCATGGGAATCGGATGTTGTGGGTTGGGTGTGGTGCGTCGGGGTGTTACGTTTCGCGGTGTTAGACATGATAACGTGCGGTCTCCCCGTTGGGGACACCGCTAAACGGGAACCGCTGAATCTTCAACGTGAAACGTTAAACATGCAACGTTAAACGATTAGTTCCTTGATCGGGTCGCCTTCGCTCAACACGGGGAGCGGCCGCTTGGCGTCGTCGTGGAAGACGTGTTTGTGGTCGATTCCGAGCGTGTGGTACATCGTACTGAGCACGCAACCGGGCGTGTACGCCTTCGTTGTTGGGTATTCGGCCAAGGCGTTGGTGGTGCCGATGGCCTGACCCATCTTGAGACCGCCGCCGGCGTACAGCACGCTCATCGCGCCGGGCCAGTGATCGCGGCCGGCGTCCTTGTTGATCTTGGGGGTGCGGCCGAACTCGCCCATCGCCATCACAAGCACATCATCGGAAAGACCGCGTTCGGCGAGGTCTTCAACGAGCGAGGCAACCGCCCCGTCGAACTGCGGGAGCAAGCGGCGTTTCAACTCGGTGAAGTTGTTGCTGTGCGTGTCCCACCCGCCGCCCGCTTGGATGGTGACGAACGTGACGCCGGCTTCCACGAGGCGGCGAGCGAGCAGGCAGCACTGGCCGAGATCGTTGCGGCCGTAGCGGTCGCGGAGTTTGACGGATTCGCGGTTCACGTCGAAGGCGGTTTGGGCTTTGGTGTTCGTCACCATTTCCATCGCGTCGCGGTAGAAGGTGTCGATGCCGGTGAGGTCACCTTTGGTGTCGATGTCGCGGCGAACGGTGTCGATGTCCTTGAGCAGGTCGCCACGGCGTTCGAGGCGGGCGGCATCGACGCGGCCGGGCAGTTTCAGGTTCTTCACCTGGAACGCGGCTTCGTTCGGGTTGGCTTCCGGGGAGAACGGGTTGAACGACGCGCCGAGGTACGCCGCTTTGCCGAACGGCGCTTGCTTGGGCAAGTTCACATATGCGGGCAACCCAGGTTCATTCGCGCCCTTGAGTTTCGCCACCACGGACCCGGTCGAAGGGTAAATGTTGTCGTTCACTTCGATGGTGGCGAGGTAGCCGGTCTGCATCCACTGCGACCCCATGCCGTGGCCGGCGTTCGTGTGGAACGCAGATCGCACGACCGAGAGTTTGTCGAACATCTTCGCTTGCCGCGGCAGGTGTTCGGAAATCTGAAGTCCGGGCACATTCGTGGAGATGGGCTTGAACTCGCCTCGCACCTCGGCGGGCGCATCGGGCTTCAGATCGTACATATCGAGGTGCGACGGCCCGCCCGCCTGCCAGATGAGGATGACGGACTTCTTGTTGCTCGCGGAAGACTGCGCTCCGCGTGCCCGCAGTTGGAGCAACCCCGGCAGCGTCAACCCGCCAAGCGACAGCGCGCCAACCTTCAACATGGTGCGGCGATTCGTAGTGAATTCGAGCATTTGGAAAACCTCGTTTGATTCTCAGGTGCGAGGGCGTGAGCGGAGCAGAATGCACTTTTAGGTTAACGGTTCATCCATCCAGTTCTCGAATCGCAGGCCAGGGATTTGCTCGTAATCGTGCCGGTTCGCGGTGAGCAGCAACGCATCGTTTACAATCGCGATTGCTGCAATTTTGCGGTCCATCGTCCCGATATGGATTCCGGTAAACCGGTCGAAAACTGCCAGTGCTTTCTCATCGAATGGCAAGATTTCATACAGCGAATAGAAGTCGAATAAGCCCGTCAGTTCTCGATAAGGCACAATCTGACGGCGAGCCTGACGTTCTTTTGCAATCGAAGCGAGCCATCCTCGCATCTGTTCTTCAATAGTGATAATCGTTGTCCCAACCACTTCATCCACGACCGTTGCCAACCGCGCAACGAGGCGACGACATCGCTCGGTGTCACGATACTTGAGGACGGACGCATGATCTGTGTCGAGTAGAATCATTCGGAGGCACCCTCTCGCGCAGCTTTTCGGTCAGCTTCGCGGATTGATTCTCCCTCTGCGTCCACCTGCTTCATGAATTCGCTGCCGTCGAACATGCCAACACTGCGTCGCCAATCCTTCTTGGGGCTTTCGCGTTCAGCGAGCTTCCGTTCGAGCGCTTCAATGCGTTTCGCCAGTGCTTCGAGTGTAAGTTCCGTCATGTCTCGCCTCCCAAGTAATGTCGGGCATCAGTGGTTGAACATAAACTCGCGGGTGTTCAGCAGTGCCCACAGCACGTCTTCGACGGCTCGTTGTTTGTTCTCGGCCTTCTCGATGAACTCGGTGATGCGTTTCTTTTCGGCGGGGGTGGCGGGTCGTGAGAGCGCCGCGGCGTAGAGTTCGTCGATCATGTCGGCGGTGGGCTTCTTTTCCTTGAAGAACTTGGCGACGCGGCCGTTGCCGTCGGCGATCTTGCCTTCGACTTCCTCAGAGTTCGCCAATAGTAGCACTTGGCCAAGGGTCGCGCCAGTGGAGCGTTCGCATTCGCACACGGTGACCCGCTTGGGCCGGTCGAAGATGTCGAGGAAGTAGGAGCCAAAACCTTCGTGGGGCAGGTCGATGGCGCGGGCGTTCGCGCTGACTCCGCTAAAGCCGCCCTTCACGCCGCAACTCGCGTTCACGGCGTCGAGGAATACTTCGGCGGGCAACCGGCGGGCGTAGTAGCGGGCGAAGTTCTGCCGGTCGTGCTTGTTGAACTCAGTCGGCTCCGCACTCAGTTGGTAAACGCGGCTGTTCAGAATCGTGCGGATGACGTGCTTCACGTCGAACTTCTTTGCGATGAAGTCCTTTGCGAGGAACTCCAACAACTCTGGGTTGCTGGCGGGATTGGTTTCACGCAGGTCATCGACTTCGCTGACAAGCCCGCGGCCGAGGAAGTGGCCCCACATGCGGTTGGCGAGCGACTTCGCAAAGTACGGATTCTCAGGCTTCGCCATCCAATCAACGAGGGCGTGGCGCGGGTCTTCGTCAGCGGTGAACTTCCCGACGGGGCCGTCGAGGTACTTTGGTTCGGGCACTTTGCCGGTGGTGGGGTCGCGTTCACCCGTGGTGGGTGTCGCGGAGGCGTAGTAAGGCGGCGGTTGGCCGAAGTTCTTGCGCCCAAGACGGGTGAAGAAGCCCGCCAGGCCGTAATAGTCCGCTTGGCCCCAGCGTTCGTAGGGGTGGTGGTGACACTTCGCACATTGAAGCCGCGTGCCGAGAAACACTTGCGCCACGTCGGCCGTCACCTGGTGAAGTTGGTCGTCGCGATTCTGCCACAACCAGTTGATAGCTGGGGCGTCCTGCCATTCCCCGGCCGCCGCGACAATGCCGCGCACGAACTCATCGTAAGGCCGGTTGCGGGCGACCATGTCCTTGAGCCAATGGTGGAACGCGACCGCCGCTTGATCCGCCCCGGCGAGGTTCGAGTTCCGCAGGATGCCGCCCCATTTCATGGCAAAGTACGCGGGGTAATCGGCCGAATCGAGCAACTTGTCGATGAGCTTGGCGCGTTTCTTGGCGTCCGCATCGGCGACAAACGCCGTGGTTTCGGCCGGCGTAGGAAGTCGGCCGCACAGATCGACGGTGAGGCGGCGGATGAACGTCTGGTCGTCGCACGTCGGGCTGGGCTTCAGGCCGAGTTTCTTCCACTTGGCGACGGCGAGTTCATCGACCTTGTTGAGCGGCACGAATTCGGGAATCTCGGTCAGTGGCGGACCGTGCGGCACGAGCGCCTTGAACACTGCGACGAAGCCCATGTGCCTCGCCATCACCGCCGCTTCGCCACTTTCCTTGCCGGCCTTGACGCCGGCGTCTGAATCCACGGCGGCCACCACATCCAGATTGCTAAAGAACTCCGATTGTCGGGTGACATCGCGGGTGGAACCGTCCGAGTATTCCGCCATCACGGCGAGTTGCTGAAACTGACCGGGCCGCAGCACGGCGTCGGCGGGCAGCACTCGCAACTTCGTGACTTTGGGGACATCCGGTGCCGACGCAGGTGAACCGGTGGCGATCCAGCGCCGCATGACCAGGTAATCGGAACTGTTCGGGTCGAGCCGCTTCCCGCCACCGTGGGGCAACTTGCCCGTGCCCTTCAGCAAGAACAGCGATTGATCGGGATTGGCGGGGAACAACCGCCGACCGCGGGCTTCCTTGGCGATGGCGGCGTAGTCGAAGTCGGTGTCGAAGCCGAAGAGCGACAGTTTGAAGCCGTTCTGACCGCTCGCTTTACCGTGGCACCCGCCGGCATTGCACCCGTGCTTGCTGAGCAGCGGCATCACTTCGGTGCGGAAGTCCACGCCGCGACCCGTGCCGAAACCCGTGACCGTAACGGGAATTTCGACCACGTCGTTCCCGTGCTTGACGCTCACGCGGGCCACGCCATCGCCGGTCGGCGTGATGTAGCCCTTCGCATCGACTACCGCTGTTTTGTTGTTCGAGGTCGAGTAGGTCGCGCTGCGAGTGACATCCACGCCCTTCTCGGAGACGAGCAACTGCGGCCCCGCGAAGGCATCGGCGAGTTCGACCGACGCGACCGAACAGGTGACGGCCGCCCACGACGCGCCCGGCGACATCGCCAGGAACGCGACCACGGCGAACACGAAAACCCGTTTT
>Ga0105046_10013559_pt1 | contig 12617 bp, 11 predicted proteins | sample MAT03_FD_78385 | JGI IMG/M metagenome (GOLD analysis project Ga0105046, IMG submission 78385) | Freshwater microbial communities from Lake Fryxell liftoff mats and glacier meltwater in Antarctica - MAT-03 (megahit assembly) | ecosystem: Environmental > Aquatic > Freshwater > Ice > Liftoff... | reverse complement strand
GTCACAAGTCGAAACCGCCTGCTTTAGCGAGCGGAATGATACCTGTTTTGAAGGGAATCTCGCGATGGCTTCAACGTTGTGGTCGCTATCTATACCACGTTGAGTTATATCAACATTCTCACCGCCAGCTTACGCGAGCAATTCTGATGCGTTGTGGCCGTTGCCGTTGCTGTCGTTGCCGTTATTATCGAGCACGGCTCGCACGGCTTCAACGATCCGTGCCTCGGCTTGGTCCCAATTCCCTTCGATACGGAGCCCCGATGCGTTTTTGTGGCCGCCTCCGCCGAACGTTTCAGCGATCTTTGCGACGTTGATATCGCCTTTCGAACGAAGGCTGACGCGATACTTATCCTGGCCGATTTCTCGCATGTAAACCGACGCCAATACATCTTTCGCTGCCAGCGGAATGTTTACAAAACCATTGTTATCTCCATCGATCGCACCTGAAATCTCTTTCATCTCAAGCGTCTGGCGTAACGACGCGATGCGTCCCGACTCGTCTCGTTTGACTGTTCCGAGTACGTGCCGCATCAGTTCTATACGCGACCACGGGTAATTATTGTAAACCGCTTCGGAGATCGTCGCGGGCCTCGCACCGGCCTTTATTAGTTCGGATGCGACCTTTAATGTTCTCTCAGACGTGTTTGGGAAATGGAATGAGCCGGTGTCGGTGACGAGCGCCATGTAAACGCACTCAGCGATCTCTTTCGTTATGCGTCCGCCGATGGCTTTGCAGAGATTGTAGATCATTTCGCCGACCGCAGATGCCGTCGAATCGATCCAGTTTACGGTGCCAAAATGTTCGCTGGTGGCGTGATGGTCAATGTTGACCGTGAATTCCGTTTCGAGTCCGGCGATGCCGGGTCGACCCAGATCACTGCATTCAATGACAAATATCGCGTCGTACTTGGCGTCGATCGCCTTCACGTCACGGATCTCATCTGCACCGGGCAAACTTTTATATGCCGGCGGAACGTCACCGTTGACGAGAACCACCGCGTTTTTCCCAAGCGAACGCAATAGCCAACAAAGCCCTAACGACGAACCCACACCGTCACCGTCCGGCTTAATGTGCGTCGTTATGGCAAACTCGTGCTTATTTTCAATTAACTCTACTACTTGACTTAACACTCTTTGCCCAAGTGATGAGTAACGAATCGCGGATCGAACAGGAAACTGTTTTCAGATCGTCACAGATCGCTAGTCAATCATCACTATCTTCCTTCTCTTCAAATTCACCCTTGATCGTCAGATCCTGTAGGATCTCCGTGACACGCGAGGCGTTTTCCTCAGCGGTGTCGCGTACAAAATGTATATGCGGTGCGTGCCGCAGATCGAGATTCATTGCGACCTGTTGACGGACAAAGGTCGATGCATTACGCAAAGTTTTCAGTGCTGCCGCGATCTCGTCATCATTGCCCGTGATTAAAACAAAAACCTTTGCGTCTCGCAGATCGTCGGCAACCGTCACATCCGTAACCGTCACCATCACGAGTCGCGGATCATCGAGCTCGAACCCGACAACCTCACCGATCTCAACTTTCAATGCTTCCGCAAATCTCTCCGGCCGACGCATACTTGTTTATAACTCCGTCGCCGCAGTCCGTTCAACGAAGAACGCCTCGATCACGTCTTCCAACTTGATGTCGTTGTAATTGACGAGACTGATACCGCATTCGAAACCCTGTTTGACCTCGTTGGTATCGTCCTTAAATCGTTTGAGGGCCGAAATATCACCTTCCCACTGGACCATTCCGTCACGGATAAGGCGGGCTTTTGCTTGTCGGCGAATAAGTCCCTCGGTAACGCGGCAACCCGCAATCGTACCGACCTTCGAAACCTTGAACAGTTCCTGAACCACCGCTTTGCCGAGAATGATCTCTTTCTCGATCGCATCGAGCATACCGATCATCGCAGCCGTGATCTCTTCCTCGACCTTGTAAATGATCGAGTGGAGGCGAATATCGACGTCTTCGTTCTTGGCGATATCAGAAACGCGTGCCTCTGGGCGAACGTTAAATCCGATAATGACCACCGCTGTCGAAGCGTCGTCGGCCTGCGTCGCCGATGCCAGCAGAACGTCTGATTCCGCGATAGCACCGACACCGGCACGAATAACGCGAACCTTGACCTTCTCGGTCGAAAGTTTTTCGAGCGTTCCCTTGAGAACCTCCACCGAACCCTGCACGTCGGCTTTGAGAATGACAAGCAATTCCTTGATCTCGGCCATGCCAAGCGATTCGATACCGCGTTTGGTCGTCTTCAGCATCGCTGCCTGACGGGCATACATCTGTCGTTGCTGTGCAATGTCCTGAGCACGTTCGACATCCGCAACGACCTGGAAAGTGTCTCCCGCCTGCGGTACGCCCTGCAAACCTAAAATTTCAACCGGGGTTGCCGGCATCGCTTCTGTCACCGACTCGCCGCGATGCGAGAACATTGCTCGAACCTTGCCCGAGAACTGCCCAACGATGAACGGATCGCCGACTCGCAGTGTGCCCTGTTGAACGAGAGCCGTCGCGACCGCACCGCGTCCCTTGTCGAGTTTTGCCTCGAGAACAACACCAGACGCACGACGCGTCGGGCTGGCGGTAAGTGCCAGAATATCGGCTTGGAGCAGAACTGTTTCAAGCAGCGTATCGAGATTCGTACGCTGTTTGGCCGAAACCTCGACCATTTCCGTCTCGCCGCCCCATTCGACCGGTTGGAGGCCGAGTCCTGATAGTCCCTGTTTTACCTTATCCGTATTCGCTCCCGGTTTGTCGATCTTATTGATCGCGACGATGATTGGCACACCGGCCGCCTTCGAATGCTCGACCGCCTCGATCGTCTGCGGCATGACGCCGTCGTCGGCCGCGACCACGAGGATCACGATGTCCGTCGCCTTAGCACCGCGGGCACGCATCATGGTAAACGCTTCGTGACCCGGTGTATCGAGGAAAACAACGCGTCGCGGATTCGCCGGATCATCGGCATTCGGCACCATCACGCTGTAAGCACCAATGTGCTGCGTGATCCCGCCGGCCTCACCTTCGGCAACATTCTCAGAACGAATGGCGTCGAGCAGTGAAGTTTTACCGTGATCGACGTGACCCATTACAGTGATCACCGGAGCACGTACGAGCTCCACGTCGTCAGCATCAGCAGCGATCAGCTCTTCGAATTCCTGTTCGATGACCATTTCCTCGAACGGAACAAAACTTACTTCGTAGCCAAAGCCGGTCGCCATTTCCTGAGCCATCTTCTCGCCCATCGGCTGATTGAGCGTCGCGAAAATGCCCTTCTTGATCAGAAGCTGCACGATATCACGCGGCGTAATGCCAAGAGCCTCGGCGAACTCACGGATCGTCGCACCCTCGGTCAGACGTACCGAGCGTAGATTGCCGGAATCGACCGCACCGACCTGATCGAGGACGCGCTCTTCAATCGTACGTTTGAGCGGCGTGTCCTGATCGCGTTCGGCAAATCTGCCTCCCTTATCATTTGCGCCTTTTCGGCCACCCGAACGGCCCGGACGGCGGCGATTATCAGTTGGCGGTGTGTAATTGAGCTGCGGTGTCGAGGTTTCGCCCGGCGTGCCCTTGAATTCAGGACGTCGCCCACGCGGATCGTTGTTCTTGGCATCGCCAAGCAGACGGCCGGTCTTAGTAACGGCGTCACTGACGAGTTTGTCGCCCGGCTTGATACCTTTCTCGAGCGATTCTTTCGACAGTGTCAGGACCTTTCGAACGACGCCCGACTTACTGACGATTACATCAGAGCCAGCGGCGGGTTCCGTTGCGGCCGGCACCTGCGTCTCACCCGCAACCGGTGTCGCGGAATCATCGGCACCAGTTTCGACTGGGATTTTTTTCTTGAGAACTTTGTTTACTGTGCCTGAAGTTGCCGTAGCCGGAATCTCGGAAGCGGACTCCTCGGCAACATCTTCGGCGACCGGAGCAACTTCCTTGACGGGAACGACCTTCTTGATCGGAGCAACTTCATCGACCGGCTCCGAAGCCTCGACTTTGGTTACGACGAGCTTTTTAACTTTGGTAACGCTTTCGGGTGCTTCAACCGGGGCTTCGGTCTTTGGCCGTGCCACGACCTCTTCGGTTGGGGTGACCGCCGGAACTTTAACCGGATTTTCCGTCGCGTTCGCTGCTTCACTGGCGTGAACCGCTTCATCCGGTACCGGATCGTCAACTGCCTTTGAAGCTTTGATGATCTTGATCGCACGTTTTGGAGCGATCTCTGTCTTGGGGAAATACTTGAGCCGGACTTTCTCTGCAAATTCCGCGCTGACAGAATTTGACGCGACACTGACATCGGCACCGACGCGGCGAAGGTCTTCCATCACGCGCTTCGTGTCCTGTTTCAGCTCACGGGCCAAATCGTATATTCGAACTGCTTTTCGAACTGCCATATATAATATGTCTCAAACTTAGCCCAACCGATCCGGGCTTTTTCTGCCCGCCTTCCGGGCAATTCGGCCTCATTCGGCCTCTCATCGGATAAAAACGAATGCCATAAGATTACTTAGCCTCTTCTTCCGTTTCAACCTCTTCAGGTGTTTCAGTCGTCTCCGAAGATTCAGCCGCTTCGACTGTCTCCGGCGCTCCTTCTTCAACCACTTCTACCGTTTCTGTTTCGACGTCAACTTCATCCGCGACAACCTCAGTGTCAGTCTCATCAACTGCTGCTTCACCTGCCTCCGCTTCCACTTCCGCCGGTTCTTCAGCCTCGGCGTTGCGGGCATCGACGATAGAATTAGCGGCGGCGAGAATGATCTCGGCCTTATCAAGACTGACGTCAAGAAAATCAACGAGATCGTCAACCGACGTTTTCGCCAGCGATTCAACGTCCTTGATGCCTTTCTCCGCGAGAACCTCGGCCTGCGACGCCGTCACGCCTTCGAGTGCCGTGATCGGAACCGCTTCGCCCGACGCCATCATGCGTCCCATCTGCTTCGCGATCTCTTTCTTGAGCAGCTCTTCACTGACGATCTTTATGTCCCAGCCGACAAGTCTCGCTGCCAGACGGACATTCTGTCCTTTTTTACCGATCGCAAGGCTCAACTGATCTTCGCCGACAATAACTTCCATCTGGCGGTTATTGATGTCTGTAATGCGGACCTGCGAAACCTTTGCGGGTGAAAGTGCGTTTGCCGCAAAAACCGACGGCTCATCCGACCATTCAATGATATCGATCTTTTCACCGCGAAGTTCTTTGATGATCGCCTGCACACGCGACCCCTTCATACCGACGCACGCTCCGACCGGATCGACGTCTTTCTCATTCGAAGCAACGGCGATCTTAGCTCGATCGCCCGGTTCGCGAACGCAAGATTTGATAACGACCGTTTCGTCGTAGATCTCAGGCACTTCCATCTCGAAAAGCCGTTTAAGCAGATCTGACGACGCCCGCGAACCCTTGATCTGCTGTCCGCGCTGATCTTTCGAAACATCCGCGATGACGAGGCGAATACGCTCGCCCTGATTCCACATTTCGCCCCGCGACTGTTCGTTTTTCGGAACGATCGCTTCAAGATTATTATTAAGATCAACGATCATGTCACCGCGTTCGAAACGCTTGACGCTACCGTTGATCAGTTCGCCCTTGCGGTCGATATATTCGTCGTAAACCTTCTCACGAATAGCCTCGCGAACCTTTTGTACAAGGATCTGCTTCGCCGTCTGAGCAGCGATGCGCCCCATTTCTTCCTGCGGCAGAGGGATGAGCAGCATGTCGCCGAGTTCGATCTCATCGCCGGCCATTTCGATGGCATCGACCAATGACAACTCGGAGGATTCGTTCTCGACCTCTTCGACCACGGTCTTTTGAACCGAGATCTCGATCATTCCGTCTTCGTTGTTCCACTCTACCTGTATACTGTCGCCGGTTTTATCCTGAGCACGAAACTGCTTTCGCGCGGCCGCCCTGACGGCTTCTTTCATCGCCTCGATCACCATATCGCGATCAAGTCCCTGCTCGGTGCACAGCATTTCAATGCTTTGTCCAATGGATGATGTCATAACTTACCAACTTGTCGCGTGTCCGAACGGCTTCTGCCACAGACATTCGCGTTTTTTAACCACGAATTAACTAACGTTTTTTCAATTCCTGTCCGAGATCGATCTTCAGATTTGCCTTTGTGACCTTGTCATAAGGAAAAGTAACGACCCCGACGGTCCTGTCTTCTATCGAAATATCGTTGCCATCGACCGCCGTCAACGTCCCAACAAAATTTTTCTGCCCGCTGAACTCGTCAGCCGTTTTCACCTTCGCCAGGCACCCGGTAAATTTAACAAAATCGGCGAGTGAATAAAGTTCGCGTTCGATGCCCGGTGACGAAACCTCAAGAACGTACTTGCCCGGGATGAAATCATCCGCGTCCAGCACTTCTTCAAAATCCGAAGAAAAACCGCCGCAATCGTCCAGATTCACGCCGTCCGGTTTATCAATATAAATGCGAACTGTGGAATCGCGTTTCGTTCCGGCCACTTCTGTGTGGACCAATTCCAATCCGCGTGTCGCCGCAACCTGCTCCGCGATCTCTCTGATTCTGCCCGCTATCGAAAATTCTCCCATCATTTACACGCCAAAAAATAAAAAGTGGGCACGAGACCCACTTGATACGTCCAATATACGCATCGCAACAAACGATCAGTATACAAGGAAACGGTTTCGCAATGCAAGTGAGTAGTTACATGGCCTCTCGAACTTTCTTTACTATCTCGCCCATCTCACCGTATTTGGCTTCGACCGATTTTAGCTTCGCGGGCGTTGGATCGGCTATAAACTCTTCTATCACGACTCCAAACGAACGCGTCTCAGCGAGCAAACGGTTCGATTCGCGTTCAACTATTCTAGCCGCATCGGGCTTTGCGGAACCAACCTTTTTCGCCTCGGCGATGCCCCAGTGCGTTAGCCTGACGAGCTTGTCACGCGAGTCTGTCACCCAGCTCTCGCTTTTCAAATGACTCGATATCTGGTCAGCACTCGGGAGATAGCCTTCACGCTTAATAATGTCGTGTAGGTCAACGTCCACCGTCTCCTTGCCGCCCGTCGCCTCAAAAACCTTTATCAGTATTTTATGAAATGTATCCATAACTTCCGTCCTAAGTTAAGCCATCAGATCGAATGCAACCCGCGCGGCACCAAGAATACCGGCGTCCTCACCAAGTGCTGCGCGCACGATCTTAGCACGACTGGCCGGATCGCGGAACGCCCGCTCGGAAACCTCATTTTCTACACCGTCGATGAAAAGGCCCCAGCCACCCGAAACGCCGCCGCCGATCACGAACATCTCAGGATTCAAAACATTAACCAAACCTGCGAACACGATCCCGAGATATTTCCCCATCGTCGCGAATATCTCCGACGCCTTTTTGTCACCGTTGACCGCGAGTTGGTAGACGTCCCAAGACGAGGCGACTTTGAGTCCGGCCTCTTTTGCCATTCGGATGATCGCCGTTCCCGACGCGTACTGCTCGACACAGCCGCGACTGCCGCACCCGCACGGATGACCTTCCGGTTCGACACACACATGGCCGATCTCGCCTGCGGTCCCGTCCTTTCCCCGAAGCGGCAAACCATTGACGATCAATCCACCGCCGACACCCGTTCCCAGCGTCACGCCGATTACATTGTCAATACCTTTCGACGCTCCCATCCAGTGCTCACCGATGGTCGCGGCAGTCGCGTCATTCTCAAGATACGTTTTCAGACCCAGCCCTTCACAAAGATATCCGCCAATATCAACGCCCTCGAGAGCCGGAAGATTCGGGAGCTCCGCAAGTACACCGTCCGCCGCGCTGATAGTTGCCGGGACGGCGGCGGCGATCGCTACCGCTTCGTAACTTTTGCCCACCTCGCGCCTTATCGTCTGAAAACTTTCAACGATCATTTTAAGGATCTGATCGCTATCTCCTGCCTTCGGGGTGCGGACACGCATCCGCGTCAGTATCGAACCGTCCGGGAGCACTGCCGCGAACCGCGCATTCGTCCCTCCAAGATCAAGTGCCAAAACAACCTTATCCATCACCTAAATTTTCCCTTGTTCGCCCTATCGTTTCGGCCTGTCAGCCTCCGGCACATTCTTGAAAACATCGTCGAAGGTGGCGTATCCATCTTTTATAACAGTGTCCATCAAATTCGCTTTATCTACCGTCGTAACCTCAAGCAAGGTCGCCGGAACTTCCTTCTTGATAGCGTCATTCATGAATGGTGTTGTTTGCAGCGGCTCTTTTTTCGCTAGCTTGATCGCCGCCTCGACCGCAGCATTCGCTAGCGGAATGATCGGTTTATAGATTGTCATCGACTGTTTCCCTTCAGCGATGCTCTGCAAACCGCCCTTGTCCGCATCTTGGCCGGTGACAAGGATCTTACCAGCAAGGTTTTTCTTGCCCAATGCACTGACGACACCGCCGGCCATTCCGTCGTTCGACACAACGAAAGCCTGCACGTTGTCGTTGTTTTGGGTCAGAGCATTCTCCGCGAAATTCAACGCGAGCTCCGGCTTCCAGTCCTGAATAAACTGTTCGCCGACGATCTTTATGTCGCCGCGATCGATCGCCGGTTGGAGAACCGCCAGTTGCTCCTTCTTCATGATGCTCGCGTTATTATCGGTCGACGAACCATAAACCATCACGTAATTTCCTTTCGGAGCGTTCTTCAACGCGTATTCGGCGATCTTTCTGCCGATCACCGGAACCTGGTGTGAAATATAAAGGTCGATCTTGTCCGAATTGATCAATCGGTCATAACTGATCACGGGAACGCCCTGAGCCTTCGCCTTATCGACCATCGAGGCAGCCTGCGTCGCGTCCTGCGGAGCGATCACCAGCACGTCAACTTTCTGGGTCAGAAGGTTATCGACGTCATTAGCCTGACGGTCAGAACTGTTATCGGCCACGGTGATCACACAGTCAACGTCCAACTTCTTACATTGTGCCTCGAACGCCGCCCGATCACGCTGCCAGCGTTCCTCTTTAACGGTTGCCATCGCAAATCCGATCTTTACCTTCTTTGCTCCGGGGGCAGTTCCCGTCGTACTGTTCGACGAGGTTCCTGAACACGAGACCGCGAGAAATGCTGCGGCAAGCACTAAAAACAATTTCAGCTTCATATAAGTCGAACACTCCGGTTAATAATTTTAACTTTCGAAATTAGAACAAAAAACACATATTTCGGCAACGTCAAAGAATACAGAGTTTAGCGAAGCTGCCGCCCGCATCTGAAATATTTTTAGTCAGATCCTGGTTTATCGCGTTTTGCATTTGCAAGCTAATGGAATTGTGCTATAAATACCTATCGAATGTCAGCTTAGATTTCTTGTAAGCACCGCGAGTACTATTTTTTGTTTTTAACGCTAAATCGGTCGAATTTATTGACATCGGCCCCAAGTTCGCGTATAACGTTTAAAGGTTTGATTTTTTGAAATTATTGATTTGAGGCGATACAGAGGAGAACTATGAATAGCAAACTGTGGATTAGAAAGGCAACATCTATGTGCCTAATGGTTGCGATACTCGCGACGTACTCAATGGTAGCTTTGGCAAATGGAAGCAAAGCATCCGGCGAACTTATTGTAAACGGCACCGAAACGGTGACTGTAAATGGTGAGGCTGCAAAGAGTGGCCGCACGATCTTCACCTCAAGCATGATCTCGACTCAGAGTTCGAGTGCAACGATCAATCTCGGCACTGCCGGCATGATCGAGGTTGCACCTAACACCGTCATGACGATCGCTTTTGACACCAATGCGGTAAACGTCGACTTAGCTTCAGGAACGGTAACCGCTTTGAAATCAGCTAACGGCGTAAATGTTAATACCGGCGGCAAGTCATCTGTCATTAAAGCTGGCGAGTCGGCAACAACCGCTCCTGGACAGGACAAGGACGATGAAGAAAAGAAAGGCGGAGCATGGTGGCTCTGGGCATTAGTTTTCGGCGGAGCAGCAGCAGGAATCCTGATCGCTACCTCGCAGGGTGATAACGACATCCAACTCGGCGGTAACGGCACGGTCGTTAGCCCTACTCGATAAAATCTTATACGACAGAGCCGACAGATGATACAGCGTTCGGCTCTGTTAATTATCTCTAAAGGAATGATTCAGGAGGATTATAACTCAATGTTCGGCAAAAATAGTTTTCGTAAAATATCAACATTGTTCACACTTGCAGCGGTTTGGTGTGTGTACTCGACGGTCGCTTTCGCAGTACCGATCAACGCGGTCGGCGAGATCACTGTCACGGGACAGGTCACCGTCAACGGCCAGGCAGCTGTCTCTAACGCTACCGTTCTTACAGGAAGTTCGATCGTTACCGGTGCTGGTTCAAGCGCGGTCGTTAATCTTGGTAAAACGGGGAGGGTCGAAATTCTTGAGAATTCCAGCCTTACCCTGAATTTTACTGGAAAAAGCATCACAGGCATCCTTGGTGAAGGAAAAGTCCGTGTGGCCGATTCAATCGGAGTAGCAACGACGATCTCGAGCAAGAATGCAACGATCATCGCTGACGCAGGTCAGGCAAATAACTTCACCGTCGAAGCAGAATGTTCTCACACTCACGTTGACACGACATCAGGTCTGGTCACGATGCGTGAAGGCACGAGCGACAAGCAAGTCTCTGCTGGAACGTCGGCAACCGCCGGTGATCTCGCACAGGCTGGTTGCAAACCTTGCTTACGTCCGGGTTCGGCTCCTAAGGTTGCAGTGGCTGGATGGCCTTGGTTGATCCTCGTAGCTGCTGGCGTTGCTGGGGTTGGCATCTTCTTCGGAACACAGAAGAACGACACGACGCTTGGCGGCGGAACAATCATCGTTAGCCCGGTTCGATAGTTTCAAATCTTTTGTTTTGATTATTGCGGGTCATGTAAATTTACGTGACCCGCAATCTTTTGTCTGAATTTGTGAAATATTTAACAAGTCTTCTGTAATCTTACGCCCTTTACCCTTTATATTTATATGAATATTGCAGTTATTGGAACAGGTTATGTCGGTTTGGTCTCGGGTGCGTGCTTCGCCGAATTCGGCGTAGACGTAACATGCGTGGACGTGGACGCTTCGAAGATAGATAAGCTAAATAATGGGATCATCCCGATCTACGAACCCGGCCTCGAAACAGTAGTCACAAAAAACGTAGCCGCCGGTCGGCTCCATTTCACGACCGACATCAAAACTGCGGTCGAAGGTGCACTTGTCGTCTTTCTGGCAGTCGGAACTCCGCCGCAGCCTGACGGCACGCCTGATATGAGCTACTATCGTCAGGCCGCAAAGGATATTGCCGAATCGATGAACGGGTACAAGGTCCTCGTCACTAAATCGACAGTTCCCGTCGGCACCGGCAAATGGCTCCGCGATTTTGTCGCCGAGAACATTAAGGTCGACACCGATTTCGGCGTCGCCTCAAACCCCGAGTTCCTTCGCGAAGGTGCCGCGATCGAAGATTTCATGCGTCCAGACCGCGTCGTCATTGGCAGCAATGAGGACAAAGCCGTCGACGTAATGAAGGATCTCTATCGTCCTCTCTTTTTGATCGAAACGCCTATCGTCATTACCTCTCTTGAGGCAGCAGAGCTGATCAAATACGCCGCAAACGCATTCCTCGCGACCAAGATCACTTTCATCAACGAAGTCGCCAATCTCTGTGACGCCATCGGGTGTGACGTCCATGATGTCGCCCGAGGCATGGGAATGGACAATCGTATCGGCCGCAAATTCCTGCATCCAGGGCCCGGATACGGCGGATCTTGCTTCCCTAAAGATACGCGCGCTCTGACAACTGTTGCCGACCAGTTCGGCGTTGAGACACGGATCGTGGATGCGGTGATCGAGGCCAATGAACGCCAACGCGATGCCATGATCCCAAAGATCGAAAAGCTAGTCGGCAGCCTGAGCGGCAAACAGATCGGCGTCCTCGGCCTCTCGTTCAAACCAGAAACTGATGACATGCGCGAGTCTCCGGCGATCAACATCATCGCCCAGATGATCAAACGTGGAGCAACCGTCAAGGCATTCGATCCGGTCGCGATGGAGGAGTCTCGTCATTTCATCGAAGGCATCGAATACGCGACGGACGAATACGATGCCATAACCGGGGCCGATGCGATGATCATCATTACCGAATGGAATCAGTTCCGCGCACTCGATCTCGAAAAAGTAAAAAAGTTACTTAGATCGCCAAAGATCGCCGATCTTCGCAACATATACGAACCAAAAGATATGCGTGAACTCGGTTTCGAATACGTCGGCGTCGGTCGATAGCTGATGGTGAATTGGAAATGGGAGGGCGAACGATAGTCGCCCCCGTTCCCGCATCCTATTTCGTCTAATAAGTTATGTCACTAAGTACAAAAGTTCTCGTCACCGGTGGTGCCGGATTTATCGGATCAAATCTCGCCGACGAACTCATCCGCCAAGGTGCCCGCGTGTCGATAATCGACGATCTTTCGACCGGCAACCGGGAGAATTTGGAAGAGATCACCGGGAACTTCGACTTTGTCGAGGGAGACATCAACGACGACGATGCGGTCAAACGGGCGATGGAGGGTGCCGAGATCGTCTTTCACCAAGCCGCCCTTCCCAGCGTGCCTCGTTCGGTTGAGAATCCAGCAGAAACGCACCGAGTCTGCGT
>Ga0105046_10013557_pt1 | contig 12618 bp, 8 predicted proteins | sample MAT03_FD_78385 | JGI IMG/M metagenome (GOLD analysis project Ga0105046, IMG submission 78385) | Freshwater microbial communities from Lake Fryxell liftoff mats and glacier meltwater in Antarctica - MAT-03 (megahit assembly) | ecosystem: Environmental > Aquatic > Freshwater > Ice > Liftoff... | reverse complement strand
TCCCAAGATGATCTTCGCGTCAAGCGGCTACCCGAAGCGAAACTTCTTGGCCCTCAAAGGCGACGGCACGATTGCCTGGAAGAAGGAGAACAGCAACGAGTTCCCTTATCCCCCATCCATGCTCTGGCATGAAGGCCATCTCTACGTTCTCAGCGATCAAGGCCTATTAACCTGTTACGAGGCCGAGACCGGTAAACAGAAGTGGAAAGAACGGGTGACGGGGAGCTATTACTCGTCGCCCATCATCGTTGGCAAAAACCTCTACATCTGCAACCGCGAGGGCTTGACGACCGTCTACGAAGTCTCACCCGAAGGAGCGACTGAGATCGCCCGCAACAAGTTGGATGCCGGCATCAACGCCAGCCTCGTCGCCATCGGCGGAAGGCTGTACTTGCGGACCGAGACGCATCTCTATTGCATTGGGAAGAAGTGAAGGTAGATGGGCGCGCGGAGGGTGAAGCAGCATGTCGTTATGGAATCCCGTGAAGCGGGGTTACGTCGATCAGCCGGAACATTGGCCCTATTCAAGTGCTCGAAACTACCTGGGATTGCCGGGATTGATTCCAGTCGTCACCGAGTGGGCATAGCGGGTTCGCGACGCGGAGCGTCGAAGACGTGCGTTCCCACGGAGGACCGTGGGAACGAGTCGAAAGCCTCACCCATGGGCTTGTATCTGATTCAACACATCCAACGTCGTCTCCCGACTCCCCGACACCCCATTCATCTCGTGAGGCATCGGAGCGCTGACCTCCGTGATGGCGGCATCCAGGATCGTCAGGCACGTTTCCACTTCCGCGGCGGTGATGCAGAGCGGCGGGCAGAAACGGAGGCCGGCTTCGCCGCAGCCGAGCAACAACAAGCCGCTTTGAAAAGCTGCCTGCACCACTAGTTCACGCTGGGACGGGAACGGTGCGCGGTTCTCGTGCAGCAGGTCGACGGCGGTCATCAGACCCAGACCCCGGACGTTGCCGAGGCAGAGATGTTTCTTGGCCAGGCGGTTCAGACCGTCGCGGAGTTGCCGGCCGCGTTGATCGGCGTTGGCCATGTATTCCCGTTCGAGCAAGGCGATCGTCGCCAGGGCGGCCCGGCAGGAGACCGGGTTGCCGCCGAACGTGCTGGCGTGGCTGCCGCTCGGCCAGTCCATCACGTTCGCTTTGGCGATCATCGCTCCCAGCGGCAGGCCGCTGGCGATCCCTTTCGCCAGGCAGATCATGTCCGGCTCGATGCCCCAGTGTTCGATGGCGAACATCTTGCCCGTGCGGCCCATGCCCGATTGCACTTCATCGACCACCATCATGATGCCGTGCCGATCACACAGTTCGCGCAGGGCGGCCAGGAATCCCGGCGGCGAAATACGGTAACCGCCCTCGCCCTGAATCGCTTCCACGAAAATGGCGGCCACTTCATCGGGCGGGGCCACGCGATGGAAAACCGTATCCTCGATCTTCTTCACGCAGGCGCACCCCTCCAGTTCCGTGGGGACGCAGCCGGCACAATCACGTGGGAAATCCACATGATGAATGTCCGGCACCAGCGGCGAGAACCCCCGGCGATGCGGCAGCTTCGACCCGGAGAGCGACATCGCTCCGTAGGTTCGGCCGTGGAAAGCCCCGAAAAAGGCGATGACCCGGCCTCGACCGGTATGCCAACGGGCCAGCTTCAACGCGGCCTCGATCGATTCCGCGCCGCTGTTCGTGAAGAAGACTTTCTTAGGCGTCGGCCCCGGCGCGAGTTGAGCGAGCTTCTCCGCGAGGTCGATCTCGGGTTGGTAATAGAAATCGGTCCCGGACATGTGGATCAGTTTGCTCGACTGATCGTGAATGGCCGCGACCACTTCCGGATGGCAGTGCCCGGTGGAATTGACCGCGATGCCGGCGGTGAAGTCGAGGAAGAGGTTGCCGTCGACATCTTCGATGACGGCCCCGCTGCCGCGCGCGACGACGAGCGGATAACTCCGCGTATACGATTGCGAGATATAACGGGAATCGCGTTGAAGCTGAATCGCGGCCTTGGGGCCGGGCAGGGTGGTGCGAATGTCGGGAACGGCGCTGTCACTAAAGAGCCACATGGGAAAGCCCTCGACTTTCGTTTCACGGCAGACAACTCCTGAAACTCGGAGAGATGCTGAGCTTCGATGATTTTGACTTCGTCCATTGGATTATACCACCGTCAGCAACCGCCGCAATCGAGCTTGATCGCGTCCATCGAATTCCGATGACGATCGCTGCCGGGTTTGTCGACTTGGCCGAATGCATACGCTTCCTTCTTCCTTTCTCCCTCGGAACGCATAACCTCACCCCAACGTCAGGTCGTCTTTCGTCGTGAGTGTCATCCATGAATCCGCCGCCGAGCGATGTCAAAGTCGCACCCCAAACGCTCGTGGATGCCCCCGTCGCGGCCACCCCTCCGCAGCAGACGTTGCCCGACCCGACGCCGCCTACTGGTCCCCATCAACAGCCGCTGCCGCCCACGCTTGATCTGGTTGTCGATCAACCGCCCGTGAAGACTCGCTCGTCGCTGCCGGAAATCCCCGGCTTCAAGTTCATCAAAAAGCTGGGCGCGGGCGGCATGGGGGTCGTCTATCTCGCGGAGCAGGAGGGGATGGATCGGCTCGTCGCGGTCAAGATGTTTCGCGACGAGAATTTCACGGAAGAGAAATTGCACCGCTTCCAGACCGAAGCACGCGCCATCGCGGGGATCGAACATCCCAACGTCGTTCGCATTTATCAGATCGGCACGCAGGGCGATCAACCCTATTTCGTGATGGAATATTGTGCGGGCGGCGATCTGGAGTCGTATCTGAATCGACAGCCGCAAACGCCCCAGCAGGCCGCTCACATCGCCCACGCCATTGCCGAGGGAATGGCGGCCGCTCATCGCACGAACATCATCCATCGGGACTTGAAGCCCGGCAACGTCCTGATCTTTTCCGAAGTCGGCTTCCGTGTCGCCGATTCGAAAGCAAGTTCATCCGCGGCGCCTTCGGTCAATGAGACGAAAGCTCACCTTGAGTTTCCGGCGTCTTCCCACACGCCGCCCGCGGCCTTGCTCAAAGTCACGGACTTCGGACTCGCCAAGCAACTGGATGCCGTCCACGACGCCACGACCAAGTCGGGTGCGGTCATGGGCACGCCGAGCTACATGTCACCGGAGCAGGCGACCGGGCGCACCAACGAAATCGGCAAGCCATCTGATGTCTGGTCGATCGGCGTGATGCTTTACGAAATCCTCACCGGATCGCTGCCGTTCGTCGGTGCGACGATCCCGGCCGTGTTGTCGAAAGTGGAAAATGACGAGCCGGCGTTGCCGTCCGAGCGCCTGAACGTGCCGCTCGACCTGGAGACAATCTGCCTGAAGTGCCTGCGTAAGCAGCCCAAAGATCGCTACGACTCGGCCCAAGAGTTGGCGGAGGATCTGCACCGTTTCCTGAACAACATGCCGATCGTGGCCCGACGGCTCAGTCTGACGTATCGCCTGTCGAAGTTCACGCGAAGAAATCGGGCCCTGGTTGCTACCCTCTTGGCTATCGCGACGTCGATCGTGATCGCCTTCATCGCACTGCTGGCGGGGCTGGCGGAATCTCGCCGCGCCGAGAGCGAATCCCGCCGGGCGGCCGAGCAATCACTCGTCGCGGAAAAAGAAGGTCGACGGCGGTTGACCGAATCGATCGCCAGCGCGGCCCAACTCGCCTTCCAGCGCGGACTTTGGAGTGAGGTGATTCAGCGCTGTGACGAAGCGTTGCGCGAAGGACATCCCGACCCCATCGCCCTGCGACTTTTACGCATTCGCGCATTGAACGCGCGGGGCGATCGGACGCAGGCGGGGTCGGAGCTTGCAGAAATCGCCCAGCGTGATGATCTGGGCGATCGACTGGGCGTCGTGAGATTGTGGCAGGGTGATTTTGAGCAATTTCATGACGGCAAACGCGTGCTGGAATTGACACGTCAGGCGGTGGATCTCGGGCTTCCTCCCGCGGACTTGGCTTATGCGAAGGCGATTCTTTCCGCTTCAACGAAAGAAGCCGCCCAGCACATCAGCGAGACGCTGGAACTAGAACCGTATCATCATCAAGCCAATATGCTGCGTGGTTTCTATCTGCTCTTTCTGGGACGCCACGACGATGCGACCCAGCACGTCCTGACCGCTTCGCGTCTCTTCCCCGATGACCCCAGCTTTCAGACTCAACTGGTGATCATTCACACGCTAAACAACCAGCAATCGAAAGCGGACGAGGTCATGAAGCGGTTACGCCGCCAAACTAGCGATGTTCAATACCGAGTGTTGCGTGATCTGCTCGACTTCATTCGCCTGGCCCGTCGCCTCGACGACTCGGTCGCCGACCCGGCCCTCTTCGAGCGAAATCTGATGAAGCTCCGCTTCAAGCTCATTTTGATGCTGCCGAATTTTCTCGCCCAAAAGGAATTGGCATCCGGAATCTTTCAACTGGATCACCTCACCTTGCCGCCGAATCTACAGGTAGGCATCGGGAGGTTGCTGCGTTTGATGGTCACGATCGGCAACGTGAAAGTCGATGATGTGCCGGAATTGGAACGCCTGCTGAAAGAAGTCGATGAGATCGCCGAGCTCGTTCCCGACGGCATTCTGCATTACTATCGTGGTGGTTTGCTGGTGCTTCGCGCCGCGCAAGAACCGACCGGTGACCCACGTGGGGAGGACGCGGAAAAGGCATTCCTGCAGGGCATGATCTCGGCGTCGATCTTCCAAGTGCAGCGGGCGTGTCTCGTCGAAGCCATTCGGCTCGAGACGTTTCTCGCCCATCCGAAATGGCCACGACCGCAACCGGCTTTTCGTCAACGTTTCATCGCCAATGTCTATCAGTTGTTGGCCGGCGGGTCGTTCGCGCCCGATCTGGCGGAGCATTTCTCGAAGTGGGCGGAAATCTTGAAGGAGATGGATCTGGCCCGCGCGATCTACGTTGCCTGGGAGCGAAATTGGCCCAAAGACCGCAAAGCCCCGCGCCTGCGGTCGGTATTCGAACTGAACATCGGAGCGCCGCGACTGGCGCTCGAAGCAGCCGAGCGCGCTCTCAAATTGAATGCGGAGGATGCCGAGGCCATGAAACTTCGTGACGAGGCGGATAACAAACTCAACGGAAAACGGTAGCACTCCACTCTCGACGGCAAAGCTCAGGGACGCCCGTCCCTGAGCTTTTCGAATATGAGCACTGCAGAATTCTTACCGACTCAGTTTGTCGCTCCCCGGCGTCGGCTTCTGACCGACCGTGGCGAGCGCCATCGCCAGAAAGTCCGTCGCGATTTTCTGCACGAGGGCATCGCAGGCTTGGCACGATTTGGTCCAGGCCGCCTCGTTGGTGTAGGGCGCGGTGCTGACTTCCATGTAGGCCTTCGCCTTCGGTTCCGTGCCGCTGGGGCGCAGGACGACCTTGGCGTTCTCCCCCAGGCGGAAGATCAAGAAATTGCGGCTGGCCTCGTCGGTCGCTCCCTTGATGGGACCCATCCGCCCATTCTCGTCGCGCAGGTCTTCAACGCTTGTGACTGCGAGTCCGCCGATCGACTTTGGCGGGTTGGCCCGGAGCGTATCGAGCATACGCCCCATGTTCGACTTGCCCTCGATGCCCGTCATCACGATGTTGATCACTTCGTTGCGGAAGTAACCGTACTGGCGGTAGATCGATTCGAGATAGTCGACGACGCTGCGTCCCTGGCGTTTTTGTTCCAGCGCCATCTCCGCGAAGAGTACGCACGCGCCGGCGGCATCCTTGTCGCGAAGCTCGTACGTCGTCAGCAGGCCGTGGCTTTCCTCGCCGCCGATCACGTAGTCGGTCGCCTGGCCGCGGATGTCTTCGTAGGCGCCGGTCGTTTCCAGTTGGTAAAGCACTTCCGCAATGTACTTGAAGCCGACGAGCAAGTTGTCGACGACCTGGGCTTTGAAGCTGCGGGCGATGCGGCTCACGAGCGATGTCGTAACCTCGGTGTGTACGACGATAGGGGAGGGGGGTAGGCTGCCGGTTTTCGCGAGTTGGCTGAGCTTGTAATGCGTCGCCAGGGCGACGATTTCGTTGCCAGTGATGAGGCGGTAGTCGCCCTTGCCATCTTTATCGCGACAGGCAAGTGCACCGATGCGATCGGCATCCGGATCGGTCGCGAGCACCAGGTGCGCCTGATTCGCTTTGGCCACGACCTCGGCCCGGTCCATCGATTCCGGCACCTCCGGGTTTGGCGATTTCGTCACGTTAGGGAATTGGCCGTTCGGTTCCATCTGCTCCGGCACGGGGATGGGGCGGAACCCCTGCGCTTGCAGCGCCTCCATCGCGGTCATGCCGCCGACGCCATGCAACGGCGTGTAGACGAGGCGGAACTCATCGAAACGCGGAGGCGTGGAGACTGCTTGCCGGCGGCAGAGTTCGATGTAGGCTTTGTGCGTTGTATCATCGAGCCAGTGAATCCGGCCGGTCTTGACGGCCTCGGCCCAGGGGAGCGATTTGATGACCGTGACCTGATCGACGTAATCGCTCATGATCTGATCGTCGGGCGGGACGGGCTGGCCGCCGCGCTCGTCGTAGAACTTGCCGCCATTGTCGTCGGGCGGGTTGTGTGACGCGGAGATGTTCAGCCCGCCGTTCGTCCCCAGCATGCGGATCGCAAAGGAGAGTTCCGGCGTGGCCAGGTAGCGTTTGCTATCCGGCGGCAAAATATGGGCATGCACGCCGTTCGCGACGTAAACGCACGCCGCGTACTGGGCGAAGTCCTTGCTTGACAGATGCAGAACCGGGTTTGGAAGTGAAGGATTGTAGACTTTGCGATTGTCTTCAAATTGACGAACGTCGTAAGCGAGCGCCACCGTGAGCGGTTTGGCGTGATCCGGGAAGCGAGCCTTAAGATACTCGCAGTGACCCTGCACGCTGGCGCCGAGCGTCCAGAGATTCATGCGATTCGGCCCGATGCCGACGCCGCCGCGCCGCCCACCAGTGCCGAAGGGCATCACTTGGTAGAATTGGTCAAGCAGCGCGGACCATTTCCCCGAAGCAATCTGCCACTCGATCTGCGGCCGGAACGATGCGTAGTCGGGCTGGCTGAGCCAGGCCGCGAGAAACTGCAGACCCTTCTCCTTGAGGAGCGGGTCGGCATCGATACCCTGGAAGCCTTGTTTGGCCGAAGCGAGCAGATCCATGAGACGCCTCACACACGAGCACGGCGAATAGAGAATGGAAATAAGCTAAGAGATGATGCGGGCGGGGGCAATGAGAGGGTCGGGGCGTCAGTCAATCCAGTTTTCGAAACGGAGGCCAGGAACTCGTTCGAAGTCAATCCGATTAGCCGTGAGAAGGAGACAGCCGTTCGCCAAAGCTGTCGCGGCGATTTTTAGATCCATGCTGCCGATGCGAATCTTCGAGGATCGTAGTTCGTCAAATCGAGTCGCGGCAATTTCGTCAAAAGGAACGATTCGAAAATGATTGAACCATTCGATGACAGTGATCAATCCGCGGTAGGCTTTGAGTTGGCGAAGTGGACGTCGTTCCTTGGCTATTGCCGCAAGCCAACCGCGCAACTGTTCTTCAATACTGATGATCGAAAGGCCAATAACCTCGTGCGCGACCGATTCGAGTCTCGCTTTTAGGTTGCGACTTCAATCCGTTTGCGGAAGTCCCAAAACGGTCAAATGATCGGTATCCAGAATGATCATGATTCGTCAGATTCCCGAGCCGCTTTGCGCTCGGCTTCTCGGATTGCCTGGCCCTCTGCAATCAGCTGATGAATAAACTCGTCGTCACCGAGCATCCCAACGGCCGTGCGCCAGTCCTTTTGCGGAAGAGGCGCCGGATTCAATGCCAGAACTCTTTCGAGCTCTTCCACTCGCTTCGCCAACCCTTCTAATGTTAGTTCTGCCATCGTTTATTCCTCCACGTGCGCAGCCGCAATTCGACTTCGATGATGAATCATACATCATCGACTGGGGGGAGAGAAGTTTGATCGTCCGGCTCGTCCGACAAAAAACGGACCCAATCGGTCCGATTCGGCGAATTCAGGGAACCAATCACTTGATTTCTTCACCCATCAGCGGTTATGATTATGTCATGGGTCGTGTTGACGTGACACGACGGGCTGAAGTCCGAACGATCCTCGTGGTACCGGGGTCGAACGGGATGGCTCTGACGGAAGGAGGTGGTCCAGTGCGTAATGGGAACCATAGTTCGAGGCGGCCGTTCTGATGCCGCTGACGGGCTGCGTCAGCGCGGCCGTGAAATGTAGAAGGCCATGGCGAGTATTTCGCCGTGGCCTTCCTTTTTTTACACCAACTCGATCTTTTTTTCTCGAACCAGCTGAACAAGCCAGCATGTCCGTTTTCATACCCCCAAGGGGAGTCGAACCCCTGTTTTAGCCTTGAGAGGGCTACGTCCTAGGCCACTAGACGATGGGGGCCTGTTCCATGATTAAAGAGGCTCACGTAGGGCCTGTCAAGCCGCCAAAAGCCCTGATTTTCTGGATTCGCCGAAAAAATGGAGTTTTATTGCGGAAAGGCCGAGAGGTTGACGAATATAGAATTGTAACAATTTCCGGCGCAACCTTATCTCGTTTGTTCGTTCCCTGGATGAGTCCAACGAGGTTTCGAGCGGAAAGCTTGGCAAAGTCCGTGCAAAATGGACGTGAATCGGCTTGCCAGTAAAATTACACTAGCTTCCGCTTGACAGAAGCTTTAGAATTGAGTTGTGGACTGAAACCAGTTATCCCCCTCATGCCGGATGTTCCGGCGTCTCTGGTTCCAGTAAACCTCGATGCGAGGAGACATAACATGAGCGAGGAAATCCTTCGTACCGTCATGTGGGTCGGCCTGGCTGTCGGGATTGTGGCGGTCTTCATGGTGCTTGAGGTGCTTCTACGCACGCTCTTCACCCGATACGGCACTCCCGCGGAGAACCAGAATCCGCACCGGATCGGGACAGAGCTACCTCGGGTGTTGAAGCAGAACTAATCCAAGTTCTCTCGGAACGGATTTCGTCCCCACGACCGGCCGGCCGAGCTACGGATCTAAATACACAGGCAGCCACGAGAAGTTCGCTTCTCGTGGTTGCCTGTTGTCTTTTCGTTCGGGCTCATTTCATCCGGGGGTGTCCGCACGGCTGGTGCCGGCCCTGGTCTTCAAAACCAGCGGGGGGTTTGAACAAAGCTCTCAGTGGGTTCGATTCCCATCCACTCCCGCTTCGCCATCCTTCGACAAATCATTTTCTTGCACCTCTCTCCTCGTTCGGCTAAGTTGTTTTCATGTGGCGAACATTTCCTCTGCTGTTTCTCGCGCTCGCCGGGATTGCCCCGGCCGCTGATCCGATCGAACCACCGCTCACTAATGCGGATCGCTCGCACTGGGCTTTTCGTGCGCCGGTGCGTCCGAGCATGCCGCCGGTAAAGAACGCCGCGTGGGTGCGCAACAAAATTGATTCGTTCATTCTGGCCCAGTTAGAGGGGAAAGGGCTGACGCCCGCGAAGCCGGCCGATCGACTCACTTTGATGCGCCGGGTGACTTTCGATTTGACCGGCCTGCCGCCGACGCCGGCCGAGATCGATGTTTTTATGACGGATCAACGACCCGATGCCTACGAGCGACTTGTCGATCATCTTCTGGCCTCGCCGCATTATGGCGAACGTTGGGCGCAACATTGGCTCGATGTCGTCCGCTATGCCGAATCGAACGGCTACGAGGGCGACGCGGAGCGACCCTACGCCTGGCGCTACCGCGATTACGTTGTTCGCTCATTCAACGACGACAAGCCCTTTGATCGCTTTCTTGCCGAACAAATCGCCGGTGATGAACTCGTGGTCGGAAAGGATGTCCGAGCGAATGCTGAAACGTGGATCGCGACCGGTTTTCACCGTTGTGGGCCGTTGCATGCGGTTGGCGGCAATGTGGATCGAGAAGAGATTCGCAACGAAGTGTTGACCGAGATGGTGCAGGGCATCGGTTCCGTTTTTCTCGGATTGACGATCAACTGTGCACGCTGCCACGATCACAAATTCGACCCCATTTCCCAGGCCGATTACTATCGGCTCGAAGCGTTCTTTGCCTCCACGAGGGCGAAGGACGTCGATTTCGCGGCGGGTGACGAACGCACGAGCTACCAACTGAAGTTGCTCGGCGTCATGGCGAAGATCGCACCGCTGAAGGCCAAGGTGGTCGCACTCGATGCCCCTTACCAGGCCAAGGTTCGCGAGATGAAGAAGGCGGCACTCGAACCCCATTATCGTGAGGCACTTGATCTCGACGCCAAGAAGCGCACACCTGAACAAGAGAAGCTCTTCAAGGAAGCTCAGACGCTCGTGAAGGTGACCTGGGACCAAACGCTCGCGGCCATGCCGCCCGACGTTCGCGAACGCCGAGTGATTTTGCGAGCCGAGCAACACGCGGCCGAGGCCGAGTTGCCCATGCCGCCTTCGCTGGCCTGGGCGATCGCTGATGACGGCAAGCCGACGCCCACCTACATTCTCAAACGCGGCGAAGTGAAGAAGAAGGGCGAAGTCGTCTCGGCGGCGTTCCCACGTGTGATCACCGCTTCGTCTCCCGACGCGAAGCTCTCGCGCAAAGATCTTGCCGAGTGGTTGACCGCGAAGGATCATCCGCTGACGGCACGGGTCTTCGTCAATCGCCTCTGGCAGCACCATTTTCAGCATGGCATTGTCCGCACGCCGAATGATTTTGGCCGGCGCGGGGCGCGACCGACGCATCCTGAACTCCTCGACTGGCTGGCTGTCGAGTTCCGCGAGTCAGGGTGGAAGATCAAAGATATTCATCGATTGATGGTGCTGTCGAACACGTATCGCCAGTCATCGCGGCTCGACGATGCGGATCGTCGCGGCCGGGAGATTGATCCCGATAATCATCTGTTTGGGAAGATGAACCGCCGGCGGATCGAAGGCGAAACGATTCGCGACGCGATCCTGGCTGCTTCGGGTTCTCTGAATCGCGATCTTGGCGGGCCGATGGTGCGCGTGCCGCTCGAACCGGAAGTGTACGATCTGATCTTTACTGAGGGCGAACCGGACGGGCTCTGGTCCGTGACAACGGACGTTCGCCAGCACACCCGGCGCAGCATCTATCTATTCGCCAAGCGGAACGTTCGCCAGCCGTTGCTCGAAGCGTTCGATCAACCGGATCGGTTAACCTCGTGCTCCGATCGAGGCATTTCCACCTTTGCGCCGCAAGCATTGATCCTGATGAATGGCCCGCTATCGCAGACGGAGAGCCGTGCGATGGCATCTCGCTTACTAAAAGAGTGCGGCCACGATCGCGAGAAATGGATGGCCGAAGCCTATCGGCGTTGTTTGGGACGGCTACCTACGGAGAAAGAACGCACAATCGGAAAAACATTCCTGGCCGGGCAGATCAAGATCATTCAGGATCGCCTTCGTTCGCGAGTCGCGGCAACCCTAGCCGAGCGTTTGATAGGCGACGCCGTTCTCGCCGAAGCCGCCGCCCTGGCGGACTATTGCCTGGCACTGTTCAATTCGAACGAGTTCGTCTACGTTCCCTAATCTCCCTTGGGCGGATCGGTCACTTTCAACTTCTCCGTCCAGGTTTGTTCGCCCACGTACAAGGTGATCGTGTATTCGCCTGGTTTCACCAGAACGTCATTCGTCGTTCGTAGATCCCAGACGACACTTCTTAAACCCGCTTCGGCTTTCACCTCCAGCTTGCGGATTTCCTTATCTAACTTGTCGGTGATGACGACCGATGCCGCGATCGCCTCCTTCCGATGAAAGTAAATCACCGCTCCGAACGGCGGGTTGGCGCCCGAGAACCCGATGGGCGGTTCGATCGGCTGTTTCAACTGGTAGACGATCGTGGTCTTGATCGGAAACAAATGTGCCGGTGCTTCCAGCGCCTGCGGCGTCAACTCTTCAAGCGGGGCGATGTCGACGATATAGATGCTGCGCCCGTGCGTGCCGATCACTAGCTCGCGTTCTCGCGGATGGATGACGAGATCATAAACCGCGACAAATGGCGGAAAGCCGTTGGTGTAGCGATGCCAGCGTCGACCACCATCCAGGCTGACGAACAAGCCCTGTTCCGTTCCGGCAAAAAGCAAATCGCGTTTGCGAGTCGATTCGCGAATCACGCGAACAACGGCGCCCTCCGGCAAATCGCTGGCCAGGGGCTTCCACGTCGCCCCAAAATCGACCGTCTTGAAGAGGTGTGGCTTAATGTCTTCCTGTCGATGCCGGTCGATCGCCATGAACGCGGTCGCCGCATCGAACGACGAGCAGTGAATTCGATTCACCCAATAATCGACCGGGATTCCGGGAAGCAGAACGCTCAGGTCGGCCCAAGTTATGCCGTCGTCTTTGCTGACATGAAGCCGGCCGTCGTCGGTGCCGGCATAGAGCACACCGGCTTTCTTGGGCGATTCCGCGATTGCCGTGATCGTGTGCCCGCCATCGGCGCTCGGACCCGGTTTGCCGTGCGTCAGATCAGGAGAGATCGTCGCCCATTTGTCGCCGCGCGTTGTCGATTTGAAGACATGGTTGCCCGCACAGTAGATCGTCTTGGGATCATGTGCGGAGGCCATCATCGGCGTTTCCCAGTTGAAGCGATAAGCGGTCTTGTTCATTGGCCGTGGCTTGATTGCCTTCACCATGCCATTGATTC
>Ga0105046_10013555_pt1 | contig 12619 bp, 10 predicted proteins | sample MAT03_FD_78385 | JGI IMG/M metagenome (GOLD analysis project Ga0105046, IMG submission 78385) | Freshwater microbial communities from Lake Fryxell liftoff mats and glacier meltwater in Antarctica - MAT-03 (megahit assembly) | ecosystem: Environmental > Aquatic > Freshwater > Ice > Liftoff... | reverse complement strand
GGGCGGGGCGGGCAGTGCACTGGCGCGGGTGAGGCGTCGCGTCGGGCGGCGCCGTGGGCGCGGTGCGGGGCGGGTTGAGGATGTTGAACTCCACGCGCCGGTTGCGCTGGCGCCCGTCCTCGGTGCGGTTGTCGCCCAGGGGGCGCATCGGGCCGAAGCCCCGCGCCTCGAGGCGGTCGGCGGCCACCGCGGTGCTGCCATCCGTGGGGCCCGTGAGGTAGTCCATGATGGCCGACGCGCGGCGCTGCGAGAGGGAGAGGTTGTGCTGGTTGGCCCCCTCGGCGCAGCCGCGGCACTGGTTGTCGGTGTGCCCCTCCACCCGCACGCGCAGCTCGGGGTGCGCCTGGAGGATCATCCGCACCTGGTCGAGCACCTCCTGGTTCTCGCGCGTGAGGTCGGGGTTGCTCATGACGATCGCCGCCTGGTCGTTGTCGAAATGGATCTGGCGGTTGATCTGGATCTGGCCCGCGCGGAGCACGGCCTGGGGGTTGGGGTGGGGGCAGCCGGCGCGCGCCGGGTTGGGGATGTCGCCCTTCGGTTGCTCGGGGCAGAGGTCGACGTCGTTGAGCACGTTGTCGTGGTCGCGGTCGGGGTCGGGGCAGCCCGTGCGCGCGGGGTCGGGGTAGTCGCCCTCGGGGATGGTGGGGCAGCGGTCGTCTGGGTCGATCACGCAGTCGCCGTCGCTGTCGGCCATCGGGCAGCCGAGGCGGTTGGGGTCGGGCGTGGGGCCCTGCGGGACGGTCGCGCAGACGTCGTCGGGGTCGGCCACCGTGTCGCAGTCGCTGTCGAGCACCTGCACCTCGGGCGGGATGCGCCCGGAGACCGAGATGCCCGCCGACCAGTACACCGCGTCGTAGGGGTAGTCGGAGCTCCGCATGGGGTTGGGCGAGGGCTGGAAGATGTCGGTGAAGCGCAGCACCGGGCCGAGCGCGAGCGCCGGGTGCACGCGGAACTCGAAGCCCACGCCCGCGTTGAACATCAGCCGCTCGTAGGGGCCCGTGAGCGCGTAGCCGAGGTTGCCGTCGACGAAGAGGTTGCCGACGCGGCCGATGCGCGGCTCGAAGCGCAGGCCCCCTTCGAAGGCCATCACCCGCCCCGTCCCCTGCGCCGTGTCCGTCGGGAAGAACTCGTTGGAGAACGACGCCTGCACCGCGAGCGGCCCCACGAGCGTGAAGGCGAGGCGCAGGTGCGTGTGGAAGTTGATGGTGTCGTACCCCAGGGTGTTGCCGCCGAAGCGCTGGGGGTCGGTGTTGCGCTGGTAGTCCGGGATCATCGTCCCGACCCCGAGCTCAAGGCGCAGCGCGAAGCGCTGGAGCACCCCCGGGCGAGCGCCCTGCGGGGGAGCCTGCGCGCCCGCGTCGAGCGGGCGCGCGAGCAGCGCCGCGAGGGCTGCGAGGGCCACGGCGTGCGCCGACCTCCATCCGTGTATGTGCAAACGTGTGCTCACCTGACCACCTCGAATGAGCTGACTGAACGACCCGCTGCGCGGGGGGAGATACCGTCCGTCACGCTACACGCCGCGCGCAGGGCGAGGAAAGAAATCGTCAGCGCGGGCGACAGAACGAGCGCCCCCTCCGCGCGGCGTTTGTCGCTCACGAGACAAGCGCGCGCGCCGCGCAGTAGAGTGACGCCGAGGCCCCCACGGATGAACGCACCGACCCCCACCACCGCGACGACCCCGGGCGCGACGGAGGGATCCGCCGTGTGCGGCGGGTTCACGCTGGAGCGCCTCCTGCGCAGGGACGAGGTCGTGTCGGTGTACCTCGCGCGCGCCGCGGGCGAGGCCCACCCCCGACACGTCGCCCACGTTGTCCACGGCGTGCGCCCGGCCGACGAGGGCCGCGCCGCCGCGTTCGACGAGGCGGCCTCGCTGCTCCAAGAGCTCCGACACCGGGCGATCCCCCGCGTCGTCGCCGCGGCGGTGGTCGGCGTCGAGCCCGTGGTGGTGTGCGAGCGCGTCCACGCGACGACCCTGCGCGACCTCGCGCGCGACCCGAACGGCCTCGACCCGCAGGAGCTCGCGCTGGCCCTCCTCCGCGTCGCCGAGGTGCTCGACGCGCTCCACGCGCGCTCCCCCGCGGTGGTGCACCGCCGCCTGTGCCCCGACAACGTTCTGGTGAGCGGCGCGGGCGAGGTGTGGGTGGAGCAGTGCGGGCTCGCCCACGCGCTCGTCGAGGCGGGCTGGAGCCCGATGAGCGTCGCCCCCGCGGCCCACGAGTACCTGACGCCCCAGGAGGCGCTCCACCGGATCCACCCCCAGACGGACGTCTTCGCGCTCGCCACCATCGCCTACGAGTGCCTCACCGGGTCGGCCCCCTTCGCGGGTGACCCCGCGGTGATCCGCGCCGCCGTGCTCGAGCGGGAGCGCCCCTCGGCGGCGGCGCTCCGCCCCGACCTCTCGCGCAACGTCGACGCCGTGCTCCTGCGCGCGTGGTCGTCCGAGGGCTGCGGCGCGCTCGAGCCCTACCACTCCGCCGAGGCGCTCGCCCGCGAGCTCCTGCGCGTGCTCGACGTGAGCGTGCGCGTGACCTCGCCCCACTCGGTCACGATGCCCCCACCGCACGCGGCCACCGTCCCTCCGTGCGCGCCGGAGGACCTCCCCCCCCTCGAGACCCCGGTGCGCGTGAGGGGCCCGCGCGTCGACGCCGACGGCGACGAGCCGCTCGCGCCGCCCGAGGTCGAGGTGCCCTTCCTCCAGGCGCAGGACGTCGATGAGCGCGGCCTGACCATCCCCCCCGGCGCCCCCCCCCCGGCCGAGGAGCCCGCAGCCCCGCCGACGTCGGCGGTGCAGACGATCCCCGGCGTCGGCGCGGCCCCGAGCGAATCCGCCCCGCCCGAGGCTCCGACCGTCGCAGCCCCGCCGGCCGCCCCCGATCCCCCACCGGTCGCCCCCACGCCCCCGCGCGCGGAGGACGCCCCGACGAGAGCTCCCATGTCCGACCCGCCGCGCCCGCTCTTTCCGAACAACTTCGGCCCGTCCCTCGTGGCCGCCGCCGCGATCCTGGCGCTCGCCTGGGTCTACACGCAGCGCGACGAGCGCGGGGCGCCGCCCCCGACGGCGCAGCAGGTGTCGCCGCTCCGTTCGACGGAGCCTCCCAGCGGCGCGCTCCCCGAGGTGCGCCTGCCCGAGACGCCCGCCCCGCCGACGCCTCCCGCGCCGACCGTGATCGCCGATGCCGCGCCGGCGCCGCTGCCGACGGCGCCCGACGCGGCCGTGGTCGTGGCGCCGAGCGCGGTCGACGCCGGGGCGCGGCCGCCGCCGGGGAGGCCCCCGGAGGGTGAGCTTCGCGCCATCCGCACGATGCTCGAACCCGTCGTCCGGGAGTGCCTCGCGAACACGTCCGTCCGCGTGCTCCGCGTGACGGCCAACTACCAGGGACCGACGGGCCGCCCGCGGGTCGCGCTCGAGACGCCCGTCTCGGACATCGAGGCGGCGGTGTGCGTCGAGCGCGCCGTGCTCAACCTGACGGTGCACCGCTTCGGGCCGGGGAGCTGGCCGGTGCGCTACACCTTCAACCTCCGGTAGCGCGCCGCGCCGCCGCGAGGGCCTACGAAGGAGTCCACCATGGACAACCTCGCACGACTCCACCGCCCGGCCGCGGCGCCTGAGCACTCTTCCGGTCAGGTCGTCGAGGCGCGCGACGGGCGCTTCTCCGTCCGGGTGCGCGGCGAGTTCGTCTCGTGCGCGCGCGCCGCGAGCTGCCTCCTCGAGCCCGCCGCGGGCGACCGCGTGGTGACCTACCGCGAGGGCGCCGAGGCCTGGGTGCTCGCCGTGCTCGACCGCGCGCCCGGCACGGTCACCGACGTGGTGCTCGACGGCGACGCCACGGTGCGATCGCGCGAGGTGACGGTGACGGTGTCGGCGCCGAAGGGCGTCCGGCTGGAGTCGCCCGAGGAGGTGCGCGGTGACGGGGCGCTTCCGCGTGGCGGCCGAGCGCGCGGAGATCATGGTGCAGCGCGTGCTGGCCGCGGGGCACACGGTGGAGGCGCAGGTGCAGCACCTCCGCACGCCGGCCGACTCGACCAGGTGATCGGTCACTTCACCCAGACGGTCCGCTCGGCGATGCGCACGGTGGAGGACGTCGACGTGGTGCGGGCCAACCGCATCGACTACCGCGCCGAGCAGACGATGTCGCTCCACGGCGCGGCCGCGGTGGTGACCGCGCGCGAGGTGGTGAAGGTCGACGGCTCGCAGATCCAGCTCGGGTAGAGGGAAAACGCGCCATGTTCGCCAACTCGCAGATGATGGGGATGGACCTCGGCTTCCCCGACGTGTGCCTCACCCCGATGCCCGCGCCCGTTCCCATCCCCTACCCCAACATCGGGATGGGCCCCATCGGCGTCCCCGCCGCGTACAACGTCCTCGTGATGGGGCTGCCTGCGCACAACGTCGCGACCACCATCCCCCTGACGCTCGGCGACACGCCCGGCATCGCGCTCGGGGTGGCGTCGGGCATGGTGATGGGGCCCTCACGCCACGTGCTCCCGGCCTTCACCTGCCTCATGGGCGGCCTGCCTGGCACGCGCATGACGAGCATCTCCATCCAGAACAACACCAACTGCCCCGGGATGCGCATCGTCCCGAGCCAGGTGAAGGTCATCGTCCTCACGCCATGATGGGCGCGCGCTCGACCGCCGCCCTCGCCGACCCCGCCCGCGAGCACCCCGCGGCCTTCGCGATCATGCTCGGCGGCGCGTGCGCGGGCGTCGGCTTCGGCGTCGAGGCCCTCGCGTGGGAGTCGCATTTTTTCCGCGACCGCTCGCTCCATGTGGCCACCGCCGCGTGCCTCGTCGCCGTCGCGTCGCGGGGGCTCGTCGCGCGTGGGGCCTACAGGTTGCTGGGCGCGCGCGGCCCCGTGGTGGCGTGGCGGGCGCTGACGGGCGGCGCGCTCGCGCTCGCGGGGTACCACCTGCTCCGGCTCGACCACATGCTCGGGTCGGGGTGGTCGTTCTTCGGGTGGTTCCGCGACCTGTGGGAGTGCGAGCCCGAGGCCTTCGGCGTGCCCATGGCGGTCGCGCTCGCGGCCTATGTCGGAGCGCGCACGTCGCTCCCGTCGCGCGGTCGCGTGCGCGTCGAACTCGCGCTCTCGGCCCTCGTCGCCGTCGCCCTCCTCGGCGTTGCGTGGCGCCGCGCGGCGGAGGTCCCCGCGATCACCGGGTACATCGCCTCGCTCCCCGCCGTCGGCGTGGTGCCGCCCCCGACGCACCGCATCGCGTGGGACCGCGAGCGCCAGGACGAGCCCTCCACGCAGTACACCGACCACGCGCTCGACGGGCTCACCGTGCGGCGCTTCGAGTTCCCGCACCGGGGGCAGTGCGCGGTGGTTCGCCTCGTCGCGGGGGAGGACGCCCCGACGGTGATGCCCGCGCGCTACGGGCTGCTGCGCGACTGCGAGGGGGGCGTGGTGCGGCGCGACGCGGCGCGGGGCCTCTACGTGCTCGTGCGGCGCGAGGGGGACTACCCCGACGTGCTCCCGCTCGAAGAGCCTTCGCGCGCGCTGCGGAGCGACGGGACCACGCGGCGCGCGGGGGAGTTCCGCGACGCGTTTACGGTGCCACCAGGGTGGCGCTGGGCGAGCGCGGCCCTCGCCGCGGCAGGGGCGGTAGCGCTCGCGGCGAGCCGGTGGACGCGGCGCTCGCTGCGGGCCACGGGGACGTGGCGCCAGGGGACGCTGCGCGACGACGGCACCATCGCGCTGGACGGGAGCGCCACGGTGCTCACATGCCCCTATGGGACAACGCTGGTCCCAGGCCCGGTGGTGATCCTCGGGGCGGTGGAGGCGTCGGGCGAGGGGCCCTTCCGCGGGGCGCCGGTGCCGGTGGATCGCGACGCGGTGCGGTCGGGGCTCGTGGCCGACCTGGTCGCGGCGCAGGAGGCCGCGAGCGACGCGGGGGAGGCCTGCGCGACGGCGGCCTTCGCGATGGCGGCGGCCCCCCTCGCGGCGGCAGCGGCGCTGCGGCTGCTGGGGTAGTCACTTCACCAGCGCCCGCACCGCGATCACCACCCCCAGCACCAGCACCGCGCACGACGACAGCACCGGCAGCGCGCGGAGGAGCCTCCCCTCCGTCGACAGCCGTTCGAAGCGGCTCCGCGCCAGCACGAACACCAGCCCGATCGCCGACAGCACCGTCGCGAGCCCCATCGAGAACGCCACCAGCATCGCGAGCCCGAAGGCCACCTGGTGCAGCCCGATCGCCGCCAGCAGCACCACCAGCGCGCCCGGGCACGGCACGATCCCGCCGCTCACGCCCAGCGCGATGAGCGCGCGCGGGGTGAGCTCCTCCGGCAGCGCGTGCGAGTGGTCGTGGTCATGCCCGTGCTCGTGGTCATGCCCGTGGTCGTGGTCGTGCGCGCGCTCGACCGCCTTCGGCGCGAAGGCCGCCCGCATCCGCCGGACGCGCTCTGGGAGCTGCGACAGCGCCACCGCCGCCACCAGCGCACCCGAAGAGAGTTCCAGCGTCCGCAGCAGCTTCTCCGAGCCGACGTAGCGCTCGATCGCGAGGGCCAGGAAGCCCAGCGCGAACACCGACGCCGTGTGGGTGACCGTCACCGCCACCCCGAGCAACAGCGCGTGCTTCGGACGTCCCCGCGCGCCGAGGAGCGAGGCCCCCACGATGGTCTTGCCGTGGCCCGGCGAGAGCGCGTGGCCCGCGCCGAGCGCGAACGCGAGGGCGAGCGCGAAGAGGATGAAGCCCGGCGAGCGGTGCGGGTCGCGCAGGAGCGCCACGAGCCGGGCGCCGTCGGAGCCTCCGCCGCCGCGGCGCTGCGTGACGTCGCGGAGCGTGGCGCCGCGCGGGCCGCTCCCGTCGAGCGCTTCGAAGACGAAGGTCGCGTCGTCGTGGCGCGGCGGCCGGACCCGCACCGCGCGGGGATCGTCCGGGTCGGTGGGGTACACGAGGCCGCGGCCCGCGCTCGGCGACGGCGGGAGCGATGACGACACCACGCGCCCCCACGGCGACGACTCGGCGGCCAGCTCGCGCCACCCCCCGCGCTCGGCAAACTGACGGTCGATGACGCGGACGGTGTGACGCGCCGCGCCAACGGGGAGGGGGCCGCGGAGCTCGATCGCGAGGCGGAGGGTAGAAAGTCCGTTCTGGCCTTGTGGGGCCTCCATGCCGTGTCCCACGCTGTGCAACGCGACGCGGACGCCGTCGACCTGGACGTCGAGCGCGGGGAGGAGGGTGGTCAGAAACGAAGCGACGTAGCGGTCGCGCTCGCCCGACGTCACGGCCCCGTCGTGGTCGGCGTCGAGGCGCTCGATCTCGGTGTAGGCAGGGATTTCGGCGTAGTCGACGAGGTAGTCGACCTCGACCTCGCGGCCCTGGAGCTTCACCCCGGCGTAGCGGTTGACGGACGAAAGTCCGAGGGGGTGCGCGGGGAGCGTCGGGGTCGCGAGGGCGAGCGCGGCGATGCAGAGGGTCGTGGTGCGCCGTCGCATGGTCGCGTTTTGTATCACCGCGCAGGCTCGGCGCGGGTAGACGACGAGCGCGCGAGTGTGGAACGATAACTCCCATCCATGGCGCACCCGCTCCCCGAGCTGACCGGTGAACCGATCGACCCCTCGGTCGTGGTCGTCGCATCGCCCCGCCCTTCGCGCGCGCCGGAGTCGCTCCCCCCGACGGACACGGTCGACGCGCTCGCGATCGCGCAGGAGGTGGCGGAGGATTTCCAGGCTGAGGGGCTCCATGTGCGCGTCGAGCACGGGGCCGGCGAGACCCGCATCCCGGGGTTCGCCGCCGACCTCCGGCGCGTCCTCCGGTGGATGATCGAGCGCTCGTCGGACATCGAGGGCGGGACCCCGTGGGTGGCGCTCCGCGTCTTCGCGGAGGAGGGGGCGGTGGGCTACGAGCTCCCGTGGTTCGGCACCACGCGGGCGGCGACGGGCGAGGTCGAGTCGACCCTCTTCGAAGGCGCGGTGGCCGACCTCGGCGCGAGCTTCCAGGTGTCGGGGCTCCGCGCTCGCCTGGAGCTCCCGCGCGCCTGGGGCGTCCACGCGCCGATCGTGAGCGGCATCCGCCCGCGCGTCATCGACGAGGCCGCCACGGGCGCCGACGCCCGCACCGAGCCGCCCCCGAAGCCGTGACCTCCGGAGCGACGGAGCGGGTGCGCGCGAAGGCGCTCTCGCTGGGCTTTCACCGCGTCGGGGTCGCGCGCGCGGGGCCCCTCGACGAGGACTTCCCCCGCTACGAGCGCTTCGTCGCCGACGGGCTTCACGGAGCGATGGACTGGCTCGCGCGCGACGCGGAAGTCCGCCGCGACGTCGACCACCCGGGCATCCTCGAAGGCGCCCGCGCGGTGGTGGTGTGCGCCCTCTCGTACCACCGCGGCGACGCCCCCTCGCCGATGCCTGGCGCCGTGATCGCCCGCTACGCCCGGGGGCGGGACTACCACAACTTCCTCCGCAAGAGGCTCCGCCGGCTCGCGGCGTGGATGCGCGCGGAGCTCGGCGCCGCGGCGCGCCCGATGGTCGACACCGCCCCCGTCCTCGAGCGCGCCTGGGCCCGCCGCGCCGGCGTCGGATTTGTCGGCAAGAACGGCTGCGTCATCGCCCCCGGCCTCGGCTCCTACCTCCTCCTCGGCGAGGTGGTGACCGACCTCCCGCTCGAGCCCGACGTCCCGATGGAGCCCCGCTGCGGGGGCTGCACCCGCTGCCTCGACCTGTGCCCCACGGGCGCCTTCGTCGCCCCCATGGTGCTCGACGCGCGGCGCTGCGTGTCGTACCTCACCATCGAGCAGGGGGAGCCCATCCCCGAAGGCCTCCGCGCGCCGATGGGCGCGAGGATCTTCGGCTGCGACGACTGCCAGGACGTGTGCCCCTTCAACCAGACGAGGCCGCCCGACCCCGCCACCACGAGGGACTTCGTCGACGACGGGCGCTGGGCGGCGACCACGCCCGAAGGTCTCCTCGCGCTCGACGAGGCCCAGTGGGAGCGCCTCGCGGAGGGCTCCCCGCTCGCCCGGCCGGGCCTCGCGGCGATGCAGCGAAACGCCGCGGTCGTCCTCGGCAACGCGGGGGCGCGGCGCCACCTCCCGGTGCTCCAGGGGGTCGCGCGCGAGCACCCGAGCGCGGTGGTGCGCGACGCGGCGGCGTGGGCCGCAGAGGCGATCGAGCGCCGCGAGCCAGCGTTGAAGGGGCGCTGAGGGCTACTTCACGAGGCGCTTGAGGGCGTCGCGGACGAGCGCGTCGAGGGGCTCCCCGTGGCGGTGGGCGAACTCCGTCGCCACCCGCTCGGCCTCCGGGCCCTTGAAGCCCAGGTGGATGAGCGTGGCGACGAAGATGGCCATCGGGCCGACGGGCGGCGCGGAGGTGGGCGCGGGGTATCCCCCGACGGCGCCCGTCACCAGGGCCCCTGACGACGAAGTCACACCGGCCGCGAGCTTGTCCTTGAGCTCCAGCGCGATGCGCTCAGCGAGGCGGCGCCCGACGCCCGGGACGGTCTGCAGGCGCTTCACGTCGTTGCGTACGACGGCGGCGGCGAGCTCCTGCGGCGGGAGTGAGCCCAGGATGCTAATCGCGATGCGCGGACCGATGCCGGCCACCGTGGTGAGGACGCGGAAGGTGGCCCGCTCGTGCTCGCTGGCGAAGCCGAAGAGCGTGATCGCGTCCTCCCGGACGTTGGTCACGATGTAGAGTGTGATGGCCTCGTGGGCGTCGCGGCCCGCCCGCCCGAGTGATCCGAGGGGGACCATCACCTCGTACCCGACGCCCTGGACGTCCACCACCACCATCCCGTCGGGGGACTCCACCACCACCGCTCCGCGAAGACGACCGATCATGACGGACGAACCATAGGGCATCGAGGCCCGCGTTGCACGGGCCGTGTCGTCTCGCCCAGACAGGGAATGTCCCCCGCGAGGGGCCCGAACCGCGACACGCCTGTCAGGCGAAGCCATCGGGCAGACGCCAGATTTCCGCGGCGCGCGGGAGGTGGTACGCTTCTCGCTCTACGATGTCGTCTCGCCTGCTGCCGCTGCTGCTCGCCATGACGACGACCTGCATCATCACCAACCCGACCGAGTACACCAACCAGCCGCTGCTCACGCCGCCGCGGATCCGCGACATCCCTCAGCGCACGCGCCCCCGCCTCGGCAACCTCGTCGAGCTCCGGGAGACCGACACGGCCCTCGTGTTTGAGGTGCCGGTGGACGACACGGGCGTGCGCGACCCGCTCCAGTGGAAGCTCTTCGTCAACGTCCCGCGCGAGTGCAGCTCCATCGAGGGCTCGTGCCTGGCGGTGGAGGAGGGCATGGTCGGCGCCAACGGGACGTCGCAGCGGGTGGTGGAGGTGACGCTCTCCGAGGTGGCCTTCGCCACCGGGTGCAACCGGGTCGAGCTCTGGGTCTCGTCCAATTTTGTGTTCGGCGAAGTCCACCTGTCGCAGCAGGTGGGCGACGTGGATTTCGTCACGTGGTGGGTGTTCAAGCGGGCGCGCGGCGGCGCGGCCGACGGGGGCGCGGTCGACCCGGTAGAGAGCTGCGCGAACCGGGTGCCCCAGTGAGAGGTCGCGCCCTCGCGCTCTGTCTCCTGCTCGGCGCCTGCGGCGAGGCGGTGCCCATCGTCGGCCCCGTCGGGCTCAACCGCTGCGCCGCCGACGCCGACTGCCGCGAGGGCACCTGCGACCCGGCCTCGCGCCGCTGCGTCGCCTCGGCGCGGACGGAGGTGTTCTTCCGCATCGTGCCGCCCGCGTCGCGCCAGGGCCCGAACGACCTCATCGCCACCGTCACCGCGCCCCGCGCGCTCCGCTCGGGCGAGACGCTCGACCTCACGCTCCGCCAGGCGCGCGTGGTGTACGGGTCGGTCACCGCGCCGCTCGCCGAAGACCCCCCCACGGGCGGCTCGCCCGTCGCCGCGACGGTGATCTTTACGCCGTCCGACGGGCCCGGGGTGTTCCCCGCCGTCGAGGCCATCGCGCAGGCCGCGCTGCGCCCGACGCTGCGCGGCGAGACCCTCGCCCACACCTACGCCGCGACGATGCCCGACGGCCTCTTCGACGTCGTCGTCACCCCGGTGAGCCAGCACCGCGCCGTGCTCCCGCCGCAGTTCCTCAGCCGCTTCGACGTGCGCCCTGACAACCTCCGGCAGCGCCTCGACGTGGGCTACCCTACCACCTTCGCGCGCTGGGCGGGCACCGTGCGCAGCCGCTCCGGCGCCCCCGTCTCGGGTCTCTCCGTGCGCGCCGTCGACGCCGCCCGCAACGACCTCGATGTCTCCACCCTCAACGCCACGGGCCAGGGCGCCGACGCGGGCCAGTTCTCCGTCGCCATGGCCGTCGGCGCCCCGCAGGACTGGGCGCTCCGCGTCACCTCCAACGTCAACAGCCGCGGGGGCCTCGTGCTCCAGGTGCCGCGCGCGGTGTGCTCCCGCCTCGACAGCGAGGGGCGCGCGGTCGTGCTCACCCTCCCCACCGACGTGGGCCTCCCGCAGGCCGGTCGTGTCCCCTGCACGGGCTGCGTGCGGGTGACCGCCACCGTCGAGGGCCGCTCGGCCGCCGGCGTGAGCCGCACGCTCCGCAACGTCACCGTCACGCTCCGCACCGGCCTCCCGCTCGGCGACTCGGCCCTCGCGCCGGAGTCGCGCGCGTGGTTCGAAGACCGCGTCCAGACCGACGGCGACGGGAGCTTCACCGCCTGGCTCGTCCCCGGCGACTACGACGTGACCCTCGAGCCCTTCGGCGACGAGTACGCCAACGCCGTCAGCCGCGCCTTCCGGGTGCGGGCCGACGCGGAGGAGCAGATGGGCCAGGTGTTCACCGTCACCCCGCGGCTCCCGGTCGAGGGGCGCGTGCTCACGGCCACCGGGCAGCCCGTGGCCAACGCGCGCGTCCGGGCGATCCCCTTCGCCGCGGCCTACGCGCGCGACGTCTGCCGCGACGCCGACCTCGCGTCCCTCGGCCCCCGCGCCAACCCCGACGAGGCCACCTCCGGGGTCGACGGGTCGTACCGCCTCGACGTCGACCCCGGGCTCTACCGCATCGTCATCGAGCCGCCCTCGACCACGGGCTTCGCCACCGACCTCGGGCACGACGAGTGCGTCGGCAGCGGGATGCGCTCGCTCGACCTCGTCCTCGAGTCCCCCGTGGCCGTCCGTGGCATCGTGCGCGACCCGAACCGCAGGCCCGTCCCCGGCGCCGTGATCGAGGCCGTGGTCCGCGTCCGCGAGGTCGGCGCGCCGGGCGTGAGCATCCGCGTGGCGCGGGCCACGGCGGGCCCCGACGGCGCCTACACGATCCTCCTCCCGGCGAGCACCGCGTCCTCTCCCTGACGATGGAGCTCTTCGATCGCGCGGACCCCCATTCCCCCCCTGAGCCCTCCGTGGAGGTCGCCCTCGACGCGCCCCTCGCCGACCGCATGCGCCCCCGTACGCTCGACGAGCTCTCGGGCCAGGATGGCGTCCTCGGGCCGAAGACCCCCATCGGCCGCGCGATCCGCGCCGACCGGGCCCCGTCGATCATCCTGTGGGGCCCCCCCGGGTGCGGGAAGACCACCGTGGCCCGCGCGATCGCGGCGCACTCGAAGGGGCGCTTCGTCCAGCTCTCGGCGGTGCTCTCGGGCGTCGCCGAGGTGCGGGTCGCGGTCGCGCAGGCCGAGCACGAGCGGCGCAGCGGTCGGCGCACCGTC
>Ga0105046_10013554_pt1 | contig 12620 bp, 12 predicted proteins | sample MAT03_FD_78385 | JGI IMG/M metagenome (GOLD analysis project Ga0105046, IMG submission 78385) | Freshwater microbial communities from Lake Fryxell liftoff mats and glacier meltwater in Antarctica - MAT-03 (megahit assembly) | ecosystem: Environmental > Aquatic > Freshwater > Ice > Liftoff... | reverse complement strand
GCGATTCGGTCACCCGGGTTAGCTGATATTGCAAAAAAGCGTGCGATGTCAAAGGAGAACATCTTTTGGATTGCGTCGATGAGCAAACCGGTTACGGGCGCTTGCGTGATGATGTTGCAGGACGCAGGAAAGTTGTCGCTAGACGATCCAATCACCAAGTACATCCCCGCGATGAAGGACTTGAAGCTGGCGGATGGCACACCGGCGGTGATCACGATTCGGATGTTGCTAAGTCATACGTCTGGAATGGCTGAACTGAAGGCCGGTGAGGCTTACACGTCGCTCGATTTGATGGAAGCCGCGTCACGTTACTCGCGAGTCAATGTGTTGTTTCCGCCGGGAAGCAAGTGGCAGTACAGCCAGACAAGTATTAACACGGCGGCGCGCATTGTAGAAGTTGTCTCGGAACTTTCTTTTGATGCCTTTGTCGAAGAGCGTATCTGCAAGCCATTGGAAATGAGCGACACGACGTTCTATCTGACCGATGAACAAGCCAAGCGGCTGGCAAAGTCGTATCGCAGAACGGAGAGCGGCGTATTGGAAGAGGCGCCGATCGGATTGCTGGCCGGGAAGCAGCCGACGGATCGCAACCGTATGCCGGCTGCTAACGGTGGGCTGTTCTCAACTGCGGAGGATTATTCAAAATTCTGCCGCATGTTGCTGAACGACGGTGAACTAAATGGTAAGCGTCTTTTATCGGCTGAGGCTGTGAAGACAATGCGCACGATTGGGACGGGAGAGTTGGTGACTGGTTTTACGCCGGGAAATGGTTGGGGAGTGGGTTGCTGTGTGGTTCGCGAGCCACAAGGCGTTTCAGAGAAACTCTCTCCTGGAAGCTTCGGTCATGGAGGCGCATACGGCACGCAAGCGTGGATCGACCCGACCAAAAATCGCGTCTACATTCTGATGACCCAACGCGCCAATTTTCCGAACTCGGACGCATCCGATTTACGACGCGCTTTTCAAGAAGTGGCTAGCGGCATAGCTCGCGAGTAACCTGAGTATCGGCTGAAAATAGACCCGACAAAATTCTGCTCTCCATTTGAAAGTTCACCATGCAATTCCTTTCGCAACTCATTCCTCTCTCCACGCTTGCCACTTTGTGCTTGGGGTTGTTGCCAAATGTTTCCGCACAGGACAAATCGCCATCGGTCACCAAGCTCGATCCGGCGATGGATGTCAACAAAGCGGCTGCGGGCAACTTAGACTGGCATGATGTTACGAAGTGGGGTGTTGAAGGTCGCATTTTACCGGACCAAGAGCGCCAGCAATGGTTTGATCGCTTGCCAGCATCGGCTGAGGGGAAAGTGACTTCAGCAGTTTGGAATCTGAGCCGCGACAGTGCGGGCATGATGGTGCGGTTCAAGACGGATGCAACAGCGATTCATGTTCACTACAAAGTAAAGAAGAGTAATCTTGGAATGCCGCATATGCCGGCTACTGGCGTTAGCGGAGTTGACTTGTATGCTCGCGACGAGTCGGGCAAATGGAAATGGGTGCAGGTCACGAAGCCCGCAACCCAAGAGGTGAAGGCAGAGATTATCAAAGGTCTAGCGGCGGGCTTCCGAGAGTATGCGGCTTACTTGCCGCTTTACAACGGAGTCGAATTCATGAGCATCGGCGTGGCGAAGGGGAGTAAGTTCGAAGGTCAAACGCCGCGTGATAAGCCGATTTTGTTTTACGGCACAAGCATCACGCATGGTGCTTGCGCGAGTCGCCCGGGGATGGTGCATACCGCGATACTTGGTCGCCGTTTGGACAGACCGGTCGTTAATCTTGGGTTCTCAGGCAACGGTCGCATGGACAAAGCGGTCGGTGACTATTTGGTTCAAGTGGATGCGGCGGTGTACGTGATTGATTGCTTGCCGAACATGGCACCAGCCGACGTGAGCGCGAAGTGTGTTCCGCTGGTCAAGCAACTTCGGGAAGCAAAGCCCCAAGTGCCGATTGTGTTGGTCGAGGATCGCCGCTTTACGAATGACTGGATACTGCCTGAAAAGCAAAAGTTTCACACTGAAAATCACGCTGCTCTGCGAGCGGCTTTTGAACAGTTGCAAAGCGATGGCGTTAAGGGTCTGTACTACATTCCCGGCGATAAGCTTTACGGTGAGGACAGTGAAGGAGCCACCGATGCGTCGCATGCAAACGATCTCGGGTTCATGCGTCAGGCTGAGATTTTTGCACCGGTGCTGCGCGAAGCGCTAGGGCAGTAGCTTGCGAATGTCAGCTAGGTATTGCAGCGACACGCCTGTGGCTGGCGCGGCGAGAATCACGTTTCGATAGCGTTATCGCTATTAAAAATAGAAGTTTTTTCCAAGCCTATCTTTGCTCTGCGCCTTCGTCGGGAGCGGGCAAGTTAGCGGCATCGCCAAGAAGTTTGCGAATGAATTCAACTTTCGGTTTGGCGGCGCCTTGCGGATAACGCTCCTGCGACTTCACGAAATCATTCAAGTAGCGAAGCAGATCTTTGTCTTCCGGCACTTTAAAGCGATCGCCTTTTTGCAGGATCGGAAGATACTCGGGCATCGAACCAAAGTTGCGAGTCCCGGCGGCTTGGCATGGAAACCAATATCCGTTGCCTTCTGCGTCTTCCAAATAGAACTCGGGATAGCAGTGGTTTGGAATCCACACGCAACGGGCGGGAACATCCGCAGCGCGACAGAGCGCGACAAAGGTGCTGGTCATCTCTTCGCAATCGCCGGTCTTGTCCTTGATCGCTTGGCGGACTGATTTCAAATCGCCGCGAGTGTAAACAATGTTGTCGCGCACCCAGTCGTAGAGCATCTCAACGCGTTGCCATTCGGTCTCTGGTTCCTTCGCATCGATTTCGCGAACGATCTTTTTTACTTCGCTGCTGGTTGTTTCGATGTACGGACTATTGCCAGTGAAAATTTTCACTTCGCGGCTCAGTCGCTTCGGGCGCACAAACTGCGTCGTGTCGGTTGGTCCGACAGTGTGCGATTTTTCGATTCGGACTTTAATCGTCGCTTCGATCGGCGAACCCGCGGGAAGAAAAGCGGATTGCAGGAGAAGCTGTTTGTTGCCGCCTGGAAGATCTCGGAAGCGGTGATTGAAAGCGGGTGGAACGCTGACTTCGACGACTTCGACCTTCTGCTCGGGCCAGTCTGTTGGAAACACCGTCGTGACGATTGTCGAAAGCATGTTCAGATCGGCTGGAGTCAATCGAACTCCGATCAGCATCTCGATTGGCTTTGGTGCAATGAATTGTAAGGAAGACTCGGCGCTGCCGCTGGCTTCAGATTCCTTGCCGGTAACTTTTTGGGCTTTATCCTGCTGGCCTTTTTCCTGTTGGGCTTTATCTTCCTGGCCCGTGACTTCCTGGCCTTTAACGTGCGTGAAACCGGTTGTTACGGCCAGCGAACAAAGTGCGGCGAGAAGTATGCAAGTTTTTAGCGGAAGCAAATTAAGCACGCTGAGTTCCTCCGATAACTGGACAGCACGGATCATGAAGTGATCGAGAACTCATCCAATTCTGCTTGTAGTGGTAGCGAAAAGCAAACGCGGCGGCGCAGAGTTGCCACCGCCTCGGAGTAAGGTTGCATGTCTAGTGCCAGCCTCGTGCGATACATTGTGCATGCGAGTCCTGCTGCCCGGGACCCAAAAAGGTCTCGGGGCAGTTCGGCAAGCTGTTGAGAAGCTAATCCGTTTGACGAGCGACTCAGGGTGCGGGTGCTGGCAAGCCTTGCATGGCTGGGCCAGTGATTGTTCCGCTACTATAATTTGGAACGACTTGGCCGCCGACGTAGTTATCGCCAACGATCGTTCCACCACCATAATAATCGCCCCCGCCGATATCGCTATCGTACGAACCATAACCTGCGCTGCCGCCGCCAATACATGCGTTACAGCCTTGCGGCAGAGCTGGAGCAGCGCCGATGCAGCTACCGTTGCCGCAAGAAGCACCTCGGGACAAACATGGCAACCACCCCCGTCCGCATCCAGTGCTCAGGGACAACAACAAACCGATCCATAGTAACTTTTTCAATTTACTCTCCCCTGTGGCAAATTCTCGGCAACCGGTAGACTCGATTCCCATCCGCACAAACTCTACGACACCGCCTACGATGTGCAAACGAAACATGTAGAAAATTTGCAACATTGTGAGACTTTACGTCATCAATTGCCGAAACAAGCTTGTGTCGTAATGACCACAAACACTCGCTGTGGCATTACAATTAATACGATGCGTGCAATCGGCTGCTGCAGGGACGCGAGCCGATTTCGAGTTGTCATTGATGACTTCTGCTCTACTAAGATCCCTGCTGTCATGAACTCAAGTGTCGCATCGACATTGCAGCCCATTGTGCGAACGATGGTTGGCTGCCTCGTTCTATCACTGCATCTCTGCTCAATGTGTGCCTGCTGCCATGCGGCGATACCAGTGCGGCTAGGTGACAGTGTGTGGGAAGTTAGCACTCGGCACCTTAGCGGGGCTTGTCAGATTGGATCGCCGTTACAAATTTCCAAAGTGATCGGAACGAGTTATTACCCAAGCAGCTTAGATGAGTTCCTTGCTGACCCAGTTGGTCTGAATTCGCCACAGACAGTGATCTATGTCCATGGTAACTGGATGGAGTGGAGCAATGCGCGCGAGCGTGGACTTTACGTTTATCAGTTGCTCGCCGCGCAAAGCTGCGGGCCGATTCGTTTGATTTTGTTTTCATGGCCGAGTCAACGCGATGGTCGTCCAGGGCCCGATGTACGCGAGAAAGCTTCGTTGGTGCACATTGAATCGCATTATCTGGCAGACTTTCTAAAGCATGTACCCAATGACCGACCGATCGGCATGTTCGGATTCAGTTTTGGTGGCGCTATCATCTGCGGTACGCTCCATTTGCTAGGGGGCGGTTCACTCGATTGTCGCGCGTTGTCGCAACCGCTTGCGAAACATCCGAACGTGCGCGTCAGTCTGGTCGCATCCGCTTTCGAACGCAACTTGTTGAGCTTTGGTGGGAAGTATCAATTAGCGCTCGGTCAGATCGATAAGCTCGTCAATCTTTACAATTCTTCCGATCCGGTCCTCAAGCGATTCCGTTTTATTGATCGCGGCGAGCCAGTTGCGGCGGGATTCCTTGGTATTAACGCTCGAACGGATTCCAGATTGACAACTGATCCAAAAATTGTTCAATACGATTGCACACGAGCCGCGGGTCGGACCCACTCTGAGGTTGACTACTACCGCCACTGTCCTGCAATCAAAGTTTCCATACAGAATGTCCTTGGCCAATAGGCATTCGATGAGCTGCAACACTATTGCTTGGAAGAATGGCCAGTGGCTTCCGTTTGAGCAAGCGCAGTTAGTGCTCGATGACTGGGGAGTGCTTCAAGGGGCGATCATCGTCGATCGTTTGCGGACGATCGATACGCGTCCGCTCGATATTGATTTGCATCTCGAAAGACTTAAATCGAACTGCACCTCGATTGGAATTGCGATTGAGGATTGGGGTTTGGTTGGCAAAACGATCATTGAGTGTACGGAGCAAAATCAACGGCGTTTGCCGCAGCGTGATTTTGCGATCGTCGTGTTGATGACGCCTGGTCAAATTTCAATGCCCGGCGTGGCGACAACCATCGTGCATGTCCAGCCGCTGAAGTGGGGAGCGATGCGACAGTGGTATGCGCTCGGTCAGCATTTGTTGATTTCCAAACATCGCAACGTGCCGGGTGCATGTTGGTCGCCGAATTTGAAGACACGTTCGCGCTTGCAATATTACTTGGCGGATCAGGAAGCGAGCAGCAACGGATCGCTCAATTCGGCCGCTGTGCTATTGGATATGGATGGTCACTTGACCGAAACCTCAGCCGCCAACATTTTGTGCGTCGACCGAGACAGGCGTCTAGTTTGCCCGCCGAGTGACAGCATTTTGAATGGCATCAGTCTGCATCGAACCTTGCGATTGGCTGAGTCGCTTGGGATAGAAGTCGTTCGTCAGCCGATCACTGTCGAGCTTGCAAAGTCGGCGAGCGAAATCATTCTGACGGGCACCTCGGCTTGCATCTGGCCAGCGTCGCAGTTTGACCAGATTCATTTTGAGAAGGCGATCGAGCGGCCAGTGTATCACGCACTACTGGCCGCTTGGATAGCGGATGTGGGTTTCGACTTTGTTCGCGGAGCGACAAGTGAAAACTGATCGCCCAGCGCTAGTTTGAACGCCGCGGCGTGTAGAAGAATTCGGCGTCGCTGCGATTGTCGAGCGGTGGTGCAACAGGGTAGTTCCCATCGTACCAAGGTTGATTTTGGTAAGGGGGCGATAGTGGAAATCCGTTGCTAGGCGATTGCGGTGAATAGCCTGGGTTGGGATAGCCTTGGTTGGAGTATCCGTCGTAGGGCAAGTTTCCATTCGGATATGCTGGATGTGGATATGCTGGGTGCGGGTTTGCGCCAGCGGGCGGTTGGTAGCCATGAGGTGGCATGGGTTGAGCAGCTTGTCCAGGGAAAGGCCGCGGGTAACCCGTGTTGCCGCCAAAGTTTCCGCCTGGATTGCCGCCAGTATTTCCGTTGAAGTTCCCGTTGATGATTCCATAAGGTGCTTGCGGACCCCAAGCATCATAGGGCGAGCCATACGGACGAAATGGAAATCGCCATTGTTCGTAAGGCACGACAGGTGCGCCCCACTGCTCAACGATGTGGATGTTGTCGGCGGAGTTGCCGCCCTGAAGAGTGCTGCGGTAGTGGCGATATCCGCTTCGCTGAAAACTGGGGTCACGCTGAACAACGGGTTGCACCGGGGGTGCGTACTGATCGACGCGCTGGCCGTAACTGGGTTGATGAGTGTAACTTGAAGGCCACGTCATCCAGTCATCACTGCGGGCGACGGACGGGAGGCAAGTGCAAATGCAAAGTAGCACCAGTGAGGCTGCCGAACTTCGGCCGGCGAAACGTGAGCGGTCGGGCATTTGGTAAGCGATGTGTTGCATAGCTTACAGATTAATTGCCGGTCGGGCGGAATCACTGTTTCTAAGTCAATGTTGCTGGGAGCTTTCAAATCTATGGCTGAGTCTATGGGTTGTAGCGAATTTGCGGGCTGAATGACCCGAGTGAGCCACCTCGTCCGTATAGTCTGCACAGGCGAAGTCGTTAGAATTCAACGCACGTAATCCGAAAACTCTGAGTTGACTGTCAACTCAAAGATGCCTGCTGGACCTGCAAATAAAACTGGAGCCATGATGGAAGTCGCCGTGTATGACACCAAACCTTATGACAAACAGTACTTGGCGAGCGCCGCGGGATCCGAGCGAATAACTTGGCGATTTTTGGAGACGCGTTTGAATAGTGAAACTGCTTCGATGGCAAACGCTGCCCAAGCGGTTTGTGTTTTTGTGAATGACCGCGCGGATCGAGCTTGTCTCGAGGTTCTCGCTGGGCTCGATGTGAAAGTACTGGCTCTGCGCTGCGCGGGCTTCAATAACGTTGACCTAGTTGCGGCTCGCGAACTGGGGATAGCTGTGGTGCGAGTGCCGGCCTATTCGCCTTACGCCGTTGCGGAACACACGGTCGGTTTGTTGCTGACCTTAAATCGCAAGATTCATCGCGCTTACAATCGAGTTCGTGAATCCAACTTTTCGTTGAGCGGCCTCGTTGGATTTGATATTCACGGGAAGACAGTCGGCATAATCGGAACTGGAAAAATTGGTCGCATCGCAGCACAGATTTTTCGAGGGTTTCAGGCCAACTTGAGCGCTTACGATCCAATGCCGAATGCCGACTGGGCGAAGGAACAAAATGTTCAGTACATGGATATCGAGTCGCTGCTGAAGACGAGCGACATAGTTTCGCTGCATTTGCCGCTTACGCATGAAACCCTGCAGTTGCTCAACTCGCAATCGATCGGCTTGATGAAACGCGGGGTATACATCTTGAACACCAGCCGCGGAAAGCTGATCGATACGCAAGCTCTGATCGCTGGACTGAAGTCGGGGCACATCGGAGGTGTGGGGCTGGACGTGTACGAAGAAGAGGAAGGTGTTTTCTTCGAAGACCTATCGGGCCAAGTACTGCTAGACGACGAACTGTCTCGGTTGCTCAGCTTTCCAAATGTGCTGGTCACTTCGCATCAAGCCTTCTTGACTCACGAAGCGCTTAGCGAGATCGCTCGAGTGACAGTGACGAATCTGCTGGCACACAATGCACCTAGCCCGTTCATCGACGGCACAACGCTCTGATCACTGAAGTAAACGATACTTTGTATGATTGCTAAGCCGCGACGCGCTTCGATGCTTGATCTTCAACGTCGCGAACAGTGTTTATGAATTGACCAGTCTGCAGGAAGCTCAGCACATAGCGAACTGCCGTCTCGTGGCTGGGCAAGCGGAAATGCGACGAACTTAGGACGCAGTGATCGCTTTGATTTGTAAGTTGCGTGTTAGCGACTGGCACAATGAAATCGTGCGCAGCAGCGATGACTCCGATTTCAACAGTACTGGTGGTTTCGAGGCGATTTGCAAGGCTGTTGGGAGATTCGGAAAGATCAGCAATGGCTGGTACGAACCAGGCGAACGGGCCGAGCGAGATGCGTGTCAGGTGCGAGCCACGGTTGGGAGGTGCAAGCATCACGAGTCGTTTAATTTTCGCATCGCTGCCGAAATGCAGTGCGCAGCGTGCGAGTATTCCTCCCATGCTGTGAGTTACGAAACTGATCGAACGCACGTTTGGGTCCCGCTGCAATGATTCGACTTTGAGTAGCAGATGGCGAACATGCTGCTCAGTGGAACGCAACCAAGTGGGATAGCCCCAGTTGAGTACCGTGTAACCTACGTCGCGAATGCTCAGTTCAAGTTTCCGCATGCTGCGACGAGTTGCGAATAAGCCATGCAGCAGAACAACCCAGTCCGAATTCGCGATCGCGGTTTGCTCCGCTCGAACTCGTTGGTTCTTTGAGTGGTCAGTGGTCATAGCGCGGGGTGATTGAGTCATGGCAAGTTAACGATCACGTCTAGCGGCGTGTTTGCGTTGGCTGGTGCAACGACCATCGCTTGCTCGAAAGTAGGCGGGCCACGTCGTCCCATCGCATTGTTCGAGAATGCAAACGGCTCAACAGGAACGCCGAGCCTGCTGCGATTCAGTTCGCCGTCGGAGTTGATGTCTTGGTAAACCGCTACCGCGAACTCGCCAGACAAGTTCAGAGCTGTTTCGATTTCGGTTTGGTCGGCGGGGAGAACCATAGTTTGCGAGGCAGCCGAGAGATTAGGGAAATAGCTCGCAGTTTTGTAAATCGCCACTTTGACGGGACCACGATTTGAGCGAATACCTGTGATCAGAAGTCGTTGCGATTGCGAGGGGAATGATTGGTGAGTGGGTGTTGTTGTGCTTGGCGGAGGGGTTGTTGCTGGTGGTAATATTGCAGGGGGCGGAATTGCTGGTATTGCAGCAGCAGTTGGTGCGAATGACACGAGTGAATGGGCTTGTGTGAGCCCACTATATGTTTGATTATCCTGTGACTCTGTGTTTATCGGTTCATGACTTAGCAATTCAACAGTTTCCAATTCGGGATATTGGGACTGGAGGGGGCTGGGATTGACGGCTAAATCTTCGATATCGGGAACAGGGTTGGTTGGTGCGGTGGTCAGCGGAGCAGTGAAATGCGTGGGAATGGAGCGGTCGGCGTAGGAGGCAGCGGGTGTTGGTGTGTAGAGAAACCTGTCGGTCAAACCGTTGATGCGAGTTGGTGATTTGCAAGCGGAGAGGAGCAGCAAGAGAGCAGCAACGGAAACGCACTGGAATGTTGTTGCGGCGAGGTGATGTCGGATCAAGCTGCGCTCCAGCGTCGAGCAAGCAAACTCGCGGACAAACCGAGTGTCAACGCAATGGCCATCAGGATGAACAATTCAAGGCGAATGGCGCTCAGCGGTAGGTCATACCAAAACACTTTCTGAAATCCATCGAGTGCCCAGCCATTAAAAGTGAATTTGCCCAACTGCTTCATGGTGTCGCTCATGATATAGCGTGGCACCATGCTGCCGCCCACGGCCGACATGGTTAGTACTAGAACCACGGAGACGCCATGCAATTGCTGGCGACTGCTGCAAAGGGCAGCGAGAAACAATGCGAAACTGGCGCAAGCGGCAGACGTGGCGAACGTCATCGCCGCAAAACCGGCCAGATGTCCCATTAAATCTACTTGGAAAACGAGCTGCCCCCAACTGAACATAATGAACAACTGCGTGCACCCGAGTCCTGTCATATAAAGCCACTTGCCGAGCAATAATTCGTTTAACGTTAATCGACTGCTGAGCAAACGTCCCAGCGTCCCCGCTTCGCGCTCTTCGAGTAAGCTTGCGCCGGCTCCGTTGGCGGAGAACAGCAAGAACATGACAGCAATACCCGCTGCCACCATCGCGACTTTGGGTTGGTGCTTGTTGCTCGCAAAGGCGTTAATCGATTTGAAAACGGCTGGTTCGGTGTTAACTGAATCTGCTTGGTTGGAGGTGCGTGCCGGCGCATTGCTCACATTGTTAATCACGCTAGGGCTAATCGATGCAGACGCGAATGTGACCGCTGGGCGACTTGTTTTCGAAGCGGCAAGATTGGCTTCGGCAAGCTGCATGGCAATCGATTCGGCGAGGCTGGCCTGCACAATTCTATGTCCGATTGGATTGACCCCTTCATTAAACAATCCGATGGAGAGAGTTGGAGCGTCCGGATCCTGAGACGTGAATCCAGCAGGGATATGAATGACGACTTCGACCCCACGATGGCTAATCAGCACTCGCGACAGTTTCTCGATTGGCCATTCCGAGGAAGTGCGCCCTAAACCGGTGATTTGTTTGATTTCGGAATGCGAGCAGGCATCGCGAATTACGGCGAGCGATTCCGGAGATCGGTCATCGTCGACAAAAGCTACACGAACTTGAGAAACGCTTTGTCCCACACCGCGACTGAAAACCAATGCGAAGATACTGAAAAACAGTATCGGCAAGACGAACGCCAACGCCAATTCCTGTTTGTTGTTCCAGAGTCTTAGTATCGAAATTTGGCAAACGGTCCAGATCATTCGCGCAGTTCCTTTCCGGTCAAGTGAAGGAACATGGTTTGTAAAGTTGGTTCGCGGAGCATCATGCGAGCGATCGTAACTCGATTGATCGAAAAGTAACTGAGCAAACGCGGTAACTGCTTGCTGCTCTGAATGAATCCGAAAGCTTCGAGCCCGGATGCATCGAGTTGTAACGGCGAAGGAACTCGAGCTTGTGGTTCCGTGAATCGAAGTGACACTTCCTGCGAGGTTCCGATGGTTCGCTGCAGGAGTTCATCAAAGGTGCCAGCGTCGATAATTCTGCCACCATCAATGATGGCGATACGATCACACCGCGTTTGAGCTTCGTCGAGTTGATGTGTCGTCAGCAGAATGGCGGTGCCTAGTTCTAACAGTGACTCCAACATTTTGTAAATCCGCTCGCGGCTTTGCGGGTCGATCCCCACGGTCGGCTCATCGAGTAGCAGAATCTTAGGCTGGTGCAAAACACTGCATGCGATATTCAAACGCCGTTGCATGCCTCCCGACAGTGTGTTCACCAATGCATCGTGACGTTGATCTAGTGCGGCCCATGAAAGTGCTTCCGCCATGCGTTGGTTCAGCGTGCCACCGCGCAGGCCGTGCAATCGCCCGAAGGCGGAGAGATTTTGTTGCACGGTGAGGTCAGGATAAAGTGCGATCTCTTGGGGAACGATGCCCAAGTGATCCGAAAGGTGGCCATCATGTGCGATGCGGATTTGCCCTCGCTGAATTTTCTTTCTACCAGCGATGCAGTTGATGAGTGACGTCTTACCGGCGCCGTTGGGTCCAAGCAGTCCGAGTAATTCTCCAGCATACAAATCGAGCGATAGCCCTGCGAGCGCAGGAATATCGCCGTACGTGAGAAGTGCATCTTCGATTTGAATCAGTGGCTGTTCAGCTTGAAGCATAGATCGACCGGTCTTCGGAGGACGTGGGTAACCGGTCTAACGTATAGTTTCTAACCTTTCTGAACGCAACGCCGAGTCCAATGCTTGCGTACGATTCTAGCCGTCAATCTTTCGGATTCGCGAGTTAGATAAAAAAGAAAGAGTGTGTCAGTTTAGATTACTGGCACACTCTTTCAATTTTCAACGACCTAGCGGGTCGATTTGCTAGCAAGTCAGCGAGTCAATACTCACCGGCACGAGGTAGCTTGCGAGGGAACGGAAGATCCTTCGGATTAGGGAGTGGACCTTCGTTGTGTTCGAGCCACTGGAGGCGATCAAGCTCGGTTGCGTAATAGCTAAGCCACGTGTCCTCATCTGACTCGTCGAGGCAGCGCCAGCACAAATAGTTGCCGGGCAGGTTGACTTGCTTTTCGCACGCGGGAAGGATGTCGCGATAGATCAATGTGAAGAGTTGACGATCGGTCAGATGTTCAGTCATCTCAAGCACCACGCGCACTTGGAAAAGACGATCAACTGTGTCGTACAGCAACTCGCGCAACATATCGTTATCCAGTCGCTCGGGACTGGGGACGATCAGTGGCGGCGTCGACCAGCGACTGATCGGAAGTGCCGGCGCACGCTCCCATGCGAGCATCGATTCGAGAAAATCGTTTTCCTCGCGAAGGTTCATTTGCCGGAAACTGACCAATGCAACGGACTC
>Ga0105046_10013553_pt1 | contig 12621 bp, 14 predicted proteins | sample MAT03_FD_78385 | JGI IMG/M metagenome (GOLD analysis project Ga0105046, IMG submission 78385) | Freshwater microbial communities from Lake Fryxell liftoff mats and glacier meltwater in Antarctica - MAT-03 (megahit assembly) | ecosystem: Environmental > Aquatic > Freshwater > Ice > Liftoff... | reverse complement strand
TTAGATCTTGTGCTATCTCTTTTTATCTGAAAAGGGGTTGACAATTATTAATCTATCTTCGATTATGAGTCTGTGTTGCATATCTTCGGAATATAAAATTTTGCAATTGTGGTGTAAAGCTGTGGCTACAATTTTGAAACCAAATGGCTGGAGGGAAAATGCAATTAAAAGTTCCAGGGAATTTAAAACCGCCTCTCTATTTTCGGGCAACACTATAGAAATAGAAAGTAAAGAATTTAAAAGGTCTAAGTATTTCGCTTTTAAAAGACCAAATTTTCGTCTTGAGACATTAATTCATTCAAACAAAACCTGGGGAGAAAGTCATGGATTTTGCAAAAGTAGATTCTTAGAAATGAAAGATTTATGTGGGTCACTTACACTGTTGACAGCATATACCAAAATATTAGAATCTAAGAAAATTCTATCGTTCATTGGCTTCATCCCTGTCAAATTTATAACCTTCAATACTTACTCTATACTGGTAGAAAACTGCGAATGCTTTTTTGATCTTCTCTTCATGGGTTTTTTCTTCACAAATAGCGGGTTCGGGAGTACTCGTTTCAAACGCAATCACTTCAACTTCTTTTTCAGTATATTCCAAAGGAAGCTTTACCAGGAGCTCGGTTTCATGCTTAGGTGTGAAAACAGATCAATATATACTCGTAAGATTAACTTTTAACGAGTCTAACAAATTTCATCAAAATGAAAACCAACTTAATTCCAGCCATCAGACCAAATCTAATTTGTTTGGTCATTTTGTCTGGGTTTATACCCTTTCTATTTTTGTAAGCGCTAGATTCTTTGCCAATCAGGACAAGTGGTTTACCATTACTCTAAACGGGATAAGGTATTATATCAATTTCGGTCAAAGTTTAACTGACGATCAAAAAAAATGAAAAAAACATTCATCATACTGCTCTCTTTGGCCTCTATAAGCAGCTTGGCACAAACCGACAGCACAAAAAACCCACTCCGTTTTAGTGGTTACTTGGAAACTTATTACAATTACGATTTTGGGCAGCCTTCTAATCATTCAAGACCTGATTTTGTATACTCACACAACCGCCATAATGAAGTGAGCTTAAACCTGGGATTTATAAAAGCGGCCTATCAAACCGAGAATGTTCGGGGGAACCTCGCAATTATGACTGGTTCTTATGCAAACGTCAATCTTGCATCCGAACCCGGTGTTTTTAAGAATATCTTCGAAGCCAATGCGGGTTTCAAACTTTCGAAAACCAAAAATCTTTGGGTGGACGCCGGTATTTTTTCATCTCATATAGGTTTCGAATCTGCTATTGGCAAAAGCTGCTGGAATCTCACCCGTAGTATTCTGGCAGATAATTCTCCTTATTACGAGAGCGGAGCCAAAATTTCATACACCTCTCAAAATGAAAAGTGGTTTGTAAGTGCATTGATCTTAAATGGTTGGCAACGTATTCAGCGGGTGAATGGCAATTCTTCCCCAGCATTTGGGCACCAGATTACGTATAAGCCCAATTCGAAAATTACGTTGAACAGCAGTTCATTTGTTGGAAGCCTCAAACCGGATTCAGTAAAACAGATGCGCTATTTTCATAACTTTTATGGTGTTTTCGAATTTTCAGACAAATTGGGCCTGACCATTGGTTTTGACATCGGAGCGGAACAAAAAGCAAAAGGGAGCAGTGAATACAATACCTGGTTTTCTCCGGTTGTGATTCTGAAAGTAGCCACTGGAAAGAAAACAAATGTTTCAGCAAGAGGAGAGTATTACAGAGATGCCAAAGGCGTATTAATTGCCACCGGCTCTCCGAATGGTTTCCAAACGTTTGGCTTTTCAATGAATCTGGATTACCAGTTTTCCAGCGCCATCGTTTGGAGAATCGAAGGCAGGGGTTTTAGAAGTAAGGATGAAATCTTTACTTTGAACAAAAAGAGTTCTACACAGAATTACTTGTTAAGTACAGCCCTGGCGATGAGTTTTTGAAGGTCACACCTAACAGGTCTTGTATCTTAAAATTTTGAAGAATGGAATTGACTGGTTTGATTTGGGGGAAATAAAATTGGATAGAATTTGGATATGCGTTGCTCTAAAATGGATACCAGGATTTGCGGATTTTTTTTCTAACGAATTCATTTATGAATTTTTGAGAAAATAGGCAGAACTTTTGAATAGACATAGAGTTGCGTGCATATACAAGTTACCAGTTATTGACTAAACAATTATGATTGACTCAAACAACCATCAATAATCAAGTCTTAGCCTTGACAATATTTGTTACTTTTGAGCCATGAGTTTGAGCCAAAAAGATGTACAACCGTTAGGTAAAGTCTTTGGATTTCGTATTGAAAATCAGACGCATAGAGCGATCCGCTATCAAGACAATAAGATTTGTTCATTTAACAATATTGTTTCAAACTGTACAAAAAATAGCATCGAGTTCCCGCCAGGAGTTTGTAGTTTAATAAATAAGGGGAAACAAGTTATTATTTGCCTGATTCGATTTCGTGAAGACTGGCAAATAATCAGCGATGCTGCCAGTTTCATTTTTGACGGAAAAGTAGCCTGGACCATTGTGGGTGAGGTGATACTAAAGGACAAACACGGAAAATCAGCAGGAAATATTGATTATGTTTTAGTCTCTTATGATGAAAAAGGACGAGTTGTGGACTTTGGATCACTTGAAGTTCAGGCTGTTTACATATCAGGAAATCTAACAGGTCCTTTCACAGCATACTTAGATGACCCTAAACCTAACTTTATCTGGACACAAGGTTTTAAATTTCCTAAGCCCGATTATCTGTCCTCATCAAGGAAAAGACTCATTACTCAGATAGTTCATAGATTATCTCACCTACAAAGAAGCTACTTCAAAATCAAAGGAAAAGCAATCGGAAGTGGATGCTTTGCCTAAAGAAGTAAAAGTGGGCTGGTGGGTTAAAAACAGGAGCCGCTTTGTGAAATGAAAATCGTTTTGGACACCAACCTGATTTTCAGTACGCTTTTAAATTCCAATAGTACCATGGCCGACCTGCTGTTCAATTCTGATCGACAATTTGAATTTTATAGCTGCAACTATATGAGATTTGAAATTGAGAAACATTGAGATTGATTGAAGAAGATTTCCCAGCTTTCAGAAGAGCAATTGCAAATTTCATATGCCCTTGTTCTTTCTAAACTTAAATCAATTCCAGACTGGCCAACTCTTTTCCGAGCCCTCTGATGCCATTCATAATTCGGTCAACCTGATTGGCCGATGGTTTTTTCAGGCCCCTTGCATATTGAGCCAATAGGCTCTGGCTCATTCCAATTCGACTGGCAAGCGCCTTTGCATTAATGATGCCGTAATATTCAAAAAAGCTCTGGACATCAAAGGTGAATTGAATTTCTTCAAGCGTATATGCAGCACTCTTATCTTCAAAAAATAGATTCGTTGCCTCAAGTGCGTTGGATTTTAAATCTTCAAGTGTGTCTCCATTGGTGGTGATGATTCCTCCTTTTACTTCAGCGTAAGCCCAAAAAGTATCTGAGCTTCGCTCAACTATCATTTTTATTGCTTGTTTTTTCATTTTACTACTATTGAAATGCTGCATTTATTTAAGTGAAAAGTGTCGATTATTTAAGTCCTGCCTGTTTAAGGATACTTTGATACAAACCTTTTGGAACCTCTTTGTTGCCATGATCCGGGAAAACCAATTCATTTGACCTGGTCGGGTTTCTCATTATTTTGTGGCTTCCCCTTTGCCGGATTTCGAACCATCCATCTGCCCTTAGCATCCTGAGTAATTCCGAACTTTTCACATCTCAAAAGTAATATATTTATTACTTAACAAACGGATTCGCATCCATTTTTTTTAATATTTTGTTGAACCAGACCTGTCAGGTGCAAACTCTCCAATCGTTTATTGGTTAACCACCAAACACCTGACAGGTGTGGGACGAAAAATTTGGAAGAATGGAATCCACAGGTTTGATTTGGGGGAAATAAAACCGGAATGGGATTTGGTTGAATTCAACCTGAAAAATGGAGGAGGAGTGGTGTTTGTTAACTATTAAGTGGTCAATTATTACAGAAATTTGAACCAAAGTATTTTGTAATTTTGCTCAGAATTTTGATGCCCAATGACTTATAAAAAACTGAAATACCAACAATACCTTGAAATGTTTCCAAATTGCCCTTCTATTGAGTTTAAGGAAATTGTGAGAGATGCTTTTCGTTGGATAAATAATCCATTGATATTGAATGATTTTACACCTGTTAACCTAATAAATGAACCACCACCTCGTATGTTAGATGATTCTGATAAAATGTGTGTGGCTTTCGGTTTGTCAATGTTTGATACGCTATTAAATTCAAAATTGAAGTATCAAAAAGAATATAATAAGCGTCGGCCTCACTTAAGAGATCAGTTTAAACAAGATAAGGGAGGTTATATTGCATTGGTGAATTTGACACAAGACGATGGGGTTGCTGATCAGCCGAATGAAAATAACTATGGCCATTTTACTTTTCACGAGTATTCAGAAACAAGTTTAGTTGATAAGGTTTCAGTTTTTTATTACTGGCATCCGACCAAATTCAAATTTCACAAAAAAAGTGAGAATGCGTTAATTTAGGGCAGTAATTTAGTTGTTTTTGAAAAGTACCCCCCAATTCGAGGATGGCTTTTTTTCACGTAGGGGGGTAAAGGAAAAATAGTGTTTAACTGATTCTGGATTGATTCAAAAGAAAATTGAAAGCTGTAGTCGGATGACAGTAGTTTTTTATACTATTTTCAGAGAAGATGGAGAATTTTACTTTTAATAGCTGCAAAAAACTTGACACCACAAACTTTATCCGAGTTGGGGACCTTTCTTATTTTGAGGGGCCGCAATTAAGTTTATTCGAAGAATTAAACAATGGACATTTATATTTTTTTGATTGGGTTGACAGAGATCAAAAAGCGAATAGGTGGATGATTTATAGAGTTTCATCAAAATATATTTTACAGTTTCTGAGCGGTAAAATATCTCATCTGGAGCTTTTCGAAAACCGACCTGATGAGGCCATCTACTTCATGGATATTGACATCCAGAATAAACCATTTTTTCAATATGTCGCTTTTCAACTAGATAATTTGCCGGATGCTTATGTTCCAAATAATGACAATTTTTTTGAATTTTCAGATTGTAATGCATTTGAGAAAATAAAGTCAGTTATCATAGATTCACTTTCAAGACAAAAATCTGAAAACGAATATTCCAAAATTTACAGAGTGCGTGTTTTAAAACATAAAGAAATCAAGTCAAATTATTTCAATAGAATAAATGATGATTTTAAAACCATTCCATATTCTATTACTCACTCCAAACCATTTAACTTTCAAATTATGGGCATTTTAACTTCCAATAGTTTTGAAAATGCAAACATTAAGTCTTACGCAAGTTTCAAAAAAACAGAAGCATTAAAAAGAAAAGAATATGCAAATCACTATAATTAAAGACTTTTTGAAGAGTCAGCAATGGCAGTATACTAAAGTTGATGGTAAAAATGTTCTGTTGTTTGGAATAGGTGGAAAAAATGGAAATTTCCAGTGTATTGCTGATTTAATTGAAGATGAAAAAAGATTTATTTTCTTTACTGTATGTGGAGCAAATACCCCTACAGACAAAAGACAAATAATGCTTGAATTGTTAAATTTCTTAAACTACAGATTATTCTTTGGTAATTTTGAGATGGACCTGGAGGATGGTGAAATAAGATTCCGAACAAGCATTTCCTTCAACAATATCGAAGTAAACCAAAATTTCATTGAAGAGTTAATAATGACTGGTATTACTATAATGGACAAGAGCTTACCCTCTTTAGTGGGAGTAATGTTTGGAGATATGAGTATTAAAAAAGCGCTTGCTCTTTCTATAGATGAGGAGTGAAAAATCTATGTCATTTACTTATGTCTGAAGGTGTGAATTTCTATTTACGGCTTGATGAGAATTTGAAGTATAGCAGGCGAATATTCAAGGCCAAACCATTTTTTTTAAAACGCCGAAATCCGGAAAAACCCGCCGGTTTCGAGGGGGTTTTTAAAGCCGGGGAAAAAATATTTTTTCGTGGTTTTTACACCTGTCAGGTATTAAACTATCCAATCGTCTATGCATTGACAATCAAACACCTGACAGGTGTAAACCTTCCAATTGTTTTTTCTTAGCCAACCAAACACCTGACAGGTCTGGGACGTAAAATTTGCAAGAATGGAATCGGCGGGTTTGATTTGGGGGAAATAAAACCGGAATGGATGGGGATATGCGCTACCCGAAAATGGATGCCCAGACTCATGGATATTCTTCTAACTAATTCATTTGTAAACTTTTAAAAAGTCGTTTCAAAAGTAAAATTGAGATAGAGTAGCTTATATTTACAAGTTACAAGCTAGTGTGAAGAACCGACCGACAGCAAAACCACCTTCAAAGGAATAAGCTTATATATGAAGTTTGTATGTAAAGAAATAGCAATAATTGACTCAGATTTTGGCTGCGAAGTAACCTTATCGGACAGGGCTGACCAGGACGACATTCAAGCCGGACAGACCGTGGAAGAAATTGTAAACTCACTTGGACAATACATTTTACTGCAACGAACATATTCTGAAGATGAATTTGACAGTGAATATGTTTACTTTGAGACAAGCGACTTTGAAAAATCCGGAGAGTTACTAGAATTTGAACTTGTTCTCTCAAGGACAAAATTCATGTTAACAGTCAACCATACTTTATATGACATTGGAATAGACATTGACAATCAAAAGTATGACGAACTAAGAACGACCCTCAGCAAAATAACTAGGATGGATAGAACAACATTTTTGGAGGACTAATCAAACTATATGACGCAATAGAATGAAAACTAGAGTATTTAAGCAATGAAGAGTAGACCACCAGCTTGTAACAGGGGTTTTGCTATAGATTAGCTGAGTCACTTCGCAGGAGCTGAGTCACTTAAAGAAAGTTCAGAGGGACGAATAAAGTTTTGTGGTAAAAATCCACTCCATCGCAAAGCCCCGGCCCGTGAGCGGGCATTGTAACATGACAGACATACGACAAGAAATAGACGAATTATTCTCAATGTTTCATGACTTTGAAATCAAATCATTGACATTTGAAAATAGCAACCTTGAAATGACAATACAAATCCCATGGGGACAGCTTTGGGACGACTTGAGCTATTATATTAAAATTCAACTATCAGGTTGTGACTTTATCAATTGTAAATATGCAGAGGTTCTGAGAACTCCAGAAATCCTTGCAAAAAGATGGGTTGACCGGTCCTTTATAGACAAATCAACCAATGACCAGAAGGTAATTTCTGAAATTGGTGTTGAAATACAACAATATGAGTTTTATACGCCAAACAAATATAAATTTCTGTGTAATAGCTCAAAAGAGTTTGCTGGCGGAGAATTAACCTTTTCTGCCGACAATTATAAATTGTTTAATAAAGAAGGAATTCAAATTGACATACAGCAAATGGAAAAATGGTGCAGAGTAGGGTGGGACAGTATATAAAATATATTGTGCGAAATGAACAACGACCCTCTAACAGCACCTACAATAAATTGGCGGATTAGTGGCTAAATGAAGCTTTCCCAATAAATCGGGACGATTGGTGCTTCGTATCAAATTTTCCCAATGTAAAATTGGAATAGGGTGTGGTGGCAGACGATTTAGTGCTTCGAAATCCCCTACTACGTGTAGCTGCAAACGCAGCTCTTTTTCAAAAATTCTATTTTTCAGCTACAAACACGCAGCACAATTCCAATAAATCTATTTCCCAGCTACAAACACGCAGCCTATTTTCAAAAAACCTGTATTCTTGCCACAAATTCTCCAACCCATTTTCCCCAAATAAGTCTCCCCAATCAATCACACCCATCTTCCTCAAAAAAATAAACTAATCAGATTCCCCCTCACCATTCACTATTTCCCATCTTCACCCAATTCCATCCCAATAAAAAAGCCATCCGAATTTCTCCGAATGGCTTCCAATAAGTAGATGTTGTTTTTTACTTATTTCCTGGGCTCTACAAGTTCGGTTTTTTCGCACTTGCAGGTGTCCGGTTCTTTTTTGAATAGTTTGTAGAAGTCGTTTCCGAAGGCAAAAACCATCAGTCCCAAAATCAAAAACATTCCAATGCGTTGTGCCCATTCCATAAATTTAAGGGAGGGTGCTCTGCGAACAATCATTTCATAGATCAGGAAAACGGCGTGTCCGCCATCCAATGCAGGAATCGGCAATAGATTCATGAAAGCAAGAATCAAAGATAAAATGGCGGTGCTTCTCCAGAATTTTGACCAGTTAAAACTTCCTCCAAAAAATTCCGTCGCAATGCCCACCGGCCCGCTCAGCGATTGGCTCGCCGAAACTTCTCCCGAAAATACTTTCGAAAAACCAAGGAAATTGAATTTCAGAATGTCGATCGCATCGTTGTAGCCAATGGAAAGGGAAGTCATAAAATCTTTTTCTTCTCTGCTTTCTTTTAATTCAAATGCAGGATTGAAACCGAGTGTTCCACTTTTTTCTACCGTGCATTTTAATGTCAATACCGAATCCACGTTTTTACGGGCCACTTTCAAACTCACCTGGCAACATTTGTTGTCGTTCAACATCGGCTTTAATTCCTGGAAGTAGGTGAGGGGCTGGTCGTTGATGGCCAGAATTTTATCTCCCGCTTGCAATCCACCTAAATCGGCCGCCGATCCTTTCTGTACACGCAAAACCGAAAATGGCTGTGCAGGAGAAATAAAACCGTCTTTCCCACCCGATTCGCTCAATCTTTTAAGCATATCGTTTGGAATTTTTATGTCCATTCGCTCGTGTTTTCTTTCAACGGTATACACCGAGTTTGTTCCGAATAGTATTTTCGGGTCCACCACTTCATTAAATTTTTCAACCTGTTTTCCATTAATGGCCAATACTTTATCTCCCGTTTGAAATCCGATGGAAGTGGCCAGCTTGTGTGCATAAATTCCATATTTCACTTCAGAATTAGAAACATAACTCTCGCCATTTACCCAGGTGAGTCCAACGAAAATGAGGATTCCTAAAAAGAAATTCACTGTAATTCCACCGAGCATGACGATCAATCGTTGCCAGGCCGGTTTGGATCGAAATTCCCATGGCTCCGGCTCTGCTTTCAGACTTTCGGTATCCATCGACTCGTCAACCATTCCTTCAATTTTTACAAATCCACCCAAAGGAATGGAGCCGATTCCATATTCGGTTTCACCGATTTTCTTTGAATAAACCGTAGGAGGGAAGCCGATAAAAAATTTGCTGACCCGCATTCCAAAATATTTCGCCGGAAGCATGTGGCCCGCTTCGTGCAGACCAACTAAAATAGAAAGTGCCAGAATAAGCTGGCCAATCATGATAATAATATCCATTATTTACTTGGATTCAGGATTTTAAATTGTTACTAATTTCATTTTTTCTACCCATTCCCATGCCATTCTTCTCGTTTCAAAATCTGTATCCACGTAGTCCTGATATTTAGGTTGAGTAATCTGCTGTCCTTTGTCCAAACAGTGGGCCAAAAGTACGGGAATGTCCAGAAAACGAATTTTTTCTTTTAAAAAGGCTTCAACGGCAACTTCATTGGCTGCATTTAACCGACAGGCGGCAGTGCCAGACTGACGCATGGCAGTAAAGGCGAGATCCAAACAAGGAAAAGTTTCTGTATCGGGCGGTTCAAATCCCAGATTCGGGTAATTCATAAAATTGAATCGTGGAAAATCGGAAGCGATCCGATCCGGATAGGCGAGTGCATATTGAATGGGAAGTTTCATGTCGGGCAATCCCATCTGCGATTTCATGCTGCCATCGGTAAACTGCACGATGGAATGCACGATGGATTGCGGATGCACGATCACCCGAATTTGTTCGGCCTCCAATCCAAAAAGCCATTTTGCTTCAATCACTTCAAAGCCTTTGTTCATCAAGGTCGCCGAATCAATGGTGATTTTGGCGCCCATGCTCCAGTTGGGATGATTAAGTGCTTGTTTGATGGTTACATTTTCCAGTTCATTCCTTTTCTTTCCGCGAAACGGACCGCCGGAAGCGGTGAGATAAATGCACTCAATCGGATTATCAAATTCTCCCACCAGGCATTGAAAAATGGCCGAATGTTCAGAATCAACCGGAATCATAGAAACTTTATGCTCCTGTAATTTCCGGTTCACCAATTCGCCGGCAACCACCAGGGTTTCCTTGTTGGCAAGTGCAATTGTTTTTCCCGCTTCAATTGCCTTCAGTGTGGGTTCCAATCCTGAATACCCAACGAGGCCATTTAAAACGAGATCAATTTCTCCCGCTTCGACTACGGAAGCCAGTGCTTTTTTTCCTGCGTATACTTTAATATCAGCAGACCAGAGAGCATCTTTTACAGCCTGGTATTGCGATTCGTCACCAATCACAACGGCATTGGGTTTGAATTTCAACGCCTGTTCGATCAGTTTTTGTCCTTGATTTCCCGCGGTAAGAATTTCTACCTGAAAGCGATCCGGATTTTTTTCAATTACTTCCAGTGCCTGCACTCCAATAGAACCTGTGGAGCCTAGAATGGCAATGTTTTTAAGATTGGTAGGATTCTCTTTCAAAGGCTGCAGAGGATTCGATCGGTTTTGAAAATTCCGCTTTACAACGTGTATTCACAAAATTAGAATCCTTGATTTTTTTGCAAACCTACGTTTTTATTGCCTGTCGTGAAATAGCGAAAATGGAATGTTAGAAGGGGAGGAGAGTTGGGTATTTTTTTTGATTTAATATAGTTGGGTTAAGCTTTTGTTTTGACCTCACCCCAGCCCTCTCCAGAGGAGAGGGATTAATTTTTTAAAAAAAATAAGCAATTCATTTCAACGGCTTTTTATTCCATCCCAGCAGGCATCAACCAGCCAATTGATCTGGCTATCAGTGAGTGTTTTACCGGCGGCTATATTGATTTTTACTACGTTGGTTACCGAAGTGCGCACAAATTGGTTGATCAGGGAAATGTTTTCCATTTTGATGATTCCTTCATCCTGACCCGCTTTTAAAATATTCCGGGTTTCGCCATAAAATGCCATCGAAGGTTGACTTCCCACTTTCGGATACAAATGGGTGGATGTAACCTGATCCATATACAATAAATCAAACGGTCGTGCCACAATGAAATGAGTGAAAGCGATCCACCAGGTTTTAAACCGGATTTCTACACCTTCTGTTTGCGTGTACCGATCATTTACGTGGGCTTCCATTTCGTAATTGATCTGGTCAAAGTTCTCACTGAATTCAGCCTCGGGATGGTTTGCAATCGTCATAGTGAATTATTTGGGATGTCTCATTACTATCCCTAATGTGGATAAAACCGAATTTGTAACCCGATATTGTTTTCTACTTACAGATTTGCTTTAAAAATGAAGTAAGGAAAAACTCAATTCTCCCTTTTCTGAAACAAATAATTTGGGTTTGCCTGAACCAACTTCAACTCTTTCCGGGAAGAAATTTCTTTGATGAGGGAAACACTTCCATACGGTAAACCTGCCGCAGAATCATCCAGTAAAACAAATCCGCCCGGAACGAGAAATTTTATACTGTTTTCAAAATCCTTTCGTGCTGCAGACAAAGAGTGGTCGCCGTCGATGTAAACAAATGAAAAACTTCCACCTAAACGGGCGGCGTTTCCAAAGACATCGGTTGTAGTCTTGTGGCCTGCCCAATCAATGAAAAACTGATCTGATGTGGTTTGTAACGTATGTGGAAGGCGATTGGGATGCAACAATTGAACAGAACGAATAAAGGATTTGCGGATGTAATTCATATAATCTTTTCGATCCACCGTTGGTTTTCCATCAATAAAATCCGGAAAGGGCATTTCCCGATCATGGTACCCGGAATACAACCAGGGATCGCATGAAAAAACCGGATTCGTTTTTGCGTATTTTTCCATCAGATGAAGGATGAGATTCATCGACATTCCTCCGAAGGATCCAATTTCCAGCACCGCTCCATCCTTCGGCAGATTTCTCAGAGCGAAATCAATCAGATATTTATTGCCTTCGTGTAGCATGCCCTGGCCAACAACCGTGGAAGGAAGGCGCAAAATGAAATCGTCCTGAACCATTCGTTTCATCCGGAAGTTTTGCCATTTAACCTGGAGCCAGCGTTTCATAGTGCAAAGGAGAGAAATTTCCGGATTTAGATTGATTCGTTTCGTAGGGAATAAATGAAAACGCCCTCTCCATTGGAGAGGGCCGGGGTGAGGTCAATTTCAGGTTTGGCAAATAATCTGGTGGGTTTTTAAAATTTGAAGTGCAAGGATTTTGAATTACTTCTTCAAATGCCTTTGCTTCTGTTCATTGAAAATACTATTCAACAATCTAATTTTAAATTCTTCTTGTGGAAAATACGGGTTTGATTTTAGATAGAAATGGATGAATCTTGCCAATATTTCCCGCTATGAAAATTCTCCACACAGCCGATTGGCATCTGGGCAAAAAACTGAATGGTTTTTCCCGTCACGAAGAACAGATTCTTGTTCTGAACGAAATTTGTGAACTGGCTGATGCCCAAAAAGTTGACATGGTTTTGGTGGCTGGCGATTTATTTGATGGACCCAATCCTTCTG
>Ga0105046_10013552_pt1 | contig 12621 bp, 9 predicted proteins | sample MAT03_FD_78385 | JGI IMG/M metagenome (GOLD analysis project Ga0105046, IMG submission 78385) | Freshwater microbial communities from Lake Fryxell liftoff mats and glacier meltwater in Antarctica - MAT-03 (megahit assembly) | ecosystem: Environmental > Aquatic > Freshwater > Ice > Liftoff... | reverse complement strand
GCGTGGTTTGCCGGCGCGCTGATGGTGCTGGGGCTCTCGACGTCTTCGGCGGGAACGGGACGGTTGGGACGTTTGGTGGCGTGGATGGGCACGGCGAGTTACGCGATTTACCTATGGCATGTGGATGCAGGCGTGGTGGTCATTCGCAAAGTCGCCGCGCTCTGGCCTGCCGGAAATATGCCTGATGAACTCCGCTGGCTGGCACTTGCCGCGATCATGGTCGGCACCTCGGTGCTGGTTGGTTGGCTGGCGATGAAGGCTATTGAGGAGCCTGTGTTGCGGTGGAGGGAGCGGAGGTATCCCCGGAAAAATAGCTCTTTATCCATGACACAACCGGATTCAGTCGGTAAATAAGCCCGCGCATGACGAACTTTCCACCCGCGACGCGTTCCCCCGCGCACTCTGAAGCTCCGGCTTTTGCATGTATCCAAACGGCCTGAGATGAGCGGTTTGAACAATCACGCGCCCCGTGGCCTTGTGACGGCGGCCAATCGCCGGTTTTTTCCAGGTGTTCTCGCCATGCTGCGCAGTGCCGCGCGGCATCATCCGGAGATTCCGCGTTGGTGTTATGTGGGGCCCGATGAGGTTTCTGAGGCCCGCGCGCTTTTTGGCGATCTGGCCGAAATTATTACCGCGCCGCACGCGATCGCGGGAATTCCGGCGGAGTCGCAGGTGTTTGTTCCGAAACTTTTTGCTCCGACACTTCCGGTGGATGTCATCGCTTATGTCGATGCGGACGCCATTTTTTGCCGTCCGGCCCCTGAACTTTGGGATGTGGAACCCGGCAAAGTGAACGTCATCAAGGACGGTGCGCCGAACGTCTTGGAAAGTGTGCCGCCGCCGCTGCGTCCGCAGTTTGCCGCGGTGTACGCCGATTATTGCAAACTTCCGTGCTTCAACGGCGGGGTGTGGGCCATGCGGACCGCCGATTTTCGCGACCTGCCGGAGCGTTATGAGGAAGCCATCGCCAAGGTGCGGTTTGATTCCTATCACCCGGTGCTTGATCAGCCCGTGCTCAATGCGATGTGGCAACCAAACGTCAAGTGGCTGCCGATCCAGTTCAATGTGAACAACCTTTTCGACCACTCTATCCCGGCTGACGCACGGATCGTGCATTTCACGGGGGGCAAATGCAAACCGTGGGACGACCGTTACCCGCGCCACGAACCGCAGTACTATTGGTGGTTGCGCCACGGTCTTAATGAGCAGAACCCCATGCGCCTTTTCGCCGCAAAAGCCCGCGTGTGGATCATTACGCCCAAGCGTCTGATCGGGCGTCAATACCGGCGTTGGCAGGAAAAACAGGCTGCCGCACGGTAGTTGTATGGAAAAATGTGCAACTTCAGCGGTATCGCTGGGTTGACTGGGGTATGGCGTTGAATCGCACCACTATTCTGGGTTCGCTTTTTGCCGTGTTGCTCGTTTCCGGACTGGTCTGGCGCACCGTGCAAAACTGGGGGCGCGTGACCCTCGATGTGGACAAGATGGCGCTGCATTTGGTGATCAAAAAAATCGAGGGCCAGGGGCGCATCGATATTGGCACGAACCTCGATTCGAACACGCCGGTGACTTTACGATTGAAAAAAGCCAGCGCGGCGGAGGCGGTGGATCGTCTGGCCGTTGCCACGGACGCGAACTGGCGACTCTCGTATTTCATGGCTCCCCGGCGTGGCGCGGTGAAAGATGCCATTGCCCAATGGGAAGGCGGAAACAATCTTGAAAACTGGCGGAGCATCGAATTTCGCATGCCGTTCGGGATGATGGATGACGAGGCCGTTACCGACCCCCGAAGCGAGGACTGGATGGGGAATATTCTTAAGAGTGGCTCGCTGAGTTCTGTGCTGGCGGAGGTGAGCAAACGGGTGGATGTCACGTTCCGGACTCCCAACGACTGGGACCCGAATGCCGCGCGCATTCCTGTATCGGGCAAGGTTTCGGATGCTGTGGTGACTTTGGCGAAAAACGTGAACGCGAGCGCCACCGAGATTTTTCTTCTGCGCAAAAGCGGACGCGGGGAATGGGGCGGGCCCGACGGTCCGCCGCGTGAGCAGGGTGGAGATCAAACCGCTCGGGCCGAACGCGCGCCGCGCAGTCCGGATGGTCAACCCGAAGGCAGAGAGCGCCGCTTTGGCAACATGGCCCCGGAAGAACGCGAAGCGCTCATGAAGGAGCGCATCGCGAAAATGCCGCCGGAACGCCAGAAAGAGGCACTCGACCGCATGGAGCAGTTTCGGAAGCTGCGCGAGGAAATGAAAGATCTTCCGGAAGCGGAACGGCGCGAAAAAATGCGCGAACTTTTTAACACCCCGGAAATACAGGCCCGGATGGATGAGCGCATGAGTTCGCGCGACGCCAGGATGTCACCCGATCAGCGCCGGGACCGTTATCAACGTTATGTGGACCGTAAACTTGAACGCAAAAATGCACCGCCTGCACCGTAGTTGGCGTGGGCGAAGCGCATTTACGCTAATCGAATTGCTGCTCGTCATCGCGATCATCGCGGTGCTGATCTCGCTCATTTTTCCATCGATTCAGGAGGTGATGAAAAAGGCGGAGAGCACGCGGTGCGCCGGTAATCTCCGGCAGATCGGGGTTTCCGTCTTGCTGGCTGTGCAGGAAAACGATGGACGTTTTCCCCATGTAGAAACCGATCCGGCCCATCCGATTTATCCGCCCGAACAGGGAGCCAGATCGATATTGGATACTTTCAAACCCTATGGCGTCGAGGAGAGCGTGTTGCAGTGTCCATCGGACCTGAAAGCCCGCAATTATTACAAACAAAAAGGCAGCAGTTACGAATGGCGGCCGATGGTTGACGGTGAACTTGCCACGAATCCCACGTTGTATCTCCCCTTCGGTGCCATACCGGTTTCGCCCAATCGCATCCGGATTACCATGGATTTCGACGCCAACCATAACGGACGCCATAACCTGCTCTACGCCGACGGCCACGTCCGGAATTTTTAAGGCAGTTTGGGCCAAATGTGGGCCTGAATGATCGCTGCGGTCTGTTCTTTCCCTCCGGCGTATTGCGCCTGTAGTGTGCGCGGTTCTCATGCTCACCATTTCGCAAATTAGTAAAAGTTTCGGCGCGCGCACGTTGTTCGAAGACGTCTCACTCCAGGTCAACGACGGTGACCGCATTGCGCTCGTCGGCGCGAATGGCGCGGGCAAGACCACCATGTTTTCGATCATCCTCGGCGAGCTTTCGCCGGACAAAGGCGTCATCGCGTTTGACCGCAACCGCACGCGCGGCTACCTCCCGCAGGAAACGGCGGCGACCGGCGACGAAACCATCCTCCAACTCGCGACCAGTATTTCGCCGGAGCACGCGAAGTTGCAAAAAATCATGGCCGACGCCGAGGCCGCGGGCCGCGAGGATGATGAGTACCACGATGCCCAGGGGAAATACGCCGAGATCGGGGGGTTCCAGCTTGAGCCGAAAGCCAAACGCATCCTCAGCGGGTTGGCGTTTAAGGAATCCGATTTCAACCGCCTGGCCCGTACGATGAGCGGCGGATGGATCATGCGCGCACACCTCGCCCGATTGCTCGTCATGGAGCCGGACCTGCTCATGCTCGACGAACCGACCAACCATCTCGATCTCGAATCGCTGGGCTGGTTTCAAAACTATCTCCAGACGTATCCCGGCGCGATTCTCATGATCTCGCACGATCGCGCATTTTTGAATGCGCTCATCGATTCCATCATCGAACTGCGCAGTTCCCGGGCGCATCGTTATCGCGGAAATTACGATGATTACGTCGTGGAAAAAACCGCGCGCGAATCGCAGCAGATGTCGGCTTACAAAAATCAGCAGAAGGAAATCGCCGAACTTCAGCGTTTTGCAGATCGCTTCCGCGCCAAGGCCAGCAAAGCGTCGCAGGCCCAGAGCAAGCTCAAGCAGATCGATCGCATGGAGAAAATCGAAGCGCCCGAGAGCAGCGAGCGCCGGATCTCCATGAAGTTTCCGCAACCGCCGCGAAGCGGACAGAAGGTGATCACGCTCGAAGGCATCCACCATGCCTACGACGAACTTGTTGTGTATCGAGGCATTGAGTTTCTGGCGGAACGCGGCCAGCGCGTCGTGCTCGTCGGACCGAACGGCGCGGGTAAATCCACGCTGCTTAAAATTCTCGGTGGCATGTTGCCCGTGCAGCAGGGGATTCGCACGCCGGGGCACAACGTCGAGGTCGGTTACTTTTCACAAAACCGCGCCGACATGTTCGATCTCAGCAAGACGGTGCTCGATGAAGTGATGTCCATTCGCGAACCCGTGCCGGAGATCACGGCGCGCACGGTGCTCGGATCGTTTCTGTTTTCCGGACGCGACGTCACCAAGCCGGTCGCAGTGCTTTCCGGTGGTGAAAAATCGCGGCTTGCGCTGGTGAAGCTGCTGTTGAATCCACCGAACCTGCTCCTCATGGATGAACCCACGACGCACCTTGATATGGCGAGTATCGACGCGCTTGTCGGGGCGTTGAAACAGTTCGAGGGCACGCTGGTGTTCATCAGTCACGACGTCTATTTCATCCGCGCTCTGGCCCAGACCGTCCTGCACATCAGCGCTGGAAAACTTTCGTCTTACTCGGGCGACTACGATTATTATTTGGAGAAAAGCAAAGCCGTTTCCGAGAAACACGGCCTCGTCGCCGGCGACAAACTTTCCGATCATCGCCCACCCGAGGAGGTGAAACCCGCAAAGACTGCGGAATCCGGCGGATACAAAACCAAGGAGCAGAAACGCAAGGAAGCCGAGGAACGCCAAGTCCGGAGCAAAGCGCGCAAAATTTTCGAAAGCGAAGTACACCGGCTTGAATCCGCGATTGCGACGATGGAGCAGCGTCAGACGGACATTACCGCGCAGCTTGAGGACCCGACGTTGTATGCCGGAGGCAGCGAAGTGATGGGCTTAAACCGGGAGTTGAGCGCGAACCAGAACACCCTCGACCGTTGGAACATCGAGTGGACCGCCGCCGCTGAACGCCTCGCCGAGTTCGACGCCGCGCAGGAACAGAAATAGCGCACCTCTATTTTACCACGGTGGCACGGAGCACACGGAGCTACGGGGGAAGAAGGATCAGATCAGCCGTGGATCAAATGAGGATGGAAGAATTTAGTCTCATTTGCGACAAAAGTCAGTGAGGCGGGATTGCTTTCGGATTTCTCACACAACGGCATAAAAACACGAAGGTCTGAGGCACCATTTATGGCACCGCTCTTGGGTTCTATGTGTCATTGTGTGGCATTGGTTCCCCCAGCGGACTGGTGGTTCCCCGGTTGCGGTGTTTTTGAGCGAATGGTGATTGTTTTTTTTCGCTCAGGTCGTAGGAACTGCGCATGGCTAAATCTGCATTATTTGTTTGGGGTGGTTGGTCCGGGCATGAACCGAAGCTCGGCGTGGATTTGTTTGCGCCGTTTCTTGAGAGTCAGGGTTATGAGGTGGAAATCTCGGACACACTCGACGCGTTTCTTGACGTGGAAAAGCTCAAGCATCTTGACCTGATCGTGCCGGTCTGGACGATGGGCAAGATTTCGAAGGAACAGCTCGACCCGGTGGTGCAGGCCGTGGACAGCGGCGTCGGCATCGCGGGCTGGCATGGGTGCATGTGCGATTCGTTCCGTGAATCGACGGAGTGGCAGTTTATGACGGGCGGCCAGTGGGTGGCGCATCCGGGCAACATCATGGATTACACGGTGCAGATCACGGATCCGACGGATCCGGTGATGGCGGGAATTAAAGATTTTTCGATGCACTCGGAGCAGTACTATTTGCACGTCGATCCGGGCGTTCAGGTGCTTGCAACGACGACGTTTTCCGGTGAGCACGCGGCATGGACCAAGGGCGTGGTGATGCCGGTGGCGTGGAAGAAGATGTGGGGTGCGGGCCGGGTGTTTTACAATGCGCTGGGCCATGTGCGGGCGGATTTCGATGTGCCGGAAGCGCGCACGATGATGGAGCGAGGACTGCTCTGGGCGAGCCGGTAACGCGGTTTAACCCGGATGCGAATCGTCATTCAGCGGGTGGCCGAAGCCGCCGTGCGCATCGCGGGTGCGGTGCGCGGTGAAATCGGGCACGGGTTACTGGTGCTGGTGGGCGTGGAGGATGCGGATACCATGGAGGACGTGGAATGGCTGGCGGGCAAAGTCGCGCGGCTGCGGATTTTTCCCGATGACGCGAGGGTGATGAACCGGTCTGTCGCGGAGAGCGGCGGGGCGGTGCTTGTGGTGAGCCAGTTCACGCTGCACGCGAGCACGAAGAAGGGGAATCGTCCGTCATATCTGAGGGCCTCGGGAGCTGGACACGCGGTGCCATTATACGGGGCGTTCATCGCCGCAGTGCAGCGTGAGGCCGGGGTGCCGGTGCGGACGGGGGAGTTCGGTGCGGAAATGCAGGTGAGTCTGGTGAATGACGGTCCGGTGACCCTCTGCCTCGACAGCAAGGCGAGGGAATAAAATCAATCTCGTGCTTCCTGCTTTTGTCGCTTGTCAGACCGCACGGTGCCCGCGTAGCTTCCTCGGCTTGTTGATGAAAAGAGTTTTCCTCGTTCTAACCGTGCTCTGTGTTTTTGCCACGGCGGGGCGTGCCCAGATGGGCAGCTTCGGTGATGTGCCTGTGGAGGTGGATGCCGAGGGCGAAACCCGCTTCATAGGCGGCGTGGCCATTGCGGAGAACAACGTGGTCATTCGTTACGGCGACAGCACGATTTATTGCGATTACGCGGAGTACAACCCCGATACGCGCGATGCGTTGGTGAAGGGAAACGTGCGGGTGTATCGCGGAACGCAGTTTTTCTCGGGAGACCGCGCGCTCTACAATTTTGAAACCAAGCTATTCCGTTCGGCGGATATGCGCGGTGATTTCCCGCCGTTTCGTTTTTCGGCGGATACCGTGGGTTCCATGGGGCCGAAAGACTACCTGGTGCGCTACGGAGTGTTCACGACGAGCGACAGTTCGAAACCGGATTACACGTTTCGCGCGAAGGGCATTCGCATTTATCCCAAAGATCGCATCGTCTTCACCCGGGTGACGCTTTACGTGGGAACCACGCCGGTTTTCTGGTGGCCGTATTTGTGGCAATCGCTGAACGAAGACCAGGCCTTCTCGATTTCGCCGGGTTATAAAAGCTCGTGGGGCGCGTTTTTGCTGACGACCTATTCGTTCCCGATCGCGGAGAACATCACGGCGAAGTTCCACTTTGATCTGTATCAGGAGCGCGGATTTGGCGTCGGACTGACTTCCGGTTTCAAATACGGCAAGGAAGACCGCAGCACGGGTCTGCTGCGTGCGTACTATATTGCAGACTCCAATCCTGATGAGAACAACACGGGAAACAAACGGGGGGCGACGGGTGAAGGGCGGTATCGCGTGAGTGTTCAGCATCGGGCGTTTATTACGGATGACATTTACGCGTCGATCGACATGAACCTGTTGAGCGACGAGAAGTTTTTGGAAGATTTTGCGGAGGGGGAATTCAGCAAGGATCCGCAACCGGACAACGTGCTTTCTGTGACTAAGCTGGGTCAAAACTATGCGCTGAGCTTCATTGCGCGGGGGCAGTTGAACGAATTTCAGGATACCACGGAACGTTTGCCGGAAGTGGCGCTGGATTTCAAGCGCCAGCCGTTTTTCGGTACCCGGTTTTTTTACGAGGGCGAATCGAGCGCGGGATATTATCGTCGGGCGTATTCGGACAATCGCGCGTTGCCGGATTATGATTTCATCCGTGTGGATTCGTTGCACCAGTTTGTGTATCCCACGACGCTCTTCGGTTGGCTTTCCTTCGTTCCCCGCGTAGGCATGCGCGGCACGTTTTATTCCGACTCGGGCAGGCTGGGAACGGAGACGCGCTTTTTCACGGTGGAAGATGTGCTGCCGACGGGAGAGGTCATTAGGCGAACGGATTCCGAGAGCAAAGCCGCAGTGATCGGCGGTGGATCGAAGTTTCGAGGAGTGTTAAATGGCGGGTTCGAAGCGTCGTTCAAGTTTTCCAAGGAATGGGATAACGTGCAAAGCCAGACATGGGGATTAGACGGCCTCCGGCATGTGGTGCAGCCCTACACCAATCTTTCGCTGGCCTGGTCGAGCATCGATCCCGACGAATTGCTCCAGATCGACCGTTACATTCCTTCGACACAACTTCCGCCGATTGATTTTCCGCAGTTTACCGGGGTGGATTCGATTCCCTCGTGGTCGATCCTGCGACTGGGTGTCCGCAACCGTTTGCAGACGCGGCGCGATAACTCGACGCTGAACTGGTTGGAAATGGATACGTTTTTCGACGTGAACATCGTGGAGCCGGAGTTTCCGGGCGGACTGGAAGAAGGCACGGTTTCCAACTTAAATAACTCGCTCGTATGGAACCCGCTTCCTTGGGTGAACTTCCGGTTCGACTCGCAGATCCCGCTCCTCGACGACGGATTTTATCAGATAAATACGGGGTTGAACTTCATGGTAAACCGCAGCCTGCAGTTGGGGATTGCGCACCGTTTCATCAGCGACAGCCCTTACTTTCAGGATAGCAACCTCATTAGCTTCGGCGGGTATTATCGGATCAACGACCACTGGGGTTTCAGCTTTCGCGAGCAATACGAACTTGATGACAGTGTGCTCGAGTCGCAGCGTTACGAATTGCATCGTGACTTGAGTAGTTGGGTGGCTTCGGCAGGTTTTGTCATTCGCGATAATCGCGGCGAAGACGAAATTGGCTTTCTTTTGACGTTCACCTTGAAGGATATTCCGCAGGTTTCCTTGCCGTTTAACTTCGATCCGCAAGGTAAGGGCGGCAACGAATAGTCGCACTCCTGCGAGTGCATCCCCTCCTCATTTCACCCCTTTTTTTGCTCACCCTCTAAATTTATGGACATCAGTATCATTGGATCCGGTTATGTCGGTCTCGTCAGCGGCGCATGCTTTGCAGAGGTAGGCCACAATGTCATTTGCGTCGATAACGACCAGCGCAAGATCGATATGCTTCAGGCGGGAAAAATCCCGATTTACGAGCCCGGCCTGGAAGAAATCGTTACTCGCAACGTGGCTTCAGGCCGGTTGCGTTTTACCTCAAGTATCGAGGACGGGGTGGATAATTCCCAGGTGGTTTTCATCGCCGTGCCGACTCCGCCGCAGCCCGATGGCAGCGTGGACCTGAGCTTCATCGAACGCGTGGCCCGCGAAATCGCCAGCGTCCTCAAACCCGGTGCCTACCGCGTGGTGGTCGATAAGAGCACGGTCCCGGTCAAGACCGGCGAAAAGGTCACCGAAACCATCCGTCGCTACAACAAAGAGGCGGATTTCGACGTGGTCAGTAATCCGGAGTTCCTGCGCGAAGGTTGCGCGGTGCCCGATCTCATGAACCCCGACCGCATCGTCATCGGAACGAACAGCGACCGCGCGATGGCGCTCATGCACAAGATTTACGATCCGTTTAACGCGCCGGTGCTCGTCACCGACGTGAACAGCGCGGAGTTGATCAAGCACGCGGCGAACAGTTTTCTGGCGCTCAAAATCAGCTATATCAACGCGGTTTCCGCCATTTGCGAAGCGAGCGGTGCGGACGTGGAGAAAGTGGCGTCCGGCATTGGCATGGACAAGCGCATCGGCCGCAACTTCCTGAACGCGGGCCTCGGTTACGGCGGTTCGTGTTTTCCGAAAGACATCGCTGCGTTCATCGCGATCAGCGACGAACTCGGGGTGCCATTCACCCTGCTCAAGGAAGTGCAACGCATCAACGCCGCGCAACGCGATCGTTTTCTCAAAAAGATGCGCGAAACGCTCTGGGTGCTGCGTGACAAGAAGATCGCCGTCTGGGGCATCAGCTTCAAGCCCGACACCGACGACGTGCGTTCTTCGGTGGCTGTCGATCTCATCAACGATCTCACTTCGGAGAAAGCCGTGGTTACCTGCTACGACCCGAAAGGTGCTGAGAAGGCGAAGGAATTCAACCTCGTGCCGAATGCGAAGATCGTGGACTCGGCCCTCGAAGCGGTGGAAGGCGCGGAAGCGTTGGTTATTGCCACGGAATGGAAAGAATTCGCAAACATCGATCTCAAGGAAGTGAAAGCGCGCATGCACACGCCGCTTATTTTTGACGGTCGCAACCTGCTCGATCCCGATGCGGCGCGGAAACAAGGTTTCGTCTACCACAGCGTGGGGCGGCCTTAGCCGTGACCGGTAACAACTAAACATGGCGTCGGAACTTCGCACGATCGGGGCGCGTGAGCTGTGCCTTGATCTGTTGCGACGCTGGTGCAGCGGGCGCGATTTCGCCGATGAAATTCTTCACACTGGGTTGGCATCATCGTCCCTAGGTGGTCCGGATCGTGGGTTGGTGACCGAGCTTTTTTACGGCATGCTCCGGCATCTGACGCGGTTGGACCGTGTGATCGACGGTTTGGTCGAGGTGCGGATAGACCATCGCACGCGCGATGTTCTGCGTTTGGGGCTCTATCAAATTTTGCAACTCCGCATGCCGCCGCACGCTGCGGTGAACGAGACCGTTGCGCTTGCAGGACGGGCGAGGGGACTGGTGAACGCGATTCTGCGTCGCACGTTGCGCGAGATCGACGATATCGAAGCGGACCTGGCCGAGGAACCGCTGTCCGTGCGCATGTCGCATCCGGAATTTCTTGTGAAGCGATGGATCGCACAGCACGGCACGGCGAACACCGAGGCTCTGTGCGCCTGGAACAATGTTCCTGCGGAAATCATCGTACGCGCCAACACGCTGCGTACCACGCGCGAATTCCTGCTGGAGCAGGATCCCACAGCGAAACCGCATCCGTTTCATTTGCAATCCCTCATCGTTGAACGCATTCCATCGGCGTGGTTGTCGGATGGATTATGCTACGTGCAGGATCCCAGCACGCTGAGCGCCTGCGATTTGCTTGCCCCGCAACCCGGCGAATCCATCCTTGATGCCTGCGCTGCGCCCGGTGGAAAAACCGCCTATCTCGCTGCGCTGATGAATAATACGGGCCGGATTGCCGCGTGCGACATGGGCCTCAAGCGCATTGATCGCCTGATGGAAAATCTCATGCGTTTGGGCGTCGAAAATGCGCAACCCATCCACATCGACTGGCTTGGAGAAGAACGTGCACCGTTTGAAAAGGAGATGTTCGATCGCATCCTGGTGGACGCTCCGTGCAGCAACACCGGGGTGCTGCGCCGCCGTGTCGATGCGCGTTGGAGGCTGGAGCCTGCGGACTTTATCCGGATGCCCGTCACCCAACTCGCCCTGCTCGACGCGCTTGAGCCTTTTTTAAAACCGCGCGGCAGCATGGTGTTCAGCACCTGCTCGCTAGAGCCGGAGGAAAATACGGGCGTGGTGGAGAAATTCATCGCGAAACATCCCGGGTTTCGCGTGTCCGAACAGCGACAGACGCTACCGTTCCGCGACGACGTGGACGGCGCCTTCGCCGCAAGACTTGTCAAACCGGGTTGATCGGCTTCGGATGACCGGGGCACGCGCACCGGACCACGCGGCGTGTTCACTGTTTCTGCTTTTAATCGCACCCAGCTTCAAGCGCGTGGCGGTATTTGCTTGGACTTGATGGAGTGCTTTTGTTCCAATCCCAGCCCGTTAAAATTATTCGGAATCCTTAGAAAATCATGTCTTCCACGCCCACCATCATCTACACGAAAACCGACGAAGCGCCTGCGCTGGCCACGTACTCTCTGCTGCCAATCATTGAGGCTTTTACACGGTCCTCGGGTATCACGGTGGAAACGCGCGACATCTCGCTCGCGGGCCGGATCATTGCGACTTTTTCGGACGTGCTGAAGCCGGAGCAGCGGATCAATGACGACTTGGCGCATCTCGGCAAGCTGTGCCAGGAGCGGACGACGAGCATCATCAAGCTGCCGAACGTCTCGGCTTCTGTGCCGCAGTTGAAGGCGGCGATATCGGAATTGCAGTCGAAGGGCTACGCGCTGCCCGAGCTGCCGGAGAATGCGCAAACGGATGCGGAGAAGGAAATTAAGAGCCGTTACGCGAAGGTGATGGGCAGTGCGGTGAACCCGGTGCTGCGCGAAGGCAACTCGGATCGTCGCGCGCCGAAGGCGGTGAAGGATTACGCGAAGAAACATCCGCATTCGATGGGTAAATGGTCGCCTGATTCCAAGACGAACGTGGCCACGATGGGCCGGGACGATTTCTTTTCGAATGAAAAATCGGTGACCGTTGCGGACGCCACTGACGTGAAGATCGAGTTCGTAGGTGCGGATGGCTCAACGACGGTTTTCAAGTCAAGCACGCCACTCAAGGCGGGCGAGATTTTGGATTCGACGCGTTTGAGCAAGAAGGCGCTCGTGGCGTTTATCGGCGAGCAAATTGCGCGGGCTAAAAGCGAGGGCGTGCTGTTTTCGCTGCACATGAAGGCGACGATGATGAAGGTCAGCGACCCGATCATCTTCGGTCACGCGGTGCGGGTGTTTTTCAAGGATCTCATCGCGAAACACGGTGCGACGTTTGCGGAACTCGGCGTCGATTTTAACAACGGCTTCGGCGATCTCGTCGCGAAGCTCGCCAAGTTGCCCGCCGACAAAAAGGCGGAGATCGAAGCGGATATCCAGGCGGTTTATGCGGATTCGCCAGCCGTCGCGATGGTGAACAGCGACAAGGG
>Ga0105046_10013551_pt1 | contig 12621 bp, 10 predicted proteins | sample MAT03_FD_78385 | JGI IMG/M metagenome (GOLD analysis project Ga0105046, IMG submission 78385) | Freshwater microbial communities from Lake Fryxell liftoff mats and glacier meltwater in Antarctica - MAT-03 (megahit assembly) | ecosystem: Environmental > Aquatic > Freshwater > Ice > Liftoff... | reverse complement strand
TCGTTCACGAGGGCGGTGGCTTGAAGCGTGTGACCGGGCCGCTCTTCATTCAGTAGTGACTGAGCGCGGGCCTTGAGCTCTTGGTAGATGCGGGTAAACTGCTCGTCGGAGGAGAGTTCGCGTCGCGGAGCGACTTCACCTGGGGCGCGGAAGTGAGCACGCAAGGGCTTATCTTCAGCGCCGGAGGGGCGGCTATCTTCTGGGAGGTCGGGCAAGGGAGTGCAAGTTGGTCGTCGGGAGGCCGGGTGCAGCGGCCGGGACAGGGAATATGAACTTACGATGTGAGCGCTGCGACTTGGGGGCTTTGCGTGGCTTGGGCGGGGGATGTGAAAATATCGAGTGATTGCGTCCGGGTGAAACGAGCCTTCAAGGCGGGATCATGGGAGACACAGAGCAGGGCTGCGTTTTGTTCGCGGCACGTTTGTTGGATCAGGTCCATGGCCAAAAGGGCGTTTTCAGGGTCTAGGCTGGAGGTTGGTTCGTCGGCGAGGACGAGGTCGGGCTTGCACGCGACGGCACGGGCGATCGCGACTCGTTGCTGCTGGCCGATGCTCAGCGTACTTACATCACGGTGTTGATCGGAAATACCCAGCGATGTAAGTAGCTGAGCCGCGTGTGCTTGCGGGTTGGCGGATTTGGCATCGGAAAACATGAGCGAAGCCAACACATTCTCATGGGCAGAGAAGCCGCGGAGAAGGTTGAGGGTCTGAAAGATCATGCCGATGTGACGGCCGCGGAACCGATCACGGGCGGCACCGGCGAGGGCGTGGACGTTCTGACCGCCGATGACTACGGAGCCGCCTGCTGGGTCGAGCAGTCCGGCGATGAGGGCGAGCAGAGTGCTTTTGCCCTTTCCACTGGCGGCGGCAAGCAGCATTTGCTCGCCGCGTACGAGGGAGAGCGATGGAATGCTGAGTGTAAAACCAGAGACAGCATGGGTGAACGTAAGTGAAGTGATAGCGAGCGCGTTATCCATAATGGGTTAAAGTAATAGGTTATTTTGATGCAGGAGCGGGGTACTCAAAGAGACCGTAGAACGCTCCGGAAGGATCTTGAATCACCGAATAAAGGCCGGAAGCACCCATCGTAACAGCGGGTTTACTGACTGTGTCTCTGCGGCTGGTGGCGGTGGCAACGGAGGCCTCGCTGTCGGCGACTGTAATACAAACTTGCCAAGCGCTGGGGAACGCGGCGTTGGTGCCGCGGGCGTGGCAGATGCTGGCGATCTTGGGCGGAAGCTGCGGAGAGTCCGGAGCGGGGTGGAGGCAGAAATCCTCAAAGGTGCCCATGGGCACGGCGGAGGTCTTACAACCCACAACAGCGGCGTAAAAATCGCGGATAGCGGGGGCATCTGCGGTCATTTGATCTATCTAGCCGATCGTGCCGCGGGAGGGCGTGAGGGATTGGACAGCGTCTGCCATAGGGGATGGTATGAATCGTGAGGGTCACGGAGCGGGCGATGTCATTAATGGCTTGACCATCTCGTCAAACTTGAGGCCCGGGACCATGTGGGAGGTGCCGTCGGCGGTGATATGGGTTCCACCAGCGAAGCGCCAAAGGCCGGGGCGTTCGAAGAGGATCATCTGCGAAGCGGGGTCATTCACTAGCCTGAGATTGACAAGCGGAACATAATAATAATCGGGGGCCGGGGGGCCGAAGCCCTCAAGTGAGGGGAGATAGCGGGGTACCAGCTGCTCGCTGAGTAGAGCACGGCTTTCGGGGAGTGCACCTTGATTGTCTGAGGCATAGGCGGTCAGAGCTGTGTAAACGGAAGTTAAGAAGCTGGCCGATGCCCGCCGGGCAGCGGCTTCGCGTGCTGCGGCGGCAGTGGGGCGAACAATTCCGAAGTAAAGGCCGATGGATGCAGAGAAAAGCAAGAAGAAGAACAAGAGCTTGATTGCTGGCGGGATTCCGGACGGGCGATTCGCTGTTGCGGCTTTAGGGGAAGTGCTCAAAGTGATGCTCTTTTATCTGTGGTGTATTGGTTTGAAATGCGCGGTAACCTCAACTGGGGGTCGAACCACTGAACAAGGTGAGCGCGGTTCTTGCGCGAAGGGTGTGTTTGTGCGCGGAGACGGTTGGGGTGCTCGATAGCAGAGATTGTAAGGACTTGTATTTAGCACGGTCGCGTAGTAAAAAAGTAATGAGCGAACAAATACCACAACCTCAGAACGCACCCGTCGCGGAAGCTAGGGCGACCGTCCCGTCCGGAGTGGTGGGGCGTGCGGTTGGGTGGCGGCATGTTTGGCAGATACCGGTGTTGGCTGTTGGGATCGGGGCGATCGCCTGGGCGGGGTGGTACGCGGCGAAGACCACGCCTCGGATTGATCGGGGCGGAGGGTTGACTGAGGCATCGGGACAGATTGAAAAGGGTGAGTATGAAGGGGCCTTGGGAACGCTGAATGAGAAGGTGCTGCCGTACCTTTCAAAGGCGGAGCTTACTCCGGACCAGGAGCGAGAGTTTTATTTGCTTCGCGCTCGAGCGGTCTTTCTAGGGCAGCGAGACTTGGGCTTTTCACGGCAGGCCAACAACGAGAACATTCTGAAGGAGTATGAGCGCGCGTCGCAGCTTGGCGCGACGCTGACCTCGCGGGACCTGGCGTATCAGGTGCACACGTTGATTGACTTGGGCAACTTTGATGCTGCGCTGCAGAAGTTAGAGACTATGCCGCCCGGGGATGAGGTGGATGCAGCGGTGCAGCGGGAACTGCGTAAGCGGCTGATTGATGCAGCACTGGCGGGTGGCCCCGCGCGAGCTGACGCTGCACTCACGCTGTTGGCTGAGTTAACCGACGAGCGCGGCGTGAGCGATCGCGATCGCTTATGGGCACTCGAAAGGCAATCGAAGGTTTTACTGCAACAAGGGCTCGCAGAGGATGCGGTAACGCGGATACTACGCGCGATGCCGCGGTTGGAGGATGCGGGAGAGCTGGGGAGCGCGGTTGGTGCGGTGCTTGTTACGTTAGCCGAGGCCTATCTGCAGCTGGGGCAGGTGCAGCGAGCGGGGGAACAGTTATTGCGCGCTGAAAAGCTTTTGGGTGAGGCGGATGTCTTGTCGCCTAGGGTGGGGAGGCTCTTGGGAAGGGTGGATCAAGAAGTTGGTGGCGAGCGATTAACATACGCGAGGGATCGGTATACACGGGTGCTCGAAGCGTGGGGAACCAGTGAAGAGGTGCCGCGAACTTTGCTTGGATTGGCTGAAGTAGAGAGCGGGCTGTCGAACCTTGAGTCGGCGGGATTGCTGCGGGAATCGCAGTTACATTATGGGCAGTTGGTAGACTTGTTGCTCGGTCAAGCGTCGGGCCCGGGGAACAACGCTGAACATGCGGTGGGTACCGGAGCTGAAGTGGCGCATGAGGGGGGGGCAACCGAGGCCGGGCACGGGACTTCGAAAGGTGAGAAAATAACGGAGCCGGGCCGTGGTGGTGAGGTGGCCAAGCCCGATGGGCATGCGAATGCAAGTGAACCCGAGGGTGCCAAGACGAAGAATGTAAGTAGTGCACACGGCGAGGAACCGAGCGGCGGGCATGTTGACTCGCACGAAGGAAGCTCGGCCGGTGACCACGCGCCGAAGACAGTTGATGAGGCGGGGCGTGGAGCGGGATTCAAAATAATTGATGAAGGGCTGCTCAAGCGAGAAACACTCGCGAGCTTGATGTCACGATTTGTTGAGCAGTTTGATAAAGCGGATCATGTGCAGGCGTTGGCGTTTGCAAGCATCGCGAAGCGGCTGAGCGGGATCGACGAGGCACCGCCTGAGTTGCTTCTTGGGCTCGCGCGAACCCATCGCGAGCTCGCGGGTGAGTTACTGCGGGTTCCGGCAAGCGGAGCGGGGGACCATCGCGGGATTGAGGCTGGTGAGCCGGGCGGTGAGAGTTCGCAGGCATTGCGTGATGAAGCCCCGGAAGAGCGGCGGAGCGGGGAGCGAACTGGGGCTGAAATATTACGATTGTCCGGGCTGGACCCGGCGACGCAACGTGAAGCGCGTGAGCACTTGCTGCGGGCGGGGGAGTACTACCGCACGCACGCGGCGAGAGTGGTTCAGACGGATGCCCGGGCGTATGGAGACTCGTTATGGAATGCCGCGGATATGTTTGACCGCGCGGGGGATCTTGCGAGTTCCGCGTTGGCTTTCGAGCAGTTTGCGGCGGATTTTCCTGGCGATAGCCGTAAGCCTCTCGCTCAGTTCAGGCTGGCGGAAGCTCAGCGGGCACGAGGCGATGTGGAGCTTGCCGCGAAGATATACCAGGAATTAATTGCTTCGCGCGGTGAGCGTGATGCGGGGCCGCTGGCCGATGCGAGCTTCGTGCCGCTGGCGGCGACTCTCTTGCTTGATTCCAAGCCCGAGAATGATGCGCAGGCGGAAGAGTTATTATTACGAGTGACCCGCGGTGAGGTGGGGGGGACGGGAACAGGGCATTTTAAGGAAGCTCTGCGGACGTTGGGCGAGTTGTATTACGATACCGGCAGATATGAGCGGGCGATCGAGCGATTGTCTGAGTATCTGACGCGGGAGAGGGACGGGCGATTTTCTTTGAGCGGGGGGGGAGCGGGGTCGGGGCAAACAGGCGGAACTCTTGCGGCGAACCAAGTCGCTGAGGTTTCTGCGGGCTTTGATGAAAGTAGGGAGGATTCGCAGGGAGGCGATGCAGTGGGATTATTATATAAACTCGCGGACTCGCACCGCTTGAGTGCGGTCGCGATCGCGGCGGGCTTTGGCGTTGCGATGCCCGACACGCAGCGGCGGGAGCTAGAACAAGCGAGGCGTGAGCGGCTCGTGACCGGGGGTGCGCTCTTCGAGCGGGTCAGCCGGGCGTACGAGCGGCTGCCGCGACGGACAGGGCTGGATGAGCTGCGGATGAGAAACGCGGCGTTTTACCGTGCGGATTGTGCGTTTGATCTGCGTGACTTCGAAGCGGCCATTCGCTTATATGACGGAGCGAAGGAGCGGTATCCGCGCGATCCGGCCTCGCTCGTGGCGATGGTACAGATTGTGGCAGCACTTATAGAGCAGGGTAAAACCGCGGAAGCCTCGACGGCGAACACGCGGGCGCGACGGTTTTACGAGTCTTTACCGCAAACGGCTTGGGACGACCCGACGTTGCCCATGAATCGTAAGCAATGGGAACAGTGGCTTGATGTGCAAACTAAGCTCTCGGGAGGTGTCCCGCCTGAAGCAGCTGATTCAGCGGGAGGTACCGAGCAGGCGGCGGTGAAGGATGCTGGAGGGTAAACCAGGTGACGAGGGATCACGTTGAACGTAACTGAGTAAGATGGCGGGCTCGCGGTGGAATCGCGAAACAAAACGGCTGGAGGCCTATGACAACTGCGGCGAAGCAATCTCATCATAAGTCTGAAACCATCGCGTCCGAATCGCAGAGCGGGGTCTTGTCAGAGTTGGCTGTTGTTGCGACGAGGCAGCGAGAACTGCTTAGGTTGCTGAATGCTTTGGGCGAAGCGTGTGACAGGAGCATGGAAGCGGATGAGCCTGAGCGGATGGGGCAGATACTTGAGGACCGGGCGAGTGTCGTGGAGCATGTATCAGATGCGGCTAAGCGAATTGTCGAACTGACCGCCGCGTTTTCGGTTGGGGCCGCGCCCGGCGCGGAGTTGGCAGGGGCTGGAGAGGACGAGCGGGCTCTGCTGGCGGAGGTCGATGAACTTATGTTTCAAGTGACAACCGGCGATGCGCAGCGATGTAAGCGATTAGAGCAAGCAAGAGATGTGCTGGCTGAGTCAGCGGGCAGAGCGCGGGCGGGGGCCTCTGCGGCTAACGCCTATGCGCGGGGGCCGGCGCTCGCGGCGGGCACGGGCGGGGTGTTTGGCGCGGAGACGCAAGCGTGAAAAAATGTGCTGTGGAAAAGGGCGTGGCGGGGGAAAGTATCGGGCGCGGGAGCGGGGAACGCCGTGCAAAGAGAGCAGGGAGAGAAGAGTCGGCGCGACCTGTTGAGGAGCGGGTTCATAGCGCGAGGAGCACCACGGATCAAGAGGACTCGGCCGACGGCAAGCGTGCGGCGAGCGCGACGGCTCCGGCAATCAGCGCCGGTGACTTGGCGGAACTGTTGGAAGCGGTTAATCTTGCAACGGGCCGACTGGAGTCATCTCACGCTCAGTTGCAGGAGCGGGTTGGGCGCCTTACGGCAGACTTAAGTCAAGCCAACGCTCGCCTCGAAAGGTCCAAACGTCTGGCGGCGCTGGGCGAAATGGCCGCAGGGATCGCTCACGAAGTTCGAAATCCGCTGGGATCGATTTTGTTGTACGCGAGGATGTTGGAGGAGGACTTAGTAACAATCGCGCCGGCGAGTGCCCGTACGGCGGGGAAAATTATCGCTGCGGGGCGGATCATGAATAGCATTATTCACGATGTGCTTTCGTTTGCGGGTGAGCTACGGCTGCGGCCCGCGCCAATCGATGTCGCGGGGTTGATTGAATCGGCGATTGAACTGTGTTGCCAGCACCGTCCGTGGGTGCCGCGAATTGTGCTGGATTTGAACGCGGGTGTGATCATCCGGGGGGACGAGGGGATGCTCCGTCAGGCGATCATGAACGTAATGTCCAACGCGATGGAGGCGATGGAGGGCGTGGGGGTGGACTGGGGCGAAGGAGGGCATGAGCTACGGCTGAGCCTGGACACAGGATGGCAGGAAGCAAACGTGGACGACGGATGGGTGAGGGTTCGCGTGCGTGATACGGGGCCGGGTGTGACGGCAAAAGTAAGCGAAAGGATGTTTAATCCTTTCTTTACCACCCGGGGCACGGGCACGGGGCTTGGGTTGTCGATCGTGCACCGGATTGTGGATGCGCACGGTGGACGGGTGACTGTAAGTAATAATAAAACTGAGCCGAGCGGTGGGCGGGGGGCGTGTATCTCGATGATACTGCCGCGTGAGTGCATTGTTTCGGTGGGTGGGGATTCGATCTTTGGTACCTTTGCGGAGGCAACATTATGAAGAGCGTACTTGTAGTTGATGACAAAGAGCTGATGCGAGGAAGTGTGAGCGCGACGCTTGAGCGTGCGGGCTTTACTGTTCGCGCGGCGGAGGACGGAGAGCGGGCGCTCACCGCGATCGCGCAGCAGCGGCCCGACGCGGTGGTGACCGATATGCGGATGCCGGGGATGACGGGGATGGAGTTAATCAATCGCATCCGCTGCATTGACGATGACCTTCCGATAGTTATGATGACCGCCTTCGGAACGATCGATACGGCGGTCGCGGCCGTACGGGCCGGGGCGTTTGATTATCTTACCAAGCCGTTTGAGGGCGACGAGTTGGTGATTACGCTCAAGCGTGCCATCGAGCATCGTCGGGTGTGCACCGAGAATGCGGTGCTGCGGATGCAGTCCGCGGATGCAGCGCGCGCCACGGCGAGCGTGCCGGTCGCGGGTGGCACGCGGATGGGCGTGGATCGGTTGATGGGGGATTCAGACGCAATGAAGGCACTGCGCGATGAGGTTGTTACGATCGCACAGAGCATGGGCACCGTGCTCATCACGGGGGAGTCGGGCGTTGGGAAAGAAGTGGTATCCCGAGTAATTCACGAGTGCAGCCCACGGGGAAGTGGGGCTGAGGGTGCGGGGGGCCCATTCCTGGCTGTGAACTGTGCGGCTCTCTCGGAATCATTGCTGGAGAGTGAACTCTTTGGGCATGAGCGGGGTGCGTTCACCGGCGCGGAGCGGCAGCGCAAGGGTCGCTTTGAGTTGGCGGACCGCGGGACCCTGCTGCTGGATGAGATCAGCGAAGTAAGCCCCTCGATTCAGGCCAAACTGTTACGGGTGCTGCAGGAGCGAGCGTTTGAGAGGGTCGGTTCGAGTATAACTATCGGAGTCGACGTGCGTGTGGTAGGCACGAGCAACCGCGACCTCCCTGCGAGCGTGGCCAAAGGTGAGTTTCGTCAAGACTTATATTTCCGGCTAAACGTGCTACCGATCCGTGTACCCAGCTTGCGCGAACGCCGCGCGGATATCGGTCCGCTTGCGGAACACTTTATTCGCGCGGTGGCTTTGCGTGAAGGTCGAGGAGAGATCGGCATCGAATCGAGGACTATTGAAACGATGAAAGATTATGCTTGGCCAGGGAACGTAAGAGAGCTGCAGAACATCTGCGAACGGGCCGTAGTCCTCTCGGGACCCAAAGGTTCCCGTGGAGTGGTGCGGCACGACCTTGTAGAATCGTGGCTGGGTAAGCCACAGGTGCGGCTGGACGAGCACTCGAACCTGGGCGAAGGCGCGAGCGGCGGTGGCAGGAACCAAGGTCTGAAGTCGCGTACATTGGCGGGTGCGGAGCTAGATGGATCGCGGCCGAGCACGGACAACGCTCGTGAGAGCGAGAGCTATACCTTGGGCCTGGGCCAAGCGCACGGCTCAGGCACTCCGGGCCTCCATCAAGCAGGTGGTCAACTCGAAGCTGTTGAGCGTGCGGCGATTTTGGGGACGCTTGCCCGGTTAGGGGGACACAGGCAGAAGACCGCGGCGGCGCTGGGGATCGGTGTGAGAACACTGGGGCTTAAGCTTAAAAAATGGAAAGAACTGGGGTTAGTCGCTGCGTAGCGTGACCGTTGGCCCGGCGGTGCTGATGTCAATGGGCGATACGTAATTATATGCTTGAGGACTTAACACAATCGGGCGCGACTGGCGTGCTGCGAGCGATGCTTCGGTTCGCGGGAGCGCGACAGCGACTGCTCGCGCACAACATCGCCAATATCGATACGCCCAATTACATTCCGATGGACGTATCGCCCGGCAGTTTCGGTCGGCAGATGCGTCAGGCGGTTCTCGCGCGAAGAGCGGCGGGAATTGGGCCCGTGACGATCGAGGCTTCTAACGAGGTAACCTCGGCGGGGGAGGGGCGAACCTTGGGCGATTCGCCACTCGTGCTGCACGGCTCAACCACTAGCGGGAATGTGTTGTATCACGATCGCAACAACCGAGATTTGGAACGGATGATGCAGGCGCTCTCGGAAAACCAACTGGCGTTTAAGACCGCCGCGGATCTCCTAAAACGCGAACAAGATGTGTTGAGGATTGCGATGACGGGGCGCATTTAAGGTATGACAAGTAAATTAACCACCAAGACGTAGCGCGGTGTATGGGGGTTGATCTGGAGTGACAGGCATGTACGGATTATTAGATATATCAACGAGTGGGATGATCGCCCAGCGGACGCGGCTTACCGCTATCTCTGGCAACATCGCGAATCAAAACGCTGTCGATGCAGATGGCACACCATACCGCGCCCGCGTTGTTATGTTGTCGGCCGGCGACCCGACCGCAGCGAATCCCTCGTCCAGGGAGTTGGGCGTTCATGTCTCTGATATCGAGATTGACCAGAGTCCGTTTCAGTTGCGTTATGATCCGGGCAATCCCCGGGCCATAAAGACAGGCGCTAATCAGGGGTATGTGCCGGTTAGTAACGTCAATCCTGTCAAGGAACAGTTTAATGCGATGCAGGCGAGCCGGGCGTACGAAGCTAATACGGCGGCCGCCGAAGCAACTAAAGCCATGTTGGCACAGGCGTTGCGGTTGCTTGCTTAGCGAGGCACTACGAGAATTGCTGTGGCGGTTGGCCGCGCAGTCGAGCGGTAGTGACAATGCTGAAATAGTGGAGAATGCTTGGAAAATGCCGGGTGCTGGTGAAATGAGGTTCATCTGATGGCTGATCCGCTAGGTTTAATTAGTGGGCTGGGGCGAACAAACGGGGCATTGCAGCCTGCGCTGAGTGGAACTCAGCGGACGGCTGGAATCGGCACACCAGATGTTGGTGTAGGCGGCCAAAGTTTTAAGAACGTGTTGAAGGCTGGCGTTGAAGAGGTGAACCGTGCGCAGCAGGAGGCGACCCGGGCTGTCGAAGACCTAGCTACGGGCGAACGCAATGACGTTGAAGGGGTAATTATGGCCACGCAGAAGGCGGATAACGCCTTCCGCATGCTACAAGCGTTACGCAACAAGATGGTGGAGGCTTACGATGAAATTAAGCAAATGAGGGTGTAAAAGGGCTCTTGCAGGGTGCGACCCGCGATCGGGGGAGAGCGGGAAGTGCGCCTCGTGTGCGCAAGTGTTGCCGATGTAAAGTGCGCTGGAGTTGAGCGTCGAAAAGAGGGATGCCAGCGCAATGGGAGATGGAGTCTCCCCCGGTGAAGGATTTAATCAATTCTTCGCCCCATTCAGGCAAGCGCAGGCGGCATGGAGGCCGCAGCAATGGAAGTGATACGCCGCACATTTTCAGGTATCCGTCGAAACCTGGGTGGTCTAACGGCCACACATAAACTGCTCATCGGCTCAATCGTGATCGTGTTGCTGATGACGCTCTTCGTTGTGTCCCAATACAGCGGTCGAACAGCGGTGGAAGAGTTACTTCCCAACGCAGCGGCGACAGATGTTGATGCAGCCGAGGCCCATCTGGCCACCATCGGAATTAATACCGAGCGCAGAGCAAATAAGTTAATGGTGGGGACGGCGGATAAGCGGCGGGCGATCGCTAGCCTTGCGCAGGCGCGGGTGCTTCCCAACGACAAGGCGTTGCTCTTTGAAACAATTCTGAAGAACCCCAGCTGGACAAACTCGCGCCAGCAGAATGAGCAGTTATATAATGGTGCGCTGCAGAACGAGCTCGCCGCGCAGATCAGCGAGTTTCGCGGCGTGCGCGCGGCCAAAGTGCTGCTTGACATTCCAGAGATGGCGGGCTTTGGCACGCAGGTGCGCAAGCCCAGTGCATCGGTTGCGGTTACGACGACCAACGGTGCTCCGATGGACCAAGGCACCGTCGATGCGATTGCGCAGTTCGTTGCGGGCAGCAAGGCCGGTCTCACGATTGAGCGGGTGAGTATCATCGACGCGGCGAATGGGCGTCAGCGCAAGGCGACAACCGATGAGAACTCGCTCCCAGCAACTTATCTTGAGCACGCGCAGCGCGTAGAGATGTTGACCCGCGAGAAGGTGCAGGATCTATTATCTTATATTCCGGGGGTCATCGTGGCGGTCACCGCGCAGGTGGATGTCACGCGGTCTAAAGCCGAAGTGCGCACCAACATGCCTGAAAAACAAGGGACGCTCAGCCTGCGTCGGAAAGAGACTGAAACGACGAGCGCTTCGCAGCAGGCAACGCGTGGGGCGGAGGCGGGATTCGGCGCTAACCAAACGGCCGATATCAATAACGGCTCTTCCGCCGCGGGCAACAAGACCGACACCAACGCGACCACTACCGAGTACGAAAACCACGTTGGTACGCGGACCGAGACGATTCTAGACCCCAAGGGCTACAGCACGATGGTGGCGGTCAGCGTGAATGTTCCGCGCGGTTTCGTCGCATCGCTCGCCAAACCGGCAGCGCCAGCCAGCGATGCGGACGCCGCGGCGGCTAACAAAGATGTGAAAAGCGTAGCGACCGAGGAAGAGGTCGCGGCCAAGTTTATATTAGTCAAAAAAGATATCATCGATAGTCTGACCCCTCACGTCCGCGCGATGGTGGCGCAGGCCAACTCGGCGATCAGCGCCGAGGAACTGAAGCAGCTCATCGCGGACAGTATCGATGTAGCGATGATACCGATTGACCTGCCAGCAGCGGTCCTCGGAAGCGGAGGTGTGCTCGGCTCGCTCGGCGCGGTGATGGGCGCGGGTCCTTCGATGGGTGGTGGAGGCGGTTTGTTAAGTCTCGGGAGCGGTTTAATTGATAAGGCTGTGCTCGGAGTGTTAGGTATTGCGGCGCTGGGCATGATGATGATGATGGTTAAGAAAGCGGGCAAGCGGACGGAGATGCCCACCGCTGAGGAGTTAGTCGGCTTGCCGCCAACGCTTGAAACCGAAGGAGACGTGGTGGGCGAGGCGGAAGAGGGAGATGTTGCGATGACTGGCATCGAAGTTGACGATGCCCAGATGCAGTCGCGAAAGGTGCTGGAACAGGTTTCCAAACTCGTCCAGGAGAATACGGAGGCTTCCGCCAAGTTGCTAAACCGCTGGATCACTCTTGAAGAATAACTTATAACAGCGCGGGTGCCCCCGCCGCGACGTCGATTAGCGAAGGAACAACCATGCCACGAAGACCAAACGAAAAACTTCCAGAAAAACCCGAGGATCTGGAGGGGCTTACGAAGGCGGCGATACTGCTCCTGGCAATCGGGACCGAGCGAGCTGCCTCGATGCTCAAGTACATGGATACCAAGTGCGTTGAGGAAGTGACGCGCGAGCTTGCGGGGCTGGGTCGCGTGCCAGCAAACTTGCAGGGGGCTGTGATTGAGGAGTTTTACTCCAACACCATCGCGGCGCAGTACACCTGCGAAGGCGGATTGGAATACGCCAAGCAGATACTACAAAACTCTTTAGACTCAAAGTCGGCGGAGCGGATGTTAGGGCAGATTCAGACGCAGGTGCAGAAGACGCCGTTTGCGTTCTTACAGAGGGCCGAAAGCGCGAACTTGCTTACGTTTATTCAGGATGAACACCCGCAGACGATCGCCTTAATTCTGTGCCATATGCCCCACCACAAGGCGAGCGAGATTATCGGCGGGCTTCCGGTGCAGAAGCAGGTTGAAGTAATTAAACGGGTAGCCAATATGGAACGAACCAACCCCGAAGTAATCCGAGAAGTCGAAAGGGGCTTGGAAAGCCGGCTCTCGAGCATGCTGATG
>Ga0105046_10013550_pt1 | contig 12621 bp, 7 predicted proteins | sample MAT03_FD_78385 | JGI IMG/M metagenome (GOLD analysis project Ga0105046, IMG submission 78385) | Freshwater microbial communities from Lake Fryxell liftoff mats and glacier meltwater in Antarctica - MAT-03 (megahit assembly) | ecosystem: Environmental > Aquatic > Freshwater > Ice > Liftoff... | reverse complement strand
TGTCGGCCCACTGGGCGTCTTCCAGCACCATCACCAGCGGCGTCCCACCCGGCACCACCCCAGGCACCGCCCCCGGCATGACGCCCGAGATCACGCCCGGCAGGCGGCCCTGCTCACCCAGGCCAGCCAGCAACTCAGCGGCGGCCTGCAGGCCACGCTGGCGGATCTGTGCGGCCTGCTTCAGAATGCCGCGCAGCGCCGGGCTGTCGGCGAAGTCCAGGCCCAGCAGGTGGCCCAGCACCTGCGCGTCGGCGGTGGTGGCGGCGTCGTCACGGCCGCCTTGCAGCAGCGGGCGCACGGCCACCACCCAGTGCTCGCGTGCGGCCGCTGGGGTGTCGTCGTCCGGTAGTTGCAAGGCCGTGGCCAGCAGGTCGCGCAGCAGCGCGTAAGGCAGCGCCTGGTTGCGCGCCTGTGCGCGGGCCGGCAGCCAGCGCACAGCAGGCCCTTGCTCGCGCGCCCAGTCGGCCCAAGCGTGCGCCAGGCGGGTCTTGCCCAGGCCGGCCTCGGCGCTGATGCTGACCGTGCGGATCTGCGCCGGGCCCTCATGCAGGGTCTTCCAGGCCGATTGCAGGGTTTGCATCGCCGCCTCGCGCCCGACCAGCGGCGTGTTGACGCCGGCCACGCCGCGCCGGATGCCGGCTTGGCGCAGTGCGCGGCGGCGCGTCGCCAGCCAGGTGCGCATCGGCTGCTCGTAACCCTTCACCAGCAGCGGCGGCTGTTCGTCCAGGTCGAACAGGCCTTGCACCGCACGTTGCGTGTCTTCGGTGATGCGCAGAGTGCCGGGCGCGGTGTTCTGTTCCATGCGGGCCGCCAGATTCACCGTCGCACCGCGGATACTGTTGTCGGCATCCACACCACCGCCCAGCAGCACCGGCCCGGTGTGCAGGCCCACGCGCACGTTGAAGCCGGGGTGCCGGTGCTCGCGGCGCACGCGTTCGGCCAGCACCTGCGCCTCACGCAGGATGGCCAGGCCGGCGGTGACGGCCAGTTCAGCATCGTCTTCGCGCGCGCCTTCGGTGCCGAAGGCCGCCAGCATGCTGTCGCCCGCAAACTGCAGGGCGCGGCCGTGGCAGCGGCGCACGATGTCGGTGAAGCGCGCCAGCGCCGGGTCCATCACCAGGTGAATGCCCTCGGGGTCGAGCTTGCCGCCCAAGGCGGTGGAGCCGACCACGTCGACAAACATCACCGTCACCAGACCCAGGCGCTGCGCCGGGGCCGATTCGACAGCGTTTTCGCCGATCTGTTCGTCAGCCTGGCGGCGCAGTTGCGCCAGCCGTTCGTGCAGCGGTGCCAAGGCCAGGTCCAGCACCTCGTCGTCGATGAGGCCGCGCAGACGCTGCAGCGCAGCCAGGCCCAGTTCAATGGATTCAGGACTCATCGGTGCGCGGGCGTTGGCTCGGTTCAAAGCAGGGTCGTCACCCGCACCGTGCCGTCTTGCTGCTCGGTGGTGACGTTGTCTGCGCCATGGCGGGCGAGGTGGATCATGGCGGCGTTGCTGGGCAGTATTTCGGCGACGAAGCCGCGCACGCCGGCGCTGCGCGCGTGTTCGGCCAAGCGCTGCTGCAGCAGCGCGCCCAGGCCCACGCGCTGCCACTGCGGGTGAACGATGAAGGCGGTCTCGGCCAGGTTGGTCGATGGGTCCAGGATGTACAGCGCGTGCGCCACCACCACGGGCGCTTCGCGCGGGCCGGTCACGGCGACCATCGCCACCTCGGTGTCACCGTTCAGATTGCACAGGCGCTGCACGTCAGCCATCGAAAGGCCGCGGATCTTGCGGAAAAAACGCGTGTAGACGTCGCGCTCGGACATGCCGTGAAACAGCGCGCGAACGGCGTCGCCGTCGGCGGCACCGGCCGGGCGCAGCAGCACCTCGCGGCCGTCGCTCACGCGGACCTGGCGCTCGTCTTCCACGGCATAAGCGCCCAGGTTGCGCAGGTTCTGCGTGGCGGGCACATAGCCCAGCGCCTTGGCCTCGGCCAGCAAGGCGGCGCGGTGCGCGGGGTGGGCGATCTGGATCAACGCGATGGCGCGCTCTCGAATGCTCTTGCCGAACAGGTAGGCGATGCCGTACTCGGTGATGACGTAGTGCACCTCGCTGCGCGGCACGCCCACGCCCTCGCCGGCCAGCAGCGTGGCGCGGATGCGGGAACTGCCGTCGCGGTCGTCGGTGGCAGCCAGGCACAGCAGGGCCTTGCCGCCTTCGGATCGCGACGCGCCTTGCAAGAACTCGATCTGCGTGGTGACGCCGCCGTAGAACTCGCCGCGGTACTGGTCCACGCATGCCTGACCGCTGAGGTCGATGGCGAAGGCCTGCGTCACCGAGACCATGCGGTGCTGGCGCGCGATGGTCCAGGCGTCGCAGACCTCGTCTACGGGGTGGAAGCTGAACAGCGGATTGCCGTCGATCAGCGCGTACAGGCGTTTGGAGCCCATCGCGAAGCTGGCGACGATCTTGCCGGGCGCATGGGTCTTGCGTTTGCCGGTGACGATGCCGCGCTCGAGCAGCGGAATGATCGCGTCGGTGATGACGTCGGAGTGGATACCCAGGTCCCGGCGCTCGACCAGGTACTTCATCGCCTCGTTGCTGAATCGACCCAGGCCGATCTGAACGGTCGAGCCATCGTCGATGATGCTGCTGATGTAGCGGGCGATGCGCTCCACCACCGGGCCGGGCTGCGACGCGTGCTGGTACTCGATCAGCGGTGTGTCCACCGGCACCAGCCAGTCGATCTCGCCAACATGCAGCATGGTGTTGCCCATCGTGCGCGGCATCAGCGGGTTGACCTCGGCCACCACCAACCGCGCCTTGGCGACTGCCGCCGGAATGATGTCCACCGACAGGCCCAGGCTGACGTAGCCGAACTCGTCGGGCATCGACACCTGGATCAGCGCCACGTCCACCGGGATGCGGCCGATCTGAATCAGCCGCGGCACGCGGGCCAGCGAAACGGGCACGTAGTCAGCCAGGCCCGCGCGCACCGCCGCACGCATGTCCTGTCCGACGAACAGGCTGCGGTGGCGAAAGCGGCTTCGCGGCACACCGTTTTCGTCATGCGGCATGGCCTGGTCGGTCAGGAAATGCAGCAACTCCACATCGTCAGGCGTGGGCCTGCGCGCCTCCAGCGCCGCAACCAAAGTGCGTGGCGTGGCGCAGGCCGTGCCGACAAAAACATGCTCTCCCGCCTCGATGTGTGCCACCGCCTGCTCGGGCGTGCAGATCTTGTCGACGCAGGCCGCCAAGCGCGGGTCCATGCCCGGCGCTGTCTGGCGCCGCGCGGCCCAAAAATCGGCCAGACGGCTCAAAAGGGTGGTCGCTTGTTTCATCGGGTCCATCCTCGCGCCAGGCTGAAGGTTGATCAGGCGTCGCCAGTGGGCGTGGCCGACGCGGCATGCTTCGAAGCGTCCAGCACCTCGCAGGCATGGGCATAACCCTGGCCGACGATCTGGTCGAAGCGATTCCATTGCAACATGCCGACGCGGTCCAGCGGCGGGTTCATGTAGATGTCCGTCAAACGGTGGGCCTGGCGCTGGCGCGAGGTGCTGTACAAAATGGTCACGTTCATCAAGTACGCGGCCAGCGAAGGCATGCGGTAGCGTCGGCTGGCGCGCGGGCGCAGCCGGTCGCGCAGCAAGGCCCAGGTGCCGGGCACCTCGTCGTGCTCGATGCGGCGCGTCTTGCGAAAGCTGAGGTCAACGCCGATGACCTTGCCCACGCCGCGCAGCCCGCGCATCACATCGACCGGGAAGTTGTTGAAGGTGCCGCCGTCGCAGAGCAAGTCGCCGTCGCTGATGACGGGTGGCAGCGCGCCGGGAATGGCGATGCTGGCCAGCATCGCCTTCAAGAGCGAACCTTGGCGTATGAGGTGCTCGCTGGCCTTGGAATAGTTGGTGGCGACGCAGTAGTAGCTCTTCCACAAATCTTCGACCTGCGTGTCGGACTGGCCCGTCAGGTCTTGCAGCGCCTGCCCGACGATGCGGCGCAGGCGCTGGCCCTTGATCAGCGACAGCAGCGGGATCAGGTTGAAGTCGCCGGTCGGGTTGGTCGCGAAGGCACGGCGCGCATTCGCCTCGACGAAGTCCGGGCCCTGGTCGGTGGCCACGTAAGCGGCCATCACCGAGCCGATGCTGGTGCCGCCCACCACGTCGATCTCGACACCCCGCTCGTGCAGCGCGCGGTACACACCGATGTGCGCCAGGCCCCGCGCGCCGCCACCGGCCAGCACCAGACCCACGGCGGTGCGGCTGATCAGCCGCGCCAGCCGGGCCATGTCGCGCGGCAATGCGGGCCGGATGTGCAGGTGGTCGGCCAGCGGGCGTCGCGCCATCCACGCTGCCGTGCCGCTGGGCGCGCGGCGCTGCGCGGGGTGCATCAGCACCAGGATCTCGGCCGCATCGGTGCGCGCCGGGCGCCGCACCAGGCACTGCGCCTCGATCGGGTGAATCACCGGCGGCGCATCGGCATCGGCCAGCAAGTAAAGCTCGTCGCAATGGCGGCTGCAGCGGTGCGTCCACGAAGTGGCGGTGGTGTCACTGAGCAGCAGCACGAAATCGTTCTCGGCCTCGATCTCGTCGAGCCGCAGGGCGATGCTGCGGTTGGCCTCGGCGTCGTCCTGCGCGCGGTGGGTGATGCCGGGCACACCCAGGTCGGCGTCCAGAAACGCGGCGTCGACCACCGCCACGCGGCCGATGCTGCGCAACTGCTGCGCCAGCGCGGCTGCAAACGTGGCGAGATCCACGCCGTCGCTGACCGGCAGCAGGCCGATGGTCACCGGCCGGTCCATCGCCGAGCGCCGACCCTCGGTCTGCAAGCGCTTGATGATCTGGCGGGTCAGCGCGATCGAAACCTGGCCGCTGAGCGCCAGCAACTGCTTGAACTCGTTCTTGCCCAGCCGCACCAGCACGGTGTCACGAATCGCCACCAGCGTGGCCGAGCGCGGCTCGTCGGTGTACAGGCTCATTTCGCCGACCACCTGACCGCGCGTGATCTCGCGCACCATGCGCTGGTTGCCATCCTCGTCGGCGATGTAGGTGCGCAGTCGGCCACTGACGGTCACGTACATCGCGTCGCCGGGCTCGCCCTGGCTCATCAGGGTCTGGCCGCCCGGCAATTCAACCCATTGCAGATGGTCCAGCAGCAGCTTCAGCGCATCGGCTTCGACATCGCCCAGGATGTTCTTCAAGTGCCGCACCAGCAGCCCGTCGAGGTGGTGCGAGCGCACGAAAGTCTTGTCCATCTGTCCGTGGCGAGCCTGCTTGATGCCGCCCATCTACTAGGCGGGTCGAATGTACCTGAGCGTTGGGTGCAAAGCGGCCCGTGGACCGCAGGGGCCGCCAAGAACGCGCATGCGCGATTCATGGAAAGCGGGCACTCAACTCTGGCCGCCAGCGGCCGATAGACACCAGCAGGGGCTCGATCTGGGCCGTTCGAAGGCATCCAATTGGCCCTTCCCAGGGACGAGAAGACGAGGCAGGCTCTCACATGAACATCGTCATCATCGACGACCACCCAGTCAACACACGCCTGATGAAGGTGCTTTGCCGTCAACTGCCCGGGGCACAGGCGCAAGAGTTCCTCGACCCGCTGCTGGCGTTGGCGTGGTGCGGCGCGCACGAACCCGATCTGGTGATCGTCGACTACCAGATGCCGCAGATGGACGGCATCAGCTTCATCAAGGCGCTGCGCCTGATCCCGGGCCGCGAAGAGACGCCCGCGCTGATGATCACGGCCAACCACGAACTTCAGCTGCGCTACGACGCGCTGGAGGCGGGTGCCAACGACTTCCTGACCAAACCCGTCGACCGGGCTGAATTCATGGCCCGGTCGCGCAATATGCTGGCCATGCGGCGGGGTCAAAAAGCGCTGTCGGAGCGCGCCGCCTGGCTGGCGCAGGCGGTTGAAGAAGCGACCGCCACGATCTTGCAGCGCGAGCGCGACACGATTTTTCGACTGGCCCGTGCTGCCGAATACCGAGACCCGGAAACCGGCGCCCACGTCATGCGCATGGCCCACTACTCGCGGCTGATCGCGCGCCAGCTCGGTCAGCCCCAAGAGTTCCAGGAACTGCTCTTCCAGGCCGCGCCCATGCACGACATCGGCAAGGTCGGAACGCCCGATCAGATCCTGCTCAAGCCCGACCGGCTGGACCCGGAGGAAATGGCCGTGATGCGCGAGCACGCGCGCATCGGCTACGAAATCTTGCGCGACAGCCCCTCGCCTTTTCTGGAGTTGGCCGCCGAAATCGCCCACAGCCACCACGAGAAATTCGATGGCACCGGCTATCCGCAGAGCCTGTCGGGTGCCGCCATCCCGCTGGCCGGCCGAATCGTGGCGGTAGCCGACGTTTTTGATGCCCTGACTTCAGAGCGCCCTTACAAACACGCCTGGGGCGTCGAAGAGAGCCGGGACTACGTGGTGGCACAAAGTGGCACCCATTTCGACCCCGCCTGCGTCGAAGCCTTCTTGCAGGCTTGGCCGCAAGTACTGGCCGTGCGCGAAGAGTTTCAGGACGACCCGAACGACATCGCCGTGGCGAGGCTGCGCAGCCAATCCGCGCTGCACAAAACGCGACACGTTGCGACACCGTTGCACGCCAAAAACCCCGCTTGATCAACACGCCGAATTTCGGAGAACCAACGCCATGAAAGTTCAGCAAACCACCTTCGCCCAGACGCCGAGCGCCGACGATCTCGCACCCTTGGCCGCCATCGCCCCGCAGCTGATTTTGGTGTTCGGCTCGGTATCTGCCCTGACGGCACCCGATCTCTTGCCCACGCTGGTGGGTGCCTTCGGTTCCGCCGCAATGGCCGGCTGCTCCACCGCCGGCGAGATCGGCCAACAAGGTGTGACGGACAACCAACTGGTCGTCAGCGCCGTGCACTTCGACCACCCCGGCTTGCGGGCAGCCACGACCGAATTGAGCGGCATGACCGACTCGCGCGCGGCGGGGCTGCGGCTGGCGGAACAATTGGCTTCACCGGGCTTGCACACGGTGATGGTTTTTGGCCAGGGCGTGAATATCAACGGCAGCGCCTTGATCGCGGGCTTCAGAGACGGCCTGGCACCTGAAGTTGCGCTGTCTGGCGGGTTGGCCGGCGACGGCGGCGCTTTCGTCGAAACGCTCACGCTGTCACGCGGGGCCGTGTCGTCTTCGCAGATCGTCGCCATCGGTTTCACGGATGCGCGAACCCAGGTTAAGCACAGCTCCTTCCATGGCTGGCGCCCGTTCGGCCCGGCCCGCAAGGTGACACGTTGCGAAGGCAATGTGCTGTACGAACTGGACGGTTCGCCGGCCCTGGACGTCTACAAGAAGTACCTTGGCGAGTACGCCAAGGACCTGCCGGGCTCGGGCCTGTTGTTCCCATTCGAAATGCTCGGCCAGGAGCTTCAAACCAGTGGCCTGATCCGAACGATTCTGGGTGTGGACGACGCGAATGGCAGCCTGATCCTGGCCGGCGACATCGATGCCGACGGCTATCTGCGGCTGATGCACGCCTCAACCGATTCGCTGGTGGACGGTGCGCAGGATGCGGCCTCGGCCATCGGCATCGAGAACACGGGCACTGGCGCGGAGGCCGGGAAAGACGCCAGCCTGGCCGTGCTCGTCAGCTGCGTCGGGCGCAAGCTGGTCATGGGCTCGCGTGTGGACGAAGAAGTCGAAGCCGTCACCGAGGTTCTGGGCCGGGGCACGTGCGTGGCGGGTTTCTATTCCTACGGCGAGATCAGTCCGTCTTTGCAGGGTGGCATGACGTGCAACCTGCACAACCAGACGATGACCATCACGCACCTGTCAGAACATGTCGCGGGATGAACGCGCTGTGTGAACTTGGCGAATGAGCGCGATGCATGACGACCCGATCTTCGGCAATCGGGCGCTGGCGCGTCAGATCAAGCGCGGGCTCGGACTGCAGTCGCCGCAAGACCTGCAAACCCTGGTGGATGCGCTGAAGGGTGCGCACAGCGAGCACCCAGCGGTTGCCACACTGGCCGATCGGCTGCCTGCATTCCTGCAGAGCGTGGCCGAGAGTTACGTCGGGTTCGATCGCGACTTGGCCCTGCGAACACGCAGCCTGGTCATCTCTTCAGACGAACTGGGGCAGGTCAACGAGCGGTTACGGCAAGAGGCCGAGAGTCAAAGGCTGGTGCTCAACGCCTTGCGCGAGACCACCCGCGACCTGATGCACAGCGTGGGTCAGCAGGGCGAGGTCGATCTCATTCAAGGCGACCAGGACCTGATGGGCATGGCCCGCCTGATCCGCGAGTTGCTGGCGCAGCGCGAACGGACTCAACAGGAAGTTCTGAGCACACGCAGGATGCTCGTCAGTGCCATCGAGGCCCTGGAAGTGGGCTTCGTGATGTACGACCAGGACGAGCGCCTGGTCATCTGCAACGAGACGCTGCGCCGGTTCTACGGTCCGGTGCGCGACCTGCTGGAGCCCGGCAACACCTTGACCGAGCTGTTCGCCGCCTACTACCAACGCGTCGTGGCTTTTCTGCCCAACGCCCCCGACGAAGAAAGCTGGGTTGCCAAACAAAGGCAGCAGCGCCTGGAGGGGGGCGTGCGCGAACTGCATATCGAAGACCGCTGGATCCGGGTCGACGACACACGCACGCCTGAAGGCCAGCTGGTTTCCTTGCGCACCGACATCACCGAAACCAAGGCGCTGACGCTGAAGTTGACCGAAGCGCGAGACAACGCGGAAGCCGCCAACCGCGCGAAGAGCGAGTTCCTGGCCAACATGAGCCACGAGATCCGAACGCCCATGAACGGCATCATCGGCATGACCGGCCTGGCCCTGGACACGCGCCTGGACGACGAGCAACGTGAATACCTGGGCATGGTTCGCTCGTCGGCCGACGCCTTGCTGGAGATCATCAACGACATCCTCGACTTCTCGAAGATGGAAGCCGGGATGATGACGGTGGAGCCCTTGCGCGTGGGCCTTTCCGACCTGCTGCACGAGTGCCTGAAGCCGCTGGGTGCACGCGCGTTCGGGCAAGGGCTGGAACTGCTCTACCGCATCGCCCCGGCTGTGCCCCAACAGGTGATGTGCGACCCCGGTCGCGTGCGCCAGGTGCTCAACAACCTGGTGGGCAATGCCATCAAGTTCACCGAGCGCGGCGAAGTGGCCATCGAGGTGCGCAGCCGGCCCACTGCCGAAGCCGACAGAGTGATGCTGGAGTTCGTCGTTCGAGACACCGGCATCGGCATCGCGGCGGACAAGATCGATCAGATCTTCGATGCATTCTCCCAAGCCGATGCATCGATCACCCGGCGCTATGGCGGAACCGGACTGGGGCTGGCCATCTGCCAGCGGCTGGTGTCCTTGATGGGCGGTGACCTGGGTGTGCGAAGCACGCTGGGCGTGGGCAGTGAATTTCACTTCACCATCCTCGCTCAGGTCGCCACCGACCAGGGCGACGCGCCGCTGAAGGCCCATGCCGCTGCCGCTGCCGCTGCCGCTGCCGCAGGTGTCTTGCAAGGCTTGTCGGCGCTGGTGGTGGACGACAACGCGGCGCATCGCGAGTGGTTGTCGGAGTCGCTGAAGAACTGGGGCTTGCGGCCCACCGCAGTCGGCAACACTGAAGAAGCGCTGGCCTTGATCCATCAGCCGCAACGCAGTTTCGCCATCCACCTGATCGATGCCGACATGCCCGGCGTTGGCGGCTTCGAGCTCGTGCAACGCATGGCCGCCAAACCGGCGCAGCTGCGCCACACCTGGATGCTCGTGAATGCCAACAACCTGTCGGCGGACTCCGCACGCTGCAAGGAATTGGGCCTGGCCGGGCACCTGATCAAACCGATCCTGCAGTCCGATCTGCTGGACAGGTTGCTGCACACCTTCGATCAGGCCGAGGTCGAGCGCATCGATGAGCGGCCGACCCACATCAGCCCGCGAGCCCAAGGGCACCGTGAACTGGACATCCTGCTGGTCGAAGACATGCCGGTAAACCAGAAGCTGGCCACGCGCTTGCTGGAGCGCATGGGCCACCGCGTGACGACAGCCGAGAACGGTTCCATCGCCGTGGCGCTGACAGCCGAGCGGGGCTTCGACCTCGTCTTCATGGACATGCAGATGCCGGTGATGGACGGCGTGAAGGCCACCGCGGCGATCCGCGATCGTGAACGCATAACCGGCGGCGGGGGCGCAATCGCGAAGCACCAACTCATCATCGCCATGACAGCCAACGCGATGGAGGGCGACCGCGAACGCTGTTTGTCCTCGGGCATGGACGGCTATGTCAGCAAGCCGATCGACGGCACGCGCCTGACGCATGAAATCGACCGCGTGCTGGGTCGAGTCAAGGCGTGCCTGCTGCGCAGCAGCGCCGACCTTGACGTCGGCGCGGTGGCCGATATCGACCTCGTCGAGGCGCTCGCGCGTTTGGACGGCGACCGCGAATCGCTGCTGGAAATCGCGCTGATGTTCGTGGCCGACTGCCCCGCGTGCATCGACAGCGTGTCGGCCGCGGTGGCGCAACGAGATGCCGATGCGGTGAGCTCGGCCTGCCATGCCTTGTCGGGAACGGCAGCCAACCTGTCTGCACTCGCGCTGCGCGATTTGGCCGAGCGCATCAGCCGACACGCCAAGGCCGGCGACTGGTCGAAGGCCGATGACCTGCTGGGTCAATTGCCACGGCGTTTGCAGTGCCTCGAAAATCAGCTTGAGCATTGGGCGCAGGCCGCACAAACAGCATCATGACGACGCCCATCCATCAGCTCATCTACACCAGCACGCCCAAGGAAGGGCTGACGCGCACAGAGCTCCAAGCGATCCTGGCTGTGGCGCGGCGCAACAACGCGCGCGAAGGGCTGACCGGCGTCCTGCTGTACGGGGGCGACCAGTTCATGCAGGTGCTGGAGGGGCCGCGCCCGGTCATCGAACGTCTGGTGCACGTGCTGTTCGCGGACCCGCGCCATAAAGACATGCGCATCGTGCTGGCCCATGACGTCTCGCAGCGTGATTTCGGTGACTGGGACATGGCACTGTCGGCGTTTTCGCGCGAGCAGTTGGCCAGCCCATCGGCGCTGAGTCAGTTCTTCAGCCCGTCGTTCGATATCGGCACCCTGCCGTACGGGACCGCCGCCAGCTTTTTGCTGCAGGCTTTCCGAGAGCTGCGGACCACCATCGAATAAGGCCGCTTCTGCGGCCTGCGCGTCAGCGCGTCAGCGCGGCGCGATTCGCGACGCCAGCGGTTTGGCCACGTAGTCAGGCAAGAAGCGGCACTCGGCCGGCTGTGCGGCACGCAGTTGCCTGCAACGCTCGGCGATCCCTGATGGGCTGGGCTTCTGGCCCTTTTCAACCCAGTTCAAAAGCGCGTCGAAGAGCGGCGGGTAGTGGGCGTCGCCCCAATAGCTGTGCTCTGCGGAATCGACGAAGGTCTGCACCAGGCGCTGGCCGTTGCCGGCAGCCACCATGCGCTGGCGCAGCGTGTCGTTGCCTTCCACGAACACCGTTGCATCGCCAATGCCATGAGCGCTGAGCACGGGCACCGCGAAGCGGCCGCTGTGGTCGACGTCCGCTGCAAAGCGCGCTGCGGCCTTGGTGTCGACCTTGAAGCGGGGCACAGCGGCATTCAGCGCGGCGTCATCGTCCGAGCCGACATACCGCACGCCATCGTTGCCAAAGGGGCTGACACCACCGTTTTTGGTGACGACATCGCGCAACGTGAAGGTACCCCAATTCAGGTGCCCGACGACCGAGCCGGCCGGGATCTTCAAGACGTCCACGATGGTCTTGAGCTTCTGCGCCTGCTCAGGGCTGCGCTGTGTCGCGGGCTTGGCCATACCCAGGCAATCGTCAGCCCGCTTGGCCAACTCGGCGTTGGTGAGCTTGCTGTCGACCGGCAGGCCGATGGCCAGAGAATATGCTGGCTCGTCGGGGCGCGGGTGGTTGCTGCACAGGTGCTGGTAGATGGCGCGCAGGTCCATGCGGAAGTCGTAGGTAGCCGGCCCGGCCACCACGCCGCTGGTCAGAAGGATGCCTTCCCAGGACTTCGGATACAGCTCTGCCGCGCGCGTAGCCACCATCGCGCCCCACGACTGGCCATGCAGCAGAGTGCGACGGGGCTTGGCCACATGGTCGACGAAAATGCGCCGCACACGCTCGGTGTCTTCGGCGGCGGTGGTGACGGCAAAGCCGCCCTGGCGGAACACCGAACCAGCCCAGGCATGACCTTCGCTGACGGTAATCGCCCAACGCTTGATGTCTTCATCGGCGCGCGTGGTTTGCGGGGTCCCCAGCGATGGCCCACCGTGTGCGTGCACGACCAGCACGCCACTCCACTTCGCGGGCATCACGATCAGGTAATGCGAGGTGGCCGAGTCCTGGCCGCGCAGGCAACGTGCGCCTTCAGGCACGCCCTGAGGGCAAGCCTGGGCTTGCGGTGGCAACTCGGGCGGTGCGGGTGGCGCAGACGGCGGCGTGGCGCAGCCGACCAGAGCCAGCAGAGAAGTTCCGAGCAAGAGCAGGCGAGTGGGCAGATGGGGCTTCTGTGTCATGAGGTTGTGGTCTCTGTGGGCTGTAGGGATGTAGGGCTGTAGGGCTGTTGGGCGATTTCGCGGGGCGCGGATACACAGATGCCACCGCAGAGTCACCTCAACGGCGACCCATTCATTCAGC
>Ga0105046_10013549_pt1 | contig 12623 bp, 11 predicted proteins | sample MAT03_FD_78385 | JGI IMG/M metagenome (GOLD analysis project Ga0105046, IMG submission 78385) | Freshwater microbial communities from Lake Fryxell liftoff mats and glacier meltwater in Antarctica - MAT-03 (megahit assembly) | ecosystem: Environmental > Aquatic > Freshwater > Ice > Liftoff... | reverse complement strand
TTCAGCCCGATCGCACCTTGGGGCATACCTGTCGTACCTGTGGACCCCAGTGAGGACCTGCTCCATCTGGACCTTACCTACGACGCTATAGCCGACAATTACACACTCACCGCCGAACGCATCGTAGAAGGCTTCTATCTTCCGGTGGATGCCGAACTTGTTGAATCCACGTTGTATGTGATCGAATATTGGACCGATGCACAACGCTCGCTCTGGAAGGTGAATTTACCCGTGATCAGTTCCATTGCTGAAGCAAACCCACGTACCATACAGGTGTCGATCTTCCCAAATCCGACAACCGATGTGCTCCAATGGCGCTCGAACGGGGACCGCGTTTCCTCTGTGCAGATCTTCAGCTTACAAGGGCAGCGGATACTCAGCGAAACGCGCTCGTCCGGATCCGGTTCCGTTGATCTTTCAGGACTGTCCGAAGGTGCCTATATCGCACGTTTCCACATGGCGGGATCCACAGTTTCCAAGCCCTTCCATATCGTCCGTTGACCGGTTGGGAGGAGATCTTATGAACTGCACTGATCCATTCCTTATTTTCTGAAGGTGAAAGCCTTCAACTTTTAAATGCCTTCTCGTGGGACAACTCCTCGGAACCACGAAACGATCCCGAACTACTATCTTTGAAGTAATGAAAGCCCTGAGTTTCAAAGAGCCTTGGTTGAATAGCACACTGGAGAAGCTGCTTGGTTTGAGCGCGTCCACTAAAAGGGCGCTTATTCGCGCGTTGGAAAACAGCATGCTATCCGGAAATAATGACCCGGCATTGGAAAAAGAGGAACAGGGTAACAGAAAATTGTCGAAACGCTTCTGGAGTGCATACGGAGCGTGGGATAGCCCAGAATCGGCCGCTGAGTTGATCCGTTCCATTAGGGAAACGCGCTACGATCGCGATCGTGAGGTGGATCTATGAGCCGCTATCTACTCGACACGAATGTTTGCATCGAATTCTTCAAGCGGCATGCGAAAGTGGCCAGTAAGTTGGAGAACCTCGAAAGCGGTAGTTTGTTCATCTCGGAGATCACCTTGGTAGAGCTCAGGATCGGTGCATTGAAAAGCGTTCGACCAGACTTTCATAATGGGGTGATAGCCGATCTGCTCGATGACTTAACCGTACTTCCTATTTCTGCGGCCCTTGACCTTTTCATTCAGGAGAAAGTGCGTTCAAGCCGTTCCGGTACAATGGTTGACAATTTCGACCTCCTCATCGGCGCTACCGCCATTCATCACGACCTAACTCTCGTGACCAACAACACCATGCATTTCCAACGGTTGGAAGGTATCAAAATGGAGGACTGGACCAAATAGGTTCACACCTCCGTCACCACGCCGATCGCGTTCACCACAACGCCCAACGCCAGATCGAATTGCTCCGATGAGGTGAGGTGGGTGTTGTCGATCACGAAGGCATCCTTGGCCTGTATGAGCGGATCAGCGACGCGTGTGGTATCGTCCAGATCGCGGCGTTGGATGTTGGCCACCACTTCCTCTTCGGTGATCTCCGCGCCTCTTCCCTTCAACTCCAAATAACGCCGTTGTGCGCGGATCCCGGGGCTGGCTGTCATAAAGAATTTCACTTCCGCATGCGGAAAGACCACCGTACCGATGTCGCGGCCGTCCATCACCACTCCTCCACCTTGCCCCATTTCCTGTTGCAGCTGGACCAGCTTGGCGCGTACTTCGGGGATCGGGCTCACCAACGTTACGTGATGGCTCACGTCCATTTCGCGGATCCGATGCTCCACATTGCGGCCGTCCAACCACGTCTCGCTCCGTTGTGTAGCATCGTCGTGCTTGAAGCCGATGTGGATATGTCCCAGCACGCGCAGCAACGCGACCTTGTTGAGCACACCTTCCTCTACCAGGCCATTCTCGATCACATATAGTGCGATGGCCCGGTACATGGCCCCGCTATCGATGTACGTGTAGTGCAGGTGATGCGCCAAGTGCTTGGCCAATGTGCTCTTGCCGCAACTGCTGTAACCGTCTATGGCAATGGTAATGCGCTTCACGACCGTGGGATGGTGCGGCCAAGGTAGTTGGAACCACCGGATCTGCAGCTAACCCGCCCCGGTTCCTTCAACGCCTAAAGCTAGTGGGAATGCATGACCACGTAAGAACAGTGCGCTATACGAAGCGCACTACCCTTTCTTCTGGAAATCTGCGAAGCGCACGCCCAAGGTGATCGTGTTGGAGATACCGGCCAAGTGCAACTGCGAGAAACCATAACTGATGTGGATCTTCGTGACACGCAGCCCGACACCAAAACTTACACCGGTGATCGCGGGTTTCTCGGCCACCACCAGTTCTTTCCGCAATTTGGGGTTGTAGGCCACACGCAGCATGAAGTTCTTCCCAAGCAAAACTTCCACGCTGGGCACGATGTGCAGGATCGCCTTGTTCCACGTGGACACCTTTTTCTCGATCACCTCTCCCGTTGTAGGGTCGATCTCTACCCGCGCATTCGGGTCGTTGAAGGTCAGGTCCCACTTCTGCAAGTTCTCGAACATCAGGCCCAAGCGGAAGGGTGCATGCTTGAACCTGTACGTAACCCCCAGCATGGCTTCGAACGGGAGTTTCTCCCGCTCATTGGTGAACCTCGAACTCTGATACCCGATGTTGCGCAGCATGGCCGCGACGGAAAGTCCCAACGACTTCTTCTCGAAAACACCACCCAGGTCCACCGCCCATGCTGTTGAATTGTAATTACCCAGGTTACTGTTGATGAATTTCACGTTCGCACCAACGCTGAACAAACTGTCCAATGCCTTGGAGGCGCCCACTTGTACCACGAACTCGCCCGCGTTGAACTGCCCGGTGGGATTGCCCACTTCATCCGCTCCATCAAAGGTGCCATAGCTCATGTATTGCACCGTGCCTGCAAGGGTCACGTTGCAACTATCCAAATGATGCCCGTAGGAAACGTAGCCCACATTGGTACCGGCGAAATAGGGTAAATAGCTCAAGGCGACCTGCTTGGTCATTTCCTTGTTCAGCAAGGCCGGGTTGAAGATCCCGAGGTTGAGGTCCGCGTCGCGCACGGCGATGTAGTTACCGCCCAACGATGAATTGCGTGCCGAACTGGGGATCGTGAGCAGTTGAAAAGCAGCATTGGTACCGTCCTGGGCTTGGAGCAAGGAACTCAACGAACAGAGCAGTACAAAGGCGTAATGGCGTAGGGTAGAATGCATGGGTCTCCGTTGCGAGGGGGAACGCAAGATAATGGTGGCTAGTATCCCCCACCACAAAGGACGGAATATCTTCGGCCCGTGACCCGCTCCGGCAAACTTCTCATCCTGTTGCTCCTTGCCTTGTTCACAGGCTGTTCCACCTCATCCGACGTGGTGGGGAAAGGGCCCTTCCAAAAACGGAAATACAGGCCCGGCTGGGATCTTTCATCATTTCGAACACAGCATCGCGAAGCGGCTCCGACATCGAGGATCATACACGAACGCGTGCGCCCTATGACACTGCGTACCGTGCGCACATGGCCCGAACCGGAACATGCAGCGCCGCTTTCCGCATCGCTCAGCTTGGTCCGTAACCCGCGCAACCATCCTGCGCACCATTCAGGTACCGTACTCAACAGAAAGCCAAAGGAGTACAACGTCCAGCAGGAACTGCCCTCCGCATCCATGGACGTTCTTACCACAGATACTGACGGTGAGTCCACGGTATCCGGAGACAGACGATGGAACCGCATGGCCATTGTCTCCGGCGTGTTCCTCTTCCTCTCGGTCATCGCGGCGATCGCACCGGGTGGTACTGCGATACTGCTCTATTTCCTCACTTTTGCGATCATTACCGGTATCATAGGTCTGGTCTTGGCCTGCAAGAACAAGGAAAAAGGCAAACTGATCGCGATCGCCGCTATTGCCTTACCCCTACTGTTCATCGCCCTTCTGTTCGCGATCGAGAAGAACGTGTTCTGATCAGGACCCTTGCTCCGGCAGCAACAGTGATCCGTCGCCATAGCTGAGAAAACGGTAATCATGCGTTAATGCATGTTCATAGATCCTACGCCAATCGTCGCCTACGAATGCGGCCACCAACAACAGCAAGGTGCTGTTGGGTTGGTGGAAGTTGGTGATCAGTCCGTGCGCGAACCGGAACGTGTATCCGGGGGCGATGAGCAAGCCTGTTTTCCCGCGGAGGAAGCTTCCATCCATCGTCCGCACCTGATGGATCACCGCTTCCAGCGCCTGCTTCGGTGCAGGAAGTTGATCGGTCCCATGCCCGTAGGGTTCCCATTGGTCAATATCGATCTCGTTACCTGCATCACCGGCGAGCAACTTCACCCCATGCCAGTACACACTTTCCAACGTGCGCAATGCGGTTGTACCCACGGCGATCACCGAACCAATGCCCAGTTGTGCATGCACGGCCTCCAGCGCCGACAGCGGAATATGCACCTCTTCGGTATGCATGTGGTGATCCGCCATGCGCTCGCTTTTCACCGGCAGAAAAGTGCCCGCTCCAACATGCAGGACGAGTTCAGTTGTTTTGGTGCCGTTGTGTTCCAACCGCTCCAACAGGTCCTTTGAAAAGTGCAAGCTCGCCGTGGGTGCCGCGACCGAACCTTCCTGCTTTGCGAAAACGGTGTTGTAGCGCTCCTTATCCGCCTTGTTGTCTACTCGTTGCATGTATGGCGGCAGGGGCACATGCCCGATCCGTTCAAGCACTTGCGCAAAGGTCAGCTCGGCCGGTTCCCACGTGAAGGTGATGCGTTCCGACCCGCTTCGTTCCGCATGCAACACCGTGCCAGCCAGATCCGTGGTAAGCACCTCTCCCGCTTTCCATCGTTTCGCGTTGCCGATGAAACAATTCCATTCACCGGAACCTTGTGCGCTGATCGCTTGTTCCACAGGACCGTGTACCGGCGATAAGCAGAGCACTTCAATGCCCGCACCTGTTTCGCGTTGGAAGAGGATCCGTGCGTTCACCACCTTGGTCCGGTTCAGGACAAGAAGCGCATTCGGCGGAAGTTGTTCCGGCAGTTCGCGGAATACTCCGTCCGAAATGGCGCCACTGCGGTAGACCAACAATTTGCTTCCATCCCGAACAGCGAGTGGTTGCTGGGCGATGCGCTCGTTCGGCAAAGCGTACGTGAAGTCTTGAATGGAAAGATCGCGGGGATGCATGGCCAAGGGAACGAGCGCTTGCTCGCTTTGTGATGAATGCTGCAGAGATCTCAATGGTCCGCGTTAGTCCTTCACTACTTTGGAAACGTGGTACTCATCGCCTTGTTGGACCCGTACCAAGTACAAACCCGAAGACCAAGCCTCTGTGTTGATGGTGATCCGATCGGCAGCGGCGAACGTTCCGATGAAGACCTGACGGCCCATAAGATCCTGAATGGAAACACGTGTTGCAGTAATGTTTCCGGGGACCAGGATCCGCAGTTCGTTCGACACCGGATTCGGCCAGAATTGGACAGCGGTTGCACGTAGTTCTTCAACGGAAACAAGTCCCAACGCTTGGCGAATAGCGAGGTAGGCATTGACCTTCCCAAAACCCCAAATGGTGCTGCCACCAGCGGGGATCACGCCGGTGTTGTTGTCCAGTCGTGCGGTCTGCTTGATCAGCTCGCGTACCTCGGCCGGGGTTATTGTTGGGATGGCCTCCAAGATCATGGCTACGATCCCGGAAACCGCAGGTGCGGACATGCTCGTGCCGGAGAAGCGTGCGAACGGGTAGCTACGGCCATTGTGATCAACGGTAGCGACCGCGGTGACCGTTTCATCCGTGAAGGAGCTGATCGATGAGGCAACACTGACACCTGGTGCGGTGATGTCGGGCTTGATGCGGTCGTCCATGGTGGGGCCTTTGGAGGAGAAGCCTGCCAATGCACCGCCATAGAACGTACCCGATTGTAATTGGGACTCTGAGCTGTAAGCACCCACCGTGATCAGGTTCTCGGTGCATGCCGGTTCATGGACACCGTATAGAGCATCGCCACCGGTACTTCCTGAACCATAGGCCTGGAATTCCTGACCCCAATTGCCCACATCATTCGTGAGCTCCGTCACGTTCCAGAAATGGACCGTGCCCGTTGCTGCTGTGGCTTTCAGAATGACCCGCAATTGCGTGTTCTGGTTCTTCACCCGCAAGCGGAAATGTGGCCTACCGTTCAACGGGTGCGCCGCTTCGGATGTCAGGTTAAAGTAGACCGTGTCCGTCCCTGCCAGTAGGAACGAATCGAGGTACGCGGGCTGTGTTGAGGTAGCGTATAGTGGTGTTTCCGCCAAGGTGACACCGTTGGAATTGTTGACGAAGATCCCGGCCGAGAACGCATTACCGACCTCTCCCCACATGGTGAGGCTCTGCCCCCACATGTTCGGGTTCGCATCGTACGAGTAGAACTGGATGCGCGAAAGGAGTTCATCTCCGCTGAAAGCCTTCTTGATGTGGAAGTTCACATTGCCGTTGTTCCCTCCTGAAGCCACGAACACGACCCCCTCGGCGGCGTATTGCTCTATGGCCTGACTGATCAACGAGTTCCCATCCAGCGTGCCGATCCAGTTCAATCCCCAGCTCATGTTGATCACCAATCGCTTCTCGTCCTGTTCCGCGATGTTCTTCATCCAAGTGAAGGCATCGATCACAGCCGCTGCATCCACCAACCAGGTACAGAACAGGAATTGTGCATCGAATGCGATCCCACGGTAGTCGGTCCCGGCACCACCACCGCCAGCAATGCCTGCTACATGTGAACCATGTGTGGCGTTTCCGTAAATGTTGATGGTGTCGGATCCAGCAGCCAACAATGCCTCGGAGGTGATCAACTCGGTACCGTATGGAAAATCCGCCGGTGCAGGACCTGCCTGCCGGTATTGGTCCCAAGCAGCACGCACGCGTGAAGTGGTGATCGCGGTATCGTAGAACATCGGGTGGGTGTAATCGAAGCCCCAATCCGTAACGCCGATCAGCACATCCCGACCTGTGTAGCTCTGTGGCAAATTGATACCCTGTTGCACGCTGTCCGCTCGTGTGGACACCACCACTTTGTCCAAGGTGCGCGAGGCCTTTCCTGCAAGTTCCACGTATTGCAATCCGCCCAGTGCGGCCAATGCATCCAAGTGGTACGCATCAACCCGGAATGAAACGATATCCCCGATCCGCGAACCGGACATCACATGGCCTTGCGCACTTTGGGGGATCATGAATTCGCCTTCCGCAGTACTGCGGAACACCTTGCCCAGAAAACCGACCATGCACTTGCCGTGTACCATGGCCGTTGGGTAGGCTTTTGTGGCGACAATGAGTTCTTCGGCCTTGAGGTGCTTGGCGGCCAAAGTTTGCAATTCGGCAATGCCTACACGGGTTGTAGCGGGCATTGTAGTTTGTGCCAGCAGAACAACGGAGGCGTGTATTCCGAAAAGGACGAAAGAGAAACGTTTCATGGGGTTAGCTTGGAAGGGCAAGGTACGGGTAGTGGGAATTGGGGTGGTGACTCCTGCACTGAATGAACACTAGCCCACTTTCGAGATGCTTTGGTTCTGCTGATGTACGCTAACTTCAACCACTTGTTTGAGCGCTTCAACAACTATTGAACTCATGTGGAATTCGACGCAACTCATCATTCTAGCGCTATTCACCACCACAGCCTGTGCCCAACCAACCATTGCCTGGCAACATAACTACGGCGGTAGCGCGGTTGATGCTGGCCGAAGCATACACCCCACCTTGGATGGTGGCTACATTGTATTCGCCCATTCCAGTTCCAATGATGGCCAACTGACGGAGAATCGCGGATTACCGGATTACTGGGCAGTGAAGATCAACGGTTCTGGCGAACTGGAATGGCAACGTTCCTTGGGTAGCAGCGGCGTGGAGTATCCCGGTGACATGTGGCAGACACCGGATGGTGGTTACATCGGTATTGGTACGATCACTACAGCCGATGGAGACGTTTCTTCCATCACGGGATATTCGGATATCTGGGTAGTGAAATTAGACGCACTTGGAGCGCTTGTATGGGAAAGAAGCTTCGGTGGTTCACTTATAGATCGAGGGCTTTGGCTACACGTCCTAACCAATGGCCAAATCTTGCTCTTTGGTGAAACCAACTCCCCAGAGATCGAGGGTGAAATAGGTGAAAGTGACACGTGGGTGGTCCGCATCACCTCTGATGGAACTGAATTGCAGCAGCAACGGTTCGGTGGTTCCCTCCATGACATAATGGGGTATTTCGGCTATTTGTCCAATGGTTCGGTTGTGTTCAGCGGTTCAACGTACTCCACCGATGGACAAGCAACTGGTAATCACGGTGGCAGTGATGGCATGATCATTTCGTTGGATGAGGATCTGAATTTGAATTGGCATACTTGCATTGGTGGCTCTTCTTATGAGAATGCCGGTGCGATCTGTGAATCGGCAGATGGGAGCATTTACGTTGCTTCTTCCGCGCTTTCTTTGGACGGCCAAATATCCAACGCTCGTGGTGGTGGAGATTACTGGATCGTAAAACTTTCTTCTGATGGTGAATTACTTGGGGAAAGTTCTTTTGGCGGCAGTGAAAGTGACCTTCCATTGTCCATACTGCCGCGTGCGAATGGGGGTGTTTACGTGTATGGAACTGTAATCTCTGAGGATGGTGATATAAGTGCATCCCACGGTGACAAAGACGCTTGGTTGATCTGCTTGGATGCTGATCTCAATTTACGGTGGGAACGTGCTTTGGGTGGATCATCGAGCGATTTCGGAGGCGGCATGTGCTATGCACCCGATGGTGGGTTAGTACTGGTCGGGACCAGTGGCTCCACCGACGGCGACCTCACCGGCAATTTCGGTGGTGGGGATCTCTGGGTGGTCAAATTCAACCCGGAAGTCGTTGGTATTTCAGAAGTAAGCGAGGCATTTTTCACCCTATACCCAAACCCTGCTACGGATGAACTCCGCATCAGTCTTACCGGTACAGCAGCACGCCAATTGGAAGTGGTGGATGTAACCGGACGAATCGTGATCACACAAGCCGTAACGAGCGGCACAACGACCGTGGATCTTTCCATTCCACAGTTGGCGCAAGGGACCTACAGCGTGCGGTTGGTCGGTGATGGCCAGAACTACAGCGAACTGTTCATCAAATACTGAACGCGGTATTACCAGCCTCCTTTCTTCCGCTGGAGTTCTTGGATGTCCAAGAGGTCTTTCGGCCTTCCAGAATGCATCTTGCTTTCGATGAGATCCAGGTAGGAAAGTATCCGGAATAGTATGACCGGTTCGCCGGTCAATTCCACATGCTCCGCTCTGGTCCATGCTTGATCAAAGGTGCAGCCCGGTGACAAGTGAGTGATCAATTCCACATCAAGCCCTGGAGACATTTTCAAGGTGATGTTCTGTTCGGCGCGTAGTACTGATCCGGGAAGACCACCTACTTCATAACCAATTTGCTCCAATGCTTTGGCAAGGCGATCAAAATTCAACGGTGTGGGTTCCATCCAGAAGTCGAGATCAGCCGACTGGCGCTGGTAACCATGGAAATTCACAGCACCGCCACCGATCATAAGCATGCGCACACCAGATGAGTTCGCTGCCCGAATGAACGCGTTCACCTCGTCACCGAAGTCCATCAATCCGTTTCCGTATGACGAAATTCTTCGTGGGTCGGTCCTCCTGCACACGACCTTGGAAACTACGCAAGAACCAGTGAAATCGTTCGGAAGGAGTAAGGGCAAGGAATTCCCTTTCGCGCCGGGCGTTGGATTCCTCTTTGGTCTCGAACTTGATCCGCTTGTCCATTGATCCAAGCCTTACGCTACCTTCAGCGCATTCTCCACTTTCTCCTTGAGCAAGGCGTGCCGCACCACTTCGATCATTTCGTTGACGTAGGTGAAGCGCATGCCCTTGGTGTAGCGTGCGTCGATGTCCTCGATGTCCTTGCGGTTGTCGGCACTGAGGATGATCTCCTTGATGCCTGCACGTTTGGCGGCGAGGATCTTTTCCTTGATGCCGCCCACCGGTAACACGCGACCACGCAACGTGATCTCGCCCGTCATGGCCACGAACTTGCGCACCTTTTGTTGGGTGAAGGCACTCGCGATGCTGGTGAGCATGGTGATGCCCGCACTCGGACCATCCTTCGGGGTGGCGCCTTCCGGCACGTGCATGTGTACGTTCCAACGCTTGAACACATCGGAGTCTATCCCGATGATCTCACTGTGGGCCTTGAGGTATTCCAACGCGATGATGGCACTTTCCTTCATTACATCGCCGAGGTTGCCGGTGAGGGTGAGCTTGCCTTCACCTTTGGTGATGCTGGTCTCGATGAAGAGGATGTCGCCGCCCGTGGGTGTCCATGCCAAACCGGTGACGACTCCGGCCACGTCGTTGCCTTGGTATTTGTCGCGTGCGTGGCTGGGTCCGTAGATCTTCACCAGATCGTCCACCCCGATGGTGATGTTGTACTTCTCCTTCAACGCGATCTGCTTCGCACGGTACCGGACAAGTTTAGCGATGCGCTTTTCCAGCGTCCGCACACCGCTTTCGTCGGTGTACTGTTCTATGATCGCTTCCAGCAGTCCCGGAGCTAATTTCAGCTTGCTCGGCTTGATCCCGTTCTCGCCGAACTGCTTTGGGAGCAGGTGGCGAATGGCGATCTGCAGCTTTTCCTCCTGTGTGTACCCGGTCACTTCGATGATCTCCATGCGATCACGCAATGCGGGATGGATGGTGCCCAAATTGTTGGCCGTGGCCACGAACATGACGCGGCTCAGGTCGTAGTCGATCTCCACGTAGTTGTCGTAGAAGGAGTGGTTCTGCTCGGGATCCAACACTTCCAATAGGGCACTTGCTGGATCACCATGGAAGTCCTTGCCCACTTTATCGATCTCGTCCAATACGAAAAGTGGATTGCTGGATCCAGCCTTTTTCAAGCTTTGGATCAAGCGGCCCGGCATTGCACCGATGTAGGTTTTGCGGTGGCCACGGATCTCGCTCTCATCGTGCAAGCCACCCAAGCTCATGCGCACGTATTTGCGCCCGAGCGCTTCGGCCATGCTCTTGCCCAAGCTGGTCTTGCCCACGCCCGGCGGGCCGTAGAGGCAAATGATCGGGGCCCTCATGTCGCCCTTCAACTTCAAAACGGCCAAGTGCTCGATCAGGCGTTCCTTCACTTTCTCCAAACCGAAATGGTCCCGGTCCAGGATCTTTTGTGCGTTGCGTAGATCGAATTTGTCGCTGCTGTATTCGCCCCACGGCAATTCCAACAACAACTGCACGTAGTTGTATTGCACGCTGAATTCAGCACCTGCGGGGTTCATGCGTTGCAACTTACCGATCTCCTTGTCGAAGGTCTCCGAAACTTTCTTCGTCCACTTCTTCTTGGCGGCTTTCTCGCGCATCTCTTCCATCTCCTGCTCGATCGGGTTGCCCCCGAGTTCGTCCTGGATGGTCTTGATCTGCTGATGCAGGAAGTACTCGCGCTGCTGGCGATCCACTTCGGTGCGCACCTTGCTCTGGATCTCGTTCTTCATCTGGAGCATCTGCAGCTCCTTGGTCAAGTGCGCGAGCAACAGACTGGCACGTTCGCGCAGGTCGGCGACTTCGAGCATCTTCTGCTTTTCGACGACTTCAGCATTCATGTTGCTGCTGATGAAATTCACCAAGAAGCTCGGGCTATCGATGTTCTTCAGCGCGAACTGTGCTTCCGTGGGAATGTGCGGACTTTGCTTGATGATGTCGCTGGCAAGGTCCTTCAACGAGCTCACCAATGCATGGAAGCTCTTGTCATCCTTGGCGGGACGGATCTCTTCGAACTCCTTGATCTTGGCGGTGAAGTAAGGTTCGGTCTTCACCATTTCCAGCACCTCGAAGCGTTTCTTGCCTTGGATGATCGCCGTGGTACTGCCATCGGGCATGCGCAACATGCGAATGATCGTGGCGATGGTGCCGATCTTGTTCAGGTCTTCCGCACGCGGCTCTTCGATGTCGCCGTCCTTCTGGCTTACAACGCCCAAGGTCTTGGTGCCTTTGTACACGTCCTGTATCAACCGGATGCTGCGGTCGCGGCCCACCGTAATGGGTATGACCACTCCGGGAAAGAGCACGGTGTTACGCAGGGGAAGGATCGGCAATTCCGGCGGAGTGGTCTCCGCGTTCATCATCTCTTCGTCCTCGGCAGTGATCAATGGGATCAGCTCCGTCTCGTTGTCGAGGATCTCGGAGTTGAACAGGATGTCGTTATTATGGAATGGTTCGTTCATGAACGGTTTGCCATGATGTCAGTTACAAAGGTATCGCGCATGCTGCGCGCTTCAAATGCACGTTATCAACAGCGGCTGCCCCATTGGGCAAGTTTTGTGCCGTGGCGGAAGTAGGTGACAGATGGGCAGGTGGGAAGTGAAAAGGTGAAGACGTGAAGAGGTAAGGAAGCTAGGAATTGAGCCCCGGCTAGGAGGTCGAGGTGACGATTGAGGAGGTGAGGAAGCGTGGTGCTTTCCTACTTGCCCTGCTCCACTGCGAAAACGTGGCGCAGTAGGGCTTCGTCCAAGACCGTCATGGGGATGTGAATGAACGGAAATAAGCTCACCGCGTCATGGACAACACGAACGACCTCTTCCTATTCCCGTTCATTCACGTCCATTCACGGGTCCTCCTTCTTACTTGCCCTGTTC
>Ga0105046_10013548_pt1 | contig 12623 bp, 9 predicted proteins | sample MAT03_FD_78385 | JGI IMG/M metagenome (GOLD analysis project Ga0105046, IMG submission 78385) | Freshwater microbial communities from Lake Fryxell liftoff mats and glacier meltwater in Antarctica - MAT-03 (megahit assembly) | ecosystem: Environmental > Aquatic > Freshwater > Ice > Liftoff... | reverse complement strand
TTAGCATTGCTAAACCCCTACAGCATGGTCTATTTACGATCAAAGGATAATTAATCAAACCCTGAAACAACCTATTTTCGTTAATCCACATCATGATTAATTTGTACAGTGCGTAAGTCCTATAGCGGTTCCCATTCAGATACGGTACAACGTTATATCCCAAGGTGTAGGGGCACGGCATGCCGTGCCCCTACGGGTGTACCTCACGTAAACGAGAACTGCTATAATTCAAATCCGGCAAGTCTAATCTTTAAGTCGTGTACTCTGCATTAATCCTCACATAGTCATAACTCAAATCACAACCCCAAGCTTTACCTGAACCATGACCATTGCCAACACTAACGGAAATTAACACTGTATCGTTTTGGAGATAAGCACCACCTGCTGCTTGTTTTAAATAAGCGCTTGCTGCGGCACGATCAAAGGTTAAGGGTTGCCCGTTTTCCAACATTAAGAAATCTCCTAGTTTAATTTGGAGGTTTTCTTGCTCAAAGGGTACACCTGCACGTCCAGCAGCGGCGGCGATGCGTCCCCAGTTGGGATCACGTCCAAAGATTGCAGATTTAACTAAGGATGAGCCAGCGATGGTTTTGGCTATTTGTTGGGCTGAGAGTTCATCATGAGCGCCAGTCACTTCCACTTCAATTAGGCAAGTTGCACCTTCGCCATCACGAGCGATCGCTTTGGCTAAATGCTGGCAAACTGCTGTTAACATGGCCTCTAATTTCTCTGCTTCTGCGCCCAATTCTGTAATTGCTGGGGTGCGAGATTGACCATTTGCTAGGGCGATTAAGCTGTCGTTAGTGCTGGTATCACCATCTACGGTAATGGAATTAAAACTTCTATCAGCTGCCCTTGCTAACATCTGCTGCCAAAGGTGAGACGAAACCGCAGCATCACAGGTAACAAATGCCAGCATGGTTGCCATATTGGGGTGAATCATGCCGGAACCCTTGGCAATGCCGCCAATCCGCACGGGGCGGTCGCCTATAGTTGTCTCTAGAGCAATAGATTTTGTTACTAAGTCTGTGGTGATAATCGCTCCGGCGGCGGCATCTGAGCCTGTTTCTGATAGTGCTGCTACTAGATTGGGAATCCCACTTCGCAAAGCATCCATCTTAATTCTTTGACCAATTACGCCGGTAGAAGCCAATAACACAGATTCAGATGAGATGTTCAGTTCTTGGGCTATTGCCATAGCAGATTCTAGGGCATCAACCCAGCCTTGATTCCCTGTAGCGGCGTTTGCTTGTCCAGCGTTGCAGAGAATGGCACGAGCGCTATGTTTTGTTTGCAGGCGTTGGCGACAATAGTCTACACAGGCAGCTTTAACCTGGCTGGTGGTGAATACACCAGCTGCGATCGCTTCTACATCTGAAAAGATCAAAGCTAAATCTGGCAACCCCGAAGGTTTCAGCCCGGCGGTAATTCCTGCCGCCTGATACCCCCTTGGTGCTGTGATGCCACCTGTTATTTTTTGCCAATCTGCCATGATTATTCCTTACAACTATCAGTTTGGATGGGTCGGTACGTGCTTTGGAAAAGTGCTGAGTCAAGAGTTATTATTCTCTCTCTGCTCCCCAGTTCGCAGTTGCTTTTGTTGTGAGTTTATTTGCTGATGGTAATAATAATGCACTAGTTGGCGATTGGTATCATTATTTTTACCTTTCTTATGACGAAAGACAAAAGCAAAGAAGGAGAGCGACTTAAGTAGCTCTCCAGATCATCAGGGTGCATCTACTTACCAGAGCATACCATCTTAGGTATGAGGGTTGTGACCACTTTTATTGTGAAGATTCTATGAAGAAACAACGTCTAAAGCCCCTTTTTTAAGTAGGGCTGTTTCACTCCCTAAAACAACAAGTGTTGAGGAGATAACTGCTACTATCAGCGCCCCAACAGCAGCGATCGCGCTAGAGTTAAACCATTTACTTAACATTTTTATTTTCTTTAATCTTCGATAATCATCTATATCAACATCACAGGGTTTATTCGATAGGTGCAAGATATCAGGTCTATTTATTCTCCGTGTCCCCCTCATCCCCTACTTTTTCACAGTATTCAATACCCAATCCCTAATCCCAGTGCGATCGCTCAAAACCCTAAATCAGAAAATCCGGACTTTTTATTGATTACAGACTACTATTTTTAGTCGCATAAACGCATAATAGAAAGGTGACTGATCTGTTCGTCCCTTTACAATCTCTAAAACAAGGTCACTGGTTTAAGCTGATCTGCGGAGCCAGTTTCCAGCATTTGCCGGCAGTCAGAAGTTTAACGTTAGCCTATACTTTGGCGGGCGCTGACTGCATAGATGTTGCAGCTGATCCAGCAGTGATTGTAGCGGCGCAAGCAGCGTTACAAGTAGCCAAAACTCTGGCTAAGGATGCCCAAAAGCGAGGCTTTGGCTACAAAGGCAACTCACCCTTTTTAATGGTCAGCCTAAACGATGGAGAAGACCCCCATTTTCGGAAAGCAGAATTTAATCCTACTCAGTGTCCTACAGACTGCCCTAGACCCTGTGAAGGAATTTGTCCAGCACAAGCAATCGTGTTTAACAGTATAAAAGATGAGTTTTCAGGAGTAGTATCTCAAAAGTGTTACGGGTGTGGTCGTTGTCTACCAATTTGCCCCTATGGTAGAATTTATACAGCGTCGTATATGTCAACGCCAGGAGCGATCGCGCCATTGGTAATGTCAACGGGAGTAGATGCCGTAGAAATCCATACAAAAGTTGGGCGGTTAGCAGAATTTGAGCAATTATGGCAAGCAATTTCACCGTGGATCGATCAACTAAAGCTAGTAGCCATTAGCTGTAACGATGGTGAGGGGATTACTGACTATCTGAAAGCACTGTATAAACTGATTACCCCACTAAAGAGTGTCTTAATCTGGCAAACCGACGGTCGTTCTATGAGTGGTGATATTGGTGATGCCACCACAATAGCCGCAGTGAAATTAGGGCAAAAAGTTTTGGCAGCTAAATTACCGGGATATGTGCAGTTAGCAGGCGGCACAAATAGCTATACCGTTGCTAAGTTAAAGGCAATGGGACTGTTAAACAGTGCTGAGTGCCAAGTGCTGAGTGCTGAGAAAGACTATACTACTCAGCACTCCCACATTGCCGGGGTAGCTTACGGTAGCTACGCCCGTGTACTGCTGTCACCGATTCTCGATCAGTTAGAGAATAAGGAGGTAAGTAACACTAATGTTAAGGCGACTGTTCGCCTAGAAGAAGACGACGTATTACTTTGGCAAGCTGTAGAGCTTGCACATTCTCTTGTTTCCCAGATCAAGTCACAGCAGAAGCGTTAATCACTCGTTCAGGACAATTACCCGAGGCGGGTTCTGCTGCACGCAAATGTCCTCGCTATCTCTAAAAACGTCACCATAGAAAGCATGACGATTACAGACGATCTCCAAAAGTTATTAAACATTTTGCCCCCAGACCTGCGACAAGTACTAGAGAGTCATCCCAAACGAGATATTTTAGTAGAAGTGGTCTTGGATTTGGGTCGTCGCCCAGAGGCTCGCTTTCCCAATCAAGCTGAGTATCTGAGCGAAGTACCCGTTACTCAAGAACAGATAGATGATTGCGTTCAACGAGTTGGCATCTTTGGCGGAGATAATCGAGCAGGAATTGAGCAAACTTTGCATCGGATCAGCGCTATCCGCAACCGCACCGGCAAGATTATTGGCTTGACCTGTCGCGTCGGTCGGGCAGTATTCGGAACCATTGGCATGATCCGCGATTTGGTAGAAACTGGTAAATCGATTCTCATGCTGGGGCGTCCAGGCGTGGGCAAAACTACTGCCTTACGGGAAATTGCCCGGGTTTTAGCTGATGATCTGCATAAGCGAGTGGTGATTATTGACACTTCCAACGAAATCGCTGGGGATGGTGATGTTGCCCACCCAGCCATTGGTCGCGCTAGGCGGATGCAAGTGGCTCATCCAGAACAACAGCATCAGGTGATGATTGAAGCCGTGGAAAACCATATGCCAGAGGTGATCATCATTGATGAAATTGGCACAGAACTGGAAGCTTTAGCGGCTCGCACCATTGCGGAACGGGGTGTACAGTTAGTAGGTACTGCCCACGGTAATCAGATCGAAAATCTGATTAAAAACCCGACTCTGGCTGATTTAGTTGGGGGTATCCAAGCTGTGACACTGGGAGATGACGAAGCCAGACGTAGAGGTAGTCAAAAGACTGTTTTGGAACGTAAAGCTCCGCCGACATTTGAGATTGCTGTGGAAATGCTGGAACGCCAGCGTTGGACGGTACACGAAAGCGTTGCTGATACAGTAGATAATCTGTTGCGAGGTCGTCAAGCTAGCCCACAAACGAGAACTGTTGATGACCAGGGCAAAATTGCGGTTACAAGGCAGTTAGCTGTTGTCAATGGTCGTGGTGGACATTTAGCCACAGTAGACGAATCTTTCGCATCGGCGCGACCGTCTAATGGTTGGCGTTCATCTGGACAAATGGTAGCACTGCCGCAATTGCCTGTAGAGCGGGTAACTGGACGGAGTGAGTTTGACCGCTTGCTGGATGAATCTTTTAATTATTCTGAGAGCATCGATTTAGGTACTGCTAACAGACAGCCAGGGCCGAATGGTGAAGATTTGCCACTGCACGTTTACCCCTATGGCGTTAGTCGCCACCAACTCGAACAGGTAATCAGCGTGTTAACTTTACCCGTGATATTGACAAAAGACATAGATAGTGCTGATGCAATTTTAGCACTGCGATCGCACGTCAAAAACCACGCCAAATTACGCCAAATGGCGAAAGCCCGTCATGTACCCATCCATGTGATTAAGTCCAGCACCATTCCGCAAATTACCCGTGGCTTGCGGCGGTTACTCAATATCGATGACCCAGAATTAGCTGATGACAAAGAACTGCAACTGTTTCTGCACAGTGGCAGCGATGATGAGATGGATGCCCTTGAAGAAGCCAGACTTGCCGTTGAGCAAATTGTGATTCCCAAAGGACAGCCAGTCGAGTTATTGCCGCGTTCTTCCCAAGTCCGCAAAATGCAACATGAGTTGGTAGAACACTATCGCCTCAAGTCGCACAGTTTTGGCGAAGAACCAAATCGGCGTTTGCGGATTTATCCGGCATAACCTCATACCCAAACCCTCTCCGTTGGCGTTAGCCTGAGCCAACGGAGAGGGGAGTAAGAAAAAAGAGATCAATCTTTGGGAGCAACTGCGTCATCAAGTTGCTCTGGAACCTCAAGCATTTTGCTCATCAACCGTGGCACTATAGAAAATAGAGCTGCAAATTGAGCAATAGGAAGACTAAAGAACGCTGTGCAGATAACATTCTTAGGGACGAGTTCCGGTGTACCTACGCGATCGCGCAATGTTTCCAGCGTTGCCCTGAGACTACCCCAAAGGGCAGAGCTGTGGTTATTCGACTGTGGCGAAGGTACTCAGCATCAAATTTTGCGGAGTGAACTGAAAATCAGCCAACTTTCCCGAATTTTTATCACCCATATGCACGGCGACCACATTTTTGGCTTGATGGGACTTCTTGCTACCTGTGGCTTGGCTGGCAACGTGCAACGAGTTGACATATATGGCCCACCCGGATTAAATGATTACATCCAAGCGGCCTCACGTTACTCCTACACACACTTTTCCTACCCCATAAAAGTTCACGCCATCCGTCCAGGGGTAATTTATGAAGACGAAGACTTCACCGTTAGCTGCGGAAATTTGCATCACCGGATTACAGCTTTCGGCTACCGCGTAGCCGAAAAAGACCGATCAGGACGCTTTGATATCGAAAAAGCTAAGGCGTTGCAAATTCCCCCTGGCCGGATTTATGGTCAACTCAAGCGCGGTGAAACAGTAACCCTTGCCGATGGACGGGTGATTGATGGCAGCCAATTGTGCGGCCCTACAGAAATTGGGCGAAAAATTGCCTATTGTACAGACACAATTTATTGTGATGGTGCAGTGGAATTAGCTCATGATGCAGATGTATTAATTCACGAAGCAACCTTTGCCCATCAAGATGCAGATATGGCTTTTCAGCGCTTGCACTCCACAAGCACAATGGCAGCGCAAACAGCTTTAGCAGCCGGGGCACATCGGCTGATTATGAGTCATTTTAGTCCCCGCTATGCTCCCGGAAATACCCTGGAGTTGAAAGATCTCCTTCAGGAAGCCCGTGCCATTTTTCCCCGTACTGACATGGCTTATGATTTTATGATTCATGAAGTACCCAGGCGGCGAGAAGTAGAGTTAACCAAGATCAGCGTTTAAATTTTAGATTTTAGATTGAATCGCTTTAATCTAAAATTTAAAATTAACCAGACTCTATCGTGAGGTTTAGTAAGACAACTCATACCGTCCAGCCAATAGACAGCAGTTTAGTTTTGCGAGTAAGTCAACTAGTTAACCAATAATTTACGGTTAACTAAGTGTATCAATAATGTCCAAATACTATGGTTTAAATATTTTTCTCAATGTTTTTTTTATATTACAAGTTATCAAAAGAACTTTAATATATAGTGATGTTGTGAATCAGATAATTCTTTACTTAAAAGCTTAGGAAAAATAATTAATTTTTCGTCAAGATTTTTCTTCTGAAAATAAAATATTTATTGAAAATTTATTCTTCCAACACTGATTAAGAATTTATATGCGTGAATTGATGAACATGAAAGCGCTAGTTGGCATAATATAGTGCCAAATAAGCTTGTCATTGTTGGCAGGATAATTAAGCATACTGTCGTGGCTATAGGTATAAACAATTATAGTGTTTCGATATTAGAGGAGTTTGATAGTGGTTAAGACTAGTCTGAATCAAGAGCAACAGGTTACTACTTCAGCACAAAGCGCAGTTGACATCAGACAATTATCTACTATTTTGCTTCGCCGACGCTTTCTTGTCTTAGGAGTTTCCTGTGTAGTTATGTCAGCGGCTAGCCTCTTGGCTATTATTGCCAAACCTACTTACCAGAGCAATATGCAGATATTGGTGAGTTCCAATTTATCTCAAGGAACACCGTTAAATAATATCCCAGAAGGCGTAGACACCGAGGTTACTAACCCCAACTCTCAAGTTGTTGATTACAATACTCAGATGAAACTTATGCTGAGTTCAAAACTGCTCCAGAAAGCCGTAGACTTACTTCATTCTGATTATCCTGATATTACCTTAGAGGATATCAATGGTCAAAGAGAACAAAGCAAAAAAGCACCTCTGCAAGTGACTCAAGAAGAGGAAGGAATAGGAGCTAATAAAGTTTTTAATAAAGTCTTTGAAGTTTCCTATAGTGATGACGATCCAATCAAAGCACAAAGAATACTTCAAGCTCTACAAAAAATCTATCAAACCTACAATATAGAACAACAAAAAGAGCGTCTAAATCAAGGACTGGCTTTTGTAAATGCCCGCCTCCCAGAAATAAAAAAAGAGGTGGGTAAAGCTGATAAAAATTTGGAACAGTTTCGCAAGAAACATAATTTACTTAACCCCGAAGCACAAAGTAAAATCCTGCTAGAATCTTTAGCTGATATTCAAAAACAGCTACAAACCACTCGTGCCAATCTTCAAGATGTAAACGCTCGCTACGAAAACCTAGAACAACAAATAGCGTCTTCCTCCCAGCAAAATGCCCTAATTTCCTCTCGCTTAAATCAGTCAAGCCGCTACCAAACACTATTGATTGAAATTCAAAAGACTGAACTAGCGCTAGCTAAAGAGCGGCTACGCTACACAGACGATTATCCATCGGTAGAAAAACTAAAGCAGCAGCGTCAAAGTCAACTGTCGTTGTTACGACAAGAAGTGAAGATAATTACTACTAGCAGTAAGGGAAAACCACTCTTAAAAGGGGAAATAGTAGGGGTTGAACCAAAGCTAGTAGACGAGTTAATTTTGGTGCAGACAAATGTCTTAGGACTGATTGCTAATGAAAAGAGTCTAACAGAATCAGAACAGCGACTCCGCTCTGAGCTAAACAAATACCCAAGCTTAATAGCAGAGTATAATCGTCTGATACCAAAGGTTGAAACTAGTCGGAAAACCCTTGAACAACTGCTCCAGGCACAACAGTCTTTGGGACTGAAAATTGCTCAGGAAGGATATAACTGGCAAGTTTTGGCAGAACCTGCTCTAGGCACTTATATGGGGAGCAACAGATTATTACTTTTGACTGGAGGAGCAGTAATTAGTCTGATTTTAGGTATTTTAGCAGCCCTGATTTTGGAAAAGTTTAATGACGCTATCTATTGTGCGGCAGATTTAAAAAAACTGACGAACCTGCGTATACTGGGGTCGGTACCAAAACTACCGTCGCGTTATCCGAAGAAGCGGCTCCTAGACCTGTCTTGGAATAAACAGCGAACTTTACCTCCTTCTATGGTAGAAGCTAGTGCTAGATTGCCCGTCCATGAAACTCTGGACATGATTTACCAAAATATTCAAATATTAAAATATCCCTTACCTTTCAAGTCGCTAATGTTGACTTCGGCACTACCACAGGAAGGGAAGACAACCTTAGTATTAGGGCTTGTGGCTAGCGCTACCCGAATGCATGGACGGGTATTAGTAATTGATACTAACCTCCAGAATCCTAGCTTGCACAAAATCCTCAACCTATCCAATGACTGGGGACTATCTCTGTTATTAATTGATGATACAACTACCCATTTTCAAGATTACATCCAGCCGATTCACCCCTCCATTGATATTTTGACTGCTGGACCCATACCAGAAGACACGGTGAAGTTGCTCAGTTCTCGACGGATGAAAGAATTAATAGAGTTGTTTGAGCAAAGTTACGACTTAGTACTGATAGACGCTCCACCAATTTTAGGCACAGTCGATGCCAGGATTGTGGCATCTTTTTGTAATGGGATTGTGATGGTAGAGCGCATGGGTAAAGTGACCCGAACTGAACTGACTCAAGCTACAGAAATTTTGAGTGAGTTGAATTTAATTGGAATTATCGCTAATGAAGTAAAATATTCTGCATAACTCCAGATTTCCAAGAGCAGAAACAAATACAGCAGTATTCAGGAGCAAAACTTTTGTTTTCACTACCCTATAGCTAAACTAAAATGCATAATTAGTAGCAGGTGGCAACCTCCTGCGTTGGAGAAGTGTCTCATCTTAAAGTAGTAGACGCCATAATCCAGAGCGTCAATTAGATACTGGTATGATTAGATGATCAGCATGAAATTCCAACTTTACTTAGGCTTTTTATTTTCTCAGACTAAAGTACGTCATTGGTGGGTAAGTGTCCTTTTGTGGATTGCTTTGGTTGCCCCAGCTCAAGCGTCTGTAATCCTGCGCGTGGCAATTGAGAGGGGAGTTAATCAGGTAAAAGTGGGCAGTTCCACCACTGGGATCGTCAAGGATAGTACCGGACGTACTCTCGGACAGTTGCCGGCGATGAGTGCATATTATGCCCAAGCCGTTCCGGGCGGAGTTGCTTTAGATAAGTGGCAGTCTGGTTTATTTTGGATTGAGCCAACTGGTAAAGGATTCGTTTATATTGGCGATCGCTGGTATCGGGGCAGAACTCTGGTTGTCCCCACAGATAAAGGCTTAACTGCTGTTAATTGGGTAGATTACCAAGAATATCTCTACAGCGTTCTCGGTGGCGAGATGGATGCTAGCTGGCCTCAAGAAGCCCTAAAAGCCCAAGCGATCGCTGCCCGTACCTACGCTCTCTACGAGCGAGAAAAACAACGGAATAACCCCGTTTACGATTTAGGCAATACCCCAGATCGTTGGCAAATTTACAAAGGTGTAATTAGTGAATCTCCTGCTACTTACAAAGCAGTTGATGCCACAGCAGGGCAGGTACTAACTTACAAAAACCGGATTATTCTCTCAGTCTTCCACGCTTGTTCTGGGGGACACACCGAAAACGTGGAAGATGTTTGGGGAAATACCCTGCCTTACCTGCGTGCTGTTCAAGACTACGATCAAAATATCAAACAGTGTAATTGGATAAAAACCTTCTCCCCCAGTGAAATTAGCGCTAAATTTCCTGAGGTGGGCAATGTCAAGGATATGATTCCAGAAACATTCTCGCGTTTCCGCAGTGTTAAAGTCTTAAAAATTGTTGGCAATAAAGGTGCAAAAATGCTAAGAGGCGAGGAAGTGCGGACAGCGCTGAAATTAAAAAGTACCCGCTTTACCGTTGCCAAGGGAGCAGATGGTAGTTTTGTACTCCAAGGGCTTGGTTTTGGTCATGGTTTGGGCATGAGTCAATGGGGGGCGTACAATCTGGCTCGGCAAGGAGTAAATCACCTGCAAATTTTGGGGCATTATTACCAAGGTGTAGCTCTCACACCAATTCAGGCGAAGTAATCAGGGATTGGGACTTGGGGATGAGAGAACATGGGGAGCAGGGGAAAGGGAGAGAGAAAAAATGTTTACTTAACCCAATGCCCAATTCCCTATTTCTTATTCTCCACTTCCGCGTTCCAAGCGCTTTTGCCATTCAGCGTCAGTTTGTGCAGAACGTTCAGCTTCCTGTTCGAGTAAGTCAGTTTCGCTGGAATACACTAAATCTTCGTTGCCAATGATTCTTTCTGTGGCAAATTGTTGAGCATAGTCGATTTTTTGTTGCAAAGGTGCATCAGGACTTGCCAACAGCTTTGCCCTGGAAAGGCGATCGCGGTTGCGAGCAACAATTTTGCGATTACCCCACCGAATCCAGAAATAACGCAATAACGGTATACCTAAGAAACCTGCTCCATAAGCCAATAGTAGCCAATAAATTCCTTGTACAAAAGCTACCAGTCCACCTAATTGAGCAGCGATCGTGCCATCTCTCAACAAACTTCCCAGCACTAAAGCAAGAACAAAATTTAGTACCCCTAACCCAGCACTCAGCATAATTTGTCCGGAACTTGCGGCACTAAAACGCCAAAGCAATTCCTCCAAGTGATCTGATATTGCATGACGGCGCTTTTTAGCTGCACTCACCTGCAACTCTGGAAAGTAATAAACAATTTGCCCTTCTGGACTTACCTCTGGTTGCCCATTAAATCGCGTCAGAACGGGCAGCATATAATCTTCGTACTCTCTTGTATATCCCTCGCCAATGTCATCCAAATATGGGGCAATTTGTTCCGCTACCACTGCACCACGGTTATTCCGAATCACCGTAGCAATTTCTTGCCAGCGACGTTCTTCTAACTTGGCATTAGGATTACCATCGCCAAACAAAAACGAAAACACAGCTTCAAAGAAATTCAGATTGCTTTCGTCCCGGCTGCCACGTCGCCTTTCCTGGTAGTGGTTGTCATAATTTGGGCTAAGATACCAGAATAAATTTGGAAAAAAGAAGAACCCCCCACCGCCTGAATTACTCCCCCGATTATCGCCGTCACGGTCTGAATTGGCAGCAGTAATAATAATGAAGATGGTAACAGTTATCAGAGCGATGGAAACAGTTAAGAAAATTCCAAAAGAAATGCGAATCAGGTAAAACAGAACACTCCAGACCTTTTTCCACCATTCCTGCAATCGTAATTGGAAGTATTTATTACGCAAAATTGCTCGAAAATTTTGGGGAAAAAGGTAAACTATATCACCTGAATCCGCCACCTGTAAATGCCCCCCAGCATCAGATGCTAGGGCTAACAAGCCTTGATTAGCTTCAGCTACATTCAATCCTACCTGGGTTGACACATCACCAACGGTGACACGGTAGCCCAGTTGTTCTACAGCTTGCATGATGGTGGGATTGGGAGCCATTGCTCTTCCTTCCTGTTGAAACTTATTTCCCTTTTCTTAAGTATAAAGTTTTATTTTGAGCGACTTGGCAGAGGCAGAAATGAAAGTGAAATCATCAGATATAGAAATTACATAAATTTGGGAAACCGAGACTAAAGTGGATAAACCAACAAATAACCTGACACACAATATGTTAATATTATTTTCCTCGGTTTGGTTAACCAGCAAATTTTCTGCTCAAATATGGTTCAGTACACTCTCGCTCAAAGCCCAGAAATTATCCTCACTGTTTCTGGAAAAGATTCAGTCAAAGCCCGTGAAAAAGCAATGGATCAGTTGATGGAACTGATGGATGCAGGTAAGCTACCCACGGAACTGGAAGAAGGATTTAGTCCTCAACAACTAATTGAAGTTAAAGAGCCAACTATTGATACTGTTAGCGGTGAGGATAGCATTACGCAAGCTGTTCAGGTTCTGAGTAACTTGGCCACACTCAAGCTGAAAGTTCAGGACTCACGAGATGAAGCGCTAGAAATTCGCAAAGCAGTTGATGTTCTGTTCACCGACGATTCGGTGAGTGAAGAGGAAATTGCTCGACTCAAAGAAGGTTTTAAAGTTCTCAAAAATTTTGCCCAAGCTAATGTGCGTTACCAGGAAGCGCGAGCGAAAGCAGAACAGGCTCGGCAGATTTTAGATCAAGCTTTGAAATCTCCTGATAAGTAACTATTATCGAGTTAGATGAATTGAGACAGATTTTTAGTTATCTAAATTTAAATGCAAAAAGACAGGCATTACAGCCTGTCTTTACATATACTGGGGCGCTAGGATTCGAACCCAGGGATGGCGAGACCAAAACCCGCTGCCTTACCACTTGGCGACGCCCCAACGACTCTACTCTATT
>Ga0105046_10013546_pt1 | contig 12623 bp, 10 predicted proteins | sample MAT03_FD_78385 | JGI IMG/M metagenome (GOLD analysis project Ga0105046, IMG submission 78385) | Freshwater microbial communities from Lake Fryxell liftoff mats and glacier meltwater in Antarctica - MAT-03 (megahit assembly) | ecosystem: Environmental > Aquatic > Freshwater > Ice > Liftoff... | reverse complement strand
CGTGCAGGATCGGGCACCACAGCCAGCGGGTCAGCTCGACCACCCGGTAGTCGTGCAGGAACTGCGCCAGGTACCGGCGCACCGCCGCCGGAGTGGCCGCGTCGGGCGTGCCCAGGTTCACCACCAGCACGGCGGTGCGGCCGGGACCGGTGGCTTTGGGGGAATCGCGGAAGGTCTGGCTCATGCGGAACTGTCCTTGTTTATTGCCCTGAAACTATCATCGCCCGGATGAAGGCACGGCTCACGCCCGGTTCATGGGGTGCCGCCATACTCGCAGCAACGCTAGGCCCCGGAGAACCCCGATGAATCGCTTTTCCACCCCGATGGCCGCCGCCCTGGCGCTGCTGCTGGCTTTTGCCGGCCCCGTCCGGGCGGGCGTCAAGGAAGACACCAAGGCCAATGACGCGGCCCGCGTGCTGGCCGAGATCATGCGCATCCCCGAGACCGCGGTGCCGGGCAAGATGTTCGAGGAAGCCCACGCCATCGCTGTGTTCCCGGACGTGGTGAAGGGGGGCCTGGTGATCGGCGGCCGCCGCGGCAAGGGCCTGATTTCGGTGCGCAGCGCCGACGGCACCTGGTCCAACCCCAGCTTCGTCACCATCACCGGCGGCAGCGTGGGCTTCCAGGCCGGCGTGCAGTCGTCCGACGTCATCCTGGTGTTCCGCAGCCCGCGCGGCGTGGACAACATCGTCAACGGCAAGTTCACCCTGGGCGCCGACGCCAGCGTGGCCGCCGGCCCGGTGGGCCGCAGCGCCCAGGCCAGCACCGACGAACAGCTCAAGGCCGAGATCTACAGCTATTCCCGCGCCCGCGGCCTGTTCGCCGGCGTGGCCCTGGACGGCGCGGTGCTGAGCATCGACCACAAGGCCAACCAGCGCGCCTACGGCCGCAACACCACCCCTCGCGCCATCTTCGAGGGCCGTTCGCCCTCGCCCGGCACGCCGCTGGTGGATTTCCGCGACCGCCTGGAAGAAAACACCGTCAGCCAGTGACTCCCGGCCGGCGCAGCCGCGGGCCGGCTGCGCTATCCTTCCGGTCTCGAACCAACGCAGGGTTACGCACATGGGCAGCTTCAGCATCTGGCACTGGCTTATCGTCCTGGTCGTCGTGGTGCTGGTGTTCGGCACCAAGAAACTGCGCGGCGTCGGCAAGGACCTCGGCGAAGGCATCCAGGGCTTCAAGGACGGGCTGAAGGGCAAGGAAGACGACAAGCCCTCCCAGCTTGGCAACGAGCGCCGCGACGCGCCGCAGGACGAAGTCAGCCGCCAGGACAGCCAGCGCAAGGATTCCTGAGCCCCGGGCCTGCCCGGGAGCCAGTTGCGATGTTCGAATTCGGTTTCAGCGAACTGCTGGTGATCGCGGTGGTGGCCCTGCTGGTGCTCGGCCCCGAACGCCTGCCCAAGGCCGCGCGCTTCGCCGGGCTGTGGGTGCGCAAGGCGCGCGCGCAGTGGTATTCGGTGAAGTCCGAGTTCGAGCGCGAAATGGCCTCCGACGAGCTCAAGCGCAGCGTCGGCAACCCGTTGGAAGACCTGCGCAGCGCCGTCAGTGATGCCGGCCGGGAGCTGGGCGACGTCGGCCGCGATCTGGGCAACACCCTGCGCGACACCGAGGCCCTGGCCAAGACCGACGCCTTCGCCGACGCCGACGCGGCGACCGCGGTGCAGGACATTCCCGCCGTCGTGGAACCGCCGGCGGAATCGCCGGCCGACCCCCCTCCGGTGCAGTCCGAGCTCGACAACTTCGAGTTCTACACCGACCCCGAGCCGTCGACCGGGCCCGAATCCCCGCCGCAGGCCACCGGCCGCGCCAAACCGGCGGCGCCATGAGCATGCGCCCGGGCCCGGCCGAGGAATCCCTGATGGGCCACCTGCTGGAGCTGCGCTCGCGGCTGCTGCGCGCCGTGGTCGCGGTGCTGGTGACGTTCCTGGCGCTGATGCCGTTCGCCAGCGAGCTGTATGGGCGATTCTCCTCGCCCATCCTGGCCAAGCTGCCCAGCGGCAGCCAGCTGCAGGCCATCGACGTGGCGGGCGGCTTCTTCATCCCGATCAAGCTGGCGTTCTTCGCGGCGCTGCTGGTGTCCATGCCGTTCCTGCTCTACCAGGCCTGGGCGTTCGTGGCGCCGGGCCTGTACCAGAGCGAGAAGAAGCTCGCGCGGCCGATCCTGCTCGCCGCGGTGGCACTGTTCTACATCGGCTGCGCGTTCGCCTGGTTCCTGGTGCTGCCGACGGTGTTCGGCTTCCTCGCGATGTTCACGCCCGACACGGTGGCGATGGTGCCCGACGTCGCGCGCTACCTCGACTTCGTGCTGGTGATCCTGCTGGCCTTCGGCCTGAGCTTCGAGCTGCCGGTGGCGGTGGTGGTGCTGGTGGTGCTGGGCCTGGTGACGCCGGCGCAGCTGCGCGAGGCGCGCGGCTACGTGGTGGTGGGGGTGTTCGTCCTGGCCGCGATCATCACGCCGCCCGATGCGGTGTCGCAGCTGATGCTGGCGATCCCGCTGTGCCTGCTTTACGAGCTGGGAATCATCGCCGGCTCGCTGCTGCGGCCCAAGCCCGCCGCAGCCTGAGCCGATGAACCCGCCGGCCGGCTTCTGGCGCCGCTACGCGGCCTACAGCCTGGACGCCACGGCCATCGGCCTGCTGTGCCTGCCGCTGCTGTGGTCACCCCTGTCCGAGGCAGCCGCGCGGCTGGCCGCTTCCGCCGCAACGCTGCTCGACAGCGTCTGGCCCCTGCTGGACTCCTATTCGTCCGGCGCCGGCGTGGTGCCGTGGGACTGGCTGGACCTGGCCCGCGATCCGGCGCTGCTGGAAATGACCCGGCGCCTGGGCGGAGACATGGCGGCTGTGTCGCTGCAGTGCGCGCTGGTGGTGATGGCCGTGGCGGCCGTGTGGTTCATCGCCGGTGAGTCGTCGGGCAGGCAGGCCAGCCCCGGCAAGCGCCTGCTGGGGCTGCGGGTCACCGACGTTCGCGGCGAACCCTGCGGCCGCGGCCGCATCGCGCTGCGCTTCGTGGCCGGTATCCCGTCGTGGCTGCTGCTCAACCTGGGCCACGCCATGGCCGGCGTGACGCCGGGCAAGCGCGCGCTGCACGACTACATCGCCGGCACCCGCGTGGAGTTGGCGCCGGGCGCGCCGGCGGCCATGCCGCGCGCCGCGCGCAGCTGGCTGCTGCTGCAGGCGGCGGTGTTCTTGGGCATCGTCGGCTTCGTGGGGATGCGCTACGTGCAGCTGCTCTGGGACATCACCCGCGGCGGCTACTGACTCAGGCCGCGATCGCGTCCAGCGGATCGGCGGCCGTTTCGCCGAAGATCTCGCGCCAGGCGTGGTAGTAAAAGCCGTACAGCACCACCATCATCAGCAGGATCGCGCCCAGGTACATCGGCAGCAGCACCACGCCAGCAAGCACCGGACTGACCATGGCCAGCACGACCGCCAGCAGACCCAGCACCAGCGCCAGCACGAACATCACCACGAAGGCGATCACCAGCATGGCCAGCGTGAAAGCGGTCAGCGGCACGACGTTCTTGAGCGTCGCCGCGATGCCGCTCAGCAGGGAATCCACCGGGCCCTGGCCGGAAAGCGCGGCGTGGGTGGTAGCCAGCAGCTGCACGTGCACTGCGGTGAAAATCAGCGCCATGGCGCCGACCACCCACAGGAACAACCAAGGCAGGCTGGCCGGATCGAAGTCCAGGCCGCTCAGGTCCGGCTGGCCGCCGGGCGGCGCCGCCATCGAACGGGAGAAGACCTCGATGATCATTTCCTTGGCCGGCATCAGCGCGAACAGCAGGCCCATGATGACCAGGTACAAAGCCATCAGCAGCAGCGTCGTCAGCACCATGCGCACTGCGAAGGCGCCGTCCCGATAGCCGTCGAACACGTCCAGCGCCGACGCCGGCTGGCCGGTCTCGCAGGCGTGCAGCAGGCGGATGCCGGCGCCCGTCAGCGGCGGCATCGCCACCATGCCGGCCAGCATCACCAGGCCATATAGCGACCACATCAGCACCGGGCTGTCGGCCAGCAGCGTCTGCAGCGACATCTGCACCGCCGTGGGCACCAGGCTGACGAGCAACAGGATGGCGAAGCCGCCGAACAGCGCACGCGGATTGCGCCGGCCCACGTCCACCGCCTTCATCAGCCAGCGGAAGGGGGTGCCGATGGATACGGTTCTTGCGGTCATGCCTGGCTCCGGTGTCGGGCGCGCTGGTGCGCCACGTGGATGAATCGTCTCAGCACCCGGCGCGCGGTGGGCGCGGGCCTGACGTCGCGCAGCAGCCCGCGATGGCAGGTGCCCTCCTCGGTGAGCGCGTCGGAACGGGCCTGGATGTAGCCACGCATCATCCCGGTGCTGAATTCGGGATGGAACTGCACGCCCCACGCGGCGTCGCCCCAGCGGAAGGCCTGGCATTCGTCGCGATCCGAGCGCGCCAGCACGGTGGCCTGCGGCGGCGGCGCCAGGACGGACTGCAGGTGGGTGGTGTGCGCCGCGAACCCACCGCCCAGGCCCGCGAACAGGGGGTCGCCCGCGGCGCCTTCCAACGTGGCCACGGGCACCGTGCCCATCTCGCGGCCGCGAGGGTTGTAGCCCACGCGGCCGCCGAGCGCATGCGCCAGCAGCTGGTGGCCGTAGCAGATGCCGAACAGCGGCAGGCCCGAATGCGCGGCGTCGCGCAGCCAGCCGGCGCTGCGCTCGCTCCAGTCGGCGCGGTCGGTGACCATCGCGCCCGAGCCCGTGACCAGGACGCCGGCGTGGTCGCCGGCGTCGGGCAGCGGCTCCCCTGCGGCGACGTAGCACGAACGCACCTGGCGCCCGTGCAGGCCCGCGGCGACGCGTATCCAGTGGCCGAAGCCACCGTGCCGGCGCAGCGCCGGTATGGGCGCGCCGGTTTCGAGAATCAGGAAGGGTTTCATCGGGCGCAGAGCGAGCCGTAGTGCGGTTCATCGCTATACTAGCGCGCTTATGGCACACGGCGAACCGGCGATGACCGCACCCACCTTCCAGGAACTCATCCTGCGGCTCAACCAATACTGGGCCGACCAGGGCTGCGTCCTGGTCCAGCCGCTCGACCTGGAGGTCGGCGCCGGCACCTTCCACCCGGCCACCTTCCTGCGCGCACTGGGCCCCGAACCGTGGCGCGCCGCCTACGTGCAGCCCTGCCGCCGCCCCACCGACGGCCGCTACGGCGAAAACCCCAACCGCCTGCAGCGCTACTACCAGTACCAGGTGGTGCTCAAGCCCAATCCCGACGACATCCTCGACCTCTACATCGGCTCGCTCAAAGTGCTGGGCATCGATCCGCTGGTGCACGACCTGCGCTTCGTCGAGGACAACTGGGAATCCCCCACGCTCGGCGCCTGGGGCCTGGGCTGGGAAGTCTGGCTCAACGGCATGGAAGTCACGCAGTTCACCTACTTCCAACAGGCCGGCGGCATGGAGTGCAGGCCGGTCACCGGCGAGATCACCTATGGGCTGGAGCGCCTTTGCATGTACCTGCAGGACGTGGACAACGTCTTCGACCTGGTCTGGACCCGGGGCCCGCAGGGGGACGTGACCTATGGCGACGTCCACCACCAGAACGAAGTCGAGCAGAGCACCTACAACTTCGAGCACGCCAACGTCGAAGAACTCTTCCACCGCTTCGATGCCTGCGAAGCCGAGGCGCTCAAGCTGGTCGAACTGGGCCTGCCGCTGCCGGCGTACGAGCAGGTGTGCAAGGCCTCGCATTCCTTCAACCTGCTCGATGCGCGCCGCGCCATCTCGGTCACCGAACGCCAGCGCTACATCCTGCGCGTGCGCACCCTGTCGCGCGCGTGCGCCGAAGCGTACTGCGCCCAGCGCGAGAAGCTGGGTTTCCCGGGCCTCCACGCGCCTTCCAACAGCCGGAAGGAGCCCGTGAATGGCTGACCACCTGCCCCTGCTGATCGAGATCGGCACCGAGGAGCTGCCGCCCAAGGCGCTGCCCGAGCTGGCCCAGGCCTTCTTCGATGGCGTGGTGAAGGCGCTGGCGGCGCGGCGCATCACGCTGCCCGAGATCCCGGGTGAACTGCCGGCGCAGCCGCTGTATTCGCCGCGGCGCCTGGCGGTGTACCTGCCGGCCGTGTCCACCCAGCAGCCGCAGCAGCACAGTGAAGTGCTGGGCCCGTACACCAACGTCGGCCTGGACGCCTCGCGCAACCCGACCCCGGCGCTGCTGGGCTTCGCGCAGAAGAACGGCATCGAATGGGAGAAGCTCGACCGCGTCACCGACGCCAAGGGCATGCGCTTCGTGGCCCGCAGCAACCGCCCCGGCGCCCGCACCATCGACCTGCTCGCCGACCTCGTCAACGAGGCCGTGAAGGGCCTGCCCATTCCCCGGCCGATGCGCTGGGGCAGCCGTGAAACCGGCTTCGTGCGGCCGATGCACTGGCTGGTGATCCTGTTCGGCCGCGACGTCGCGCCGGGCGAAGTGCTGGGCTTCAAGGCCGACCGCATGAGCCGCGGCCACCGATTCCACCACGCCAAGCCGGTGTGGCTCAACGACGCCGGGGAATACCTGCAGGCGCTGCGCGAGGCCTACGTGCTGGCCGACCCGCGCGAGCGCCGCGACCGCGTGCGCGCCGAGATCATCGCCGCAGCGCGCGAAGCAGGCGGCAGCGCCCGCATCCCCGCCGAACTGCTGGAGGAAGTGAACTGCCTGGTGGAGTGGCCCAAGGCCATCGCCTGCAGCTTCGACCCAGGCTTCCTGCGCGTGCCGCAGGAAGCGCTGGTGCTGACGATGGAAACCAACCAGAAGTTCTTCCCGGTGCTGTCGGCCGACGGCACGCTGAGCGAGAAGTTCATCGGCGTGGCCAACCTCGACAGCAAGGACCCGGCGAAGATCCGCCAGGGCTACGAGCGCGTGATCCGCCCGCGCTTCGCCGACGCGCAGTTCTTCTACGACGAAGACCTCAAGCAGGGCCTGGCGTCGATGGCGCAGGGCCTGGCCGGCGTCACCTACCAGGCCAAGCTGGGCAGCTACGCCGACAAGACCACGCGCGTGGCCGCGCTGGCCGCGCTGGTGGCACCGCAGGTGGACGCCGACGCCGACGACGCCAAGCGCTCCGCCACCCTGGCCAAGGCCGACCTGCAGAGCCGCATGGTGGGCGAGTTCCCGGAGCTGCAGGGCATCGCCGGCCGCTACTACGCCGCCGCCGCGGGCGAGAAGGCCGAGGTGGCCAACGCCATCGACCAGGCCTACCAGCCGCGCTTCGCCGGCGACGCCATCGCCCCGTCAAAGCTGGGCCAGGTGCTGGCCATCGCCGAACGCCTGGACACGTTGGCCGGCGGTTTTGCCGCGGGCCTCAAGCCCACCGGCAACAAGGACCCGTTCGCCCTGCGCCGCAGCGCGCTGGGCCTGGCGCGCACCATCATCGAGGCCGGCTTCGACCTGGACCTGCCGGCGCTGATCGACGCGGCGCTCGACCGGGTGGCGATCAACATGACCCTGGTGGCCAAGCGCAGCGGTGACACCGCCGCCGCCATCCCGCCGGTCGGAGGTGTCGACCAGGCGCAGGTCGCCGAGCTGTACGACTTCATCCTCGACCGCCTGCGCGGCTACTACGCCGACCAGCGCGTACCCGGCACGCAGTTCGACGCCGTGGCCGAAGGCCGTTGGCCGTCGCTGCTGGACTTCGACCGCCGCCTCAAGGCCATCGCCGAGTTCGCGCGCCTGCGCGAGGCGTCGTCGCTGGCTGCGGCCAACAAGCGCATCCGCAACATCCTCAAGAAAGTCGAGACGCCGATCCCCGCCACCGTGGCGGCCGACAAGCTGGTGGAGCCGGCCGAGAGGGTGCTGCACCAATCGCTGGTGTCGGCCCTGGCCGACACCGATCCGCTGCTCGCGCAGCGCGACTACGTCGGCACGCTCAAGCGCCTGGCCGCGCTGCAGGCGCCCGTGGACAGCTTCTTCGAGCACACCATGGTGATGGCCGACGACGCGGCGCTGCGCGACAACCGCCTGGCGCTGCTCAAGCAGGTGGCCGACCGGTTCGCGGCGGTGGCGGCGGTGGAGCAGCTGTCCGCTGGCTGACACGGCAGCGCACGTGGCGGGAGGGGCGGGCCTGTCCCGCCAGCCGATGCCACTGAACCGTGTCTGCCAATGCCCCGTCCTGCGAGCCTTCGTCCCTGGGTTCAGGCGGGGTGCTGGCGGGCAGACGCTATTCTTGTGGGCTATGGCCGTCCCTCGCCCTTTCCGCTTCCTGCCCGCAGCCCTGGTATCGGCCGCCCTGCTGGCCGCCGCCCCGGGGCAAGCCGCCGCGCTCGAACTGCGCCAAGTGACGGTGCAGGGGCTTGAGGACGCGCAGGTGCGCGACAGCGTCGACGAGGCCCTGTCGCTGCAGCGCCTGAACCCGAACCGGCGCAAGGCGATCACCGAGAGCCGCCTGTCCTACCTGCTGCGCCAGGTGCCCAGCGAAGTGCGCGGGGCGATGGAGCCCTTCGGCTATTACGACCCCACGGTGGACGCGCAGGTGCAGCGCGACGGCGAATCGGTCAGCGTCGTCGTCACCGTGCAGGCGGGCGAGCCGGTGCGCGTGCGCGGGCGCGCCCTGGCCATGACCGGCGCCGCGCGCGGCGACACTGCCCTGATGCAGCGCCTGCAGCGGTTCGGTCCCCGCGAAGGCCAGCCCTTCCACCACGGCGTGTACGAAGACAACAAGGCGGCCATGGACCGCGCCCTGGACGAGCGCGGCTACTTCGACGCCGAGCTGGTGACGCACACGGTCACCGTCATCCGCGCCGAGCGCGCGGCCGACATCGACCTGGCCTGGGCCAGCGGCGCGCGCCATGCGCTGGGCGTGGCAACGTTCCAGGGCCACGGCTTCCGGCCCGGCCTGCTGGAAAACCTCGTGCCGTGGGAGCCGGGCGAACCCTACCAGCAGCAAAAGCTGCTTGAGCTGCAGAAGTCGCTGGCCGACCTGGACTATTTCAGCGCCATCGACGTGACGCCCCAGCCCGATGAGGCCACCGGCCTGCAGGTGCCGGTGAACGTGGGCCTCACGATGGCCAAGCAAAGCATCTATTCGGCCGGCGTACGGGCGGGCACTGATTCGGGCCTGGGCGTTACCGGCGGGGTGGAGCGCCGCTGGGTCAACGACCGCGGCCACAAGCTCAAGGCCTTGGCCAGCCTGGCCCAGCGCAGGAACGACGTCACGGTGCAATACAAGATCCCGGCCTTCGCCTGGCTTGACGGCTGGTACACCTTCTCGGCCAGCGTGCGCGAAGAGCCCATCGACGAAATCGATACCCAGCTGGTGGAGCTGGTCGGCAGCCGCAGCGGCAAGCTGGGCGAATGGGACCTGGTGGCGGCGATGAACGTGCGCCGCGAGCGCTACGAGGATGCGGCCACCGGCCGGGACTACCTCTACAGCAACCTGGTGTTCCCTTCGCTGTGGGCACAGTGGTCGCGCACCGACGACCTGCTTTACCCGCGCCGCGCGCTGGGCGTGACCATGGAGCTGCGCGGTGGCTCCACTGCCTTGGGCTCGGACATCGACTTCCTGCAGTTCAGCGCCAAGGGGCAGTGGATCCACAGCCTGGGCGGACGCGGCCGATTGCTGCTGCGGGCCGAAGTGGGCACCACGGTGAGCAACGCGTTCCCGCAGTTCCCGCCCACGCTGCGCTTCTATGCCGGCGGTGACCGAAGCGTGCGCGGCTATGCCTATCGCGAGATCGGCGAAGTCTTCCAGACCGCCAGCGGTGGCCGCTACGTCGTCGGCGGCAAGCACCTGCTGGTGGCCAGCGTCGAATACGAGCGCATGTTCACCCGCGAATGGGGCGGCGCCGTGTTCGTGGACGCCGGCGACGCCTTCGACAACGTTGACGACTATGCGCTGGAACCGGGCATCGGCGTCGGCGTGCGCTGGCGCTCACCGGTGGGGCCGGTGCGCGTGGACATCGCCCACGGCCTGGGCGATGCGGCGCGCAGCTCGCTGCGCCTGCACTTCAACATCGGGCCGGACCTGTGAACACGCCGCGCGCCGCCACGCCAGTGCGCCGCTCGTTCCTGCGCCGGTGGTCGCTGCGGTTCGGCATCGGCGCGGCCTTGCTGGCGGTGGTCGCCGGCGCGCTGCTGGTCTGGCTGCTGGCCACGGCCGGCGGCCGCGACACGCTGCTGGCGCGCGTGCTGGCGCTGCTGCCCGCCGATTCGCTGCGCTGGGAGCAGGCCCAGGGCACGGTGTACGGCCCGCTGGTGCTGCGCGGCCTGCGCTACGACCACGACGGCGTGGTGTTCACCGCCGAGCGCGTGCTGCTCGACGCGCGCGTGCTGCCGGTGCTGGGCCGGCGGCTGCAGCTGGATAGGCTGGAAGTGGACAACGCGGTGCTGGCGCTGCCGCCCACCGGCGACGAGCCCTTCGCCCTGCCCTCCTGGCCCGACGTGCTGCCGCGGCTGGCCATGCCGCTGCAGGTCAACACCACGCGGATGGACGTGGACGGCCTGCGAATCGAGCGCGACGGCGCCACGCTGCTCGACATCGGCGCGCTGGCGGCCCGCGCGCTGCAGCTTTCCGACGAAGGCTTCTCGGTCGAATCGCTGGCAATGGACACCGACCGCGGCAAGATCACGCTCAAGGGCGAGTACCTGCCCGCACGCAACTTCCGCACCGACCTGTCCGGCACGCTGGTCGCAGCCGCCACGCTGACCCTGCCGGCGGCCAACCTGCAGCTCAACGCCAAGGGCGACCTGGCGGACCTGTCCGTCGACCTGGTTGGCAACGCGCCCGAACCGCTGTCGCTGAGCCTGTCGCTGAAAGAGGGATCGGCGGTGCCGGTCTGGACGCTCAAGGCGCAGTCCGAAGGCCTGCAGCCAGCCCTGCTGGGCCGGGCGTCGGCCGAACCTTGGCGTTTCACGTTCGACGCCACCGGCCGCGGCGGCGAAGCGACCGTGCAGGGTCAGCTGGCACAGGGCGAATGGCGCGTCGGCGTGGAGCCCTCGAAGCTGCGCCTGGCATCGCAGGTGCTGCGCGCCGAGCCCCTTCAGCTGGTGCTGCCGCAGGGCCCACTGACCCTCACCGGCGAGTTGCGGCTTGCCGGCGAGGCTTCGGAGTTCGACGCATTGGCCACCAGCCCCGGCCTGCGCCTGGAGCCGGCAAGCGCCGAGCCCGGCGCCGTGGCGGTGACCGCTGCCGGCGAGCTGCGCGCCAGCGGCCGCTTCACGGCGTGGAAGGTGGAGGGCGATGCCCGGCTTGAGCGCGGCGGCGAGCAGGCAACGGTGCAGCTGTCAGGCGCGGGCGACGAGTCATCGCTTCGCCTGGACGCGCTGCGAGCGGACACGCCCACCGGTTCGCTCGATGGCAGCGGCACGCTTCGCTGGTCGCCGGCGCTTTCCTTCGAGATCAAGGCCAAGCTGGCGGATTTCGATCCCGGCTATTTCGTCCCCGACTACCCCGGCGCGCTCAGCGGCGCGCTCCAAGCCAAGGCCGAACAGCGGGCCGACGGAACCTGGCAGGCAAACGTGCAGATACCTTCGCTGCGGGGCCAGCTGCGCGGACGGGCGGCGTCGGGCGGCGTCGCCGCCGACTGGGCCGGCGACCGCGGCACCGGCGACGCCGCCCTGCGAATCGGCGCCAGCGTGATCGAGTTGCGCGGTGCGTTCGGCGCGCGCTACGACCTGCAGGCGCGCTTCACGCCGCTGCTGCTCGATGACGTGCTGGCCGGCGCCCAGGGCCGCCTGCAGGGCACGGCGTCACTGCGCGGCCCGGCGGCAGCGCCCGACCTCACCGCGCAGCTGCAGGGCCAATCCCTGCGCTGGGGCGACCAGCGCGCGGCAACGCTGCAGCTCTCGGGCACGTTGCCGGCCACCGGCAATGCCGGCCGCTTCGAGGCCGATGCCAGCGACCTCGTGCTGTCGGGCATCGCCCTGGACCGCCTGGCGCTGCGCGGCAGCGGCAGCCTGGCGGCGCTGCAGCTCGACGCCGAGGCGGCCGGCGCGCGGGGCGAACTCGCACTGGCCGGCCGCGTCGGCCGCAGCGGCCAACAGTGGCGCGGCCGCATCGGCCAACTGCGCCTGGCGGCGAAGAACGCGCCGGAGCTGGCGCTCGAATCGGGCGCCGATTTCGAGATGGGGCCGGGCGTGGTGCGCCTGCAGCGCAGCTGCCTGGTGGCGAAGGATCCGGGCGGGCGGCTGTGCGTCGCAGCGTCCGGCAGCGAAGTATCGGTGCAGGGCGAATCACTGCCGCTGGCCCTGGCCCAGCCCTGGCTGGCTGCCGGCCAAGGCCTGGCGCTCGGGCTCGACGGCACCGTGGACGCCACCGTCGAGCTGCGCCGGGGCCGCGATGGCCGCTGGCGCGGCGACGGCCGCCTGGTGTCCGAGCGCGGCGCGCTGCGCCTGGCCGAGGACCTCGAGCGGGAAGTCTTCAGCTACCGCGACCTCGCGCTGGACGTGGAAGTCGAAGGTGACGCCGTCACCGGCAACCTCCAGGCGGCGCTCGCCGAGGAAGGCCGCGTCTTGGCGCGCGTGCGCACCGGCCTGTCGGACAACGCCGCACTGGACGGCGAGCTCACCCTGGACGTGCGCGACCTCACCTGGCTTGAATTGTTCTCGCAGGACCTCGCCGCTCCCGCCGGCCGCCTCCAGGGGCAGCTGCGGCTCGCCGGCACCCGCGCCGCGCCCG
>Ga0105046_10013545_pt1 | contig 12624 bp, 6 predicted proteins | sample MAT03_FD_78385 | JGI IMG/M metagenome (GOLD analysis project Ga0105046, IMG submission 78385) | Freshwater microbial communities from Lake Fryxell liftoff mats and glacier meltwater in Antarctica - MAT-03 (megahit assembly) | ecosystem: Environmental > Aquatic > Freshwater > Ice > Liftoff... | reverse complement strand
CCACGATGCTGGGGTGGTTCACATCCCGGAGGACCATTTCTTTCACCAGCTTTTTCCCTACCTCAGTGTCGTAGTGTTTTTGCCAGCCGGCAAGTTCATCCAGCACAAAAAGCCCCAGCGAATCGCAGGCATCCAGAAAGTGCTGGTCGGGTGGATAGTGGCTCATCCTCACAGCATTCATATTCATAGATTTCATCAACAATACATCGGCAATGCTCCTCTCTTTGCTGGAGCAGCGACCGGCATCCGGCCAAAAGGTGTGCCGGTTTACCCCTTTGAATTTGACCTTGGTGCCGTTTACGTAGAAGCCGTCTTTGTGTTTAAAGCTAATTGTTCTAAATCCCACCCTTTGATCAAGAGTATGAATTAATTCACCATTACGCTTTAAAAAAAATTTAATTGAATACAAAACTGGTTCTTCTGGATTCCATGACTTTACATCCAAATTTTCAACCTTGTAAAAAGAAAACTTATTTTTATCTTCCTTATTTTTCACTCCATAGATACTTTTGTATTTGTCCCTTCCATTGACCAAAGCCCCAATTTTATTTCCTTCTTTATCATAAACTTGAGCTTGAATCGAAAAACCAGATGATGGGATATTTAAACTTACTTCCCCTGACCATGTTCCTAAATTAGTCGCATCAATCGCCACATTGTCAATAAAAACCTCCGGCACCACTTCCAGATACACAGGCCGGAAAATCCCGCCAAATACCCAAAAATCAGAATCCCGCTCTGCCCGGTTCACTGAAGTATCGGCTGATTTTTTGGCCACATCTACTTCCAGCAAGTTCTTTCCTTTGAAGTTGAGCAGCTTTCCGATCTCATATTTGAATCGGTAAAAAGCCCCCTGGTGAATGGGTCCGGCCAGTTTGCCATTGATCTTCACTTTGGTATCTGTCATCGAGCCCTCGAAAACAATGAAAACCCGTTTCTTTTTCCACTCTGGTTTTACCTCGAACTCGTGTTTGTAGAGTCCTTTTTCATCGCTTTTGTTCTTTTCTTTTCCGTAGTTGTAGGTGCCGAATCCCTTCAATTCCCAGTTGCTGGGTACGGGAATTTTGGTCCACTTTCCGCTGTTCCTTCCACCCGTGCAATAGAAATCCCAATCTACGGTGTGGTCTTTGTCTGATCCGGAGAGGAGTTGTGTTTCGGTTTTTTGGGCAAATACGTGAAATGGGGAAAGAAATAATTGAAGTGTTAAGAGGAGAGTTATAATGATGATTTTCAAAGTTTGTAGGTTTTGATTGTTGTTTTAATCAGTTGTCTTTAATGGTTTGAATTAACTCCTTTATCCCGGCATCTGAAATGTTTTCTTTTCCTGATTTGTCAAAAATGAAAGCTACCATTTTTAAATAAAAAGTAGGCAATGACTCGGGCACATCATTCTTCCCCAAATCATGAAGAATTTTTAAAAGCCTAAAATTTAGTCGTTTAGCCGGTTTTCAATACCCATTCTTTCGTGTAAAATCCGCACAACTTCAATGTCTTTGTTTTCAGTCTCGTTAAAAAAATCAAATATGATTTTACTTTTGACACCCTATAATTTTTACCAATTCCTTCATACCTGCGGGCTTCTATTAAATTTTCGACGATGTTTTCAATTTCATCAAGCAGCAAGTTATAATACCTATCTGCTTATTCTTTAGACCAATTTTCTGCGGTATAAATCCATATGTTATTGAGGTCCTCAATTGCCTTTTCATTAATAATGTAAATTACCATTATTTTTTGAATTTGGCGTGAAGCTGTTCCAGGTTTTTATGTCTGTCAAAGTTTTTCACCTTTGGACTTTCTTCCTCAATTCTTAGCTCGTTAAGGAGGGATCTGGCTTTATTTTCTTCTTGCTCTGAAATCCGCAATGCCGTTCTAACTACTTCACTTACAAAATTGTATTTTCCCGATTCGACTTATTCTTTTGTGAACTTTTCAAAATATTCACCCAATAAAATGGAAGTATTGCGTGCCATGTTTTTTCTTTCAAATATACCAAAAGTTGGTATGTTTAGTTTGACTGTTATCAAAGTTCATCTAAAAAGTTCTATAAAGGAACAGCCTTTAACTTTCCCGAACGAATCAGTTTCACTTCCTCCACAGCTTCTTTTATTCCGGCTAAAATTCTTCTTTGGAGGGACCATCATCTTCCAAAATCTGCACTTTTTTGGCAAAGCCCAGCTTTTTTACCATTTCAACAAAAGCCTCCGTTTTTGAATTAGGAATTTTAAGTGTTACGGTTTTCAAGATTTTAAACCAATTAGAAAACAGAGATAAAAATTTGTGGATTCATTTTGGTGTCTTTCAGGTACATAAAATCAAAAGAGAAAACACCCTAAATAGTATGGAGGACAGAAATTTATTCGGATTCAGGATCAAATCTTTGATCGGCAATAAATCCCTCTTTTGATTTTCATCATTCCTTTCCTATTTTCGATTTTTAATTTCCCAATATGAAAAAGGTACTAATCCTCATCGCAATTCTTTTTTCTCTAAATGCCATCGGGCAGGGCAATGGCTGGGAGTGGCAGAATCCATTGCCGCAGGGGAATAATTTAAATGATCTTCATCAAATTGGGCCATTAACAACCTATGGAGTCGGAAGCTATGGCTTAGTTTTGAAAACGAATGACAGAGGCTCTACCTGGCAAAGGCTAGAGAGCGGCACCTTCAAAACTTTAACTGGTGTTTGTTTTACGGATACGCTTACTGGATGGGCGGTTGGACTATCTGGTACAATTATAAAAACAAGCAATGGCGGTGCCAATTGGACCAACCAATCTGGTGGAAATACCTTCCATTTAGGAGACGTATACTTCTCCGATTCAAAAAAGGGTTGGGCTGTGGGTGACAATGGAACCATATTACACACTACCAATGGTGGCAACAACTGGCAGAGCCAAAACAGCGGAACAGTAAAACGGCTAAATTCTGTTGAATTTTTAGATACACTTAACGGATGGGCAGTAGGGGATTATACGGTTCTTAAAACCACAAATGGTGGATCTACATGGCAAAACCAAAGTAATAGTCTATTTCGTGTATGCTTAGATATCTCGTTTATTAATACTCAGATAGGTTGGATAATAGGTAATAATGGTTTCATCATTAAAACTACTGATGGTGGAAATACTTGGTTCAGTCAAATAAGCGGTATTAGTTATGGTTTGAATTATTGCCATTTCATTGATTCTCAAACCGGTTGGATTGTCGGTATTGCCGGATCAATTCTGAGAACAACAAATGGAGGATCTACCTGGCAAAGTCAACAAAGTGGCACAAGCCTTTTTTTTACTTTTGTTCATTTCACAGATTCGCTTAAAGGCTGGGCATTTGGTTCTGGGGTTTCGCTCAAAACCAATGATGGAGGTAACAATTGGCTAAGCCAAAACAGCGGACCAACAAAGGATCTTTCTGCCGTCCAATTTTATAATGCACAGGTTGGCTGGACTGTAGGACAAGCGGGCACTATTCTCAAAACAAACAATGGCGGACTCAATTGGCAAATTCAAAGTAGCGGCACAACAAAATCACTTTCGACTTTATACTTCACAAATTCAGAGAACGGTTGGGCTGCCGGAGACTCTGGCATCATATTAAAAACCAATAATGGTGGGCTTACCTGGGCGAAACAGGTAAGTGGAACAATCCGCAAACTTAAATCAATTCAATTCATTAATTCCCAAACCGGATGGGTAGTGGGCGATACTGGCATTATTCTAAAGACGACCAATGCTGGTGCCACCTGGGAAAGCCTAAATATCGGTTCAACTAAAGATCTTAAGGATCTGTACTTCCACGATGCCCAAAATGGCCGGGTGGTAGGTAGGAACTCCATTTTTTCTACCACAGATGGCGGCATCACCTGGGGAAACTATAGTCTATTTACATGGCAGGGGCTTCATTCTGTTCATTTCACTGATTTTCAAAACGGGTATGTAGTTGGCGAATTTGAGGTAATCTGGAAAACGACAAATGGTGGTATCTCCTGGCAAAAACAAACTACAGATGAAATATTCTGGCTTGGTTCTGTTCAATTTACGGATTCACAAACTGGTTGGGCTATGGGTAATGGAGGAAATACGCTAAAAACAACAAATGGAGGTTTGACCTGGATAAAACAGTTTAACGTAACCATCAATTCACTTAGAGCTTTCCATTTTATAGATTCTCATAACGGCTGGGCAGTTGGAGAAAACGGCACAATCCTCCACACCTCCACCGGAGGCCTGACCCCAACATATAAAACAATTGTTTCCTCTCCAACCCTGGCTCTCTACCCCAATCCAGCAGAAGAATACGTTATACTTGATACCAAAAGCCCAATCCTGCAGGTAAGTATTGTAGATGGTTTGGGTCGTTCGGTAGGGACCTTGAATGCAACTGCCCCACCCGGAAACAAAATCGACATCAGCAACCTAAAGACTGGCCTTTATTGGGTAAAGATCCAAACCAAAGAGGGTGTTGCAATCCAAAAGCTAGTAAAAAGGTGATTTGTGGTTAGTGATTTTGTGATTCAATCCATCATCACGAACCAGGCATCAATAATCAATTTCCTTCCTTGATTAGAAGATCAAAATCTTACATTTCAAATCCGGTTTTAATTGGGTGAAGGTATTTACCAAAGAAGGTGTGGGAAAGCAGAAGCTGACGAAAAAGTGATTCGTGTTAGTTAAATGCACATTAAACTTTTGATTTATTACTTTTGAATTCTCACTTTTGAATTGTTACCTACAAAATCCATATCCTCCATCGGTACAGAACCCAGCAAAACCTCATCCCCCAAAATAAGTGCACCCACAAAACACTCTCTTTTTTCGAAGATTACTTTTATTGGTCCTCCATAAGGTACAGCCTCTCTTTGTCCGTTGGCAAGTGTGGCCTCTCTGAAATTGCTAGGTTCAATTCCTAACTGAGTAGCCACATGCTGAGGAATACAAAGATAGGTTGATCCAGTGCCAACAAGACCTCACTTCCATTGGGGCAAGATCTGTTTTCACCGGATTGGAAAGCGTAATTTTAGAATATACCAGCCCCATGTTTATTTTTTAGTTTAAAATTTAAACCAAAATTACAAATAAATTAAAACACTTATAGATAGACTTAAGAGTTCAGCAAAATTCCGATTCCGGCCAAAGGATTCAATATCCTAGCTTTTGTGAAAACTCAAACTGTTTAAGGCCAGCAGTATCGCACTGTAAACTGCAGAAGTTGTACCGAAGAGGAACTTCCTTCAAAAACGGGTAAAGCAGATTTTTGAAGTCCGAAGGAGGAATACTCAATTTCGGTTTCAATTTGGTGGGACCATCTTTTGAAAATCCCAGCCGATTGCACCAATGTAAAGCCACTACTCCCCTTGTCGTGGTTTGAAATGGGAATGCCGGCATATAAAACTCCGCTCTTTAGCCTGATCCCAAATTTGCTTTTGATTTGGTATTCCAGCCCAAGCGAAACAATGGGAAAAACCAGCTCCCTTGAATAACTTGACTTGTATTTCGAATCTTCGGGCCGTATGTCAAGCTTACGGTTTTCCTCATTGTAACTATAGAAAACAGGAACATCAGGACCAGCTTGTTCTCTCAGCTCGATTTCTTGTTTCCAGTAGTGAATTTCTGCCATCAAAAGGATTTTGAATTGCGTTGAAACGGCTTTTGAAACGGTGGCCGAAATCTTAGTTGTAAAACTTTGTTTTAGATTGGAAGCGGTAATTCGATATCCTTTATCGTAAAAAGATAAGCCTGTAGCGGATTTCACCTGTTGAAAGGCAGGACCATATCCGGCACCCAATGAAAAAAACCAGCGTTTATCCATCAGCGGTTTATTCTTTTCTGAAGAATCCAGGGATTCCGCCAGTAGAAGGGTTGGGGCTTGATTTTGAGCCAAAACCGAATCGATTTTTTCTTTCTCCTCTACTTTTTCAGCTGCATCATTTGAAGTTTCGGTTGCAGCAATTCCGGATGAATTGTCGGTCTCTTTCAAGAAACCATTTTCATTTTTCATTTCCGATTTCGTACCAGGAAGTTTTGGCACTGCATGGTTCGTGCCTGATTCTTTGTCTTCCTTTTTAACCGAATTATTTGTTAGATCTGTACCTTTAAAGATCGGGTCTATCTTTCCTTCGGTTCCTGTTTCCCTTTCGTTTGGATGAAATGGATCTTTCGCTTCCTTGTTCTTTTCCCGGCTCACTACGTCGGTGTTTTCCTGGTTGTTTTCTTTTCTAATCTTTTGATTTATAAAGTCAGAAATCAGATAGGAATTCTTATCTGTTTTTTCTCCCGGCACTCGGATCGCCTGGGAATTCCTTTGGTTTTTGGTTTTATCCATTTTCCCATTGTGTGGACTTCCATTTTGGATTATCCCAACTTCTGTAATTTCTTCTGTGGAGATGTGAGACGTATTATTTTTCGGTTCCTTTTTCGATTCTTCAAATGGTTTGGTTCCCTCAGCGAGATTTTCGAACTCAACCGTTTTATTGGAAAGAGCCCCTGACCCACCTTTCACAGGATTCAATGCTAAATTAGCCTGAACCTGGTTCTCGTGCAGAGACAGGTACAGGCCTGTGCCTCCCGTCAAACCTAAAAGGCAACTAAAAACCCACCAGAAAAGAAACCGTTTCCGTTTTGGATGCAGTATTTTATCCACCTCGACCCAGGTTTGCTTAGACCAGGGTTCTTCATAATTACCCAGTTTCCCGTCCAGGAATCCTTGGTTTTCTTCTGGCTTTTCGGGGTTGTTGTTTTCTGTACTCATTGTAAAATGGTCGATATTAATTTTCTCTTTTCAGAAAGGTGATTTTTCAAGAAAGCCCTTGCCCGGCTGAGTTGAACCCGGCTTGTGCTTTCTGAAATTCCAAGGATTTCTCCAACTTCAGCATGGTTCATCCCTTCTACAGCGTGCAGGTTAAATACACTTCGGCTGCCTTCAGGAAGGAGCGATATCAGGAGGATCAGTTCACCGGCATCTGCTTCTAAAATGAATTGATTTTCGGTGCCTTTTTCTTCTATTAACTCGCCTTCAATAGGAGAAATCCAATGCGAAATTCTCCTTCTTTTTTTTATTTCATCAAGGCACGAATGAACAAAAATCCGGCGAACCCAACCGCCCAATGGTCCTTTGTTACTGAACCCATTGAGATTTTGGAAACATTTAATAAACCCAATCTGATGCATGTCTTCGGCTTCCATGCTGTCTTTCGCATAGCGTCGGCAAAGAGCTCTGGTAAAACCGGCAAAGCGTTCGAAAAACAAACGCTCTGCCGATCTTTTTTTACCAATACAAGCTTGTACGAGCTCTAAATCAGACATTAAAAATGGAATTATGGATGTTGGGTTTTATTCTTCATTCAGATACGGTTATCCATGCTCGTGAAACAAAATTATCGGACATCCGATCTGAGAAATACCGAAAGCGGTCCTGCCCGACCTGGCCTGGATTACGGGTATAATACAGCACCCGATCCGGGCCAATCAGGGTGTCCGTGATAAACCCTTTTTGGGTTTGAATGGTCTTGTTCCCCAGGTATGAAACCGATGTTAGCCGAATTGTCGCATCTTCCGTAATTCCTCCATTGCTCTGATCGTTTTCTAAAAGTTTGGTCCAATTCAAAATTAGATTTGTCGCACCATTAAGAGAAAAATCATCTGGTTTAGCCCTTGATTCTCCGGTGTCACCAATGATGATTTCCAGTTGACCAATATAGCATTTTCCATTTCCTGCCATGATTTTATAATTAAGATCATCAAAACCGGAATAGATATCGTTTGGCCGACTTGCATTGGTTATATAGGATATCTTCATACTGTCATTTTCAAGGATTCGGGCTTCATAATGACTGTTTTCAATCATTCGGATGGCTCCTGATGCCACACCAGAAGGTTGCAAATTCAGGGGTTGTGCTGATCCGGACAAAACATATTCCGTTCGAGGTGCAAGCACCAGGCAAGTGTCTATCACCACATTATTTGTATCCGGAATAAAAAGGGAGTTTTTAACCACCAAAAAGCCGGATTTGCACTTCCCGTTTTTCAAACAAGCCTCGAACCATGTAGAATCTTTCTCCCAGTTCTTTTCGGTTGTATCCACATAAATTAGCGACCTGGCATCTAAAGAGGGCAAAAAATGACCAAAGGAAAGAGGCCCAAAAGAGTAGGTTACTCTTCGTCCTTTTACCGAAGAATCAAGTACGATAGAGGCATTGCCAGACGCATCGGTTGTAACCCTTAGGTTCGAAACACCACTTAACGTGGTGTCTTCTGTTGGTATAGGAAGCTCATCTTTAGGCAGTTTGTTACAAGATGCTGCAAAGAATAAAATACTGGACCAAAAGGAAACCGACAGGCAAAGAGCGATTTGCGCTTTCATTTGTTTTTCGTTTTCGATTCTTAAGCTATTGAACCACAACTACCCGTACCGGAGCCAAATGATCTGCCTTCAGCACATACATTCCAGGAGGAAGACCAGAAATTTCAATCAGATTTCCCTGTTTGCCTTTTGTTGGACTCATCTTTTTTCCTTGTAAATCAGATACTTGTATCTCCGATCTCGAAAAACCTGGTGGAAGTGAAACCAGGAATGTTCCTGCCGTTGGATTCGGCCAAACATGGACCAAAGCATTTTTACGACCAGTCGGGCCATCCACCTCAGTTTCCGTTTCAAGTAGCCTAATTTTTGTAGTAGGTGCATTGGTACTGATCGGAGGATTTCCATCAAAGAAAATATGGGCACGGCTGTTTAAATTGGTTCCTCTGGCTATCGTGGTCTTGGTTTTAATTTTAAACTCGATTTGGCCCCGGCAGGTAACAGAATCCTGTTTTCGGGCTGCTAGTGTTATCGGATTAAACACGAAGTTAAATATTGGTTTCTCCTCCGTTCCTTCAATCAGAATTTGGCAAGGATGCGAAGAATTGGTTAGCCTGAAAGAGGAAGCATCCAATCCTTCAGGCAAAGAATCCACCACAGCAACAGCCATTGCTGTGTCGCTTCCCTGGTTTTCAAATCGAATTCTGTAGCTTATTTCTGTTCCTGGTTCTACCGGAACATTTGGAAAAACTTCTTTGTTAAAAGGTTCATTGTTGGCTTCAAAATAGGTACAGCCAGTGGCAGATTGACTCTCTAACCAGCCTTCCTGATAAGATAAATATGTAGGTGTTTCTGAGTTTCCAGAATGAAAAAGCTGACCGGTTCCTGCCAAAGGACAATTTGCCGGCATGGTAAGATTCAAACCGATACCAGAGCCTGGCCCTGTGGGGATCATATAGACCAGACTATCGTTAGGTGCCAGTTTGATCTTTTTATTTACGTAAAAACCGGTTCCATAAGCGGTATGATCGACAGAGTCTTGCATGGGGCTTCCTTTTGCATAAATCACCAATCTTACTTTTGATTCGGCCGCCAAAAAGTGGGCTTTTGCATCCAACCAGCTACCATCCCAACCGATTTGTGAAGGTGTAACCTGGCTGCATATTCCCATGGGTTCCATACGGGCCGAAAAACAAGCCATTTGAAGGGACGGTGCCGGATTCAAACACGCAACAGAATCCTGGATGAGCAAACTGCCTGACTCGTTGATTGCCAAGGATCCTAAAGTGAAAACCAAGGTAGAATCACCCAATCTTGCAAAAGGCTTATTGGCGGATTTGACCCAAACCCCTCTGGGAAGATTGAGCAAAATACGTGCATTTGGTTCGGTGGCCGTTCCATCATTTTTATATCGTATGGTAATCGTTTCATTTGTACACCATTGAAATCTGGGCTGGCTCATTTCCATGTAAAGCCTTGGGCACAAATAAGTTTGGTTAATAAAATCGTTTTGAATGGAGGTTTGACCAACGGCTGGCAACGAAACTGATCGGGTAAACATTGGCGGCACCGGACAAACCTGACGTTGAAGTGCCGTTGCACCAAGTACCTGGCCAATCTCACGATTTCCAGGCGTTACCATGAGGTTATAAAAACCACCGGTATCGGTCATGGCCAATTGCCCCCCAGGACTTGCTTTAATCAATCGAAAATTAACTGGTATTTTGGTTCCTACAGAGGTACAACCAGCATTTGGGGAGGTTACTTTTGTTACTCTGCCTTGCACAAAAGTGGTCGTGCCTGGAAGACTTCTCAATTGAACTGCTGCCATTCCATTTTTGGGAGACTTTGCCTCCCAAGGTTGCGTTTGCCAGGTGTAAAAATCCGTTCTGAAAAATAGTTTATCGTTAAATACATGGTGATCAAGCCAACTGCCAATCTGTGTCCGGACAGGGATAAAACTCGGATCGAACCTTCCATCGGAGGTAAACCGAATAAAATGCCAAATGGTATGAGACAAAGGCTTTTGGTTCATGTAAGCAAAAAGGAATTTCCCATCAGGAAGTTCACGTTGGTATACCAAGGCAATATTTCCTCTTTCGGTGAAAGCATCGGGAAGCGTCCATTTTTTAGGAAGCCCTGACCCCGGGAAACGGATGCAAACACCGTTGCTGTCGATGGCATCTTCCATGTATAAATTAGAGCTGTAGGTAAGGTTATAAAACTTTCCAAAATTAAAGCCACCGACAAGTCGGATTCGGTTGCTGTTTATAATCTGCACCTTTTGGGCATTAACCAGGACTGCACTGTCTGGTATAATAACTTTTATTGACCCATTGTTTTTAAAGCAAACCATATAGGAAGCAGCCCCAGCCAGGTTTTTTCCGATAATTTCGATTGTATTAGCTTTTGTTGAACGAACTCCAAACCATACACCACCTTGATTGTCTTCTGCTAAAAAGCCCCGGGATCTAAATACCGTATCATTCATTTCCAAATTTGGATCGGGTATAAACACCCTTGGATTTCCTTTTGGGTTACCCGATGTGTCTAATCGGGTAAATCTTATGGCCGTTCTCTTTTTAGTGTAGTATTGCACAGGTTGATTCGTGGCTACATCAAAGTAACTCACAGCGCCAAAATCCCCATTTCGAAACGTAATAAGGTTAACTATGGAACGGACCTCCGGATAAGTGGCGTCAAGCTGTCCATTGGATAAATACCGTTTAAATAAATCAGAAGTATTTCCTGTTTTGGTTTTAGAGAGGATTTTTTTTCCTCCAACCAGGTGATGGGTGTGAAAGGCAGGGTTTAGAAGGTATTTTTTTCTAAGACTATCGGGAAAGCTCAGAAACCCTTTCCACGTAGTATCAAGGGAACCATCGGCATTAATTACAGCCAGCCCGGGAGATAATCTGTTGTTTACCATGGTGAATTTGCCTGTAACCATTACTTTTTTTAATCTCTCATTGGACGTTGTATTTAAAAAGCTATCATGACCGAAGTCCTTTAAAATTCCTGGGTTGTCTACAACTTCTTTGTGTTGCCCAAGGTAATTCACATAAAACCGGTAGCAGGTTTGGGCATATTGATTTGGAAAAATTACTGAGTCCTCGTTACAAAAAGGGAGGGTTTGAATTAAAAATGCATCATGAAATGGGTGATACATTAATACTTTTTCTACGGGCCATCCAACATTTAGTACTCGTTGATTTTGCCTGATAATCTGGCCATTGGTATTGAAATCCCGCATTTGAATGGTCCTTGTGCTGCCTGTTGTTTCAAGCCAGGCCAATTTGAAGGTTTGGTTATCTGAAGGGAACCAGACCGCATCTAAGACAGGTACAATAAAGGGGGTGAATGAATTGTCAAGACTTCCATTGGCATTGATTCGAACCAAGGCATTGACTGTTCCACCTCCAATATCTATTAACCCACCTACCAGGCATTTACCATCGTTTAGCCATTCAAAAATTTCAATCTTACCTTTAATTTTTATGCCCGAAACAGTTAAAACCCGCTTTCCCATAACATTTGGTCCAAAGATCCAAATTTGAGGATACATTAGTGGGACATCATTTATAAGAGAATCCCCGAGTAAAACCAGGCTATCTCCTTTTATATCTGAATTTCGGGCACAGTAGTTAGGTATTACTGTGTTCGTTATGCCTAAAATGAAGGTGTTTCGCATAATATTGGTGGTATTATGGAATAGCTTTGGTTTGAAGTCTCTTGATGTAATCCAGAAATAATAGGAGTCTTGCCCATATTTTTCACCCCCAACGCTATAGTCACCAACAGCTAGACTATCTGCCAATACTGCTGTTCCATTAATTCCATTGGATCCGCTGTAGTACCAATAGTCGGAATCTCCGGAAGCATTCGATCTTTGAAAATGGGTTGCTACTGGAGAGGTCGTCGAGGCTACGCCTTGTAAAGTCAATCTATACTGCTCATTTTCATTGATCTGAACATAGGTTTTCGTAATTTCACCCTCTGTAGAACTTGCCCTATCCCGGTAACCCCTGTTATTATTATAGCTCCGTATAACTCGTCTATCCCAAGGTTCATTCCAGGTAAGTTCTTGATAACCGTTTAAGCCTCCGTTTTTTTCAGGCCAAAACATGGCCTTGTATTTATAAATTTCAAAATTGTAGTTTGAACCTACATCCTGCGGATTGTACTGCGGGTCAGGGACACCTCCAATCCGTTGTGCCAAAATTTGTTCTGAAATGCCCAACCAAAGGAAAAGCAAGACGAGTTTGCAAAGGGTTTTCATAATTATTGATTCTGTTTATTAGCTTGACTCTGGTTTTTTGAAATATGCTT
>Ga0105046_10013544_pt1 | contig 12625 bp, 7 predicted proteins | sample MAT03_FD_78385 | JGI IMG/M metagenome (GOLD analysis project Ga0105046, IMG submission 78385) | Freshwater microbial communities from Lake Fryxell liftoff mats and glacier meltwater in Antarctica - MAT-03 (megahit assembly) | ecosystem: Environmental > Aquatic > Freshwater > Ice > Liftoff... | reverse complement strand
GTCTGATAAGTCAGCAATCGCTGACCATCCGGCGAAAAAACAATCGCACCATTATCAACTAATTCAAAGGCCGAAAAATGTTCGATTTCGTTGGTCCATTGAGCCCGTGCTTCACCTGTGGAAGAATCAAGAAGCACCAGTTCGCCGCCGGCGCACAGCACGGCTACCGTACTGCCGTCGGGCGAGAAATCAATCCCGCGCGGCTCTGACGGCATCATTCGAGGTCGTCGCGAATCCGTTGCATCGCGCCAATTCCTGATGGCAACTGTCCAGGGGTCGCCGGTAGCAACCGCTAACTGATCCTGGCTAGGAGAGAATACCGCGTTGCGAACTTTGCCGTTGAAATGCAGCGGGGGACCGACCACATTCCCGTCGGTCGTTGAGTAGACTCGTGTGGAAGTCGGTCCGTGATCGCGATGTGATGCTCCGCGACTGGCAACGAACCTGCCATCCGGGCTCATGGCGACAAGGCCAATTCCAGGGAGAGTCGTCGTTTCCGCAGCTTTTGATGGCATGGACCAAACGCGAACAAGGCCTCCTCGCTGCGCAGTGGCAAATCGCTTTCCGTCGGCAGCCCATGCGACTGCTGGAACAGTTCCAGCATGTGCTATAGGTCCACAAACAGAAGCAAAATCCGGAAACGACAGCAATTCAACCTGACTGTCAGAACCACCTCGAATCACGTACTTGCCGTCGGGACTGAGCTCGGCATCTAAAGCGAAAGATCCCTTACGGAGATGTCGAACAAGATGCGAACGCCCGGAAGCAACGGAATAGATCCCAAGTCCTTCAAAATGTGATGCCAGGACTCGGGTGCCGTCAGGGGAAAGCGTCACGGCGTTAGGATCTCTATACCCGAAACTCCGGGCAGATTTTTGCCACGTCGATGTATCCCATGCGTCGGAACCGATGAGTAACTCTCGACCTTCGTTGAGAAACACGGGAGCAGGGGGCGATTGACCAAGTTGAACGGATACACCATGAGTCCAACACGGAAGTGTTGGGCTGACCGGCTGCTCTGATTCGGAGGGAATCGGATGCACCTGGAACGTCCCTCTATCGTTCGCAACGACAATTTGTTTTCCTTCAGGGGAAAATGCAATCGTGGTGATGTTAGCTGGCTGCCGAAGAACTGGAGTGGCCGGTGTCAGATCTGCCACATTGAAGACTTGCAGACGAATTCCATAAACAGCGTTCGTGTCGTCTGCGTCTGTCTTTCGTCGGACACCATAAACCACCGCGAGATATTGACCAGCAGCGTCAAAGCGAAAGACATCGATTCGCTCGTTCAGCCGGATCATATGAAGTCGAGGCCCCTCAGGATCATTCTGGAGTGTCAGCACACCGGTATCAGAACCGGCCGCAAACAGATTTCCGTCTGGACTCCAGGCGGCCGCTGTGAGATTTCCCGTGAGTTGTGGAACTTTGACCTCCGCTCCGGTTCGTGAATCCCATAAGCAACACTTCCCTTCAAATTGCGCTGCCGGTGGACTGCTGGTCAGCAGATGTTTTCCGGACGGGCTAAACAAAACGTCCATCACCCATGGCTCAGGATGTACAACAGCCGCCAAAGGCAAAGGTGCTGCCAGACTTTCCAGATGTGAACGCTGAAGATTGCTGGAGGTTCTTTGACTGTCCGGTGCCGAAAGAGTGGCTGCTGTCGCAAACCACAACGCCGCATCGCCATGATTGCCTTGCACTGATGCGCCAACGCCGCCAACCGCGTGAATGTCCGAAAGTGAGTCCTGTGACCGACCCAGTGCCTCCTTTGTCTCGGCTTGTTGCTTTTGCAATTCTTCGCGAAAACCAAGTTCCCGCATCCATGCAAACGAGGATACTGCGGAAACACCGATAAACATTAACAAGATTGACGCTGCGATGGCTGCTGCAGTGCGATGTCGTCGATACCACTGCACCAGCCGTCGCATCGGCCCCGCTGGCTGAGCAAGTACCGGTTCTCCATTCAGAAATCGATGCAACTCATCGGCAACCTGTTTCGCCGACTGATATCGCTGGGAAATCGACTTCTCCAGGCACTTCAGGCAAATCGTTTCGAGGTCTTTTGGAACCGAAGGGTTCAGCAGGCGCGGTGCCAGCGGCAGTTGATCGACGACCAGCCGCAGCGTCTCCACCGACGTTTGGGCCTGAAACGGCGGGCGACCCGTCAGCGTCGCGTAGAGCACGGCTCCAAGTGAATACACATCGGCCGATTCGCCGATCTCATGCACTTTTCCCAGCGCCTGCTCGGGTGGCATGTAGGATGGTGTTCCCAGGATCTGTCCCGTTGTGGTCAATTCGCTGCCGAGGCTGATTTGTTTCGCGAGACCGAAGTCACTGACACGCGGCTGACCGGTGCTGTCGATCAGGATGTTGCCCGGCTTGATATCGCGATGAATGACTCCCTTGCTGTGAGCATATGCGACCGCTTCAGCGACGCTCTGCATCATTGAAGCGGCCGCGCGAATCGGCAGCGGTCCGTCGCTTAGTTTCGCGGACAGGGTCTGGCCATCGACCAGTGCCATTGTGAAGAAATGCAGCCCTTCATGCTCACTGACTTCGAAGACAGGAACAATCCCCGGATGATCCAACTGCGCTGCGGCCTGAGCCTCGGATCGCAGGCGTTGAATCTCAGTCTCGCTGGAGAATCTTCCGGCACGAATCATCTTCAGCGCCACCTGGCGATTCAGACGGATCTGTCGCGCACGATAGACGACACCCATTCCGCCACTGCCGATTTCTTCGAGCAGTTCATAGTCGCAGAATTTAACCACACGTCCAGTCGATTTCAAACCGAACTCGCGAGGCTGCACTTCGAATTCATCGGCACCGGAGGGCGAATGTTGTTGGTGTGTCTCCTGTAACTGAGCATTCGGTGTCAGTTCCTGGTGTTGTCGTTCGGTCGGGCTCGCGTCGTCGAGCTCTGCCAATTCGAACGCCGCACCAAGAGCCGCTTTCAACAAACAAGCCGGACACAGGCCATCCGGTGCATTCACAGGCAGCGATGTTTCACAATCCGGGCAGGTGGCACGTACTGTTTTCAAGATATTGCTCATGAATTTCGGGCTTAGAAAGGGAACACGGGCACCTCAGAATTACCGGGAATTCCAGGTTCGCAACGCAAAATCTCATGAGCCACCTCGATTTTCGTGATGAATTCCCTTGTTAGCCCCTGAAACAGTTTTCCGCCCTATTTTGCCGATACTGCCCGGAACAAGTGTCGAATTTCGTCGTCCACATCCTGACTCGATGCCACAGTCCTGGCAATTTCTTCACGCAAAAGTTCGCGGTATCGAACGCGGAGTCGGCTCACAGCCATCCGAGCAGCAGGCTCATTCATGCCGACTTGTTGGCAGACCACCTGATATCCGCCTTGAGGTCCTTCACCCGTCAGAAATCGCTTCAGTACTCCGAAGACTTCTGACTTGCCTGCTTCGACCTGCTCGGTTCGCAGTCGCTCCATCGTTAGATTCAAGAGAGTGATCGCCCACTCGCGTTCAAACAGTTGGTCAGCAGTCATACCCTCGTCATCGGCCAGTGAAGAATCGTGGCTGGAAAAATCGAGCGGAAACGTCTGAACTTTCCCGCCACGCTTTTCTGCACGTCCTTCCCGAAACTCATTGGCCAGATGCCATTCGAACGCCTGAACAAGGAATGTTCGAAATCTCCCGCGCGCCGGATCGGCCAGCTTCAATGACTTTCCGGCGAGTAATCGTTCAAAAAATGTCTGAGTCAAATCCTGCGCCAGATGGACATCTTTCACTTTCCGACGGACGTAAAGATGCAGCGCCGGCCAGTAGGAAGAGCACAAACCCTGCAGCGCCGCCCGCTGCGATGGATGCCCCGAATCCCCGGCAGCAAGTACTTCGCTCCAGGGTGTTGAATCAAAAAGGCTTCCAGCTCGACGATCAGCGTCAGCTGAATCAGTATCTTTTCCCGGAACGGATGCGGACATTATCGAATCCAAAAATTCAGATGAACTAGGGAATGTCTATCTGGGATCAGCTGAAATACATCCAAATTGGTTTCGATCAAATAGTAATTCGCGGCTGCACTTCATCGTGGAGGAAAGTTGAACTTTCCCGCCATACTGAATTCGAAATGAATTCTCAGTTCGAACGCCAGATTTGCATCTGAAAACAGGCACTGATTTGTGCCATTTAACGAGCGATCAAGCGGATTCTGGTTTAAGACACTTTGTGGAGACGCCCTCCTCAAGAGTCTTTTCGTTTGACACAGATTAACGGAAATTCAGTCTGCGCACAATTCGTTGCGTCAGCCGTTGCGTCAGCCGCCCCCAGAGCAATTCGCTGGCCGCGTCACACGCCGCAACATGCTTGCGTTCTGCTGGTCGCCGAATTCGGGGCGGAACTGTCTCCTCGATTTTCATCGTTGTACTTCCGTATTCACCCTTAAGGCCTTACTCTGTGATCTGTAACTTAGGCGTGGCATTGATGCCGTCCATACCGACGCCACAGCAAATATGGACGAAATTGCAGCATTCGAAATCGAAACGATTCAAGGATTGTGTTGTTCCACCTGGACTGTTGGCTATCACGAATGCACGATAAACTGAATGCGAAACACAAAATGCCAGTCGCTCGAAGCCGGAATCTCAACGAAACGAAACTTGTATGAAGAACGAAGTCATCGCGTCACATTTTGAATTGCTGGCAGATCTGCTGGAGATCCAGGGAGCGAATCCATTTCGAATTCGGGCGTATCGCAACGGAGCCCGCACGATTTCTTCGACGTCTGAATCGATGGACGACATGGTTCGGTCAGACCGCGACCTGACGGAAATGACAGGCATCGGCAAAGATCTGGCTCGGCAGATCGTCGAAATCGCCACGACGGGAAGACATGCGTCTCTTGAGGAACTGAAGACTAAAATTCCCAACGGCGTGCTGGACATGTTGCGAATTCAGGGAGTCGGCCCGAAGAAGGTTTCCGTATTCTTCAACGAACTGGGCCTGAAGTCACTGGCCGAATTAAAAGCGGCTTGCGAAGCCGGTCGATTGCGAGAACTGAAAGGTTTCGGAAAGAAGACAGAAGAATCCATTCTGCAGAATATCGATCTGGCAGCCACACAGGGCGAACGAGTGTCGATTGCCGATGCTCGAGCGGCAGCGGAAGCGATCGTTGAAGACCTTAGACAACTTCCCGAAGTGGAACAAGTCGCCGTCGCTGGCAGTTGCCGTCGCCGCCGAGAAACCTGCGGCGATCTGGACGTGCTGGCGACGTGCTCTGATCCAGGCCCACCGATGGACCGACTCGCCGCGCATCCGCTTGTTGAAACTGTGCTGCAACGCGGCGACACAAAGCAGCGTGTTCGTTTGAGAACGGGTATTGAACTGGACCTGCGTGTCGTCCCCCAGTCATCATTCGGTGCGGCAATGCAGTATTTTACAGGCTCAAAAGAACACAATATCGTCGTTCGGCAGCGGGCAAAGGATCTGAATCTGAAGGTGAACGAATATGGCGTATTCCGAGGCGAAGAACAAATCGCCGGCCGCACCGAACAAGACGTCTATGCTGCGATTGGTCTGCCATGGATTCCTCCGGAGCTGCGGGAGAATCGTCATGAATTTGAATGGGCCGACGCAGGCAAATTGCCAAAGCTGATCACCTGCGATGACATTCAGGGTGACCTGCACATGCACACGACGGCCTCCGACGGTGCGGCCACAATTGAAGAAATGGCACTTGCCGCCAAAGCTCGCGGCTTGAAGTACATCGCCATCACGGATCACAGTAAACGCGTTTCTATGGCGAACGGGCTGGATGCGGCTCGGCTAAGGGAACACTGGAAGAACATTCGTGAAGTGCAATCCCGAGTCTCAGGGATCGATATTCTGTGCGGCATCGAATGCGACATTCTGGAAGACGCGACGATGGATCTGCCAGATGATGTGCTTGCCGAAGCCGACTGGGTGATTGCTGTACTGCACTACGGCTTGAAGCAGCCTGGCGAACAGATTATGAAACGTTTGCTGAATGCCGTGAAGAATCCGCACGTCGATATTATTGGACACTGCACTGGTCGCATGATCAGCCGTCGTGAAGGAGCCGACGTCAACTTTACGGATCTGTTAAAAGCGGCCGCAGACAATCGCGTGATGATGGAAATCAATGCTCATCCAAGTCGCCTGGATCTGGATGACATTCATGCGGCAGCGGCGAAGGATCTTGGCATTCCTATCGTCATCAGCACCGATGCACACAGTGTGAATGGATTCGAAGTCCTTGAATACGGCGTCGATCAGGCTCGCCGCGCGGGTTTGACAGCGAATGATGTCGCGAACACAAAGTCGTTGAAGGACTTTCGAAAACTGTTGAAATAATCATAATCATTCTTTGGTTTGCGCCGTTTTACAGGAGCCTCCTGAATGTTGAATCGACTTTCCATATCTCTATTTGCAGCAATCACGATCATGGCAATAGGACTTCTTCACAACGCAGGGCTAGCGCAGGGAGACGATTTGCTCCTGGAATTGCGTTCGCAGCAACACGAAACTGGCAGTGATGCGTGGAAAATTCAAACTAAAAACGCACAATGGCAAACTGGAAAAACCGCAGTCATCGTGTGTGATGTGTGGGACAAACATCATTGTCTCAACGCTGTCCGCCGACTCGAAGAATTTGCACCTCGCCTGAATAGTGTGCTCAGGGAAGCACGGCGGCGTGGCGGGATAATCATTCACTCGCCAAGCGATTGCATGCCGGCCTACGTCGATCATCCGGCGCGAAAGCGGGCCATGAGCGTTCCGCGTGATAAAGCCCCACCGGCGGATGTTGAATTCTGGTGTTCGAAGATTCCGGCCGAGGAACAAGCGGCCTATCCAATCGACCAGTCTGATGGTGGCGACGACGATGATCCCGCAGAACATGCGAAATGGGCGGCCGAACTCACGGCACTTGGTCGTAACCCGGGTATGCCATGGAAAACACAGTCGCCAATCATTGAGATTGATGCAGAGCATGACTTCATCAGCGATAAGGGCGATGAAGTCTGGAACATCCTGCAGGCACAAGGCATCGAGAATGTCATTCTGACGGGCGTGCATACAAACATGTGTGTGCTTGGCCGTCCATTTGGTCTGCGGCAGATGGTGCGCAACGGCAAAAATGTTGTCCTGATGCGTGACATGACCGACTGCATGTACAACCCGAAAAGCTGGCCATTTGTTGATCATTTCACCGGCAATGATCTGATCATTTCCCATGTCGAACGTTACATCTGCCCCACAATCGCCAGCAACCAGATTCTGGGCGGCACCGTTTTTGATTCGAAATTTGATACTCGATCACTCACGACGAAATCTGCATCGAATACTACTGACACGCAGGAACAGACATTTCATCATCAGTGGACAACATCAAACATCGGGACCCCGTGGCGTTCGGCGACACACGGACAAATTGAGCAACACAGCGGCGTTGTCTGGTTGCGTTGTACTTTGCGTTTGCCGAAAACCTGGCTCGCTGCTGATGGTGTTAAACTGCAGTTGCCTGCATCAGAGTCTGATGCGACAGCCTGGATCAATGGCGTGCCATTGCTTAAGAATCAAACGACCGATCCGCGACATGTCACAATTCCTGCCGAAGCAATTGTCCCCGATGACATCAATCTGCTGGTGCTTCGTACAAATGCTCCGTCCAACACTGAACATCTTTATTCAGCACCGGTACTGATCAGCGGTCAGCAAAAACTGCCACTCGAAGGACGCTGGCAATTTCGTATTGGCGACGATGAAACATGGTCCAATATTCCTTTGCCTGCAAAATTCGGCATGGGATCGGATGTTTTGTTTGAGCCGCGTTGAAACCAGCAAAACTTGCCGCGCGAAACTATGCCAGCTTTACGAACGGGAGTCCTCAGAACTTTTCAGAATTTCACGACCAGCCTCACGCGGCATCGTCAAAGCGACGATCGAACTCGTGTAGTACTGTCACAAGTTCATTGACTCATCATCAGCGAACTGGTCAAGGATGACTCTTAGTGCGAACGGCGAGGATGGCCGTGGAAAATATTATCAAATTTCTCCCCCGAGATGCTGTGGCGTTTCTGCGAATAGCAGACAGCGATGCACGCTTTCCGATACGACCAATTTCAGAGGGCTCGTTCCTCATTGGTCACGGATCCGCTTGCGACCTGCGATTGGGTGATCACGAAGTGCCCGCGCTGCATTCGATCCTCCGTGTCACACGGACCTCGGCCTCCATCACGCTGATGGCAGAACGTCCGGAATTGTTCGTCAATGGAGAATCCGTCCCGCGAGCCGTGCTGCTTGATGGTGACCTTGTTGAAATTGCCGACGTGCGAGTTGTCTTTCGCTTCGTCAACGAAGAATCAATGCCGGAGTCACTACCAGCAGCGGTATCCGAAGCACAGGACGATGATTCTCCAATCGAATTGGAAAAGGTCGAAGAATTGACCGTACCGGATCTCGTCACCGGCCTTGAAATGGAATTTGAACTGCTTCGCGATCTGCAGAACACCAGCGCAGAGACGATGGATCTATTGATCAATGCCGCTCGACGATCAGTCGAGGGAGCTTCCATCAAACTGGCTCCGCCGTCGTTACGTTTAGTTGGACAGGAAGATCGATTCGAAGCAGCAGACCGTGAAAAGCTGCAGGAAATTGCGTCTCGAATCAAACAACAGGAATCGCGTCTCGGCGACGTCTGTCATGTGCTGGAGCAGATTGTCTCCCAGCAGCAAATCATGACAACGGCTCTGCAGAGCATGGCAGATCGGCTGACAGAACTTCGCAATTCCGCCAATGGCGAACCGACAACGCGTCGAGCCAGTGCGTAGCAATTGTCCTGAAAGTTTCTTGCCCAATTTCATTCCTTTGTGATCAACGTCGCAGTGGATTTTTTCCAGGCAAGAAGATTAAGGGCAAGAAGTAGTTGTGAATTAGCGTCCCTGTTTGGGGAAAAAAAATCCGGAGACTGACGTCTCGCGGCTCGCCGGAACCCGGCGAGCGGGGGACGTGAATCCCCTGATTGCGATTCCCCCCAATTCAGACAGACTTCTGCTCCAATCGGGATCTTATTTCGGGACTATTCCTGAGAAACCGCACATCGACATTTATGTGAGGGGCAATCAGAGGTGTTCTTGCGAGATGCCGGAAATCCAGGCACTCATTTCATCGACTGTCGAAAAGACATCCAGATGTCGACGGCAAGCCGATGAGAGAAATCCGGTTTCCGTCATTCTGTTCAGCATATCGACAAGCCCGTCATACAGCCCGCCGATGTTGAGCACTTTAACTTGTCGCGTGTGCAGTTCCAGCTGTGCCCATGTGACTGCTTCAAACAGTTCCTCAAGCGTTCCATAACCGCCGGGCAATGCGATGTAAACATCCGCCAGACTGTGCATCAGCGCTTTTCGCTCATGCATATCAACCGTCACCCGCATATCAGCGACGCCGCTGTGCATAAGTTCCGGGCGAGCCAGGTGGCGGGGAATGACACCGATAATGTTGCCACTTTTCGCCAGAACCGCATCGGCAATGACACCCATCATTCCGGTGCTGCCGCCGCCGTAGACCAGCGTATGACCGTATTCGGCAATCAATGAGCCCAATGTTGCTGCCGCATCGGCGAACTGTGGGGAGTCACCAGCCCGTGAGCCACAGAAGACGCAAATGTGAACCATTTGCAGTCTACTTCTTTGCTACGGCAAGTTCGCGTTCAATCGCCTGACACAAAGTCGTTACGGAGTTCACTTCTCCCTGCATCGTCGTGGATGGGAAAATCAGCTTTGGGACCTGTCCTGAACCAACACGCTGATACAAGCTGACGTGACGACCGATGTACTGGCCCGGCACTCCAGAAGCCATTTCCGTTTTCAGGCGTCCCTTATCGACCAGTGTCTCCGCGAACTGGCGAGCTGCGGACTCACTGCGACTGCTTTGAAACATCCAGTCGTGAAACGTCTGGAATTTTGAAGGATCAACACGCCACACAGCAATCGCGATTCGAGCTAACTCACAGGCACCTGGATGGCCACCACCCGAAGCGGCTGGATTGCAGGCAGTCTCCAACGGAACAGGCAGAGCAAATATCGCCAGATCGTCGCCGTATTGTTTTTGAGCCCCAACAATTGCTTGATGTGTATTTCGGCAATGCGGGCATGTGTAGTCGAACATCTCAACGAAAACATATTTAGCGTCTGTCTTACCGAGCAACGGCCATTGTTTCACATCCAGCGTAAATCGGTTTCCCGCAAATGTCAGCAATCGGCGTTCTGGAACCGCCGGAACAACTGGTGCTGGCTTTTCCTCTGCAAATTTTGATGCGCTGGTTTCAGTCGTTGCGGATTCGTCCTTCTTTTCAGCGTCAGAACTCTTTGCTTCTTCGTTTGCCTCTGGCGTTGCATCTTCCTTCACCTGGGACTTTACTGACTCAACTGCCACTGCTGTTTCGTCATCCGCAGAAGCTGGAGTAGAGAGTAGCAGGTGACTTAGCTGCAATAATCCTGGAGGAGCGATGAACAGCAAAGTTGTGGCAACAGAGGGCTGTTCTTCCTTTGGCTTCGCTTGCTGCGAGTCGCCGGATTTTGGTTCAGACGGAGCAACGCTCCCAGCGGAGGCTGTATCGGATGTCACTGGTGGTTCAAATACTTGACCGGGAGCAGCAAATGCTTCTCCTGGAGCTTCAAAAACACCACCGGGCGGTTCAAAGGCATCACCCGGAGCTGCAAACACATCCTCACCGTTTTCATTAGTGATCACTGCATCCACAGCTACCGTATCGTAATGCACAGTCTCAAACTGATCGGCTTTCGGTGTCACAACCTGGATTCCAACCAAGGCTGCAATCCCCAGCACGCTGGCTCCAGCAGACATAAACTTCATCCCTCGAGCACAAAGTTTTGAGCTCAACATTGTTGCCGCCAGAATAATGCCGCACGTGTGAACAACAAGGCAATAAGGGCAATAGTGCTGCAGAACAAAAATCTGCAGCCCGATAAACCACAGTGCAGCCAGGCCAGCACTGACGCTGCCCAATGTCATGCCGCCCCAAACCATCTGTCGTAAACGTTTTGGACCTGGCACTCGAGCAAAGGCGAGTAGTGCAATCAAAGTGGCATACAAGCCAGCGGCTGGAACACTTACGGGAATTCCAAACACTTTGGACCAGTGGCTGGTCAGAACATGTCCGCAGTCGATCACATCTCCGCCGCTGCAACCAAAGACCTGGCCCATGCTGAAAGCCGTGTACGCCAGGTATACTGAGATCGAAAATCCTGCGACGCAGAGAATCCGCAATGTCCACACAAATCGTGATGCAGGCAAATCAACCTCCACACGTGACTCCGCCGGAGAGGATTCTCCTCCCACTGACCCACAAGGGTTGAAACGTCCAGAGGGCAATCCACCTGAACTACCTGACTCAACATTGGACGTCCCCACGCCCGAATTGTCGGAAGACGGCTGCATTTGACAGTTCCCAGTACGATGAAACCAAAACAAAACCGGCCTGTGCTAATGGGCAGGTCATAAACCGTCTGGCGGCTTAAAAAACGAGCCCACACAAAGCACAGATACCACGCCACGACTCCCCAGTCCGGCGATGAAGTCAACATATCCTACGATTTGAAGTGACCTCACTTCAAAATCGTAGCAGTAAACAAGTTGTTGCCAAATACCTTTTCTCAGCACAGTACGTTTTCCCAAATTCCCTTGACAGGATTTCAATGCAAGTTCGGCTTTCTCAGCAAACAAGAAGCAACCGAACGAACCGCTGATACATGAAAAGACACTTGCCGACCTAAAAGTCGAACGAAGGAGTCTCACGCCAAATTTCGATTTTTTGCTGATTTCTGGGCAATAGTGCCTGAATGATGAGTTTATGAACAGACGCAAAGTGTTGATGATTGAGCATCTGGAAGTCCTGAGCAGTGACATCTCCGATCGATACCGGCCAATGGCATGGCTCCGCTACACGGAACCTCTGATGAATCCAAACAACTCGGCCGTCATCTGCCGAATCACAACGGCTCGGATGTCGTGGACCGCATGCTGCAGCCTGGAATTCCTGATCCGGTTGGGCTGATCCAAATGACGAACGAGGCCGAGAATCACGCAAGAAACAAAGACATTACGGCGGCAATCACACCATAGAGCACCATTGGACCTGCAGTCTGTTTCAGAATTTCGCCCTCTTTGTTGGCCAGTTTGAGCACCGCACAGACGGCGACAATATTGTGGATGGCGATCATGTTTCCCATCGCGCCTCCGACTGACTGAAGCGCGAGGATGGTTGTCCGATCCTGACCGACCTGAGTGGCGATCGAGTCCTGAATTGGGCCAAAAGTGAGGTTGGATATGGTACAGGAGCCGGCAAAGAAAGTGCCGATGGCTCCAAGACAGGCCGCCACGTATTTCCACCAGTCGCCAGTAACGGCAGCCAGTGACCCACCAATAATCATCACCGAGGACGCTTCATCGCCACACATCAGCAGTTGCACAAGCGCCAGTGCACCCAGCAGTGAAAGAACCGGATTCAACATTTTTGCGATCGTTTGATTCCAGACCAGCCTGGCAGTTCCCTCAGGTGCGTTGAGGACCCAGAGCGAAACCATTGAGATCAAAATAAACGGAACGAAAGACGG
>Ga0105046_10013543_pt1 | contig 12625 bp, 11 predicted proteins | sample MAT03_FD_78385 | JGI IMG/M metagenome (GOLD analysis project Ga0105046, IMG submission 78385) | Freshwater microbial communities from Lake Fryxell liftoff mats and glacier meltwater in Antarctica - MAT-03 (megahit assembly) | ecosystem: Environmental > Aquatic > Freshwater > Ice > Liftoff... | reverse complement strand
TCGTCGAAACAGCGGGCACGATCGACCTCAACGGCCGGGATATTGCGTCTCTCGAAACCCAGTATCGGCGGGTGGGGTACGTGTTCCAGGATTACCTGCTGTTTCCACACCTGACGGTGCTGGAGAACGTGGCGTTTGGTCCGCGGTCGCTCGGCACGCCGAAACAAGCTGCCCGCGCACAGGCGGCCGAATGGCTCCACCGACTGGGTGTGACGGATCTTGCCGCTCGGCGACCCGCACAACTCTCCGGCGGTCAGGCCCAGCGGGTCGCACTTGCGCGTGCGCTGGCTAGCAACCCCGAGCTGCTGCTTCTCGACGAGCCTCTGGCCGCCCTCGATGTGGAAGTGCGTGACGACGTGCGCGAAGAGCTCGCCGAGCACCTGCGGGACTGGGGCGGCCTCACGATCGTGGTCAGCCACAGCCTCGAAGACGTTGTTGCTCTGGCCCACGAGGTCGTCGTGATCGAACGTGGCCGGGCGACCCAGCGTGGAACGGTGCGCGACGTCATCCGCGAACCCGCGACCCGGTACGTCGAGCGTCTGGTTTCTCGCTGGGCAGAAGACTAGGCACGTAGGATCGGCTCATGAAGACCGCAGTGCATTTCGGCGCCGGCAACATCGGCAGAGGGTTCGTCGCCCAGTCTCTGCACGAGAGCGGCTATCAGGTGATTTTTGCCGACGTGAGCGACGAGCTCATCGATGCACTTCAGGCCCAGCCCAGCTACGAGGTGATCGAGGTCGGCGAGGGCGCCGTCACCACAGTCGTGGACAACTACCGGGCCATCAACTCGAAGAGTCACGCGGCAGACGTCGTCGCCGAGATTGCGCAAGCCGACATCGTCACCACCGCGGTCGGTGCTCGCATCCTGCAGTTCGTCGCGCCACTGATTGCCCAGGGCCTCGCCGCGCGCACCCGCGAGGAGCCGCTCGTGGTAATCGCCTGCGAGAACGCGATCGGGGCAACCGATGTGCTCGCAGCCGAGGTGCGCAAGTACGACCCCGAGGCCGCGTCTGATCAACGCCGTGTCATCTTCGCCAACTGTGCCATCGACCGCATCGTTCCCGAGCAGGATGGTGGTCTGGATGTCACGATCGAGTCGTTCTTCGAGTGGGTCGTCGATCGCAGTCCATTCCCGGGTACGACGCCCGACATCTGCGGCGTCACCTGGGTGGACGACCTGACACCGTTCATCGAACGCAAGCTCTTTACCGTCAACACCGCTCACGCCGCGGTCGCCTACCACGGCCTCGATCGCGGCTCGGTGTCGATCCGGGATGCCCTCGCGACGCCCGAACTGCACGCCGAGGTCAGAGCTGTTCTCGCCGAGACGAAGGCGCTGTTGGTTGCCAAGCACGGTTTCGACCCCGACGAGCAGCAGGCGTACATCGAGAAGACCCTTAAGCGCATCTCTAACCCGGAGCTGCCCGACACGTGCGAGCGGGTGGGCCGCGGGCCGCTGCGCAAGCTGTCGCGCCACGAGCGGTTCATCGGCCCCGCCGCCGAACTCGCGGAACGCGGAATGGAGGTCTGGAACCTCCTGAACGCCGTGGGCGCCGCACTGCGTTTCGAGGTCGAACGGGATGCCGAGAGTGTCGAACTGCAGGCGATGTTGGCCAGCGGGGCGACCCCGGATGCCCTTACCGAGACCATCACGGGGCTGGAGCCGTCGCATCCGCTGTTCGCCCACGTCGTCGAGGTCATCGAACTGAGGATCGCGCGATGACCGACGACGCGCTCGTGTGGGCGGGAGACGAGGAAGCGCCGCCCACTGCGCGGGTCGAGCCGACTCCGCTGGTCGAGCCCACTCCGCTGGTCGAGCCCACACCGCTGGTCGAGCTTGTCGAGACCTCCCCCGCCGCACACCCCCGCCCCCAAACCCCGGCCTCGCTCATAGTCACCTACGGAGTTCTCGCGGGCCTTTACCTGATCTACACGGCGGGCTGGGTGATCAACGTTGCCCGTTCGACCCTGATCCCTGTCGACGTGTTCACCGACCTGATGTTCCGTATCGGGCAGGGGCTTGCGATTGCGAGCCCGTTCGTCTGGTTCGGTGCGGTGTTTCTGCTGACGCGCGGTCGCAAGCCTTTGGTGCGCCTGCTCTGGTTGCTTGTGGGCCTTGCCATCGTCATCCCGTGGCCCACCCTGTTGGGAGTGTGACATGAACGACAACACGTCGATCGCCAACTCTGACGACACCGTTGGTGCGGTCATCACCGATGACGCCCGCCAGGCGCGTGACGGTCGCTACGGCTGGCTGAGTCTCGTCGTTGCTTCGTCGTTCGGGCTCGTGTTTGCCTACTTCCTGTGGCAGGCAGTGCAGGTGCTGTTCGTGCTGCCTGCCTCTCTTGCCGCGTACACCTCGGTCTCGGTGCCGTGGTGGGTTCTCGTCATCGGTGTGCTCATCGTTCCGATCGTGTTCGCCATTGCGGTGTTCGCGGGGCGTCACCAGAACGTGGGACGCAAGGCGATCATCTTCATCGTGGCCCTCACCGTGATTGCCGGCCTGCACCTGAGCATCCGGGCGCTAACGACGGTGTTGCTGGTGGCCGAGATCTCGACGCCGACGACCTGACCGCCAGCGAGCTGACGCCACTCTGCCTAGACGATTGCGGCCAGCACGAGTGCGGCGTGCGCGTTCGCGGGAAACACCCCAATGAGAAACACCACCAGGGCAAAACCGGCCGCCAGTCGCGTCTGCGGCAGCAGCAGGCCGAGCCCACCGAGCACTTCGCAGACTCCCGTGAAGGCAACGAGCACGCGGGCGCTCGGCAGTCTGCGCCGCCTGAAAACGGGCGGGATCATGGCCCCCATCGTGCGTCCGGGGCCGGGTAAGAAGTGCGCGATGCCGATACCGACGAAGGCTAGCGCGAGGGCGCCGCGCAGTATCCACTGCACTAACTCGGTGACCGGCATCCATCCATTGTCGGTTACCCGGCGCAACGGGTGCGCCGCGCTCCGGTAAAGTTGCGGAGGTTGCGCGACGAGCGCGCCTACGACTACCTCTAAGGACTCGATCCGTGGCCAAGCCGATCGTGCTGATCGCAGAAGAACTGTCACCCGCAACCGTCGAGGCTCTCGGCCCGGACTTCGATGTGAGAATAATCGACGGTACCGACCGCGCCGTGTTGCTGGATGCCCTGGCAGACGCCAGCGCGATCCTCATCAGATCGGCGACCAATGTTGACGCCGAGGCCATTGCGGCGGCGAAACACCTCAAGGTCGTGGCCCGAGCCGGAGTCGGTCTCGACAACGTCGACATCAAGGCGGCGACATCCGCTGGCGTCATGGTCGTCAACGCGCCGACCTCCAACATCATCTCGGCTGCCGAGCTGACGGTCGGCCACATCCTGAGCCTCGCCCGTCACATCCCGGTCGCTCACGCCAGCCTCTCTGAGGGCCTGTGGAAGCGCTCGAAGTACACCGGCGTCGAACTCTACGAAAAGACCATCGGCATCATCGGGCTCGGCCGCATTGGTGCGCTCATCACCGAGCGACTGCAGGCATTCGGGATGAATGTGGTCGCCTACGACCCCTACGTCACGAGCGCGCGTGCCCAGCAGCTTGGTGTCACGCTGCTGAGCCTGGATGACCTGCTCGCGACCGCAGACTTCATCACCATCCACATGCCGAAGACTCCGGAGACCACGGGCATGATCGGCACCGACCAGCTCGCGCTGATGAAGCCGACCGCGTTCATCGTGAACGTCGCCCGCGGTGGCCTCATTGACGAAGACGCCCTCTACGCAGCCCTCAAGTCGCACCGCATCGCGGGAGCCGGTCTCGACGTGTTCGTCAGCGAACCGCCCACCGCGTCACCCCTTCTTGAGCTCGCCAACGTGGTGCTGACGCCCCACCTTGGCGCGTCCACTGACGAGGCACAGGAGAAGGCCGGGGTTTCCGTGGCGCGCTCGGTGCGCCTGGCTCTTGATGGGGAGCTTGTTCCCGACGCTGTCAACGTCGCCGGTGGCGCTATCGACCCGAGCGTTCGGCCGGGCATCCCGTTAATGGAGAAGCTAGGCCAGGTATTCGCGGGTCTCGCCGACAGCCCCATCACCTCGATCGATGTCGAGGTTCGCGGTGAGATCGTCGACTTTGACGTTAACGTGCTCAAGCTGGCGGCACTGAAGGGCATCTTCTCGAACATCGTCAGCGAGTCGGTCAGCTACGTCAACGCGCCGCTGCTGGCAGAACAGCGCGGCATCACCGTGCGACTGGTGACGGATGCCGCAAGCGACGAATACCGCAACTTGCTGACCGTGCGCGGCTCGCTCAGCAACGGCTCGAGTGTTTCCGTGTCGGGCACGCTCACGGGCACCAAGCAGACGCAGAAGATCGTGGAGATAAACGGGTATGACGTTGAGGTTCCCGTTGCCGAGCACCTCATTGTGATGATCTATACCGACCGCCCCGGCATCGTCGCGGTGTACGGCAAAGAGTTCGGTGAGGCCAATATCAACATCGCCGGCATGCAGGTCGCTCGCCAGAGCGCGGGGGGCCAGGCGTTGAGCGTGCTCACTGTGGATTCGCCTGTTCCCGAAGAGCTGCTCGAGGCGGTGCGCGTCGCGATCGACGCTGATCTGCTGCGCGAGATCGACATCGTCGACGCCTAAGCGGGTTCCTCCGCACCGACCGGTAGTGCTCAACTGGCAGTAACGACCTCGCGCTGATTAGGGCAGGCTGTCGGGCGTCACCGAAGTGCGACGCTCGGCGGTGGTCGCACCAGCGGAATCCACACCCGTGTGGGTTGTGGTAACGCTCTGGCGCTTGCGAAGCATGAAGACCAGCCCCAGCACGAAGACCACGGCTCCCGCGCCCATCATCAGGTAGCCCACGAGGGTGAGGTCGATCCAGGCGACCTCGACATTTACGGCGAACGCCAGAACTGCGCCGACGATGAATAATACGATTCCGGTTCCAATGCTCATGGCACCCACGGTACTGGCCCCTCTGTGGGGGGCAAAGGGGGTTGCGCGAGGGCGGGGGCTGGAGTAGGGGGATAACCTGAGACCATGCCTCGCACTATCAAACTCGCTGTGATTCCCGGTGACGGAATCGGTCCCGAAGTTATTGCTGAAGCGCTGAAAGTGCTCGACGCGACGGGGGTGGATGTCGCGGCGACCGAGTTTCCCTTTGGAGCCGGTCACTACCTCGCGACGGGGGAGATCCTGTCTGACTCTGACATCGCGCAGCTCGCCACCCACGACGCGATCCTGCTCGGTGCGGTCGGTGGCGACCCGCGTGACGCTCAGCTCGCTAACGGCATCATCGAGCGGGGGCTGCTGCTCAAGCTGCGCTTCGCGCTCGACCACTACGTGAACCACCGCCCGACCACGATCTTCCCCGGCATCGAGTCGCCGCTGGCTAACCCCGGCATTGTCGACTTCCTGGTCGTGCGCGAGGGTACCGAGGGCCCGTATGCGGGTACCGGGGGCATCATCCGTCACGCAACCCCGCACGAAATCGCGACCGAGGTGTCGATCAACACCGCCTTCGGGGTGGAGAGGGTTGTTCGGTACGCGTTCGAGCAGGCGGGCATCCGTCGAGCAAAACTGACGCTCGTGCACAAGACCAATGTGCTGACCTTCGCGGGCAGCCTCTGGCAGCGCACGGTCGACCGCATTGCCGCCGAACACCCGGCCATCACCGTCGATTATCTGCACGTCGATGCGGCCACTATCTTCTTTGTGACGAACCCGAGTAGATTTGACGTGATCGTCACAGACAACCTCTTTGGCGACATTCTCACCGATCTGGCTGCCGCAATCAGCGGCGGCATCGGACTGGCCGCCTCGGGCAATATCAATCCGGATGGCGTCTTCCCCTCGATGTTCGAGCCCGTTCATGGTTCGGCTCCTGACATCGCGGGACAACAGCTCGCCGACCCTACGGCCGCGATCCTGTCTGTTGCACTCCTGCTGGCCCATCTGGGTGAGCCGGATGCCGCGGCTCGAGTGAACGCGGCAGTCGTGGCCGACCTGGCGGCTCGAGGCAAGGCGAAACGCAGCACCTCGCAGGTCGGGGACGCGATTGTCGCCGCAGTCGCAGCCCGCTGATCTTCGGTGATCGGGCTTGTCGAGATCTAGAGATCATCCGGCGTAACGTAGACACAGCTTTCGACTAAGGACTCAGCATGAAGAACCTCCTCGCTCCCACAACCCTTCAGTTCACGGTGGCACCGAACGAGAATGCTCGTTCCGCCGCGGAGCACGCCGACATCATCGCCGAGCCCGGTTTCGGCAAGCACTTCACCGACCACATGGTCGACATCTGCTGGTCGGAGCGCGGGGGATGGCACCGCCCCCGGGTGCAGCCGTACGGCCCCATCTCCCTCGACCCGGCCGCCGCCGTGCTGCACTACGCGCAGGAGGTCTTCGAGGGTCTCAAGGCCTACCGCCACGCCGACGGCTCGATCTGGTTGTTCCGCCCTGATGCCAATGCGGCGCGCATGCAACGCTCGGCTCGTCGCCTGGCGCTGCCCGAATTGCCGACCGACTACTTCATCGAGTCGCTCACGCAGCTCATCAAGGCGGACGCCCGCTGGGTGCCTTCCGCCCCAGAGACGAGCCTCTACCTGCGTCCGTTCATGTTCGCGAAGGAGGCATTCCTCGGGGTTCGCCCGGCAGCGAAGGTCAACTACTACGTGATCGCCAGCCCCGCTGGCGCGTACTTTATAGGCGGCGTTGCCCCCGTGTCGATCTGGCTGTCCACCGATTACGCGCGCGCAGGCAAGGGGGGAACGGGTGCCGCTAAAACGGGCGGTAACTACGCCTCGAGCCTCATCGCCCAACAGGAGGCCTACGCGCACGGCTGCGCGCAGGTGCTGTTCCTCGACTCGGAGGAGGGCAAGTACCTGGAGGAACTGGGGGGCATGAACGTCGTCTTCGTCAAGAAGGACGGAACTCTCGTGACCCCCGAGTCGGACTCTATCCTCGAGGGCATCACGCGCGACTCGATCCTGCAGCTTGCCGAAGACCGCGGTCACACCGTTGAGCGTCGCCGCGTCACGATGGACGAGGTTCGTGAGGGCTGGGCATCCGGTGACATCACTGAGGTGTTCGCGTGTGGCACGGCCGCCGTCGTCACCCCGATCGCGCAGATCAAGGGTGCCGACTTCTCTATAGGAGATGCCGATGCTCCGGCGGGCGAGCTGACCATGTCACTGCGCCAGGAGCTCACCGACATCCAGTACGGCCGTGCCGAAGACCGCCATGGGTGGATGCTGCGCGTCGACGTTTAGGCCTTGAATTCGAAGCGCGCCACCGGGATGCCTCGGTCCACCGCAGCGCTAAATTCACCACCCGATCGCAGGGTTTACGGCCTGCGAATCAGCTTCACATCCGGGCCGTACTCTGCTACCTTCATGAAAGCTGCGAACAGTTCTGTAGCCGCACCGAAGGACGCCCGTGAACCAGACGCCCACCCGTTTCCGCCGCATCGGCGCGGCACTCGCGACCCTGGCCCTTGTCGCCGTGGGGCTTGTCGCCTTCCCGATGTCTGCATCGGCCGCGACGATTGCAGTGACGAGCCTGCTGGATGACAACTCGGGTGGCACACTGCGTGAGGCCATCGTGCAGGCTAACGGCACCCCCGTTGCCGACACCATCGATATCCAGGTTGACGGTGTCATCACGCTCAGCTCGACGATCACCGTCACTGCCGGTGTCTACCTCCACGGCGCAACGACCGGCGCGGGTACGACCATCACCCGCAACTTCAGCGGCGACATGTTCACGGTGGCTATGGCGACTGCGGTCACCCCTGACTTCACGACCTCGGACATTTCCTTCCAGGGTGTCCCGGCGACGTATACCGGCCGGGCCGTGAACGTCACTAACGTGCAGCCCGCGCGAAACGTCGGTTTCTACAACAGCTATTTCTTCGGGTTCAAGGGCGCTACTGATGGTGGTGCGATCAGCGTCTCGGGCATCACAGGCGACTTCACCTCCGACTTCACGGACTTCACAAACAACGAGGCGAGCAACTACGGCGGAACGATTCACCTTGTAAACGTGGCAGGCGCGATCCAATTCTCATCCATGAACATGCTGGCGACCCAGGCTGTCACGGGGGGTGGCATCTACATCGACGCTCCCGGCTCCGCGATTACTCTGATCGACAGCGACATTGCCGGGGGCACGGCTACGACGGATCAGGGTGGAGGGATGTTTGTCGACCGTGCGGCGACCTTGAACGTCGAGAACTCGGCTCTGACGGAGAACACCGCGTACAACGCCGGCGGTGCCCTAGCTGCAAACGACGTGGGAGTCACGACTATTTCGGACTCGGAAATCTTTAGTAACACCGTGACGGGCAACCGCGGCGGTGGCCTCTACGTGGGTGGCGGTACCGCCACAATCACCGGGTCGACCTTCTCCTTCAACACCAGCGCGTTGGGAGGCGGTGGCATCTACGCGGACGTCACCTGGTTCCGCATGGAGGGCACCAGTGTGCACGACAACACGTCGGTTTCGGGGGGCGGAGTAGAGCTCGCGGGATTCTCCGACACGAGCTATATCGCCCACTCGAACTTTTACAAGAACCGCGCGAGGTCCGCTGTGGCCCCCGGTGGCTTGGGCGGCGCTATCTCATTCTCAACTGCGACGGGCGCATTGTTCGGGGTCATCGCAACCACCTTTGAGAACAATGAAGCGGTTCTCCTAGACGTAAATGACCTCCCCGCCGCCGCGGGCCGGGGCGGCGCCATCTACGCGGTCGGTACGGCAGATGATTTCGTCATCGAGGACTCGCTTTTCACCGACAACTCGCTGGGAGGGTACTCGGGAGCCCACGGCGTGAGCGTTTACGTCGACAACGGCGAAATTTCCGACTTCTTCAATGTGCTCAACACGACCTTCGATGAACCCGCTCCCAGTATGGCTATCGCTATCCACGGCTTTGCGACCGCGAGCGCCGAGCTCGTAGTTGCACACACTACGTTTGTAACGGACTTCGCGATCACCATCCTCGATTCGACCACCATTGGCCTGGCACCGCGGGTGACCCACACAATCTTCGATGGTGGTGCGTTCCAAACGGTGCTGGTCGTGGCGGGTCCGAACGTCCAGGTTGACTGGAGCCTGTTCGGCTCGACGCTCGCACTCCAAGACGTGACGGCAACGAACACGGCGTTTTCCGTGCCGACGATGTTGCTAGGTCCGCTTCAGGACAACGGCGGTCCGACCGAGACGAGGATGCCTCTGCCAGGCAGCCCGGCGATCGACATGGGCAACCCGGCCGCTGTGCTCCTTCCGGTGTATGACCAGCGCGAGGCCCCCTTTGACCGCGTCGTCAATAACATCGTCGATATTGGTGCTGTTGAGGCGGAGGCCATCACCGCTGCACTTCCCCCCACGGGCGCGACCATCAACATCCTGATCCCTGTTATCGGTGGCGCCCTTCTGCTCCTCGGCGTCGGCGCGATTATCTTCACGCAGCTGCGCCGGCGCAGGCTTGCAATGCCGGCCGCGGCCGCTCCCGAGAAGGAGCTGGGTAAGCTCGACGCGTGAAGATCGCGCGTTTCTCAACCGGCGGTGATCCACGGTTCGGCATAGTCGACGGTGCCGAGATTGTGGTGCTGCGTGGCGACCCCATGTTCAGCGGTTTCGACACGACGGAGGAGCGTGTGCCGCTGGCCAGCGTTAAGCTGCTGGCCCCCGTCATCCCACGCTCGAAGGTTGTCGCTATCGGTAAGAACTACCGCGACCACGCCGCAGAGATGGGTGGCGAAGCCCCTGCAGAGCCCCTGCTTTTTCTTAAGCCCAACACCTCGGTGATTGGCCCGGGTGACGCCATTGTGATCCCGCGCCAGAGCTCACAGGTGGAGCACGAGGGCGAACTGGCGATCGTAATTGGCAGTATCGCCAAGAACGTCTCGGCAGCGGATGCCGCGGGTGTCGTCTTCGGCTACACGATCGCCAATGACGTGACCGCTCGTGACCTTCAGAAGTCTGACGGCCAGTGGGCCAGAGCCAAGGGCTTCGACACGTTCTGCCCGCTCGGACCGGTGATCGAGACGGAGTTTAACCTGGCGGGACAGAGCATCGAGACCCGGGTGAACGGCGAGCTGAAGCAGCAGGGCAGCCTCGACGACATGGTGCATTCGGTGGCCGTTATCGTCGAGTACGCGTCGAGTGTGTTCACGCTGCTGCCGGGCGATGTAATCCTCACCGGAACACCCGCGGGCGTGGGGCCGATCGTGGCCGGCGACACCGTAGAGGTCGCTATCTCGGGGCTCGGCATCCTCTCGAACCCCGTTCGCTAGGGTCGTCGGGGCACAGCGCCACAGTGGGAACGCTTAGGCGGCGACGTCAAATACGAGAACGCCCCCGGGCGCCAGCAACGGTCCAACGAATCGTTTAAAGTCCGCGTGAACAGGATCGAAGAACTGAGGATCGCTGGTCACTGGTTCGCCAACGTAGAAATTGCGGTCACCCTCAGACGCGAATGTCAGCACGAACCCGTGTTCAAATCCGGCATCCAACTCCTCACCACCGATGGCAGCACCGCCAACTATCGATTCGATATATGGCGCCCCATCCCGGTTGGTCTCGGCCAGAGCGAAGACCCGGCGCAGAACTTCGTTGCGCGTGGCGTCAGCGAGCTCGGGTTGGTAGCGAAAGAGCACGACGTGCACCACCCGGCCAACTTTGTAGTTGCGCGCGGTGAACTGTTCAACGCCGACGTTGATCAACTCCGCCTGAAGGCGTTCGAGAGGGTTAATGAGCATGGCGCAACGCTATTTCATCAGGAACGGTCGACACTCGCATCGACCTCCCCGGCGTCGGCGTCGGCATGGTGAGCAGACCGCATGTGGTCGTTGTTCTCGCGGTTCGCTGGCGTGCCACTCGCGTAGAATTGCTGGCGATGTCAACGCAATTCTCCACAGCAACCGGTTCCGACGTTCGCGTGCGGTTCTGCCCTTCGCCGACCGGAACGCCGCACGTCGGACTGATCCGCACGGCGCTCTTCAACTGGGCGTACGCCCGACACACGGGAGGCAAGCTCGTCTTCCGCATCGAAGATACGGATGCCGAACGCGACAGTGAGGAGAGCTACCTTCAGTTGCTCGACGCCCTGACCTGGCTGCACATCAACTGGGACGAAGGCATCGACGTCGGTGGTCCTCACGAGCCCTACCGGCAGTCCCAGCGCACCGACATCTACCTTGGAGTGATCGAGAAGCTCACGGCATCCGGCCACCTCTACGAGTCATTCGCCACGCCCGACGAAATCGAGGCGCGCAACGTCGCCAACGGCCGCGATCCCAAGCAGGGCTACGACAACTTCGAACGCGACCTCACCGAGGCCCAGCGCGAGGCGTTCCGCGCCGAGGGTCGCGCGCCCGCCCTGCGCCTGCGCGTGCCCGACACCGACCTGAGCTTTGACGACCTCGTTCGCGGCGAGATCACCTTCCCCGCTGGCTCATTCAGCGACTTCGTGGTGGTGCGCCCCAATGGCGCCCCGCTCTATACCTTCGTCAACCCCGTGGATGACGCGCTCATGGGTATCACGCATGTGTTGCGCGGCGAAGACCTGCTCTCGTCGACCCCGCGCCAGATCGCGCTGTACACGGCGCTCATCGAGATCGGACTCACCGAGTCCATCCCACGCTTCGGACACCTGCCCTACGTGATGGGCGACGGCAACAAGAAGCTGTCCAAGCGCGACCCCGAGTCGAACCTGTTCCACCACCGCGACCGTGGGTTCATTCCCGAAGGTCTGGTCAACTACCTCGCGCTTCTCGGCTGGTCGCTCACGCACGATCGTGACGTGTTCTCGATCGACGAGATGGTGGCCGCGTTCGACGTGGTCGACGTGAACCCCAACCCGGCCCGCTTCGATGTGAAGAAGGCCGAGTCGATCAATGGCGACCACATCCGACTGTTGACTGTCGAAGATCTGGCGACCCGGCTGCTGCCGTACCTGGGCGATCTCATCAAGGACGACGCCGACCGCGCCATCCTGCTCTCGGCCACGCCCCTCGTCCAGGAGCGCATGCAGCTACTGGGCGAAGCACCCGCGCTGCTCTCGTTTCTGTTCACACCCGATGACCAGATCACAGTTGACGCGGATGCCCTTCCGGGCGCCGAGGGAGCGGAGGTGCTCGACGCCGCCATCGCGATCCTGCCGGCTGTCGCCCCGTGGAACACCGAGGCAATCGAAGCTGCTTTGCGCGCCGAACTGATCGACGTGAAGGGAATGAAACCACGCCTCGCGTTCGGGCCGCTGCGCTCCGCCATCAGCGGTCGCCGCATCAGCCCGCCGCTCTTCGAGTCGATGGAACTGCTCGGCCGCGAGTCGACCCTCGTGCGCCTCGAAAGGCTCAGAGCCGCGCTGTGAACGACCAGACGCTGTGAACGACCAGAAGATCTGGGATGTCGTCATTGTCGGTGGTGGCCCCGCAGGTCTGACCGCCGCGATCAATCTGGCTCGGGCGCGCCGAACGGTGCTGGTGCTCGACAGCAACCGACCGCGTAACTCGGCAACGTTTCACGCGCACGGCTTTCTCAGCCGCGACGGCATCTCGCCGCTCGAGCTGCGTCGGCTCGGCCGCGAGGAGCTTGAGGCCTACCCGCAGGCATCCTTTGAACGCACCGTGGTGTCGCGGGTCGAGCCTGTCGAGACC
>Ga0105046_10013540_pt1 | contig 12627 bp, 10 predicted proteins | sample MAT03_FD_78385 | JGI IMG/M metagenome (GOLD analysis project Ga0105046, IMG submission 78385) | Freshwater microbial communities from Lake Fryxell liftoff mats and glacier meltwater in Antarctica - MAT-03 (megahit assembly) | ecosystem: Environmental > Aquatic > Freshwater > Ice > Liftoff... | reverse complement strand
TGGGACGCGACTCTGTTGCTCCACCTCGGGGCGCGGGCGGAGAAGGACATCCACGTCCTGGACAAGCCCGGCAGCGAAGAGGAGCGCATCCTGTTCGCGGCCATCAAGAAGCGGGTCGCGTCGCAGCCGGGCTGGTACTCCGAACGGCTCGCCGCCGTCAAGGGTGTCACCGAAGAGACCACGACCGGCGTGCATCGTCTTTATCAGATGCATAAGCGCGGCGATCTGAAGTTCCCGGCCATCAACGTGAACGACTCGGTAACCAAATCGAAGTTCGACAACTTGTACGGCTGCCGCGAATCGCTGGTAGACGGCATCAAGCGGGCGACCGACGTAATGATCGCGGGCAAGGTCGCCGTCGTCGCCGGTTACGGGGATGTGGGCAAGGGATCGTGTCAGGCGCTGCGTGCGCTTTCGGCACAAGTGTGGGTGACGGAAATTGACCCCATCTGCGCTCTGCAAGCGGCGATGGAAGGCTATCGCGTGGTGACGATGGAATACGCCGCCGACAAGGCCGACATCTTCGTGACGACCACCGGCAACTTCAAAGTCATCACGCACGCCCACATGAAGGCGATGAAGAACAACGCGATCGTCTGCAACATCGGCCACTTCGACAACGAGATCGACGTTGCGTCGCTGGAAGATTACGGCTGGGAAGAGATCAAGCCGCAGGTCGATCACGTGATTTTCCCCAACGGCAAGCGGATCATTCTGCTGGCCAAGGGACGCCTGGTGAATCTGGGCTGCGGCACGGGCCACCCGTCGTACGTGATGAGTTCGTCGTTCGCGAACCAGACGCTCGCGCAGATCGAACTATGGCGGCACAACGAGAAGTATGCGGTCGGCGTGTACGTTCTGCCGAAGAAACTGGACGAGCACGTCGCCCGGCTACAACTCAAGACGCTGAATGTTCAGCTCAGCGAGTTGACCGACGAGCAGGCGAAGTACATCCACGTGCCGAAGGAAGGGCCTTACAAGTCGGACCACTACCGGTATTGATCTTGCTCCGCGGGGGACAGAAAAAGGGCCGGGTCTCGAGAGAGGGCGGCCCGATTATCCAGAATCCCGGCCGTGGCGTGAATTCGGCCAATGAAGGCCCCCTGGCCTCCGCCAATCAGCCCCATGCGAAGTTTGCGGAAGGGTGCATTCGTTGGCACGGCGAGTGACTCCAGCGTGAAGAGAGTTTAAGTTCGAAGATTGTACAGCATGGGACCGGCGGGGCGAGGATTGTTGACTCGATCAACGAACGAGGCATTCTTCTCCCAATGCAAGCGGCTACCTCGGACCAGCAGTTCCCGGCACGACCTTCGTCAATTGTTCCGACACGATCGACGGACACCAATAGCGTTCGATGTGCTCGACGACCAATTCCGTGCCGCGATTGTGGCTCACAAAGGGCGATTCACGCGGATCGTACAACACATCGGTCAGGTCGCGGACCAGGACCACGTTGAAGCCAAGTTTTACGAGTTGCCGAATGCCGAAGGGCCGGCCGAGAATGCACATGTTCGTATGGACGCCCATGACGGCAACGTTCTTGATCCCCTGTGCCTTCAAAAAGCTGTAAATCTCCGTGCCGCTATCGCTCACGCCATCGTAGCCAATCATCTCGACTCCGGGATGTTGGCGGGTGTACTTTCGCACCACAGCGCCGGTGATTGGATCGTCGCAACCTGATTTCGAAACATCGAGTGGCAACTCGGGTTCACGCTTCTCGTCGCGATTGCACCAGTTCGACACATCGAATGGTGGCTTGGTGGCCGGGGCCTGTTGCACCCGTTTCCGATAGGGAGTATCCGCGTACAGATCGACGGTGCCACTGGGTGCATGAATAATCTGCACGCCATGATCGCGAGCGGCCGTGAGCGCCGCGTTCATCTTCGGGGCCATCACGCCGACGCGCTGGGCGGCACACTTGCAAAAATGATCGTCCCACATGTCTATGACGATGATGGCCGTCTCGGAAACTTTCCATTCGGAAGCACGTTCGCCGACTTTGACCTTCTGAGCATCGCCGGTTCGGTCCCGCAAGGCGATCTGAAGAGTGCCAGCAAGTTTCGGCCGTGTGGGTATTGGTGCCGAGGATTCTGGAGTCTTCGCAGGCTCGGCCCGACAGCCAAGAACTATGGCGAGCAGTGGAAACGCAAGGAGCTTGGCCGAGCGGAAGTTCATGATGATGGGACCCGTATGCAAGAACCTTTTCGACGATTGTAGCCACGTTCGCCAGAACGCGGGAGAACTCCGCGTGAGTGGGCGGGACCGATCTGGAGAGTGCGACTACCGAAATTGCTTTCATCAGAGCAGACCTCAGGCTGTTTTATTGCGATGCCGTCACTTAATGCACTTTCCAGCATTTTCTAAGAGTTCTCGTCCCGCAAGTTGACCTGGAAAAGTACCGGGCCTGACTGCACCATGGTGTTACTAGACGCCACAGGCAGGAGGCCCGGCAATGTTATCTTCGTCTTGGCCCGTACTCGTGTCCACGATTCTCTCGAATTTGGCTGTTCATCTCGATCGCCGTATCCAGCCGCGATTCTGGTCTGTCTTCTTCGGCTTGCTGATGTGTCGCGAGAAACGCCGCAGGGCTTCCGCATGGTTTCGCGCCGCCGGCATCGGCACGGACTTTCAACAAGCGTATCTCGTGATCGGCTCCGTCGGTCGCCGCGTGAAGTCGCTCAGCTCGGTCATGCTCCGCACCATCGCCTGGTCCTCGCGCTTCACGATCGCCGGCCCGGTTAGTGCGTTCGTGCGCATGCTCCAGCCGGGATAAATTCTCGCCTCGTGGGCATCATAATCGTTGACGATGTAATTCAGAATGTCCCCTTTTCTTGACAACCCTCGAAGAGCCCAATTCCCTCGCCTGACATTCTTTCGCAATACGGAGAGCGAATTCTAGGCTGACCTCTACACGCCACAGGTGTTGGGAATCAATGAATTCTCCCCAGAAATCGTATACGTTCGCCATCCCGATCAAGTCCGTTTGACCCGCAGCGGCACGTTGAACGACATCAGGTGGGGAAGCAAGGGAGGCCGGCCAGTCGATCAGTCTTCTGACGAATCCGACGCTTGCCAGGATAGCCAGCACACTAGCGGCTGCCCAAAAAGGATGGCGACGCCACCATCGGAATGACGCTCGCTTGGCTTGAATCTCCTCCAAGACATGCTCCAGTGCGACAGAACGGGAGTTCCGTCGCCACGCCGATTCCGCAACTCTCGGCCCTCGGGGCATGTGAAACGTCCCGCAGCCAACGATCATCCGTCATCACTCAGGACGGAGCTTGACATTCAACGCTACGTCTGCAGTGCCCCCCGCTGCCGTTAGCACGCGCTACCTTCTGTTCGGCTGTGATCCGTTACTTGTTCCTCGGGGTCACCAATACCACTTCATGGCGAACCTCCAGCGTCAAGCCGAGAGGATCGAGCATCTTCGTCAGCGATTTACGAAGGTCACCGGGGCCAATGCTACCGCTCACCTTGGCGTTCGGGTCGAGCGTCTTGGCATGCATCGCCTTGGCAGCCAACGCAACTGGCAGGTCGAACTCCCGCGCAACCAGTTTGACCGCGTCGAGCAACGGTTGATCCTTGATCTCCAGTGGCTTTGCTTTGCTTCGTTCGGTGGCTGTCGGCCCGCGGTCGAGCCGGTCAGCCAATTCCTTGGCATGCAGCTTCTGGAGGTACGATTCCGCTTCCTTCGTCCCGGTCCGCTTGGTGATGAGCAGCTTCTTACCATCCGCTGATGGAACCACGCCCAGTCCGTGCGGGGCGAGCAACAACTCTTCGATGCTCCGCAACGTCACGTTCACGCCGATCAGCACACCGGGTAGTGGGCCATCCGGTGTCAGGCCGCACGCCTTGACCGCGTCCGCATCCAACTCCACAGCGCTGTTCGTCCACCTCTTGAGCATATCGGCTAACTTAGGCAGTGTGTATGCACTCGGCTCGAACGACCAGTACACGTTCTTGTAGAGGTCGCGGTGCCGTGCCCACTTTTTGGCGACCGACAACGGCGGCAGTTTCGCTTCCAGTTCGTCCGCCCTCGCCTCGCCAACCAGCTTGCCGTCCGGGTCGATGAGGAGGCCGGTCGGGTGAGCGCGGATGCCGTACAGTTTCTCCGTCTTCCCGGTCGCGTCGAGCAGTACCGGAAACGGAAGGTCTTTGCCCTGCCAGAAGCGATCCTTGATCTTGGGGAGTTTCGTGTCCAACTCGGCGAACGACTTCACAGACTCGTCGTGGACAGCGAACACTTCAAACTTGTCGCGGTGATCGGCGTGGTCTTCATACAGGCCGATCAATGCCGGCAAACTGCCGGCGTAACATGGCCCTCACCAAAAGCCCCAAAATTCGATGTACACCCACTTGCCCTTGTAATTGGCCAGTTTCACGTCGGCCTTCACCCCGCGTGCGCCGGCGATCACCCACTCCGGCAGCGTTTTTCCCCTCAGTTTGGCGACGGGGCTCGCCTTCAGGTCGAGCGTGCCGAGGTCGAATTCAGAGCGAAGGTTCGTAAGGGTGACCGTCTGTTTGGCGTTTTCGACATCGGTGCCGTAGCTACCAAGCGTGTACTTCCCGACCGGCAACACGAGCTCGAACGTGGCGGCCTTGTTGTGGTCCATCGTGAAATACGCCCGGTATCCATCAGCGGTGACGGTCGTGTTCGCCCACTCCGGCTTGAAGTTCAGTTCCTTGCACTCCAGTTTGCCTTTTACCCGCACCGTCGGCCCCAGCGTAACGGTCACCTCCTTGCCGTCGTCGGCCTTGCTGACGCCGACGATGCCGCCGAGCGTGCGGTCGGCCGACAGCACCATCAGCGGCCGTTTCTCGTCCCAATCGTCCACTCGAAGGACGGCCTTCCCGCCAGCGTCGGTGACGATCAATTTCTTGTCGGCCGGGGTCATGGTCCCATCCTTGACATTCCAGAACAGTGCCGCCTCGGCTTTCGCGACGGGCTTCTTGTCGGCATCGACTGCCTTCACCGTGACGGAAAAGGTGTCGGCGATCACCGTTGAACAGCCGATCGCCAACGACAGGAGTGTGAAAAGCCAACGTTGATACATGACGCGTTCTCTCCGAGGCCGAAAGTTAAGAAATCCATGCCGAGGGCTCAGCAGAGGCAGGCCTGCGGAGCACTCCGAATCGATTCTCGTTGAACGATAACCGCAGATCGCCGGCGACTTCGGCCCTATAGGTTTTCCATCCGACACGCGCTCTGGTTGAGGAGGATTGTCTCACCTTCTCGATCCGTTCGCAAGCGAATTCTCGGGCATCGCGGCGCGCCGGGGTGCCGCCACGTCGATTCCGCGACCGACTCTCCCAAGAGATCAATCAATCGCCACCACCGACACATTGTCAACAAGCGGCCCGCCGAAGGCGTTTGACGTGGCGGGCATGGCGGTGTGTATCTCCAACTCGGTTGCTGCGCCCGTGGCGGTGAATTCCCACGTCTTCTTTTCCCACTTCAGGTCTTCGTAGGTTTTGCCCTCCACGTCGGTCGCTGGGGCCGCTCCCATTCCACAATGTGATCGTTCTGGCCTAAACGCTGGCCGCATCGAAAATCAGTAACCCTTCAGCCCTCTGAAGGAAGATTTGCCAGTTTTCCCAGAAGATGACGCAGTTTCTTTAGATTGACAGGCCAGAGTAAAACTGCGAAATGCTGGCAGGCTTGTGTGAGCTGAAGTAGGGTTCAGCCCTATGAAATATCCTGCAACAAGTTTGGCCAGTCTACTCAGATGATGACCCGAAGCCCGCAAATTGCCGTGCATTTGTCGAACTTGGGACTATGCGTGGCAAGATTAGCAGTATGGGCAAGCCCAGTTCAGCAGCGTTAAGGTTTTTCCTCTGACCTTCTACGCAAGATGCGGAGAAGATTTTACTCAAGCGGCGAGCTCTAAACCAGCGATTTCCTGCCGTAACTGACGCAGAACTTTGGACTTCGCAAGGAATACCGCATTCACGGAAATGTTGAGTTCGGCCGCGACTTGCGCGGGCTTTTGACCCTCCAGGACCACTCGTCGAAACGCCTGCAATGTCGTCGGCTCGTATTGCGGCCCGATGAGTTCGAGCAGCCGCCGGACCACGTGTCGATCGTGCTCGGTGTCCCAGATTTTTGTTAATTCACTTTGCGGGTCTTCCAACTCTTGGAGCTTCTGAAGAAAGTCGCTGTCGCCGGTTGCCACCGGTTGATGCCTGGATGATCGCCAGAATTCACGAAGGCAGTTGACGGTGACGACCCGCAGCCAGGCACGGAACGATCCCTCGCGTCGCCGTTGAAACTCCGGTAGTTTCTGGACCACGAGCTTCAGAACCTCCTGGACCAGATCCTCGCGATCGGCATTTTGTAGGGGCGAACGCGCGAGAACCCGGCCGATCAGAGGTGCGTAGATGTCCACCAGCCGTTGCCACGACAGTTCGTCCGGTTGCGTCTGCAGACGTTCCAGCAAGCTAAGAGAGGTATCAGTCATCGTGGAGATTCAAATCGCCTCAAGAGCTTCGGGAGAATAGACCAATATCGGAGGCACCCCAGCCGATTGCAACACAATAATCTCCGTCTACGAAAACAATCTCCTTGCAATTCGGTGGCGGCGCGAGAGAATGCGCTTGAGGGCCCCCTTCATCCTTCCTGTTGAGACTAGACTGAGAGCGTGGCACATCGGAACCGTGGAGAGAATCTCATGTTGATCTTGCCGGCAATCGATCTGCGAGGTGGTAAGTGCGTGCGGCTCAAGCAGGGCGATTACAATCAGGAGACGATCTTTGGCGACGATCCCGTGGCCATGGCCCGTCGTTGGGTCTCCGAAGGGGCAAAGGCTCTTCACCTGGTCGATCTGGATGGAGCGAAAGCGGGCAAACCAGTTAATGGGGCGGTGATTCGCAAGATCGTCGAGGCGGTGGATGTACCCTGTCAGGTTGGGGGTGGATTACGCACGGAGGCCGACATCGAAGCCTCTTTGGAAATGGGGCTGGCACGCGTGGTCCTTGGTACGCGGGCCTTGCAGGATCCGGCCTGGGTTCGGCAAATGGCTCAGTCGTTCCCAAATCAGATCGTCCTCGGGTTGGATGCTCGAGATGGCAAACTGGCGACTCACGGCTGGGTCAACACATCGGAAAAATCCTTGATTGAAGTCGCTAGCGAGTTTGGCAACTGGCCCCTGCATTCAATCGTCTACACGGACATCGCCCGTGACGGCATGATGCGTGGGCCCAACGTGGAAGGCCTGGCGGAACTGGCCGTCGCCGTGCCTCTCCCCGTGATCGCCTCGGGTGGCGTGACGACCCTGGACAACGTCCGCGATCTGCTGGCGAAGAACCTGTTCGGCTGCATCATCGGCCGAGCACTGTACGAAGGCCAACTGGAATTGTCCGCGGTCCTGGAACTTCTGGCAAATGATAAAGGATAAATGATAAATGCTGGGCCCTACTGCATTTGTCAGTCGTCATTCCCTGCGAAGAATGAAAAAGGCGAATCGATAAGCGTGTTTTCAGTTTTTCATTTGTCATTTATCATTTATCATTTCGACCGATCCTCTTCCCGAAAGAAGGAGTGTTCGCATGTTGAAATACCACGAAAGCGACATCCGCACCATTGCGCTTGTCGGGCATCGGGCCAGCGGGAAAACCACGCTGGCGGATGCTCTACTGCACACCGCCCATGCCGTCGATCGCATGGGCAACGTCGACGAAGGAACCAGCGTTTCCGATTACGACGACGAGGAACACAAGCACCACTTTTCCATCGACACCAGCATTTTGCACTTCGAGCACGAAGGTAAATTCGTCAACTTGCTCGATGCACCCGGCTATCCGGATTTCGTGGGTGCCGCACTCGAAGCCTTGAATGCCGTTGAGACGGCCGTGATCGTCGTCTCGGCCGTCAACGGCATCGAAGTCAACACTCGTCGCATGTTCAACGAGGCCGGCAAGCACGGCCAAACTCGGCTGCTCGTGCTCAACAAGTGCGATGCCGAGAATGTTCATTTCCCGGAACTCATTCACAGCATTCAGGAAACCTTTGGCCAAAAGTGCGTCTTGTTCAACGTGCCGGACGGGTTGGGTGCCTCCTTCAAGGGCGTCGTCAGCGTGTTGAACCCTCCGGAGCAAGTTCCGTTCGGCTGCCCAATTAGCCCGAAGGACGTTCGCACGCAGCTAGTCGACGCGATCGTTGAGTGCGATGAAGCGATGATGGAAAAGTACCTGACCGAAGGAACGCTCTCCGTCGAAGAACTCGAAGAGTCCGTCGCCAAGGCTGTCGAAGCCGGAACCGTGATCCCGATCTTCTGCACTGCCGCCAAGAAGGAAGGGGGCGTGGAAGAACTGCTTCACGCGCTGGCGAAATACAGTTCGACACCGTGGCACGCAAAAGTTCGGCTCGGCGATTATCTGCACGGCCACAACGGACACGAACACGGCTTCGATGAGGCAGATGAAAAGGGTGAATTCCTGGGAGTTGTTTTCAAGACGGTCAACGACAAGTTCGTTGGCAATCTGAGTTTCATCCGTGTTCTGTCGGGAAAACTTGATGCCGCTCATCCACTCCTAAATGTGCGTTCGGGCAAAACGGCCCGAGTATCGCAGCTCTTGATGATCCAGGGCAAAACCAACCAGGCCGTGCCAGAGGCGTATCCTGGCGACATCATCGCCGTCGCCAAGGTCGAGGATTTGCACATCGGCGATACGGTGGCATTCAGCAAGGAAGCACCGAAGTTGCCCGATCCGGAGTTTCCGAAGCCAATGTACGGCCTGGCCGTCGAGCCCAAGAACCGAGGCGACGAACAGAAAATCTCGCAGAGCCTGCACAAAATCGCCGACGAGGATCCGACCTTCAAGATCGTTCACGATCCGCAGACGCACGAGTTGGTCATCAACGGCGTCAGCCAGTTGCACCTGGACGTGATTCAGCATCGCTTGAAGAAGCGATTCGATCTGGAAGTCGTGACCCGCGAGCCGCGAATCCCTTATCGCGAGACGATCATCGGCGAAGGCGAAGCGGATTATCGACACAAAAAGCAATCCGGAGGCCGCGGGCAGTTTGGCGAAGTTCACATGCGCATTTATCCCCTCTCCCGCGAGATCAAGACGCAGGCGGATTGCGAGGAGCAGTTCGCGAACCGGTCGAAGTTCGAGAAGATGCGCAGCGTCCATTATGACGCCGACCACAACTTCGCCTTCATCGACCATATCGTCGGTGGCACGATCCCGAACCAGTTCCTGCCGGCCGTCGAAAAGGGCTGCAAGGAGATTCTGGAACAAGGGGCCATCGCCGGGTATCGCATGCAGGATCTCGCCGTTGAAGTCCATTTCGGCAAATATCACGACGTGGATAGTTCGGAAGCGGCCTTCAAAACGGCTGGAAGAATGGCACTGCGCAAGGCTGTCCGGACGGCCAACCCGGTGCTGATGGAGCCGATCGTGAAATTGGAGGTGACGATCCCCGCTCGATTCACCGGTGCAATCCTCGGCGACATGAACACGAAACGAGGGCATGTGGAGAATCAGGACAGCTTGCCCGGTGATCTGGCAGTAATTATGGCTCGGGTTCCGCTGGCGGAAGTGACGAAGTATGCCGCCCAGCTCGGCAGTATCACGCAAGGGCAAGGATCATTCACGATGGACTTCAGTCACTACGATGTGGTCCCAATGATGATTCAGAAGCAAATCGAGGCGAAGAACAAGACGGCGGACGAAGAGGAATAACTGAAAAGGCGAGCGGAGCGGCGTAAGCCGCCCGATGAGATAATTATCGGGCGGCTTACGCCGCTCCGCTCGCCATTGTTTTTGCCTCTTGGCGTTTTTCATTCCTTCACGTAATTCTTACCAAACCGCTGAACTTTCAATTCCACCCTGGAGTATCCTCATGACTCGTTTTGTGATGGCCCTTGCTGCCATCGTATTCTCGTTTCCGGCAGCATTTGCCGCCGAACCCGCCCTTACCGAAAACCACTGGCGACTGAGCCAGGTGATGCCGACGGGTTTCGAATCTCCGCTCATGCTGTTCAAGATCGAAAAGGCAGACGGAAAAACGACAGCCAAGGTCGTCGACGACGCCATCAAGGCGGAATCGGCCGGCGGCGAAGTGACTTCAGACGCCAAGACCGTCACCGTGAACGTTCAGATTGGTGGCTCGAAATACAAGTTCGAGGGAATCATCGACAGCAAGGATGCCAAAGTCATCCGTGGCGTTCTCACCGATGGATCGCGGACCTTTAAGTGCATGCTCTCTTCCCAAGAGGGGGAGAAGATCGCGGCTATCGTGAATCCCAAGTCGCCGGAGCCGATGCTCGCGGTGCAAAAATTGAACTCGGCCGTGACTAGCCTGCGTCAGCAGATCGCCCGCTCCAAGGACGTGAACGACAAGGCCGAGTTGCAGGACAAGCTGAAAGAAGCTCAGAAAGCCGCGGACGAGAAAGTCCCTGGCCTTCTCCGCGAAGTGGTTGCCAAGCACGCGGACTCGCCGTTCGCCGTTCAAGCGGCGATGCAATTGATCTCCGGTGCCGGCAAGAGCAAGGCCAAGGCAGACGAAATTGCCGCGTGGGCCAAGACGGTGGAAGACGATGCCAGCCGCTATGGTGCCAAACTTGCCGTCGATGCCGCGGTGCAAGTGGGTGAGATGTTGATTAGCCAGAAAGAGGTGGCCGCTTCCGCCATGCCGATTGCCAAGAAACTCGTGGATGGCTTGAAGGACAGCGATCCGCTTGCAACTCAGTCCAAGGCCCTGACCTTGCTTGCCAAAGCGAATAAAGCTGCCGGCAAGACGGACGCAGCTATCGAAGGTCGCCTCGCCAAGCTAGAGAAGGCCCTGGATGACGAGTACGTCACGAAAGTGCCGCCGTTCAAGCCGGCGAAGTTCGCTGGCCGCAAGGACAAGGACGCCAAGCGAGTTGCCGTGCTGGAACTCTTCACCGGAGCACAGTGCCCGCCGTGCGTTGCAGCCGACGTGGCCTTCGATGCTCTCGAAAAGGCATACAGCCCGACCGATCTGGTGCTCATTCAGTACCACATGCACATTCCCGGCCCCGACCCGCTGACGAACCCGGACTCGGTCGCCCGGTTCGGCTATTACCGTGAAAAATACCCGATGGACATCGGCGGCACCCCGGCAACGCTGTTTAACGGCAAGCCACAAGCCGGCGGCGGCGGCGGTATGGCCGGCGCACAGAAGAAATTTAACGATTACAAGGAAGTCATCGACGGCTTGCTCGAGGAGAAGACCACGATCAAGATCGACGGCTCGGCCAAGCTCAGCGGTGACAAGATCGCAGTGAATGTCAGTGTCGATGGAGTCAAGGAACCAAGCGCTAACCTCAAGCTTCGGCTCGTCTTGGTTGAAGAAACGATTAAGTACATCGGGGGAAATAATCTTCGTTTCCACCATCAGGTGGTGCGATCGATTCCCGATGTGAAGGCGGGCACCCCGCTTGCGGAGAAGTCGCTCAAGAAAAGCGTAACGATCGATCTTGCTGAGGTGAAAAAGAGTTTGACGAAGTATCTGGACGACTTCGCGAACACGCGCCCGTTCCCGAACACTGAACGACCGATGGATCTGAAGCACCTGAAAGTGATCGCACTGGTTCAGGATGATGAATCGCTAGAGATTCTCAACGCCATGCAGTTCGATGTGAAGTAGCGAACTGGCGAGCCGAGCGGCGTAAGCCGCCGGGTGAAGCTCGGTAACATCACCCGGCGGCTTACGCCGCTCGGCTCGGCGGATAATTCGTGAAGTTTCCTCCTTGAACCTCTCCCTTCAAGTTAGCAATCTATTCCCAACCCCCTGTCTCGATCTCACTGAGCCAATCGATGAAAGCACTGATCAAGTTCATGACGGAAGAATGGTACTTCTTCCTTCCGATGCTAATGTTGTCGCTTGTCGCCGCGGCACTGGTCGTCTGGCGCTGGCTCTTGAACATGAACGCCAAGACGAATCTGGAAGATTTTTTGCCAACCTTCCAGGACAAGCTGCAGAAAGAAGGGGTTGAAGGAGCACTGAAATTCTGCCGGACGGAAAACGGTATCGTTCCCCGCAAGCTGTACGCGGCCGGGCTGGAAAACTCCCGCCAGGGGGTTGCGGCCATGAAGCGGGCGATGGCGAACGCCATCGAACTCGACATTGTCCCGGACCTGAACTTCCTGCTCCCTCCGATTCTCGCCATTGCCAAGATCGCCACGATGGTTGGGCTGTTCCTCACTGTCGTTTCGATGATCAATACGTTTACGGCCATTTCGGATGCGTCGAAGGGCGGAAATGCCGGGAACGTAACCAGTCAGTCCGGAGCCATCGGCCTCGCACTCTTCGGCACGGCCGGCGGGTTGATGATCGCCATTCCGCTTGTTTTCGCACACGTCATGTTCAAGGCTCGGGTTTCTAAATTCGAGATTGACATGAAGAGTGCGGCACAACGATTGGTGTTGCTGTTCCAGACGCTGAAGCCGAAGCAGACAAGCGACATCAAGGCGGGCGCTAAGCCGGCCTGACATGTAGGACAGGCCTCCCGGCCTGTCCAAGCAGACAGGCCTCCCGGCCCGACATGTAGGACAGGCCTCCCGGCCTGTCCAAGCAGACAGGCCGGGAGGCCTGTCCTACGGGAACACTCATGGCCGACCAACCCAAACGCTTCTTCGATCTCTGGTTCGTCC
>Ga0105046_10013539_pt1 | contig 12627 bp, 10 predicted proteins | sample MAT03_FD_78385 | JGI IMG/M metagenome (GOLD analysis project Ga0105046, IMG submission 78385) | Freshwater microbial communities from Lake Fryxell liftoff mats and glacier meltwater in Antarctica - MAT-03 (megahit assembly) | ecosystem: Environmental > Aquatic > Freshwater > Ice > Liftoff... | reverse complement strand
GTCATCAACCGGCGCGATGTGTTTCCAGACAACTGGATTTACATTCATGATCCCGACGTGAAACTGGGGCGGATCCAAAATTTCAAAAACTGGAGTCCGGCCATGGTGCCGGACGCGAACCAGACTTGTTTGGGTTTGGAGTATTTCTGTTTTGAAGGCGACGGGTTGTGGACGATGAGCGACGCCGAATTGATCGAGCTGGGCAAACGCGAGTTGGCTGTGGTCGGCCTCGCCCGCGCCGCCGAGGTGGTGGATGGCGCGGTCGTGCGGATGCCCAAGGCGTACCCGGTGTACGATGCGCATTATGCCGATCACCTGGCCGTCGTCCGCAGCTATCTCGCGCAGTTCACGAACTTCCAAGTGGTCGGCCGCAATGGCATGCACCGGTACAACAACCAAGACCATTCGATGTACACGGCGATGCTGGCGGCGCGCAACATCCTCGGTTCCCAGTACGACCTCTGGGATGTGAACGCCGAGCAGGAATATCACGAAACCGTCACGCGGCTGGAATCCACCCAACCGCGCGTGCCGACCGCCGTCGCCACGGAAAGGAGCGAGTATGTTGGAAGAATCACCGAATCCCAATGATCAACAAGTCACCCGCGCAGTGCTGCACATCAGCGGGAACATCACCGGCTTGTCGCTGGGGGTATTGACCGGCCTCGTCGTCTTCGTCGCCACCATCTGGCTGGTGATCAAAGGCGGTCCGCAGGTCGGCAAACACCTGCAGTTACTCAGCCAGTATTACATCGGTTACACCGTCACGTGGGCCGGGGCGTTTGTGGGGTTGTTCTACGGCTTCCTCACCGGCTACGTCGGCGGCTGGCTGGTCGCGTGGATGTACAACCTCATCGTCAACATCCGCAATCGCTGACATGCAACTCCGCCCGGAACGTTGGAGCGGACTCAAACAAGGGCCGCCGGATTGCGGTCGCAGCAACTGCGAGGTGTCCACGCGGGCGCAGGCGGGGTCTGTATGAGCGCGGGCGTGGCGTGGGGGAATCTCGACCGGTGGCTGGCCCGAAATCGCGGCCCCCAAGCGCTGGCGATTGTCTTCGGGGGATCGTGCAACGGTTTGAGTTTCCTGCGGAGTTTGGGGCGGCGCGGCGTGCCGACGTTGTTGCTGGAGAGTGAGCGATATTTGGGGACATTTACGCGGTTCGGCAAAGTCCTGATGTTGCCGCCGGTGAATGCGGCACCGGATCTGTGGGAGGAAGTGCTGGCCTACGTCGCGGCGCGGCTGGATCAGCCGGGAGTGATCTTCGCCACATCGGACGAACTTTGTTTGTTCGTTTCACAACGAGAGGCAGCCCTCAAACGTCACTACCGCCTGCTGATGCCAGACGCGACGACGATGCAGCAGATCGTCAACAAACGCTCCCAATACGAGATCGCACAAGCGGCCGGCATCCCCGTGCCGGCGATTCATTTCCCGGAGTCACCGGCGGCGGCGGCGCGGGTCGCGGCGGCGATGACGTATCCGTGTTTGCTCAAACCCTACACGTCCCATACGGCGCGCAAGAAATTGCAGGGGAAAGTGGCAGTGGTGCAGACGGCGGAGGAGTTGCGAGCCGCTTACGAACGGATTACCGGCAAGGGAATCACGGTGATGATTCAGGAAATCATTCCCGGCGCTGACAGCGAGTTATTCGGCTACATGGCATTCTGGGATGAGGCGGGCCGGGAGGTGACGTGGGTGACCAAACGAAAACTGCGCCAGTTTCCGCCCCAGTTTGGCGATGGTTCATTTCAAGTCACGGTGGACGCCCCGGAAGTGGCGGAGTTGAGTCGGCGACTGCTACGCGCCTTCCGGTACCGGGGTTTTGTGACTGTGGAATTCAAACGCAGCGCCCGGGATCAGGTGTGCCGGTTAATCGAAATCAATCCGCGCACGGTGTCGGGCAATCAACTCGCGATCTGCGCCGGGGTGGATTTCCCGTGGCTGGGCTATCAACATCTCACCGGCGCGTCTGCCGGCACGGTCGCGCCGTTTCGTGTGGGCGTGAAGTACGTCAACGAGGAGTGGGATGTGCAAGCGTACCGGGCCTTGCACCGGGCCGGTCAGCTCGACAGGCGCAGTTGGTTGCGGTCGCTGACCGGCACGGAAGCCTGGGCCCTTGGCGCGTGGGATGATCCGCGGCCGTTGCTGGCGGGGGGCTGGCGATTTCTGCGAAAGACTTTTGGCGCATGAACTGGTGGGATGACTTGCAAAGATGACTCCGCTGCGATTCTGCATGATCACCACGTTCTACCCGCCGTACTCGTTTGGCGGTGATGCGGTGTTTGTGCAACGCCTCGCCGGCGCGTTGGGCCGGCGCGGGCATGAGGTGGATGTGATTCATTGCCGGGACAGCTACCGGTCGTTGGCGCGGCATGACGATCCGCCACCCGAGCCAGCCCAGCCGGGGGTGACGGTGCATGGCTTGGAAAGCCGGGTGGGGCGACTTTCGCCTTTGGCCACGCAACAGACCGGGCAGCCGTGGTTCAAACGGCGGCGGATCGAGGCGATTCTGCGCGCGCGGCAGCCGGAGGTGATTCACTATCACAACATCTCGCTGGTCGGCGGGCCGGGGGTGTTGGAATTGGGCGCGGCGATCAAATTGTACACGTTGCACGAACATTGGCTGGTGTGTCCGACGCATGTGTTGTTCAAATTCAAACGCGAACCGTGCCGGGAGAAAGAATGTTTGCGGTGTCAGTTGAGCTACCGGCGTCCGCCGCAATGGTGGCGCTACACCGATTTGCTTTCGCGGGCGGTGCGGCAGGTGGATGCGTTTCTCGCACCGAGTGAAACCGTCCGGCAACGCCACGCGGCGGAATTTCCCGAGTTGCCACTGGTGCGGTTGCCGCATTTTCTCGGGACACCGCCCGCCCCGGCGCCGGTGCCGGGGTTGCCGGCGCGGCCCTACTTCTTGTTTGTCGGCCGGTTGGAAAAGTTGAAGGGGTTGCAGACGATCATTCCGCTCATCCGGCAACACCCCGCCTTCGATCTGGTAATCGCGGGCGCGGGTGATTACGCTCCCGCGCTGCGTCAGTTGGCCGGCGATTGTGAGCGCGTGCATTTCGTGGGGCGGTTGACGCAGGCGCAGCTCCAGACGGCCTACGCCGGGGCGTTGGCGATGTTGTTGCCGACGATTGGTTTTGAAGTTTTCCCGATGGTGTTCTTGGAGGCGTGTGCGGCGGGGACGCCGGTGATCGTGACGGACGTGGGGCCGTTGCCGGGGCTGGTTCGCGAAAGCGGCGGCGGGTTGGTGTATCAGGACGAGGCCGGTTTGGTGGCGGCGTTGACGCGCTTGCAGGGCGAAGCCGGTTTGCGCGCGCACCTGGGCCAAGCCGGTCAGGCGGCCTGGCGCGCGCAATGGAGCGAAGAGGCGCATTTGGAAAAATACTTTCAATTGATCCAACAAATAGGTGAACGACGCGGATGAGTTTGCCGATTCTCACCTATCACTCTTTGGATACGGCCGGGTCGGTCATCTCGACTCACCCGGACCAGTTTCGTGCGCAGATGCGGCAGCTTCACGAGACCGGCTGGCGGGTGATCTCATTGGGTGAATTGATTCGGCTGCTGCAGGATCGGCATCCACTGCCACCGCGCACGGCGGTGATTACTTTTGATGATGGCTATCGCAACCTGTACGAGCTGGCTTGGCCGGTGTTGCGGGAGCACGGGTTTCCGGCCACCGTGTTTGTGGTGGCGGACCGGTGCGGCGACGACAACTACTGGCCGGGTCAGCCGACTGCGATTCCGCGGTTTGAATTGTTGGATGTGCCCGAGATGATCGAGATGAGCCGGCACGGGATTGAGTTTGGTTCGCATTCCCTGACGCATCCCGACCTCGCCCGGCTCAGCGCGGCGGAGGCCACCCGGGAAATCGTCGAATCCCAACGCATCTTGCAAGACCGGCTGGGGCAGGCGGTGCGGTATTTTTGTTATCCGTATGGCCGGAGCACGCCGGCGGTGCGTGAGCTGGTGCGGCAACATTACGCGGCGGGGTGTTCGACGGAGTTGGGGTTGGTGCGGGCCGGCTGCGATTGTCACTGGCTGCCGCGGGTGGACATGTATTACTGCGCCGGCAATCAGCGGTTTGCGGAGTTGGGACGGCCGGGGTTTGCGCGGTATTTGGCAGGTCGGCACGCGTTGCGAGTGGCGCGCCGGTATGTCCGGCCGGCGGCGCCAACCGCGCTGCCGTTGCGCGCTTGGCCGGTGGTGGGGCAGTTGCCGACATTCTTGCGCGACAAGCTCGGTTTTTTGCGGCGGTGCGCGGCGCTGCCGGGGGACGTGGTCGAGTTGGACATCGGCGGGCCAACATTCCTGCTAAAAAATCCCGACGATATCAAACATGTCTTGGAAACGAATCACGCCCAGTACACCAAGACACCCCGGCTGACGAGTCCGCGGGGTAAATGGTTGTCGGGCGATGGATTGCTGACGAGTTCGGGCGCGCAACATCTCACGCAGCGGCGCATGTTGCAGCCGGTGTTTCATCATCATGCGGTGGCGCCGTTTGGGGATTGGATGCGGCAGAATGCGGACGCGATGATGACGCAGTGGGCGGATGGCAGCGAGCGGGATATTCATGCGGAGATGCTGAACCTCGCGCAGCGCAACATCGGGCAGATTTTGTTCGGCGTGGATTTGTTTGGCGGTGCGACGGAGTTGGGCGCGGCGCTGCGGCAGCGCCGACGTTACATGGAGTATTGGTTTGCGTCGTTGTTCCCGTGGCCGGAACGGTTGCCCAGCCGCATCAATCGGGAATATCGCGACGTGATGCGCGTCGTGGACCGGGAGATTTACGGGATGATTCGCGCGCGCCGGGAGGCGAGTACGCCGCCGGCGGATTTGCTCACGATGCTGATGCAAGCCACCTACAAAGACGGCAGCGTGATGAGCGACCGGCAGGTGCGCGACGAGGCGATGGTGCTCGCCATCACCGGCTATGAAACGATTGGCGAGGCGTTGACGTGGACGTGGTATTTGCTCGCCCGCCATCCCGAAGCGGCAGAACGCGTGCGCGCCGAGGCGCCGGCAGACCCCACGGTCGCCGACTTGCCGCGACTGCGGTACACGGAGGCCGTGGTGTCGGAAGCCATGCGCTTGTTCCCGCCGACGTGGATTTACATCCGCATGGCGCAACAAACCGACCGGCTGCCCAGCGGTCAGACGATCCCCGGCGGCGCCAAACTTTACCTCAGTCCCTACGTCCTGCATCACGATGCCCGGTTTTTTCCACAGCCGGGCCGGTTTAATCCGGACCGATTCCTGACGCCGGCAGCGGGTCGGCCCAAGTTCGCTTACTTCCCGTTTGGCGGCGGTCCGCGCGTGTGCATCGGCCAGGGATTGGCGATGATGGAACTGATATTGACCGTCGCGCGGGTCGCGACCCGGTATCGGCTGGCGCTGGTGAATGATGCGCCGGTCACGCCGGAGCCGGGGATCACGTTGCACCCTCAAAATGGAATGCGCATGCGATGCAACCGATTGTCTCCGTAATCATCCCGACCCATGATCGCCCGGCGCTGGTGGTGCGGGCGGCGCGGAGCGCATTGGCGCAAACGCTGGGTGATTTGGAAGTGATTGTGCTCGTGAAGCCGGACGATACGGGTGCCGCCGCGCTCCGTGAAATCACGGAGCCGCGGCTGCGACTCATCACGCTGGAGCGGCGGCTGTTGCCGGGGCCGTCGCGCAATGCCGGCATCCGCCACGCTCGCGCGGATTGGGTGGCGTTTCTGGACGACGACGACGAGTGGGTGCCGGAAAAGCTGGAGATCCAACTGGCGACCGCGCGGCAATCACCGAACCAGCAGCCGATCGTGTCGTGCCGGCAGATTGCGCGGCGGCCCGGGGTGGATTTTATTTGGCCACGGCGGTTGCCGGAGCCGGCGGAACCAGTGAGCGAGTATTTGTTTTGTCAGCGGTCGTTATTTTGGGGGGAGGGCATGGCACCGCCTTCGACGGTGCTGGCGCGCCGGGAGTTGCTCGTGCAGGTGCCGTTTCGGGAGGACATTCCCCGTCAGGAAGATCATCATTGGTTGCTGGAAGCGGAACACGTGGCCGGTGCGCGTCTGGAATTTCCGGCCACCGCCGCGCCGTTGGTGATTCGGCACATTGACGAAGACCGGCCGCGCATCGGAACTTCGCGGGCGAACTGGCGGCATAGTTTCGACTGGGCGCGAGGCAACCGGCCGCTCTTCACTCGGCGGGCGTATGCGGGATTTCTGATGCGCGGGTTAGCCCGGGCAGCGACGAAGGCGCGACGCTGGGATGCGTTTCTCCCGTTGCTGGGCGAGGCGTTGCGGCGGGGGCGTCCGTCGGGACAGGATTTGGTTTTTTATCTGGCGGTCTGGTTGACGCCGCAAACCATTCAACGCCGGCTGGCGGCGCGACGGGCGCGACGCACATGAACACTGCGCCGATCTTCATTGTGGGGTGTCCGCGAAGTGGGACGACGTTGCTGCGGGATTTGTTGCGGGCGCATCCGCGGCTGACGTTTCCGTTGGAATCGCATTTCATCCCGGCGTTTTACCGGGGGTACGGTCATCCGCGGAACGCGGCCGAAGCGGTGGCGTTGGCGGGGCGGATTTTGAAGTTGGAGTGGATCGAGAATTGGCAGTTGCCGGTGACGGCGGCGGAGTTTGCGGATGACCGATCTTTTCAAGCCGTGCTCGACCGGCTGTATGGCGCGTGGGCGCAGCGCGAGAACAAGGCGCGGTGGGGCGACAAGACGCCGCATTATGTGCGGGAGATTCCGCTGTTGCGGGAGTTGTACCCGGACGGGCGGATGATTCATCTGATTCGTGATGGACGGGACGTGGCGTTGTCGTGGTTGCAGGCGCGGATGGAGCCGCGGAATCTGTTCGAGGCGGCGAAGCGCTGGCAGCGGTACGTCCGCGCCGGTCGGGCGGGGGCGGGATGTCTCGAGGTCCGGTACGAGTCGTTGCTTGGTCAGACGGAGACGACGTTGCGGACCATTTGCGAGTACATCGGCGAGCCATTCACGCCGGCGGTGTTGGAGCGCAACGCGCTGCCGCGCCTGTTGCATCAGCCGTGGTTGGGGCGGCCTCGGGAGGCGAAACTCGTGGGGCCGCGGGTCGAGCCGGGGAATGTCGCGAAATGGAAGACGGCGATGTCGCGTGCGGAGCGGGCGTTGTTTGAGGGCGTGGCGGGGGAGTTGTTGCAGGAGTTGGGATATGAGGTGGAGGGCGGGGGCCGGACGCCGAGCGCGGTCGAGGCGTGGTGGTGGCGGACGCATCACCGGGCCATGTGGATGGCGGCACGGTTGAACCGGCGCGGTTTGAGCCGGTCGTTGCGGACGGAGTGGGAGTTGCGACAAGCAAGGAGGCGCGGCAGATGATACTGGATCGGCGGAGTTTGGCGATCGGCGTGGCGCTGGGGTTGGCGGTGCTGGCGGTGTGGACAACGGCGGTGCATGTCCACCGGTTGCTGTTCGAGCTGGGCCCGACCGGCGCGATTGATTTGAAGCTGTTCCATTCCCAGGTGCAGGGGTGGTTTGCCGGTCAGCCGATTTACAAGCTGATGGGGTACGCGATGTTTCCGCCGGCGAGTTACGCGATCTTGTGGCCGGCGCTTGGCTGGTTGACCATCGAACAGGCGCGGTGGTTGTGGGCGGGACTGAGCGTGGCCTCGGTGATTTGGCTGGTGCGGCTGCTGGGCCGCGAGCTGGGCGTGCAGCGGCGCGGGGAATGGGCGTTGTTGACGGTGACGTTGTTGGCGATGAACGCGTTGGGGGTGAGCATCGGGAGCGGCCAGTTGATTGTGGTGTTGCTGCCATTGCTGGTGGCGGCGTTGCTGAACATTTCGCGTGAGGCGGAAAACCGGGGGCAGGCACTGGCGGTGGCACTCGCGTTTTTGGTGACGTTGGTGAAGCCGACGATTGCGGCGCCGTTTTTCTGGATCGTGATGTTTCGGTACCGGCGGTGGTGGCCGGCGGCGGTGGTGGTGGCGGGGTACCTCGCGTTGACGGTGGGAGCGGCGGTGTTTCAGGGCGAGAATCTGTTCGGGTTGACGGATGGCTGGATGGAGCGGAGTTCGATCGGCGCGGCGACGACCGGGTATTTGAACATTCACATTGCGCTGGGCAGTGTGGGGTTGAAGTCGTGGATGACGCCGGCGTCGTTGGTGATGTTGGCGGGGTTGGGGTTGTGGGTGTACCAAAATCGCGACGCGGACATCTGGTTGTTGCTGGGGGTGTGCGGGGTGGTGGCGCGGTTGTGGTCGTATCACCGGGTGTACGATGATTTGTTGTTGGTGTTGCCGGCGGTGGCACTGGCGCGAATGGCGCAAGCCGCCGCGACACCGGCACAGGTGCGACGATGGGCCGGGTGGCTGGCCGTGGGACTGGTCGTGTCGTTATGCGTGCCGGGCCGGCTGCGCGGTTTGCCGTCGCCGGCTTACGAGATCGGGCATGTGGCGCATTTACTGGTCTGGGGCGCGAGTGGATTGTTTCTGTTGCGCCAGAGCCGGCCACCCACGACGCCGTCGCCCCAAACGTTTACCCGCTCGGGTGGCTTGTGATTCCGGCCGGTGCTGTGAGATACTCCCGCGCGATGGAGGCGGGGAAACAGTGTATCAACGTGGGTTTGATCGGGTGGGGCGATCTCGGACGGACGGTGCATGGGCCGATTCTTCAGGGGTTGGCGGGTGTGCGCGTCGCCGGTGTCGCCGACCCGGTGGGGGATGTCACGTACGCGGACTATCGGCAATTACTGGAGCAGCCGGGCTTGGACGCCGTTGTGATCGCAACGCCGAACGCGATCCACGCCGAAGTGGCGGTGGCGGCTTTCGAGCGGCGGCTGCACGTTTATCTGGAGAAGCCGCTCGCGTTGTCCGCGACGGAAGCGCAGCGGGTGCTCGCCGCGTGGCGGCAGGCCGGGACGGTGGGGATGATCGGGTTCAATTACCGGTGCAATCCGTTGCTCGAGCGGTTTCAGCAGCGGTTGGCGCGCTCGGGGGCCGGGGAGACAGCGCGCTCAGTGTTTTCGCTGGCGCCGCGGCCGATGCCGGTCTGGAAGCACGCGCGGCAGACGGGCGGGGGCGTCTTGTTGGATCTGGGATCGCACCACGTGGATCTTGCGCGGTTTTTCTTTGGTGAGGAAATTGTGGCGGTGAACGCCACGGTGCGTGCGGAGCAGTTGGAGGCGGACACGGCCACGGTGGAGATGCGGTTCGAGTCGGGCCGGCGGTTGGAATCGTTTTTCTCCTGGAGCGCGACGCATGCGGATCGGTGGGAAGTGGACAAGCCGGCTGGCACGATGAAGGTGGACCGGTATGGGGGTGGGTTGGGGTACCGGGTGCGGAGGCGATTCGCGGCCGGTGGCGACGTGTCGTATCGGGTCGCGCTGGAACGATTCGTCGCGGCGGTGCGGGGCGGTCAGTCGGTCAGCCCGGATTTGCAGGATGGGTGGCAGAGTTTGGCGGTCATTTTGGCGGCGGAGGAATCCGCGCGCACCGGCCGGACGGTGACGATGAAGACACCATATGAATGAACCACAATTATCGGTGATCGTGATTACGGTGGACGATGGTCGGACGGTGGCGACCACGTTGCGGCATTTGCGGGCGCAGACGGCTTGGGATCAGTTGGAGATCGTGGTGGTGGCACCTCAGCCGGTCGCGGTGGCTGGATTTCGGTGGGTGCGGAGCGTCGTGGCAGAGGTGGGGCGCTCGACGGCGGCGGCCCGAGCGGCCGGGGTGCGGGCGGCGACGACCCCGGTGGTCGCGTTCGTCGAGGATCACTCGTTTCCCGAGCCGGGTTGGGCGGCGGCGTTGTTGATGGCGCACAAGCAACCGTGTGCGGGGGTGGGTCCCGTCATGGGGAATGCGAATCCCGCCACGCTGACGAGTTGGGCGAATCTGATCATCGAGTACGGGCCGTGGCTCGCGCCGCAGGCCGGCGGTCCGGTGGTGCTCATTCCCGGTCACAATAGTTCTTACAAACGCGCGGTGTTGCTGGCGTACGGGGATCGGCTCGAAGCGATGCTCGACGCGGAAGGCGTCATGCACTGGGACTTGCAAGCGCGTGGCGAAACGCTCTGGCTGGAGCCGACAGCCAAAACGAATCACTGCAACTTTTCGCGGATCGGTCCGTCGGTGACGCTGCGGTTTTACGGTGGGCGCCTGTTCGCATCGGCGCGTTGTCGCGAATGGTCGTGGTGGCGGCGCGCGATGTACGGCGTGGCCGCGCCCCTGATCCCGCTGGTGCGGTTCGGGAGAATTTTGGGCGCGGGACGCATCCCGTGGCGGGCGCTGCCGGTGACGTTGGCCGGGTTGGTGGTGGATGGCTTTGGTGAATTCATCGGCTACCTCACCGGTGGAGGCAACGCGATAGGCGTGTTGAGCGACTTGGAGTTTCACCGGGAACGATTCCTGACGGCGGCGGACCGGCAATTGTGGGAGGCAGGATCGCGATGAACGCGGCCATGACGGTCATTCTGTTCACACCGACGGACTACACCGTGGTGCGGCGGACGATGCGACACCTGCGGACGCAGACGGTGCCGGGCGAGCTGGAAGTGCTGATCACCGCGCCCGTCGCCGCGAATGTGCGACTGGAGCCGGCGGAGGTGACCGGGTTTGCCGACGTGCGGGTGATCGAGGTGGGGCCGGTCGAGACGTTGGCGGCGGCGCACACGGTGGCGATCCGGCAAGCACGGGCGCCGGTGGTGGTGCTCGGGGAAGATCATTCTTTCCCGGAACCCGGTTGGGCGGCGGCGTTGATCGCGGCGCACGGGCAAGGGTATGCAGCGGTCGGTCCGGCCGTGATCAATGCGAACCCGGGCACATTGACCAGTTGGGCGAATTACATTCCGTACTTCAGCAGTTGGCGGCCGGGGCAACCGGCGGAAGACCGGGACTATCTCGCGTCTCACAACAGCTCCTACAAGCGCGACCTCCTGCTGGCGTGTGGCGGGCAACTCGAATTCTTCCTCGGCGTCGAGAGTATCCTCCAGCAACATCTGCGTGCGCAGGGGCACCGGCTGCGGTTTGAATCGGCGGCCCAGACGCGGCATGTGAATTTCTCGCGCTGGATCCCGTTGATTGGCCAGTGCGTTTGCGGGGGGAGATTGTACGGCGGCAGTCGGGCAAGCTGGGAACAGTGGCCGTGGTGGCGACGGGTGATTTATGTGGGCGGTTCGCCGCTGATTCCGCTGCTCCGGTTGCGGCGGATGTGGCCGCAAGCCCGGGAACGTTTCGCGGTCTGGCCGCCATTGGTCTGGGGCGCGTTGTGGCATGCCGTTGGCGAAGCGCTGGGGTACGGCGGCGGGGTGGGCAACGCGGAGAAGCGGTATTTGGATTACGAAACAATGCGGACGAGATTTGTCATTGCAGCGGAACAGCGGGAGTTGGCGGAATGAAGTGGCGACAATGGTTGTGGCCCGTCTGGACGGCGTCGGAGTTGCCGGACTGGCAGCGGTATCTCGTCGGGTGCGAAAAACTTTGTCATTCATCAGCCTGGTGAGCATGGCCATCCCCTCCGTCCCGCGCCGCGATGAGCGACAACAAAACCCCGGTCGGCATGTGCTGGCCGGGTCGGTGCGGTTATTTTTGGCGGAGGCATTGATTCTACCGACCGGCTTGGTGACGTTGGCATTTCTGACGCGTCACTTGGGAACAGGCCCGTACGGGTTGTTTACGTTGACGGCGACGGTGGTGACATGGATCGAGTTGAGTCTGATGTCGTTGACGGCGCGGGCCATCAACAAGTGTGTGAGCGAAGCGGCGGATTGGCGGCCGGTAGCGACCACGGCGTTGCGCATTCAGTTGGCGGCCGGTTTGCTGGTGATGTTGGTGGTGATGCTGGCGGCTGCGCCAGTGGCGCGCGTGTTGGGGGAGCCGTTGTTGACGGGGTATCTGCGTTTGCTGGCGTTGGATATCCCGCTCTTTTGTTTGGCGCAGGCGCACCGGAACATCCTGATCGGCACCGGCGGCTACCAGCAACGGGCATGGTTGAGCGCAGGGCGGTGGTTGGCGCGGTTGGGATTGATCGTGCTGTTTGTCGGCTCCGGTTGGTCGGTGAACGGGGCGATTGCCGCCTTGATCGGCACGTCACTGGTCGAGTTGATGCTGGCGCGGCGATTCGTGAAACCATCGTTGTGGGGGCGGTCGGATTTTCCCGTGCGCCGGTTATTGGCCACGGCGTGGCCGTTGTTCTTGCTGGGGATGAGCCTGCGGTTATTCGACAAGATAGATATCTTCGTCCTGAAGGCGTTGGGCGCGTCCGCAGCGCAGGTGGGGTTGTACGGCGCGGCGCAGAATCTGACGATTGTGCCGGGACTGTTTGCGGCCGCGTTTACGCCGTTGTTGTTGGCGACGCTGACGCGGTTGCGGCGGGACGGCGCGGTGGCGCATGCGCGGGCGATGGCGCGGGATGCGGTGCGGCTGGCCGGATTGTTATTGCCGCTGGCGGCGCTGGCAGCGGGCGCGGCGGGCGAAATTGTGCCGTTGGTGGCGGGCGCGGCGTTTGGCGAAGCTGCGCCGATTTTGCGATGGTTGTTGCTGGGTGCCGCCGGTTCGGTGGTGATTGCCGTGGGGACAGTGGTGCTGATCGCACACGACAAACCGTGGTGGGCCGCGGCGGTGGGCGGGGTGGTCGTGGGATTGGC
>Ga0105046_10013538_pt1 | contig 12628 bp, 12 predicted proteins | sample MAT03_FD_78385 | JGI IMG/M metagenome (GOLD analysis project Ga0105046, IMG submission 78385) | Freshwater microbial communities from Lake Fryxell liftoff mats and glacier meltwater in Antarctica - MAT-03 (megahit assembly) | ecosystem: Environmental > Aquatic > Freshwater > Ice > Liftoff... | reverse complement strand
TGCTGGGCGGGGAGACGGCGGAGATGCCGGGGTTGTATCAGCCGGGCGATTTTGATCTGGCAGGGTTCGCGGTAGGCGTGGTGGAACTCCGACGGGCGATCGACGCGGGGCGGGTAGAGGTGGGCGACGTGGTCTTGGGGCTGGCGTCGTCGGGGGTTCATTCCAACGGTTACACCTTGGTGCGGAAGATTGTCAGCGAGGCCAAGCTGGATCTGAAGAAGGTGTACCCGGAGTTGAACGTCAAGCCGACCGCGAGCAAACGGCGCGGCGGGGTGAAGAAGGCGGCGAGCGACACGAAAGCCGAGAAGACGCTGGGGGATTGGCTGTTGACGCCGACGCGGATCTATACGCGATCCATCACGCGGCTGTTGGGGCAGTACAAGGTGAAGAAGGTGATCGGCGGGATGGCGCACATCACGGGGTCGGGGCTGGCGGGGAACCTGTGCCGGGCGCTGCACCCGAAGGTGGACGCGGCGATCGACACGGGGGCGTGGCCGGTGCCGCCGCTGTTTGAGTTTTTGCAGCGGCACGGCGGGGTGAGCGACGCGGAGATGCGGCGCGTGTTCAACATGGGGATCGGGTATTGCCTGATCGTGCGGCCGACGTTTGCGGAGTCTGTGGCGGAAGCGCTGCGGAAACTGGGCGAGACGGTGCACACGATCGGCGTGATCGCCAAGGGCAAGGGCGAGGTCATCGAGCGGTGACGGGGGACGGGATGATCAGGGCTGTTCAGGCGTCGGGGAGGACGATGCCCTGGATCTCGGCGGCATAGGCGACCTTGCCGTTGACGATGCCCTGGATGTCGCTGCGGAAGCGGCGCGGGGTGGCCATGACTTCTTTGGCGAGGAGGTAGAAGTCGTCTCCGGGGACGACCTGGCCGCGGAACGAGCACTCGCTGATGTGGGTGAAGGCGGCGAGCTTGGGCTTGGGGAAGCGGGAGTTGTAGAGGTAGACACACAGCTGTGCGCCGGCTTCAACCTGGAGGACGCCGGGGAGGATGGGTCGGTTGGGGAAGTGGCCCGGCACCCAGAACTCGTCGTCGCGGACTTGCCAGAGGCCGACGCCGGTTTTGTGGTCGGCCGCCTCCCAGACGATGTAGTCGAGGAGGGCCATTTGGCCACGGTGGGGATTGGTCTTGGCGATAGCATCGCGCCCGACCGATCGCGCGGACAGGTCGAGGGTGGCCAGATCGAGGAGAAAAGGCTTGGAGAGGGCCGCGACGGAGTTGGGAGGCTCGGTCATGGGTCAGGGCTTGGGGGCTGGGGCGTCGCCGGGACCACGAAGGTTGAGGATGCCTTCACGGACTTCCTGGGCGGCGGCCTTGATGTCCTGCATCGATTGGCGGACGCGGACACCCGCGGCCTTGTTGCCGCCTTGAGCTTTGGCCAAGTCGGCCTCGACTTCCACGATGAGCTTCTTGAGGTTTTCGAAAGATTCCAAGATTCGTCCTTTCCCGCGGCCTGAGTGAGCACCCGGCTCGTCGGCAATCATAGGAACCACCGGGCCCCCGCTTCTCTTTCGCCGACCGCACACTCTGGGATCGATCAGGAACGGCGTTTTTGGACGAAAATCACTTGCCGATGCAGAATGTGGCAAATATTCGCCCCACGATCTCGTCGGGTGGGAGCTGGCCGGAGACCTCGCCGAGGTGGTCCAAGGCGGTTCGGAGGAGCGATGACACTATTTCGGGGTGGTCGATTGGACCCGATCGGGCCTGGAGCTGCTCGCGAGCGGAGCGGGCGGCGGCGCGGGCTTGGAGGACGGCGCGGCGGTGCCGCGGCAGGAGCGCGGCGCGGGGGCGGTTGGCGGCGGGCCAGAGCGTGGTGGCGATGAGATCGCGGAGGGCGGCGAGGCCGCGGCCGTCGAGGGCGCAGAGGGGGTGGATGTCGCGGGCAGCGAGCGGCGCGGCCGGTTGGTCGGACATGGTGCGGATCTTGAGGATGGGCGGCGCGGCGGCGGAATGGAGGATGGGCGCGGCGGCGAAGAGTCCCGTGGGGTCGCACCAGAGGATGAGATCGGCGTCCTGGAGTGTGGCGCGGGCGATGGCCTGGGCCTGGTCGTCGATGGCGGAGCGGTGGGCGGGTTGGTCGTCGAGGCCGGCGAGGTCGGCGAGGGTGATTTCGAGGCCGGCGGCGGGGGTGGCGAGGGTGAGGGGTTCGCGGAGAACGTCGCGGGTGGTGCCGGGGGTGGGCGAGGCGAGGGCGCGGGTGCGGCCGAGGAGGGCGTTAAAGAGGGTGGACTTGCCGGCGTTGGGGGCGCCGGCGAGGACGACGAGCGGGCGGAAGTCGGGGCGCTCTTGGCCGCGGACGGAGCCGAGGAGGGCGTCGAGGTGGGTGACGAGATGGTCTAGGCGCTGGCGGAGGGCGGCGGAGGTGATGGGGACGACGTCTTCCTGGTCGGTGAAGTCGACGCCGGCTTCGACGAGGGCGAGGTTGTTGGCGAGATCGTCGGCGAGATCGGCGAGCTGGCGGCCCTGGGTGCCCGCGAGGAGTGCGCGGGCGGAGTCGAGCTCGGCGTGGGTGGCGGCGGCGATGATCGCGGCGACGCCCTCGGCCTGGGCGAGGGTGAGCTTGCCGAGGAGGTAGGCGCGGGCGGTGAACTCGCCGGGCTCGGCTTGGCGGATGATGCGATCGGTGTCAGAGCAATCGAGCAGCGCGTCGAGGACGCGGCGGGTGAGTGCGGGGTGGCCGGGGAGGAGGAGTTCGAGGGTGTCTTCGCCGGTGTAGGACCGCGGGGCGGTGGCGCGGATGAGGAGGACGGGGAGGGTGAGATCGTGGGCGAGTTTGAGACGTGCGGGCTGAGCGGGGGTCGTGGGTGGCGAGTCGAAGAGGGTGGCGAGGATGTGGGGGACGGCGGGGCCGCTGACGCGGATGATGGCGCGCGGGGAGGGGGCCTGGCCTGAGGCCTGGGCGATGATGGTGTGTGGGGAGTGGTGGTTGAGCAGGTGGCGGGGTGGGGAGTTGATGGCCAAGAAGGCATCGAGGCAACGGGGCATCAAGGCATCCAGCAACTGGGCATCAAGTCGGTGCGCTAGCGGCCTTTGTTCTTCCGCTTTTCCTGTTCTTTGCGGAGGCGTTCGACTTGGGCTTGTTTGGCTTCGAGGGCGTTTTGGATGCGGGCGAAGAGGCCGGGCTTGCGGGGTTCGGCGGCGACGCGGGTGCCAGGGCGGTCGAGTCCGGCGGCTTTGCGGGCTTCGGCGTCGGCGGCGCGTTGGGCGTCTTCGCGATCGACTTTGGCGCGGATCCACTTGCTCTCGAAGATGCCGAGGATGGAGTTGGTCATGAAGTAGAGGGAGAGCGCGGCGGGGGCGTTGTACATGAAGACCGGGAACATGACGACCATCATGATCTTCATGATTTTTTGCTGGGTTTCCTGCTCTGGGGTCATGCTGGCGGAGGTGGGCGGGGCCATGTACTTCTGTTGGAAGTAGAAGACGACGCCCATGACGAGCGGGAGGATATTGAGGCCGTCGATGGGGCCCATGAGCGAGGAGAGGAGGGGTATGTGGAGGTTGAGGTTGAAGTTGAGGAAGTGGTCGGGCTCGGCGAGGTCGCCCAGGAAGGACCAGGAGTGCCCTGAGATGGCCTGGAAGAAGCCGAAGAAGGCGGCCTCGTGGCGGAGCTCGAAGGTGAAGAAGATCATGGCGTAGAGGGCGATCCAGATGGGCATCTGGAAGAACATGGGGATGCAGCCGAGGGCGCCGGTGTAGTTGACTTTTTCTTCTTTCATGAGCTTGGCGAGCTCTTCGCGGAGCTTGGCCTGGTCGTTGCCGAAGCGTTCTTTGAGCTTGGCCTGCTTGGGGGCGAGGGCGGACATCTGCTTGCCGAAGCGGGTCATGTTGGCCTGTGACCAGCGTGTGAGCGGGTGCAGCAGCGTGCGGACGGTGATGACGAGGACGATGATGGCGATGGCCCAGTCGAAGACGATGTAGTCGTGGAGGAAACCCAGGTACCAGCGGAGGAGGTAGGCGATGGGTTGGAAGGTGCAGAAGGCGCAGGGCCCGCCGAAGGTGAAGACGACCATTTCGCCGATGCCCATTTGGACGAGTTTGGGGTCGGCGTCGGTGTAGCGGCGCGAGTTGGGTCCGGCGTAGATCCCGAGGGTGGCGTGGCCGGATTGGCGGGGCGGGATGTCGACGACGGCGCTGGTGAGGCGGAGGGCCATGACGGCCTCTGCCAGGACCGTATTTGAAGCCGAGTTGGCCGGCGCGCGGTCGAGGACGACGCGGTCGAGTTTAGCGGCGGCGTGGAGGCGCTTGTCGGGTCGGGGGGCGCCCGTGTCTTTGCGATCGGGCTGGCGGTCGGGGACGGTGTGTACGGCGACGGCGAAGTAGCGGTTGGTGAGCCCGGCCCAGGCGAGGGAGAGGCCGGATTGGACGGAGGAGGGCTCGGGCCAGAAGGCTTTTTCGGGGAAGGCCCATTGGCCGCCGTCCCAGGTGGGATCGCCGAGGGCGGTGGAGTGGGGGATCATGTGGGTCGAGTCGGAGCCGGAGCGGACGAACTCCTGATTGGGGTCGGTTTGAGTGTTGGAGAGAAAGGCGAAGCGAAGGCGTCGGAGGTCGCCGCCGTAGCGGACGATGCCGACGGGGAGGTCGATGGGTCCGTATTGAACGGCGGAGACTTTGAGGGGTTTGTCGGTGAGGTTTTCGAGTTTTTGATCGAGGAGGATGTCGTAGCGGCCGGGGGCGAGGGTGAAGGTGCGGGTGATGCGGAGGACGTCTTGTCCTTCGGCGTCGGCGATCAAGGCCTCGAAGCGGCCGGGGGCGAGCTCGCGCCAGAAGGGTCCGGGGTGGTTGCTGACGAGCTCGACGAACTGGCCGTCGATGTAGACGCCGAGCATGGCGAAGGGGACGACGGTGCGTGAGATCTGGCGGATGACGGTGCCCTGGGCGTCGTAGACGGGGAGGAGGACTTGCTCCTGGCGCTGAAGGATTTCGTTGGGGGCGTTCTTGTCGATGGAGACGAAGTGGCTGCTGAGGGCGAGGGTGTCTATGCCGGCGCCGATGGCGGAGAAGCGGAGTTCGAGGAGGAGAGGGTTGCCGTCGGACTCGGGGAGGAGGCTGCCGAGGGGGGTGAAGGCTTGATTGATGATGGGGGAGACGGTGGGCCAGGGCTTGGCGGCGAGCGTGGCAAAGGAGGAGGGGCTGGGGGCCGAGAGGGTGGGGATGTTGGAGGCGGGCTCGGCGGTGGGAGTTGGCTCTTTGGCGGCAACGGGGGGCGCGGTTGGGGCGGGGGCGGGGGCTTGCTGAGCGGCGGTGGGCGCGGGGGTGGTGAGCGTGGGGGTGGTGAGCGTGGCCGGGGGTACGGGTTTGTTCGTGCCCGGGCCGGTGATCATGACGAGAAAGAGGCCCACAGCGCCCAAAAGGACGAGGATGGGGGCGATGATGCGGAACGCACGCACGGTGGGTGATTGATGGGCCATGATGGGCGGGGCGATCTTAGGTTGAGTGAGCAAGGGAAGAGAGGATGAAGGCACGAGAGAGCCCCGGATTCGGTCCCAGGGGGGACCTCATCCGCGGCGTGTGGGGTGCGGAGGGGGTGCGGACCGGGATGCGGATTGGTTGGCCCACGGTCAGCGGCTCAGCGGCCTTCAAAGAGGCGGTCGGCGAGCCAGTCTGAGAGTTGCGGGACGGCCTTGATCTTTTTGGCGCAGGCTTCGATGTCGTAGGGGACGCGGATGAAGCGGATCTGGCCCGGGGAGGCGGCGTTGGTGGCCGGGGAGGCGTTGCCGGTGCCGTCGCCGCCGGCGGGTTCGAGGATGACGAAGGAGGCGCGGGGGTCGAGGTCGCGGGGTTGTCCCACGGAGCCGACGTTGATGATGGCTTTTTCGCCTTCGTTGAACTTGTAGACGGCGTCTGTGAGTTCGGAGGGCGGGTAGAAGTCGGGCTCGTCGGTGAAGACGCCGGGGACGTGGGTGTGTCCGACGACGCAGATGCGGGGGACGCGTTCGAAGATGGTGGTGAGTTTGTCTGGGGCGGTGCGGACGTCATCGGGGAAGATGTATTCGTTGATGGGGCGGCGTGGGGAGCCGTGAACGGCGAGGATGGGGACGAGAGAGGTGGGGCCGTTTTCGAGGACGCGGACGCGGAGGCGGCCCAGGAACTCGTAGCGTTCGCGGCGCAGCGCGTCGTCGGGTTCGGCGTCGAGCTTTTCGCGGGTCCAGAAGGCGGCGGACTCGGCGCCCTGGTTGAAGTTGGTGGGCTCGTAGAGGACGCCGAAGTCGTGGTTACCCATGAGGGACCACTGGCAGCGTGTGCGGACGAGGTCGATGCAGTGCAGGGGGTCGGGGCCGTAGCCGATGATGTCGCCCAGGCAGACGATGCGGGCGATTTTGCGGGCGTCGATCTCGGCGAGTACGGCGGTCAGAGCCTCGGCGTTGCCGTGGATGTCGGACAAGATGGCGGTGGTGACGAAGTCGGGCACGGTCGCTCCCGAGAGGGGCGGAGGGGAATAGGGATGATACCGGGTGCGAGAGGGGCGGGGAGGTGAGCGGTGAGGGGCAGCGGGCCGAAAGAGTTGTGGGTGATTGGAGGATGAGCGTTTCGGAACGTCAGGGAGTATGCGTAAATGGTGACGGGGATCTGCCAGGGTGGCAGTCCGGGGTGGTGGGTTGAAGGTGGTAAGGGGGACCAAGTGCGGCACGTGGTTTGCCGATAGGTTGGGGGTAGGGCCTTGGCGGGCTATGCTGCGGAGGCCGAAAGAGCACCGAACAGAAAGGGCTGCCCGTGAGCGTCAGCTATCAGCGTACCCGTGAAATGACGATCGATGAGTTGCTGCTCGAGAACCGGGTGGTGTTCCTGATTGGGGAGATCAACCAATCGTCGGCGGCCCGTTTGATGATGCAGATGCTCTATCTGGAGAACCAGAAGAAGGGCCAGGACATCCACTTTTACATCAACTCGCCGGGCGGGTCGGTGGACGACACGCTGGCGATCTATGACACGATGCGGTTTTTGTCGAGCCAGGTGAATACGTATTGCCTTGGGCGCGCGTATTCGGGCGGGAGCATTCTGCTGACGGCGGGGGCGAAGGGGAAGCGGTTTATTTTGCCGCACGCGAAGGTGATGATCCATCAGCCGTACGGCGGGGTGGGCGGTCAGGCGGAGGACATCCGGATTCAGGCGGAGCAGATCATCAAGAGCAAGAACGAGCTGATCCGGATTTTGTCCAGACACACTGGGCAGTCGGAGGAGCGTGTTCGCAAGGACGGCGAGCGTGACAAGTACTTTGACGCCGACGAGGCGAAGCAGTATGGGTTGGTGGATGAGGTGATTCTGGAACCCAGGGCGTGAGTGGTTGGGCCGAGGTCGCGAAGTGATCGAGTTTTCAGGCAGTGGTCGGTTGGCGCGAGCGTAGTGGATTGAAACTGGATTGATCTGGCTATCTGGCACTTTGACCATTTGGCCACGTGGAACCCTTGCTATGTCTTACCTAGTTCCCATCGTGATCGAGAAGACGGGCCGCGGCGAGCGGTCGTATGACATCTACTCGCGTCTGCTCAAGGACCGGATCATTTTCCTGGGCTCGCCGGTGGGCGACGAGGTGGCGAGCCTGATCATCGCACAGCTGTTGTTTTTGGCCAACGAGGACAGCAAGAGCGATATCCACTTGTATGTAAACTCGCCGGGGGGGAGCGTGACGGCGGGGCTGGGGATCATCGACACGATGAAGTTCATCCAGTGCGACGTGTGCACGTACGTGATCGGGCAGGCGGCGAGCATGGGGTCGCTGATCGCCACCAGCGGGACCAAGGGCAAGCGGTTCGCGTTGACGAACGCGCGGAACCTGATGCACCAGCCGCTGATCGGCGGGGTGATGGAAGGTCAGGCGACCGATCTGGAGATCGAGGCCCGCGAGATGCTGCGGCTGCGCGTGCGGCTGTACAAGATCTACAGCGAAGCGACGGGCCAGACGGTGGAGCGGATCGAGGCCGACTGCGACCGGAACAAGTGGCTCGATGACGCCGAGATGCTGGAGTACGGCATCATCGACAAAGTGCTGCGGCAGATGCCCAAGCACCGGAAAGAGGGCGCGGCGCGGGATGATGAGTGATCAGGGGTCGCGCTGGTCGCAGACTCCACGCTTGCTCCCTGGCAATGGGCGTAGTTCCTACGAGCGGGGAGGCAAGAGGCGAGAGAGCCAGGACAGAATCAGAAGAATTTAGAAAGGCCTTCCTGACGGGCGGGTTATTTGTTCAGGCGGCGCCGCTGGAGCGGTCGAAGCGTTCCATGCGTTCGAGGACGTCGCGGAGGTCGGGGTATTCGACGCGGCGGATGGCCTCGTCGACGCTCATCCATTCGCGGCGGCGGTGGTCCCGGTCGGGCCAGTCTTCCAGCACACGCAGGACGGGCATGGCGTAGAGGTCGACGCGGTGTTTTGAGCCGAGTTTTTCGTATTCGTAGTGGCCGAGAGGTTCGCCTTCGGGCGAGCCGCCGATGCCGACGACGCCGGCTTCTTCGAGGGCTTCGATGCGGGCGGCTTCGTGTGCCGTGTGGCCTTCGTCGATCTTGCCCTTGGGGACGATCCACGCGCCGACGCGGCTGGTGATGAGGAGGACCTGGAGCGAGCCGTCGGAGCGGATGCGATAAGGGATGACGCCGGCTTGTGAGATGATTTGGTCTTCGGCTTTTTTGCCCATGCCCTGACCTCCGTGTCGGGCGAACGAACGCGGCCCCGCTGTAGTATCGGCCAGTCACGGCGTCATGGCGAGCTTGAGGCGGTGCCATACGACGTGAAGAGTGCTTCACAATCATGCCCGAGGGCGGGCGTGGCTGTCAAGTTTTGGCGGAGGGCGGCGGTTCAGGAGCGGGGAAGGGCGAAGTAGTCCAAGTGGCAGCGGGTGAAGACGTCGGGCTTGACGAGCTTGCCCTGGAAGGAGCCCCAGCGGTAGAGGTCGTAGCCGAGGGAGCCGACGTAGTCGTTGATCTCGGCGACGCTGGTGCCGAAGTCCTTGGCGATCTCGTCAACGCATTCGTAGACGATGAAGCGGGGCTTGAAGCGTTTGATGGACTCGGCGGCGCCCTTGAAGACGCGGAGCTCGGCGCCTTCGACGTCGATCTTGATGGCATCGATCCTCTGAATGTTGTTCTCGGCGACGTATTGATCGAGGGGTAGGAGCTGGACGCGGACGCCCTCGCCGGAGTCTGTGACCTTGGATTGGCCGAGGTTCTCTGTGGGGCCGCTCTGGAAGATGCCTTCGCCGGCGTGGTCTGAGAGGGCGATGGGGTTGACTTTGATCTGGGCGAAGCGGTTATGGTCGATGTTTTTGAGGAGGAGCCGGCGTTGTTTCTCGCCGGGCTCGAAGCTGTGGACGTTGCCTGTGGGCCCGACGGCGCGGGCGGCGACGAGGGACATGAGGCCGATGTGGGTGCCGATGTCGAAGAGCGTGTCGCCGGGCTTGAGGTTGTTGATGAAGTAGTCGGTGACGTGGCGTTCGAACTCGCCGTTAAAGAAGAGCTTGGCACCGACGTATTCGGCGACGTCGACGGTCATTTTGAGGTCGCCGAAGAGAGTGACCTCGAGCTCGCGTGTCTGGCGGTGAGTGCGGCCGATGTACTCGCGGATGAGGCGATTGCGGGCCTTGACGTGCGGGACGCAGTTGAGGGCGGTGCGCAACAGGTGGTAGCTGGACATGGGCATGGGTCGGATCGTAGACGATGGGCGAGCGGTGGCGTGTGAAGAGACGGGTATCGACCGGAGCCGGGGCGGGCTTTGGTCGGACCGGTCGAGCGGGGCCGAGAACAGGGCGAAAGGCCCGTTGTGGGTTACACGGCGCGGGTTAGACGCTGGCGTGGGCGGCGGCCCCGGGCATGGGGAAGGCGGCGCAGAGGTCGCGGACCTCGGCGCGGACGGCGTGGCCGGGGGCTGGGTCGGAGCCGGCGGTCAGGACGCGGTCGATGAAATCGGCGACGCGGATCATCTCGGCGGGGCCGAAGCCGCGGGTGGTGGAGGCGGGTGAACCCAGGCGGATGCCGGAGGTGAACTTGGGCGGGCGTGGGTCGTTGGGGATGCCGTTTTTGTTGCAGATGAGGCCGGCGGCTTCGAGCCATTTTTCGGCGTCGGCGCCGTTGAGGTCGGCGTTCTTTGGGCGGAGGTCGACGAGCATGAGGTGGTTGTCGGTGCCGCCGGTGGTGATGCGGTAGCCGCGCTGGGTGAGGGCGTCGGCGAGGGCCTGGGCGTTTTTGACGACGCGGCGGGAGTAGTCGATGAAGTCGGGCTTGAGGGCCTCGCCGAAGGCGACGGCCTTGGCGGCGATGACGTGCATGAGCGGGCCGCCCTGGACGCCGGGGAAGACGGCCTTGTCGATCTTTTTGGCGAGGTCTTCGTCGTTGGTCATGATGAGCCCGCCGCGGGGCCCGCGGAGGGTTTTGTGGGTGGTGGTGGTGACGATGTGGGCGTGTGGGAAGGGGGCGGGGTGGGCGCAGCCGTTGTGTGTGCAGAGGCCAGCGATGTGGGCGATGTCGGCGACGAGGATCGCGCCGACTTCGTCGGCGATCTGGCGGAAGCGGTCGAAGCGGATCTGGCGTGGGTAGGCGGAGTAGCCGCACATGAGGACTTTGGGCTTGTGCTCAAGGACGACTTTGCGGACGGCGTCATAGTCGATCTGTTCAAACTCGGGGTGGGAGGGCTGGTAGTGGAGGGGATAGAAGACCGGCTTGTGGTAGACGCCGGAGAAGTTGATGGACATGCCGTGGGAGAGGTGGCCGCCGTCTTTGAGGACGAGTGAGCAGAAGGTGTCGCCGGGCTTCATGGTGGCCATGAAGACGGCGGTGTTGGCCTGGGCGCCGGAGTGTGGCTGGACGTTGGCGAACTTGCAGCCGAAGAGGGCCTTGGCGCGGTCGCGGGCGATGGTTTCGATCTGGTCGTGGTAGACGCAGCCGCCGTAGTAGCGGGCGCCGGGGTAGCCCTCGGCGTATTTGTTGGTGAGCCAGGAGCCCATGGTGTGCATGACGGCGGGCGAGACGTGGTTCTCGCTGGCGATCAGCTCGATGGTGGACTCTTGGCGTTCGCGCTCCTTGTCCATCCAGGCGGCGATGTCTGGGTCGGCGGAACGGAGGAGATCGAGGAGTGCGTCGGAGAGCGGATCGTGGCTCATGGGTGAGGGTATCAGGGGCGCGTGGGACATCAAGGGCTTCCGGGCCTGGAACGCTGCTATTGCCGCGGGTCCATCGAGGGGATGTGGCCGAAGGCGATGCGAGTGGGTGCGGCGTGGTCGGCGGCGGTGGCGGAGAGGGTGCGGATGCTCCCGCGTCCGAACTTGGCGTTGACCTTGTCGATCGCCTCGCTCAAGGCGGGCGTGGGGCGCGGGCCTGGGAAGAGGGGGAGCGTGGCCGAGGCGGCCGGCTCCAGTTCGCTGAGGCGGACGGCGATTTTTATCGGGCGGCCCCGCGTTAGCGGATCGCTGGCGCGGGCGGACCAGAGCTCGCCGGCGCGTCGCACCAGTTCGAGCGTATCGAAGGTGGGCGGCTCGCACCGACCGTCGGCCTCCCACCACGAGCCGTCCAGGCTCAGCGCGGACACGCGGACGGCGCCCGCGAGCAGCGCGTGTGCCCGCGCCCGGGCGGCGGCCTTGTGGATCAGCTTCACCATCACGGCCCGAGCGTCGGCCTCGTTGCGGAGGGTGGGGGCGAGCACGTGCTCATGGCCGATGGTCCGTCGGATGGTCGGCGGCTCGTGCACCTCCAGCCCGCGGAGCCAGCGCCACCACTGCGCGCCGACGATCGAGCCCCATGCCTCGATCAGCTCTGATTCGCTGCGGGCGCACAGGTCGGCGACGCCGCGGATGCCGAAGCGGCGGAGCCGGGCCTCGATGCGCGGGCCGATCCCGGCAAAGGCCTGCATCTCGAGCCCGTGCAGACGCCCCGGCAGCTCGTGCTGCTGGATGATCACCAGCCCGTCGGGCTTCATCATGTCGGAGCCGAGTTTGGCCAGGACCCGGTTGGGGGCGATCCCGATCGAGCTGGTCAGGCACACGCCCACGCGGCGGCGGACGGCCCGCTTGATCTGCCCGGCCAACTCCGCCGCCCGGTCTGGTTCGCGCTCGTCGCCCATCAGCCGGCACTCGAACTCGTCGATCGAGCGCACCTTCCAGATCGGTAGCACGGTGTCGATGGCCTCGATCAGCCGGCGGTGATACGTGACGTACCGCTCCGTGTCGGCGATCACCACCGCCAACCCCGGCACCATCCGCCGAGCCAAGTGGATGGGCGTTCCGGTCTTGACCCCCAGCCGCTTGGCCTCCCCGCTCGCGGCCACACAGCAGGTGGACTCCGCGTCCACGGCCGCCACGGCGACCGGCTTGCCCCGCAGCGCCGGACGTTCCTGCTGCTCGCATGAGGCGAAGTATGAGTTCAGATCCACAAAGAGCGAGCGGAGCGTCATCACCACAAAAATACCATACAAAAACCGTTCCTCAAGAGTTTTGTGCTATTTTCATAGGGTATTCGACCTCGCGGGGTGGTTATCGAGGGTGTTGTGACGAAGCTGACGCCGCCCGCCTGCGCCCCCATCGCCCCGCCACCATGCCGCATCGCCACCCGGCTCAAGCCGGAGCTCGGAGATGGGTTGGGGGTCGGAGAAGGTCGAAGGCCGGGGTTGAGCTGGTTCAGCGGGCGATCGGATTCCCTTAG
>Ga0105046_10013537_pt1 | contig 12628 bp, 10 predicted proteins | sample MAT03_FD_78385 | JGI IMG/M metagenome (GOLD analysis project Ga0105046, IMG submission 78385) | Freshwater microbial communities from Lake Fryxell liftoff mats and glacier meltwater in Antarctica - MAT-03 (megahit assembly) | ecosystem: Environmental > Aquatic > Freshwater > Ice > Liftoff... | reverse complement strand
GGTGGCGTTTTTGCTAACAGGAGCGATGTCGATGGCAAAGAAAAAAGTGGGGGCTTCCGATCTCGGACGCCGTGAACGGCAGATTCTGGAAGTGATCTTCAAGTTGGGTGAAGCCTCGGTCGGCGATGTCCTTGAACAACTTCCCGATCCCCCGGCTTACGATTCGGTCCGAACGATGCTTCGGATGCTTGAAGCCAAAGGTTTGCTGCGACATCGTTGCGAAGGCACGAAATATGTCTATCGTCCGACTCAGTCGCATGAAACGGCCAGTCGATCGGCCCTGTCGCATTTGATGAAAACTTTCTTCAAAGGTTCGGCTTCCGATACAGTCGCCGCCGTCTTTGATCTGTCTTCCGATAACCTGAGCCATGATGAGCTGGACCAGCTTGAAAAACTGATCGAACAAGCTCGAAAGGAAGGGCGATGATGTTGCACAATCTCTCAACTTACTTTTCAGAGCATAGTTTGCCTCTGATCATCGACGCAACGATCAAAGCAAGTCTTATCCTGTTCCTCGCGATTGTTTTGGATCGAATGTTAGCTCGTTCATCGGCCGCCGTTCGGCATCGCGTATGGGGATTGAGTCTTTGGAGTGCATTGCTCGTCCCAATCCTGTCGATGGTCCTGCCACAATGGCAAATCCCTATCTTGCCGCAACGCGATGTTTCACGATCGTTAGCGACACCCGTAGAAGCAATTGTCCCGACGCTTAATTCTGAATCGATTCGTCTATCGCAAGAAACCGGTCTGCCAATCGATTCCTACAATGCCAAAGATTTTTCGTCGCCGCCATTCGATCGCAATTTTCTTCCAGATGCGATGCCCCCAACCGAGCAGCCGATGCTTGTCGAGACAACGGCATTGAACGCGAACGACAACGCGACAACGCCAACGTCCGAACTTGGCTCACCGAAGCAAGCATGGATGCGATTCGATCTCGGATTGGGTTTGGCGGTCATTTGGTTTGTAGGATTCTTGTGGAAGCTCGCGCCGATTCTTGCTGGATTCGTCGCCAATCAAAGGTTGATTCGAAAGTCCGAAGAAGTCCTCGATGGTCGCGAGCGAGTTCTGGTTGGCACCCTCGCGAGTCGACTTGGTTTGAATCGCCGCGTCCCACTTTTCGAAGCCGACGCCTCGGTCGTCCCGATGACATTGGGAGTCGTTCGTCCCGTGATTGTAGTTCCTCGCGATTGGGTCGGGTGGACCGCCGAGCAGCGTGAATGCGTGTTGCTTCACGAGCTGGCTCATATCAAACGTTTCGACGTCGCCTATCAGCTTGTCGGGTGTTTCGCAGCCGCCGTTCACTGGATGAATCCGTTGGTCTGGTACGCACTGCGTCAGCTTCGCATCGAACGCGAACTTGCCTGCGACGATTGCGTCTTGGAAGCCGGCGAGCTGCCATCGGAGTACGCTAAGCAGCTAGTCGTTGTCGCTCGAGCTTATCAACCGTATCGACCGAGCGTCTCGGTAGCGATGGCCAGTTCCGCCCGCCTCGACGATCGCATCCGAGCCATCCTCGACACGGCTCGTTCGCGATTACCGCTCAGTAACAAAACGGCCCTTGCATTAGCCATCACGGCGTCGCTGTTCGTCGCGTCGATCGTCATTGTTCGTCCGGTTGCTCGTCAAGCCGATGCGGATGAACCTGCGGTAACCGTGGAGACATCCGATACTCGCGTTGAAGAAGCATCTGGCCCAGCCGATGTATCTTTGAATTTGGACAAAGGAATCATTGTCAAAGGAATGGTACTCAAGCCCGATGGGTCACCCGCCGTTGGAGCCACGATTCGTTCGATCCCAGGCGTTTATCAACCGGTTCCAGAGCTCGCTCCATTCGGAGGTGAATCATCGATTGGCGAAGCAACCGTTGATGAGCGAGGTGAATTTGAAATCCAAGTCAATCAACGTCCGTATGGAGAACGTTTGCCAGTGGACGATCAGTCGTGGAAACAATTTACGACGATTTCCGCATCGTCAGATGGTTTCGGCCCAGCTTGGATTGACTTCGCTTCGGTCGATCCATCTAAACCGATCCGACTCCAATTAGTAGAAGACATGCCGATTCGCGGACGCGTTGTCGATTTGGAAGGACGTCCGCTGGCGAACACGCAAATCCAAGTTGCAACAATACGAGGCGGTAAGAATAACGATCTATCGACTTGGCTGAAAGCAGTTGAAGCAGGTGGCGACGCGCAGACTTTGTCGCAATATCTTGTCAACCGAGTTCATCCACGCGAACTTAGGATCGGGCGCGAGCTGACAACCGATAACGACGGTGCGTTTGAGTTGCGAGGTATCGGTCGTGATCGCGTCGTTGAACTTACCTTTCACAGCGACCGCGTTGCTTACGAATTCATTGCCGTCGTGACGCAAGCGAGGCCGGCGTCTCAAATTCAAACTTGGTATGGTTCCGAGGAAAAACAACCGCTTTTTGGAGCGACGTTTACATTTACTGCCTCGCCAAGTCGACCGATTACGGGCATCGTGATCGATGCGGCTACGAAACAACCGATTGCTGATGTATCGGTTGGAAGTTATTGGTTTGCAAACGATCCCTTCGTTGGTAATTCTGCTTTGAAATCAACGACCGACAAGGAAGGTCGTTTTCGTCTGATCGGTTATCCGCAGAAGAGCGTTACGGATATCCTCGTTCGACCGAACGACAGCCAACCCTACTTCATGCGTCAGATCAAAGCCCCTGATCCGACGGAACTCACTACTCCGCAAATGACCATCGAGTTGCATCGTGGCCTCTGGATTACAGGACGCGTAACCGATCAAGTAACAAAAGAACCCGTCGCGGGTGCTAGGATGTACTATTTGCCTTGGAGAACCAATGAGTTTGCCCAAGCGTTGCCAGAATTCGATGAAGACGGAAATGTTCGTGGTGATCAGGCTCGCTACAAGACTGATAAAAATGGAAACTATCGCGTAGTCGGTTTGCCAGGACCTGCTATCGTCGGTGCAGAGAGTGTTTTAAAGCAATATCGAGTTGGAAAGGGCTATGAAGAAGTTGCCAAGAGTACACCAATCCGTGACAAAGAATCCGGATGGTTGAGTACCTATTCAAACCCAATCAATCCAAGCCCCAAATGGCCCGACGCGATGCTCGGGATCCATCCAACGGCCGACACCGAATCGATCGAGTTGAATTTTGAATTGGACCCGGGTGGGAAGCTTCAAATAGAAGTCGTCGATGAAAAAGACCAACCGGTGGTAGGTGCGAACGTCCTTGGTTTGTCACGCCGCGGAGGACAGTTCTATCGCAATTTGTCGGGTACTGACAATGGCATATTCGAAGCTATTTGCTTTGGTTCCGATGAGGTTCGCCCGATCGTCGTATTGCATCCAGATCGGAAGATAGGGCGTGCGACGCAGGCTGGACCGGAACAGATCAAACAAGGAAAAATGAACATCAAACTTCTTCCACTAGCGGAGGTAACGGGAAGATTGATGGATCAGGGCGAGCCATTGTCGGGGTTGCCGATAGAACTTCGCATTCTTCCTGTCGGCGACTTCAGTCCATACTTGAAAATAGTCACGACCAACCAAGATGGAAGCTTTGTGTGCGAGCTTCCGACAGGGCGCGCGTACAAATTGTTCGTCCAATCACAAGCTGTCGATATTGTTGCAAACGTTGTCGACGAACTCGAAGTCCAACCTGGACAAAAAATCGAGCTGGGGACACTCAATCTTGGGAAGGATCGCAAATTTGTAGCAGGGCGTGAGAATAACAAAAAAAATATGGAAGCGGCTTCTTCTAGCTCGGATACGCGAATGGGAAGCAAAGCCTCACCGCCAGCCGAACGCGCCAAGAGTACGGAGGTCCGCGATGAAGCATCGAAAGTCTTGGCGACTTCCGCTACAGATCGAAAGACGATCACCGGGACCATACGGCGCAAGGTCGACGGACAGCCTGCGACTGGCGCCGACTTAGCGATTATCGCCGTACGTATCGAAAAGGGAAGTTGGACGAAGAGCGAAGTTTTTTCAGAAACAGTTGCAAACGAAGATGGGCGATTTGAACTTTCATTCGATGGCGATCGAACGTCGAAGACCCATGCAGAAGCGAGGTTGATCGCTCGTGCCGATGGCTACGGCATGGTGTGGGAGAATCTAAATTTGGATGGAGCGAATACGTCGTTCGATCTAACCTTGGAACCGGAGCAACGGATTCAAGTTCGCTTGATCGATCTCGAGGGAAAGCCGGCCTCCAATGCATCCATCGATCTGGGATGTGTCATGAAGACGATGGTCCCTGAATCGCAATCTCCCCATTCTGAACGAACCGGCTTTCATGAATTCGCGAGCAAGCCGAACGCTTGGCCAAAATCCTTGTCGACCAACAACGAAGGGATTTTAACGGTCTTGGGTATCAGCAAGTTTTGTGGGGTCTATCTGAAAGTGAAAGCCGACGACCGTTTTGCTCCGCAGCATCTAGCCTTGAACTGCGGTTGGAAAGAGGAACGCGGCGAAAACGATCGTACTTATCGAAGCATTGTCAAGAACTTCCCTGCTGATGAAATTCCGACATTGCCGCTACCGCCAGCACTTGTTTTCGAGGGGCGTGTACTCCTGGGTGAAACCAATGAACCCGCTGCCAACTCCCGGATCTCGATCTGGGCTAGTCAACAAGAGTTTCTGGGTTCCATGTATTCCTACGATAGTCAGACGGATGAGAATGGACGCTTTCGACTTACTCCCTCCCCAGGTGTTCGCTTTGGTATCATAGCTCACCCGCCCAAAGCGAGTGGCTATTCGATTCGTCGGCTAAACGATTTGAAATGGGAATCTGGGGCTGGGTCGAAGAATATCGAAATTCGATTGCCTGCTGGTGTGCTGGCACACGGGAATATCTTCGATGCGAGCACCGGAACGCCTGTTGTGAACGCGTCGGTTCAATACATTCCCGAACGATTCAAAAATCCGAACGTGACCGACGAAACCGTTACTGGTTGGCAAGGCATTCAGACTACTAATGCAGCAGGCGAATTCAGCATCTCTGTATTACCTGGGCCTGGCACGCTCCTCGTTCACGTCAACGGAAGCCACTATCTACTTCATGAGATGACATCTCGTGAATTGGACGGTTACAAACCAGGCGGAATCAGAAACTATGCCCACGCCTTTGCGAAGATCGATCCACAGATTGGCAATCCACTCGATAACCTAAAAATTGAATTGCAGGCCGGTGGCACCGTACGAGCCAAAATTGTGGATGGTTCTGGACGACCTGTCGATCAAGCTGTCGCCCTAACAAGGTTGAAGGTATACCCGACATCGCCTCGCTGGAGGTCAAATCCTCAAGAAGTCATTGAAGGGAACTTGGGAGTTAGCGGACTAGGTGCGAACGAAAAATACCCGTTATTCATTCTCGACGCAAAAAACAAACTGGGCGCAACAGCGTTTCTCCAGATATCCGATCCCGAGCCGACGATCATGCTAAAACCATGTGGGACAGCCAAGGTCCGCTTTGTGAATAGCGATGGTACGGTTCGCACTGACATGGGTTTCGATTTCAGTTTGGTCGTAACGCCCGGTGCGTCGCGTTTCGACTTCGATGCAGAGAAAAATGGCGAGAAATCAGCCGATGAAGATTTTGTTGCCAATATCGATCGAGCCGGCACAGAGCTCAGTCAAAAAAACAATGTTACTGGCGAAATCGTTTACGAAAACTTGATTCCAGGCGCAACGTATCGGTTTAGCAAGTTGGCAAACGGGAAGGTTACCGAGAACATCGATTTTGTAGCCAAACCGGGAGAGACGATTGACCTGCATGATATTGAGTTGCCGAGCGACAAATAAGCTGTTCTCGCAGATGAGTTTTGGACCGTGCTTTATTTTGGACCGTGCTACGCTTCCGTCGGATTTTATCCGGCGGAGCGGCAACTGGCAGCTACAAATACAACGCCAGTGACGATCACTCGCTCTCCGACGGCTTTATCGGGCGGGAGCAACGATACCCGCGCCGCTCCCGCCCGAGCAAATCGGACGGAGAGCCAAAGACTGAAAAATGAGATACTGAGTTGGTTGTTCGTTGTAGCTTTCAGTTGCGGCTCCGACGTCTAAATCCGACGGAAGCCATACCTTGATGGAATGACTTAATGCCTCACAAACGACTAGAACCCTATCGTCCTTCGGAGCGTTCGCCTTGGAATACTGAGCGCGTCGTGCACTTGCATCGTCGCGCAGGATTTGCGGCGTCTTGGGATAGGATTATGCGAGACGTTCAAGAGGAACCTGAGGCTGCTATCGATCGAATGCTGGACGCAAGAACGTCGCCCGACTTTGAAAAGATGTCGACCGTCATCTGCGATGCAGCGGTGGGGTCGGGAGATATTACGCGGCTCAAGGCATGGTGGTTGTACCGGATGCTCTTTACGCCAAATCCGCTCGTCGAACGATTGACACTCGGCTGGCATAACCATTTTGCGACAAGCAATGCGAAGATCAACGATGTCGCGCTGATGCGAAATCAAAATGAATTGCTTCGAACATTCGCGGTTGCAAAATTCAGCGACCTACTGGCGGCGATCGTCAAAGATCCAGCGATTTTGATCTGGTTGGATGCGGACGCCAATCGCAAGGAGCATCCGAATGAGAACCTGGCTCGTGAATTGATGGAGCTCTTTACGCTTGGAGTTGGAAACTATTCTGAAAGCGATGTCAAAGAGAGTGCGAGAACGTTGACCGGATGGACTGTCGCCCGTGGAAAATTTCGTTCGGATGAAAATCTCCATGATGCTGGTGAGAAGACGATTCTCGGTAAGACGGGAAGCTGGAACGGTGACGATCTCTTGAATATTCTCGCGGAGCATCCGGAGGCGTCTCGGCGACTCGCGTTTCGCGTTTGCGAACTTTTTCTCGGTGAATCGGTGACGAACGAGCAGCTTATCGAGGAACTAGCCGATGGATTGCGAGAGAACAGATTGGATATCTCTTGGGCCGTCGAAACGCTTTTGCGTAGCGAGTTATTCTTTTCAGAAAACAACATGAATAACCGAATCATGAGTCCCACCCATTTCTTCATCGGAGCCTCGCGAGCCTTGGAAATAGTCGATCCACCTCCGAGCACTTGGCTGCTGGCGGAATGGTCGAAGCGATTGGGTGAAGACTTGTTCAACCCGCCGAATGTCTTCGGGTGGGCAGGTGGTCGAGCGTGGTTGACAAGCCGTGCGGTTATCGGACGAGCCAACTTTGCCAAGGCCCTTGTCGAAGGAGAACTGACAGCCGAAAAGAAAACGTTCGATGCGAGAGCTTTGGCGGCGAAATATGGCTTCGTGAAAGAGAAAGAGGTTGGGGATTTTTATTCGCAACTGCTGTTGGGGCGATCGAATTTGCCGACTCAATGGTCAACGTTGCTGAGCGATCCGCAACGGTTGGTGGTGACGTTGCTAAGTTCTGCGGAAGGACAAATTGGATAGGAAAATTGTTTCACTTGAGCTTTTGGCTCATCGTTTCCCGTCTAGCCGAAGGCGTAAGCGTTGTTATAGAGATTTGCTTACGCCTACGGCTAGACGGGAAACGAGAACAAACAAAAACCAACTCATCAATAATGGGAAACTTATTATGACTCGCGTATCAACTCGACGACAATTTCTAAACCAAGCATCCTTGATTGGGCTTTCGTCAACGGTTCCGCAGTTTCTGCACCGCTCGGTGTTCGCGACGGAAGCGACAAACGACAAGATTCTCGTCGTCATTCAGCTTGACGGAGGCAACGATGGCATCAACACGTTGGTTCCATATACCGACGAGGGTTATGCCAAGCACCGAACGGCGTTGCGAATCCCGACCGACAAGCTGATCAAAATAAACGATAGGGTCGGCTTCCATCCGGCGCTGCGACCGGCGGCGAATCTTCTCGAAGATGGTCGATTGGCAATGGTGCAAGGCGTTGGATATCCAAATCCGAATCGTTCGCACGATGTGAGCAAGTCGATATGGCAAACCGCTCGATTCGATCCAACGGAGTATCAATCGTTCGGATGGCTTGGAAGAGCCACCGATGAAAGAGCTCAAGAAACCGATCGAACACCGCACTCCATTCTGTTCGGTGACGAGGCGATGCCGGTCGCTTTGCGTGGCCGTCGTTCAACGGCGATATCGCTCGCCAATTTGAATGATCTGAAATTGACGGACGAAGGAATGCGATCTTCCTCCCAAAAAAGCAACGCATCGGTGGAAGATTCGCTGACGAGTCACGCCGAACCGACTCAACCCAACGATCTGCTCGCGTTCACTCGTCGCGCTTCGCTCGATGCTTACACGACGTCGGACTTGATTGATGAGCTAAAGTCAAAGCACGCGGAAGACGCATCGAAATATCCTTCGACGGCTTTGGCAAACCGATTTCAATCGATCGCGACACTGATTAAGGCTGGGTTCACCACACAAGTTTACTATGCCATTCAGAGCGGCTACGACACGCATGCAGCCCAACTTCCGACTCACGCTCGATTGTTGGCCGAATTAGCGGGCGGGCTCAAAGCGTTTCACGATGACTTGAAGAATACTGGTTTGGATGATCGAGTCATCACGTTCTGTTTCAGCGAATTCGGGCGCCGTGTTCAGGAAGATAGTTCACTTGGCACGGACCATGGCACGGCAGGCCCCGTTTTCTTATCTGGCTCGTCGGTCCAAGCTGGATTGATCGGCGAACCACCGAGTCTGACCGACCTCGAAGATGGTGACTTGAAAACCCAGTTTGATTTCCGACGAGTCTATGCTAGCTTGCTGAAGAACTGGCTGAACGTTTCTCCGCAAAAAGTTTTAGCCGGACAATTTGAGGCGATGCCGTTAATTGCAAAGGGCGGATGAACTCAAAACAAACTAAGCTTGCCCCCACGAGTTTCGCAGTCTATTGGTTTCTTTCCAATTGGTTCGTCTCCCCAGACACGAGTGCATAGAGCTTGATCAGCGCGGAAATATCCCAATAGATCGCGTTGGCCGTGAATCACAATCGCTCCTCGCGTAGATTGTCCCAAACCTGTTGCGTTGTCGATTTGCGAGCTCCAACACGCGCGGCCTCGGCAGCGGCTGACAGTTCGTCCGCCCATGCTGCACGAGCGATCGTTTGGGTTTCTTTCGGAGCTACACAAGCACGCGAAGCAGTTCGCCAGCGGAAGGAACTCGAAAACCCTAAAATGACTCCGGAATCCCATGTCTACTTGCGACGAATTCCCCGTTTCGTACTTCCAGGTTGTGGTTAGGTCAACCAGCGAAACACCTTCCCCACTTCACAGCGGCGGTTGCCAAGTTTGACCAAAAACTAGAACAATCCACTGACAGACGATGCGTTTATCGTACGATAGAATTGTCGTGCGACGCGAATGTCGCTTGTTTTTCAACGGTTTTCAAAGAGTTTTGGCATGGCTCTGCATGTTTCCGCAGGAGATGTGATTGGACGAGATCGCGAAAGTTTACATTTGGAAGCGTCTCGCAACAGAATCCGTTCGATTTTTGGCAGAACGCCGGGTCGGAAAGACGAGCGTCCTGAAGAAAATGGCCAGCGAGCCAAGCAGCGGATTTCGACCCATCTACCTGGACCGTGAGAAAGTCCACTCTGCAGAACGATTCATTGAAGTCCTGCTCTCCGTGCTAAAACCTCTGCGTCGACAGTCGATAAAGCCAACGGCGGATTCATAGAACTTTTGCGCAAGTTCGAACACACGATATTGAGACATTTGGTGGACGACAATAACGACTGGGAAATGAACCACTTTCGCGAGCGATTGAAAATTTACTACGACGAATATGTGCTCGATTCCAACAATCAAAAAATCCCCCGTCACACGATCGCGCGCAGGATACTCGATCATATCGCTTGCGAAGATGCATCCTAATCGATCGATGAAATATGGAATGCGATGAAAGCCAAATTTGCACTCAATGATCGCGATGCGGTGATCGAATTGCTGAGCTTCTTTGCGCAGGACCACTATCTGATCGCCGATGACAACAAATGCTACACGTTTCGGTTCCACTTGATCCGTCGCTGGTGGATCATCGCACACGGATTGAATCAGGGAGGAAAGTGACGTGTCTCGTTCACGGATCTCGGACTTTACTCACAGCAATACGCCACCTGAAGTCCTAGAACGCATTTTTGTGCAGCGTCATCGACTGTTGGAGAAGATTGTCGAGCGAATCAAACGCAGCATGCTGACAGGAAACATGCACCACGCGTTGTTGATTGGACCTCAATCGAAAACAAGAACAAGGAATTGGCGCAATTCATCGACACCGCCGAAGGTCGATATCGAATACGCTCGCTTCATCATTTGGCAGGTGGAAACCACTGGATGGATGTTCTATTGAGCGAATTCATGGCGAAGGCATCCCTGGGTGATTTGGTCAGTGCCTTCGAGACGCTGGCAGATGAGCTAACACCCTATTTTCAAGAACGGATTCGTTCCCTACCGGCCCAGCAAACCAAGATCGTGCAGAGTCTAGCGGCCATGGAAGGTGCGGCCATTACCGTCAAAGAGATTGCTGCGTCGACATTCATCAATGAACGAAGCTGTGCGAAGCAACTGGGTGAACTGCGCAACAAACGTTACGTTCAAGTAGAAAAGCGTGGAAAAGAAAGCTTCTACGAACTTGCCGAACCGCTCATTCGATTGTGCTTGGAGGTCAAAAATTAACGCGGTAAGCCGCTCAAGCTCATGCTCGATTTCTCAAGGCATGGTTTACCGAAGACGACCTAAAGTCGCAGCTCGGCAAAAACTTGGGAAGTTCGAATCGAGCAGACGCATACCGCGTGAAAGCGTTGGAGCTGGACGATGAATTGCAAAAAGCCGTGCATGGTCAGATCAACCGCGACATCGAGACACAGCTTCAAAAAAAGAACTTCGCTGCCGCGCTAAGTCTAGCCGAGGAACTGCAATGCGTTGACCCGTTACGTGGCCGCTTAAACGCTACAATAGTCAAATTTGAAAGTGGTGACGCGATTGGAGCGATGGGAGCGATGGGAGATTTGATTTTCTTGATCGAGATGCCCGACGTACCAGTGGAGCTGAGAGCAGGTGCGATGAGCAGCATCGGTGTCGTGAATTGGCAGAATGTTGAAATGCGGGAATCACTCATGACATTTCAAGAAGCAATGCAGTACGCACCTCGCGGATCCGAGATTCGATGCGACGTCATGTTTTCCATGCCTGTGCCAATGTTGGAAATTGGCCTGCTTGAAGAAGTGGTTTCGTCGCTGAGGCAGGCTTTTCAGGAAAATGAACAGACTTGTAGTGGCTATAGCGGCACTCTCAATGATCTGTTTTGGATGGTACTGCGCCGAGGAAGCGGCGACTGGGAGAGATATGTCGCGTCGTTGTTGCCGTTGTATGTTGAATTCGGAGTAACTGAGACGCTAGGAAGCGGTTTAACGCATCTCATCGAGAAACTTGATCAGGGAGATTTCACCTACGACCAACTCGATCTGTGGAATTCGCTTTGGCATAAACACGGTGTGAATATCGAAGCCTTGGAGATTCCGCTGAGTTGCCTAGCTGCCGCCATTGCTGCCATCATGACAAAATCCGATCGAGCATTGTTTGCATTACCCATCGAAGTCCACTCGCTGGTTCGATCGTTGCTGAACAAGTCATTAGGCAATGAGGCATAAAATTTGAGAAATGCTAATTGGTCAGGCGACTTTGATGCACTCTGGTCGCTACAGAAACCTGACGCATTTGATCTTACCTGATCCTAGATACTAAATGAGCATCTCGATACGAAGTTTTACGTCGCCAATTTTTGCAAATCGCAGATTCAATTTGCGACTTTTTTTCAAAGTTGTATTACCTGATCGAGGCCGATGGTTACTATGAAACGTCCATCGCCAGAGATAGCAACCGATTCGGCGGAGATCGTATCAACTTGCAATTCCTCGATCCGTTTTTATTTGCTATGTCCCAAACGACAACCGTTTTATCTGAGCTCGAAACGATCGCGATGAATCGCCCGTCTCGCGAAATGGCAAGCCCTTCTCGTGACCGACTTCAAATCGGAATTTCCAATAATGTTGAAGCATCGTCCAGCTTCAGAACATCGACATGATCAAAACTACCGAATGCACCGACGCCTGCGGGTGAGAGTGCTGAACTTTGGTAATGAATTCGCACACTCGGATTCCGCTGTAGACTTGCCGAACTGTCTCGCTACTTCGTACTGAGATTCCAATGGACTAATTCTTTATTGTGGTCGGCCAAGGCCAGGGTGTTCCCATTCGAATTGGCGACGATAGCGTCATATCTTACGTTCTCTTTCGTAACAAGCTCGCTAAGGCCAGTTCCGAGTTCGAATTTCTCGATGACGTTTGAGAAACATCTTACTCTCATTGAATTCCTTGGGCGGTCAGCTTCTAACCAGACACGGCCAACAATTTCGCAAGCGTCTCCGCGAGGCCTTTGACAGCCTCTTCATTTGGCAATGTAAATCGCAATTGAGGACGACCTGCTTCATCTTTTTCGATACAGTCCGTCAATCGATGATGAATGATCGAGACGGTATCGGGATTCGGCTGGCTTCCCGTGTCGAGCAATTGTCCGACCAAGTTCAAGGCGGCGCCGAGCAACTCGCCGCCTGCCGCAGCGACTTTTTCTCGCCGTTCAACGTCTCGCCGTTCAACCTG